>WNGJ01004528.1_pt1 | contig 16299 bp, 16 predicted proteins | sample 5400611 | NCBI WGS metagenome assembly WNGJ01 (sample SAMN13153375, study PRJNA577476) | soil metagenome | isolation source: 40 cm soil or saprolite under Garry oak tree replicate 1 | place: USA:California | collected 2016-06-15 | reverse complement strand
CGGGAAGGAGAGGAGGTACAGAGCCGCCAAGAGTTGGACGATAGTGTTCAAAAATCCAGGCATAGCCACTTAAGATAATCCCCACGATAAGGACGGCGGCCAGAGGACGTAAAATCCCAATTATCAGGACTGTGGATCGCTTGGACGTGCGTCTCAGAGGGGAGATGCGACTAGATGGTAGGAGGGTGAGCTTGCCGTTTGCAGGCGTATCAGCAGGTATAGTGCTTTTTTTTTGATCTTCCTGGAGATAAAACAGCTCAGGTAAAAGCTGGGGTAGTGGGCGGACCGCTGGAACAGGGCGAGCGCGCATGCGGTCAGTGAGAATGTGATAGTCAGTGGATACTGCTACACATGCTGAACAAGTAGCGAGATGTGCGTTAAGAGCAACATATTCGGAAGGCGCAAGATCTTCTGGTTTGAGGGCCAGTTTTTCTGCCCAGTCGATGCAGGGTGATAGATCGTTCATCGGTCTTGCCTCCTTTTTCTGGGGACAGCTTTATCGTTCGCGAGGCACATGTAGATGCGGCGAAGTTCCGCGAGTCCACGACTCACATAGTTGCTCACATAGTTTGCCTTGATGCCGAGCCGCTCGGCTATCTGGAGCTGTGGGAGATCTTCCACGAAATATAAAATCAGACAAGCCCGGTAAGTCAAAGAGACCTGTGCGAGGGCAATGTTGAGTAGGTCTGTCTCGGCGATGCGTTCTTCGGGTCCTGCGATGCTCATCGTCTCGGTACTTCCGTGCTCTTCAACTCTCTCCCAAGGAAGCCAGCGAATAAGCCTGGCACGGCGTTGATGATCATGGGCAAGATTGGTTGCAATGCGATAGAGCCAGTTGACGAAGCGCGCTTCTTCACGGAAGCCTGGCAAGGCCTGCCATGCTTTGAGAAATGTCTCCTGTGTCAGCTCACATCCAACTGCGTCATTTCCTACCATATGTATGAGGTACAGGCAGATACGTTCATTATAGCGCTCAAAGAGCTCTTCGAAGGCGAGAGGGTCTCCTGCCCGTGCTTGCACGACGAGCTTACTGTCCGTGGGCAGCCTATCTGAACAAATAAGTTCCTTTCCAGTAGAGACGTAAGGAACTACTCAATTATGGCAGAATTGCAAGAAGTTTGTATCTCGTAAAGAGAAGTTCTAGATGTTATACTCTTCAGCTATATGCTGCTTCCAGGTTCTGACGCTGGTTATACCCGCCTCGTGCAGGATGACCTCTGTCTGCTGGTGTGCCTGAGCAACCGACTCGGGAGCGTGGGCATCTGAGCCTACGCTGATAGGCGTGCGTTGTAGTGCGCAAGCTTTTGCGAGTCTTCGCACCAAGCTGGGATAGGTGAGTACATCAAACCCGTTTATCTCCAGAGCGACATCATGGAGCGCTGCCTCTGCCGCCAGGCGCTCCAATTCGCCGTCAAAGGTCGGAGGTAGATGGGGGTTGCTAACGCGCATGCGTACGGGATGGCTCACCAGGCTGAAGTAACCACTGCTTACAGCTGCACACAACAATTCAAAATAGCGCAGCCATAATGTCTCACCTTGCTCCCGGCTCCATTTTTTATCAACCTCGAAGCGTTCGCCGTTGATCTCATGCACAGAGCCGATGAGAAAATCCCAATCATGTCCTTGTAGAAGCGCCTGGATATGTTCGTTCTTTTCTGGGATAAAATCAACTTCCAGGCCAAGGCGCACATCGAACTGCAATTGCTGCGCGGCTGTGTACACATGGGTGGTGTAGGTGGCGAACGTAAGCAGTGGGCCTTCTTGCGGCATATGTTCCAATAACGGATGGCCCTCGCTCATTTGAAAAACGTGTTCAGAGATGCCTAGCACACGTAGCCCTTTTTTCTGCGCGGCTCCCACCATCTCGTGGGCAGAACTAGGACATACATGACTATGAAAGTCGGTATCGATGGCCATTGATAACTCCTTATAAATGAATAAGATATAATATATGCCTGTTCTCATGAACTGTCGAGTAGGCTTGCCCAACGGGTACTGTGATCTAAGGAGGATAATCAAGTATGGCACTTTCCTCTTCCACCGAGCATGTTATCATTATTGGTGGTGGTGCAACCAGCGCTCTTATCGCCGTTCGACTGGCAGAGCGTGGTTTCCGTGTGACTGTACTGGAAAAGGCACAATTAGGCAATGGTTCTTCCAGCCGTTCTGCGGCAGGTATTCGAGCACAGTTCAGCACTGAAGAGACGGTGATCGGGATGCAATATAGTGAGTGGTGGTACAGCCACTTCCATGACCTCTTGCACAGCCCTACAGATACTCGTCAGCAACCTGTTATGCGACAGAACGGCTACCTGTTTCTCTACGAAGCCCCCGGCGCAATCCCCGCATGGCAACCCCGCAAACAACACGAGGTAGCACAAATTTGGCACCATGCACAAGCGGCAGCAAGCATGCAACAACGTCTTGGGCTTCCTGTTGAAGTACTGACACCACAGACCGTTCAGGACCGCTGGCCTTATCTCAGCTCTGACCGTTTGACAGGAGCAACCTGGTGTCCGACCGACGGCTTCCTGATGCCTCATATGATCTATAACGAAGGGTTCCGACGGGCAAAAGAACTGGGCGTGCAAGTCCAACAGCAAACAGAGGTTCTTGGTGCCATACTACGTGCTGATCGCATAAGTGCGCTCGTGACAAACAGGGGAACGGTTGAGGCTGATTGGTTCGTCAACGCAACTAACGCCTGGGCAGCACGCCTCAGCCCACGGATTGGTGGTATGACACTATCTGTCTCTCCACTCAAACGCTACCTCTATTTTCTGAAGCCTTCGCAGCCTGTTATGGATCAGACAGCGTGGTACCAGCTTCCCATGATTATCTACGGTGTAGGAAGCCATCGAGGAGCACACTCACGACCAGAACACGACCTCTTGTTGCTCGCCTGGGGACACGAGACTGAGCCAGAGATAGATTTCAGCGATGCCGACCAGGATCGCATTGACCCACCATTTCGCCATGATAACGGCATTGACAACTATGGGTACGCCATCCTCGAACAAGTAGAGCAGTTCTCTCCGCTGCTGGCTAACTCAGGCGGTTTAGTAGCGACAACCTGTGGATTCTATGGCACCACGCCTGACGCCAATCCGCTGATCGGTCGCGACGCGTATCAGCAGAACCTCGTCCACGCGGTCGGATTCTCAGGACATGGTCTGATGCATGCTCCGATTACTGCGCTTCTGGTCGAAGCAGTGCTTTCGGGGGATGTTGATGACGGTCATGTCCGCATCCCCGCGCCATTTGATCATGCTAGCATCGACCTCCACACGTTTGATCCTGGACGTGTTTTTGAGAGTTCACGCCGAGAGACGCTAGTTCTGTGACGGGGGAAACCCCGTCACAGATCATGACCTTACCACGGCAATAGCGTAGCCATCTGTAAAGTCATCGTCCATCGGTAAAGCCAGAGAAACCAGTCGTGGGTTGCTGGCGATGCGTCTATTGTATTCAAACAGGCCCGCTGTAGCTTCATCATTTGACTGGTGCAGCGCGGCGCCTCTTCGTATGCAGTTGTCGGCTACGATGATACTGCCGGGTCGCGTCAGGCGGAGCGCCCAATCAAGGTATTGGGGGTAAGGCGGCTTATCGGCATCGATGAAGACGAGGTCGAACGGCGCCTCGCTCTCCAGATGAGGCAGCAGGTCAAGCGCTCTACCAACTCGCACCTCGGCGCGGTTGTCGACTCCTGCCCTGGCGAAGGAGCTGCGCACTACCTCGGCATGATGTGGATTCACTTCCAGAGTAATCAGTCGCCCGCCCTCGGGTAAGGAGCGCGCCAGCCAGATGCCACTGTAGCCTGCCAATGAGCCGATTTCCAGGATATTGCGCGCCTGACATGCTGCTGCCAGCAACTGCAAGAACTTGCCCTGGACCGGGGATATCTGAATCTCTGGCAGACCTGCCTCTTTAGCGGCAGCCAGGGCATAGTGCAATCCCTCGTCTTCGGCAGCGAACAACTGTGTAATATCTGCCTCGATACTTTTGCGTATTTCTGCTTGTTGCTGCAGTGTTACGAGGTCATTGTTGTTAATCATGAAATGTTTTCTCCTCTCAGGTCCAGGCAAACCTGGACGACTCCTGAAGTTGCCCCTACGTTTAGTTGAGGCCCGAATTATGTGATCATGCAATCGGCCCTATACCTGTGCATAGTTTGTAGCAACACCCAGTTGGGTTATGCATGTTGACAGTTGTAGATATCGTCCTCTATACTCTACAAAGATAAATGTATCACTGCTGGATAATAAATGCGAGCCCTTTGTGGGTATTGCCACACAAGCGGTGATGGTTTAGGCATTCCTGGCAAGGGCACCCCCTGCAGGGGGGGCAATCGTTTCTCCTATTGCGAGAAATGAAGGGGTATCCCGTTTGGCAAGTTTGATGAGAGGGGTATAATTATGATTTGTCCACGCTGCGGCAGTGAGAATGATGCGAGCAGAAGTTCTTGCGCGCGTTGCGGCCTGACGTTACGGATATCAAGACAAGGTGGGCGAACCTTGTCTTCTCCAGGTCTACCTTTAGATACTCCCCGCCCCGGGTCACCAACAGCCATGACCCCGCCAGGCAGGATATCTATGCCGAGACAGAGCGTCGGCTCTCCTCAATCGCGGGCTTCGATGCCTTTGCCCAATATACCAAGTCCCTTTGCTACTCCAGCATCTACACCATCGTTTACCTCATATCCCTCTACTTCTATGCCTGCCAGCCAACTTTCAAGACGGGATGCCTTTGAAGGCCTGGCATCTAGGGGTGAAGCCGGCAAAGGGCAGACCCTTCCGCGGTCAGGTATGCTCGGCACCAGTGCCCTGCCCCCGCGTAATGTTAGCTCGCCTGCATTGCCGCCGACCCGCGACTCCCGCTTTAGTGGCCCACTCCCGCAGGATGTCTCGCGTGTGCAGTCACCACTACGAACTCGCCGGTTGGTCTCAGATTCTCGCTATGGTGAACAGCTGAGGCGTGGGGGGATACCATACTCACCACAACAGCTATCCGGTACAGCGCCCCAAGCTAGAACCGGGCAAAGTTCTCTAGCGTGGGATGTTCGCCTTCTCCTGCCGGGCACTATTCTGCATGGTGGTCGTTATCGCGTGCTCGAACTTCGAAGCCGTCAGGAGTGGGCGCGTGGGGCGTTTGAGGCTATGTGGGTTGGGCAGGATGCCCAGCGTGGAGGGTCTCAGGTAATGATCTGGGAAGTTGCGCTGCCGGAAATGGCGTCCAGCGCCATCCAGGCTAGACTGCGTGCTGCAACTATGGCGCTGGCTTCTATAAGTAGACATCCGCGCGTTCCAACGCTCACTGATGCCTTTAGCGACCAGGAACGCACATTCTTTGTTTTTGAACCCATTGCTGGCGAGTCTTTACTCGCTCGTATGCATCGTACCGGGCGGGCGCTGCCAGAGCAGGATGTGGTCGAATGCTGCCTGCAAATAACGGAAGTATTGGAGCTGCTGGCACAGCAGATGCCTCCCCTGGTGCATGGCCTTATCCGCCCGGAACACATCATCGCTACTCACAATGGATCGGTATATACTCTCACGAACTTCTCTGTAGTGCTGATGAGCGGTGCAACGCAGTTCATAACGGGTATTGAGCGCTCGCGTTTCTCGCCATATACGGCCCCGGAGCTAATGCGTGGAGTTGTTGATGGGCGATCAGACTTGTATTCTCTTGTGGCGACCGCCTATCATCTAAGCACAGGCAGCGTTCCCACGGAAGTTGACGGGAATATCCCCCAGGTACAGCGGCTCAATCCATATATTTCCTCTCAGTTTAGTGCAATTCTGACAAGAGGGTTGCGCCCCATAGCCAGCCAGCGTTACCAGCGCCCTGCCGAATTACTGAATGATTTGCTAACCACGCGTTTGGCAAGTCCAACACTTCCTCGTACCACCCAAAGGAGCAGCCAGTGGCTGGCCCAGACGATGCAGGCCCAGCCGCCACTGGCTGCTGATAGTGTTGCGCAGGCCCTGCCAATACCCCTGGCGCCGGCCGAGGATCTGGATGCACAGACGCCCCTTTTGCCTCGCCCGGAGGAACTACCACCGTTGGAAGACAGCAATGATACTTTTAAAGCCCTCTTGCTGTTTGGTGTTCTCCTGGTGTGTATATTCATCATAGTGCTGGCAAGTGGCAGATCATTCTGATTGCAGATCATAGGTTTGGTTGTGATGGATTCCTGGAAAAATCGAAACCAAATCTTAACCAAAACGTTGGGGCGCACGGAGTTATCAGGCCACTTTGCTTTATTATCGTGTGCGCTCTACTACAAAGTCTATCAGTTCATCCAATACGTTGCGGTCTTGCGAAGCAGGAAAGTGATAGAGGGCCTCTCGCGCTTTATTGGCGTAGTAGTGAGCATCTACATATGCGCGCTTGACGCCGCTGCTCTTGATAACCCAATTGACAACCGTGCGTATATCTTCTTCCTGGTGTGTCGTTCCATTCAGCAGGTGATGCACCCTTTGATGATGGCCATTCTGAGGCTGTTCCTGCAAGGCATAAATGAGCGGCAATGTCACCATACCCTGGCGTAGGTCGTTGCCGGCGGGTTTTCCGATGGTTGACTGGTCTTCTGTGTAGTCTAAAACATCATCTATGATCTGATAGGCGATACCGAGATTCATACCATATTCATGTAGGAGAGCTATTTGTTCGTCAGATGCCTTGCTGACAATGGCGCCTCCCCGGCAACAGGCGGCGATTAAACAGGCGGTCTTATGGCTGATCTTCTCGAAATATTTCTCGATGGTGAGGTCAAGGCGTCCAGCAGACATCATTTCCATGATCGTCCCTTCACAGACGGTTGCCACAGTGTCTGAGAAGAGACGATCAATGCGGTTATCATTGATATCGGCAATTAATCCTGCTGTTTTGGCAAAATAATAGTCGCCGAGCAGAATAGCGATGTTATTACCCCATATCGAGTTGACGGTCGGTTTGCCGCGCCGCATAGTGGCGTTGTCTACGATATCGTCATGGATGAGGGTTGCCAGGTGAACCATCTCAAAAGCAACGCTCAGAGGAAGTAACCTATCGAAGAGATACGAATTCAACTTGCCCGAAAGCAAGGTGAGCGCGGTTCTGAGACGCTTACCGGATGATCCGAGTACGTGCATCGAGGCAGAATTGAGGATATCAAGTCCAGACGTTGCTCGCTCTTGAAAGGTAGCATCCACCTGATCGAGGTCGGATTGTATGCTGGCAAAAAGGCGGTTCAACGTGGCCGCGTCATTTCCAGCGGGTTTCTCATTCCTGGTTTCTTCCTGAGCTTGATGTGGCATCTCCTCACCTGCGCTTAGCTAAAAGAAAGACGGTCTGTACTCGCTGTACGCCGCCTCTCATGTCCCAATGTTATTGTTGGCTCTTCAGATTATAGCATTCAATTGCTATGAGCAATCAAGGTACTTTTATACGTTAGACGTTGTATCGATCTCCATCAGATCCTCCTGTACATATCCTGCGTTCAAATCGAACTCCTCCAGGGCATCCAGGGCAGCACGATACTCTGTCCAGGTGAGACGGCGGTTCAAAATGGGGTCGTTGACAGCTTTCCAGGCAGGGAAGTATTGATCCATCAAGCTAACGGGTGTATCAGGACCCAGTTCTTCCGCAATCCAGCGCAGCACTTCGCGAGTGCCCGAAATGTCTTCTGGCATCACGAGATGGCGAATGAGCAGCCCGCGTCGAGCAATGCCTTCATCATCAAGCACCAGTGGACCAACCTGCCGGTACATTTCGCGCAGCGTGCTCTGATTGGATTCGACATAATGGGGCATTTTCGAGGTGCGCAAGGCATGCTTGTTGTCGGAGTACTTGGAATCGGGAAGATAGATATCGACAACGCAATCCAGGAGCTTCAAAGTCTCAAGGTTTTCATACCCGGCACAGTTATATACAATTGGCAAACGCAATCCCTTGCCGCAAGCAATAACCAGTGCCGCAAGGATCTGCGGCACGAAGTGCGTCGGGGTGACGAAGTCCAGGTTGTGGCAGCGTTTCTTCTGCAGGTAGAGCATCATATCCGCCAGGCGCTCTGGTCCGACACGATGTCCCAATCCACCCTGGCTCAATGAAAAATTCTGGCAATAGGTGCAGCGTGCCTGGCAGTAGCCAAAGAAAATGGTACCCGCTCCGCGTGAGCCGCTGATGGGCGGCTCCTCGCGGCGGTGAACATTCCACGATGCAACGATAGCTTCTGTACCGGAGCGGCATACGCCGGTTTTGCCTGCGATGCGATTGCAGCGGCAATTTTGTGGGCAGATGGTACAACTGCGCAGGATTTCCCACGCAGTGGCGGCACGCTCGGCCAGTTCACCGGTTTCATAGAGGTTAAGATAACCTGGGTATAGCATATTATATTATGGCGTTGGCCATTTGAAGCCCCGCCGCGAGGGTTTCGGACCAGGCTTTGCTACATTCTGTTTCACTCTCGCTTTCCGACCACGAGTAGTGGTACCCCCGACACGTTTGGGAGGCGTGCGTTGGGTTGCTGCTTCGTCATTCTCCGCAGGAGCTGAGTCTGTCATAGGAGGCGAAGTGTTAACCCCTTCAAGCATTGTCTCGGTGTCATGAGCAACCTCCTGCCAGAATTGTGCCTTCCTGCGTTGGGCCGGGCGGGACCCCTGGAGGACGCGCCCATCGGGTAGACGTGTCACATGCCGGTCCTCGATCTTCTTGCCGAAGCGCTGCTGTGATGGCCGGTTTCCCGGTCGCTGGGGTATTTCTCGCGTCTTAAAGCGCTCGTAATCGCCCTCGAAATGCTTATTGCCCTCGAAGTCCTGTCTCTCGTGTGGGCGATCATCGTTTTGCGCCCGTTGACGGCTCTGCCAGCGGGGGTTTGGCCTGTCGCGCTGCTGATAGTCGCGGGGCGCCCGGTTACCACGATCAAATGTACGGGGCGAGCGTGTATCGGAACTGCGCGATGGTGAGCGCTGATCGCTATCGCGGAAGCCCGATCCCGTACGCGGACCTGCGTCATTGGGTCTGCGCGAGTAGCCAAGGCGTTCGTTAGTGCGCCTGTCATCGTGATGACGAGCGTTTGGATCGTAAGAACGGGGGCGGGAACTTTGAGAGCCTTCACTGTTGAACGTACGTTGTGAGCGCTGGTAGCTATCCTGGCGATCATCGAGGGGTTTGCGACTATTTTGAGTGGAAGCGTAGTCGCTATACTGGTTGCGCCGATGGCTGCTGCGGGGTGGTTGTTCATTGTTACTGCGCGTGCGATAATCGGCATGATCGCGGCGTGCGCCAGATTCCCACGCGCGATCTACTGTCTGACGGTTGAGACGGGGTCGGGCAGGCCGTGGAGTCCGCTCTTCTCCATACCTGCCGGAGGATTGATTGCGAGACGATGAATATCTATCGTCTCGCCGATGCTCATTGAAATCTCTAGTCATGTGTCCTTTCCAAATGGCTTAATGGCTTAAGTGGAGGTGTACTTTACGAGGTGGACGGATTGGCAAGATCCTAAGTGTTTAACCGGTTGGTTATTCCGCACTCGCTCCTGAGTTTTGACGCCCTGTATGCCCCGATGAAATGTAAGAAGTTTAGCGCCCTGATAGTAGTATACCACACTCAGTCAGGAGTGGCATAGTCATTTTGTTTGCATGGCTCATTTGCTATGATGTGCCGGGAGTGGCATGGCTGGAAAGACCATGACTGTTAATCAAACTGTTGGTGTAATCGTTGGAATAGGACCTTTATTCAACGGCACTGTGACATAACTCAACTGGCGGCTGCCAAACATAGCGAGCATCTGTGCAGATAACTCGTCGGGCAACAAGGGTCGTATGGCGACAGTGTAGTACAGGCCTTGTTCGGAGAATATGCTCTGGCGGTGTCCATTGAGTAGAGAAGAGATTTCCTGTAACTGTTGTGCTGTTAAGAGCTGCGCGGCATGTGGCACAGTATATGTCAGGCAGCCGGTATCAGCATTAGGCCCTGTCTGATCGGGAGGGATGAGCCCGCATTCATATGTAGCGACCTGGTCAAGGGTGAAGTCTGGAAATGTCCAGAGCGGAATCGTTTGAGTAAGGTCCGGATTGAAATCCTGGTGTGCGAGCAGCGCCATCGATATGCCAGTGTAGGTCTGTAACGGCCCGCTTAAGGCCTGTACGATGCTGCCGAGGGCATTGCCTAAACGATGATACTCGTCCACGTCTCTTGCGCTCTCCTGCAGGTTACCGAATTGGCCATACAAATACTCGTAGTGTTTACCATTGAGCGTTAATTGAAGCAAAGTAGCGTTTTGGTCCGGCAGATCATAGAATTGTTGCCGGTTCAAAACGAGTAACCTGTCAGTGTCCACCAATATGTGCAACAAGCGATCCAGCGCATTGTTGTCGAGCTTGCCCTGTCGCATATATAAACCCGGGCCAAGGATGTATGTGCCATCACCATATATGCTGATTTCCGGGCTGATTTCCAGTGTACCCAGATTGCCGCCGCCATGAAATGTGCGGACGAGGACATCGTTCGGACTTGTACTATAGGTAATAGGGCCGCTGCTGGTTGAGAGAGAATGCTGATTGTTGCTGGCAGGCAGTGAAACCGAAGGGCCAGCACAGGCAGCCAGCATCATGCATAATAGACAAAACATCGGAAGAAGGCAATCAGGTGCTTTTCTCATGTGTACAATTCTGTTTGTTTCCCCTGTATATTCACGATATCCGGCTATGCTCTGAATTTATTGTAGCAGAGAGGAACAAGAACGTGCAGTTAAGACAGGCGAGCCACCAGGGCAGAGGCAGGCCCTGCCCCTACATTTCGCAGAAGCGATAGCCAAGCATTTTGTATACCAGCCTGGCCGCCAGGAAATCGGCGCGTGTCTGGCCTTCCATCGGGCAGAGTTCGACCACGTCCATGCCGACAACGGTAGTGCGGTGGCAAACCTCGCGGAAAAGGTCGAGCAGCTCGTACCAGTGCAGACCGCCGGGTTCCGGTGTTCCTACAGCGGGCATCTCGCTGGGATCGAGAGCGTCCAGGTCCACGGTAACGTACGTATGTTTGCTCAACCGTTGCCAGGGAATGACGGCAGTTCCCTTTGCCATCTGGTAGGCCCAGACGATAGCCACATCTGGCTTTGTTTTCATGAACTCGGCCTCTTCGGGACTGAAACTGCGGACCCCGAGTTCCATCAGAGGTATGCTCATATCTACAACCCTGCGCTCAATGGAGGCATGTGAGAGAGGCGTTCCTTCATATGTGTTGCGTAAGTCGCCGTGGGCATCGAAGTGGACCACGGTCAAGTCTGGAAAATATTCATGCACTACGGCGATAGGCGGGGCAGAGAGAGAATGTTCTCCGCCAATAGTGAAGGGAAGCTGACCACGCTCCAGAACCTCGCGTACGGCTTCTCCTGTAGACTTAAGAGCAGTGGCATGATCCATGCCACTGTAATTCAACGGGGGGCGAGTATAGATGCCGATTTCGATAGGACAGCAACCCAATTCCTCATCATAGAGTTCCATCTGGCTGGAAGCGTTGAGAATCGCTTGCGGCCCACGTTGAGTGCCTTGCATATAACAAACGCTGTATTCCAGTGGTGCTGGAATGATCGTGACGCAAGCGGTGGTAGGGTCACAGTAGGGAGCATCGGGTGCGCCGAACTGTGTCACAGGTGCATCGCTGTTGTTCATAGTTCCTCCTGGAAAACTGTAAAGGATCTTTCTCAGTAAATAATAGCACTTGCAGTGGCCTGGAAGGAGACGTGGGAGAACAGAGAATCGCGAAGAGCAAGAATATTTCTAGTCGAGTCAGATCGTTCCTTGCTCTTCAGGGGCAGCAGTGGCTGTAACAAAGTACAAGCAGAGGGTCTATAAAGTTTGTGTTCTTAGCGCACCGCCATTTTCTCACGCCGTGCAGCCATAGCGGCTTCATAGCGTGCCGGGTCTGGCATTTCGGGGCGCAGGGAACGTGTGCCACGTACTACAAAGTGCGACTCTACATCGTCCGTCTGAAACACCTGCTTAGCAAAAGCAATAGCATCCTCCTGGCTGAATTCCTTGCAGGAGCAGATGTCGATGTCGACCTCACCGTACTCGGGCCAGGCATGAAACCTTATCGTTAGCCGTGGCCTCTCACTACATATTATAAGCCGCGCCAGCGTCGTGAGTATACTCACGACGAACCCTGGCCTAATTACTCTATCTTTTCAGATTAACATTGTACAACGCCAACATAGAGTACGTTCACCGGCTAGTGGGGCCGTACCCTCTGTGCTTTGTCAGAATATTCGGGCCCTTACATAAATTTGGGTAGTCACTCTCGATAGAGGTGATACGCCTCTAGAGCCATCTTAAGGTATACAGGCACCGATCTCATGAGGCCGCTCTGGAAGCGGGATCGTGCCATTTGACACATCTTTATCACCTCTATCGAGAGTGACTACCCTTTTTTATCCTGTTTCAGGAAAGGAGATAGGGAGGTGCCGAAGGGGGGACTCCTGCTCATCCATTGCTCGATATCACCTTTGAATCGGCTCGCTGTCTTGCTGGAACGGGGAACTATCGCCGTGAAAAAGAGCTTTTGACAGTTCTGTTGACAGTTTATCTGTGGAATGCCCTCAAAAACTGCATACCACCGGTACATGAACACCTGAGATATTCCGCTTCAAACTTATCAGGAGGAAGATAGTCTAATGATGAGTGATGGCGTTTAGTATTGTAAACGTACTCCAGAAAGGTCTGCAAGTGTGTGTGCCTCCTCGAGCGTATGGTTTGGGTGTACATATACCACTTCGTACTTGACGGTCTTCTGCGAAACTTTCTGCCCTTTCTCCAACAAATGAACCATCTGCACCTTGAACTCCCATGAATAGGTCTTCTGATGCCTCATAGAGTTTCTCCTCATTTCGAATGTACCACCTTTTGTTCACGATTGATCGCAAACCTGAGTGTCACTTGTCAAAATCTGTGGTATGGTTCTCTGGGGGCACTCCAATACCGGAGCAAAAGTACTCTGGCTCCAGTTGGGGATCGTGTCAGAGAAGGCCAGGCAAATAGCCGAAGCGTCAGGACTGACCGTCGTCATGAACCGCTGTATGGGAGCCACTCACGGGCTGCTCGGCCTGGGACCCGGGCCTCATGCCTCGACCGTTGTTTAAGCTGGCCATGGGAAGGAATCCCGGCAGCAGGGTCGCCAGGGCCACGCAATGTACTGCTAGGGGCGCTGCACCCGGAACGTGATCGTGAAGACATCACCCGGTTCCACCCGCTGGATCAATGGCTCATAGAACGCTTGCATGAAGGGAAGCGGGTCCGCTGCCGGCTGCGGCATCCCCTCCCCCTCAAAAAGCCGGTCCTCGCGCAGGTGGACGGTTCGTTCCACCTCCCTGGGGGGAAGGTCGAGCCGAACCGCGATCGTCAGGTCATCACCAGACCGCAGTGTTGCGTCCACCTCCTGCTGGTACAGCGTTGCCAGGCGTGATAAGAACTCCGCGTCGTTGGCGGGTGCTTCTCGCTCTGTGACGCGAAAGACGCGCTGCCCTTGCACGTCGCTTTTGACCAGGGAAGTAATCCTGAAGACTGCTTCAAACATAGGTTGCTCCTCTCTGTGCATATGCGATTATATCATAGGTCGGCGTTCCTAAGGAGGAATCCTTTCCCACGAAAAGAGGTTGCCTTCGCGGTCCTCCTTGTTCTCGTGCAGCGGTTACCGCATTCCTGGTCTCCCATTGGAAGGAGATGCCTCGGCAAAAGCAGGGAATCGCTAGTGCCCCAGGGTGGCAAACATGGCGACGGCGGCCGCGCCCATGCCGACAAAGGTGAGCCACACCAGCAGGTTCGAAACCCAGCCGCTTGTATACTGCCCCATGATGTTCTTGTTCCTGGCAATCAGGGCAATGATGAAGATCAGGGGCACTGCCACCACCCCGTTGATCACGGCGGCATAGACCAGGGCCTTGATCGGATCTATCCCGATGAAGTTGAGCGACAGCCCGATCAGGGTTGCCACGATGATGACGCCGTAAAACCCCCAGGCTTTGGTGAGTTTCAGATCCAATCCTTCGGACCACTGAAAGCTCTCCGACACCGCATAGGACGCTGACCCGGCCAATACCGGGATAGAAAGCAAGCCAAGGCCGATGATCCCGGTGGCGAACAGCGCTTGCGCTATGTAGCCCGCGTTGGGGAAAGTATGCACCAATGGTAGCAGGGCCCGGGCGGCATCGGCCGCCGTCCGAATGTTAGTCACCCCATTGCTGTGCAGGACCGTGGCCGTTACGACGATAATGGCCCAGGTCACCACCTCCGAGAAGAACATGCCGGAGATGGTATCGATGCGCATATTGCGGATAAACCCCCAGTTGATGCGCGGACGACCATCTTTGCCGATCAGGTGCGCCTCTCGCTCCTCTTCCGTTTCCTCCGATGCCTGCCAGAAGAACATGTAGGGGGAAATCGTTGTCCCCAGCACCCCCGTGATGACGAAGAGGAATGGGAAATTGAGTTCGATATGGGGGAGAAAGGTTGCTCGCAAGATCGTCGGCCAGGGCTCCGCCACGATGAAGACCGTGAGGGGATAAGCCAGCAGGGCGAGCGTCAGCCATTTGAGGATGCGCGCGTAGACTTTGTAGGACAGGATAATCTCCAGCGTTAAGATGAGCGCCGTAAAGAGCAGGGCGAAGACCACAAAGGGCAGGGGAAACAGCAGATTCGCCGCTGCCGCCATCGCCCCGATATCGGCCCCGATGTTGATAGTATTGGCGATGAGTACCAGCAGCACGACGACGTAGAGCACCGGTTTGCTAAAGTGCTCGCGCACGACGGCAGCAATCCCTTTGCCCGTGACGACTCCGATGCGTGAGCAGGCCTCCTGAACTCCTGCCAGGAGCGGGAGCATGAACAGCGCGGTCCAGAGCTGGCCATAGCCAAATTGCACACCTGTCTGCGCGTAGGTGGCTATGCCGGACGGATCATCATCTGCGGCTCCGGTGATGATGCCAGGTCCAAGAATCCGCAGGAATTTTTTCAAGGCATTGAACATCGCTCTTCCACCCTCTGACTTCTTGAGAAGTCGCTGCAGTCACCCGTTCGTTCCGGGTCATATTCCAGGCTCAGATAGAGCCGTGTAACCCGGAACAAAGGGTGTGCTCCATGTTTTTAGAGCATAGTGAATTGTGGGATGAGCACCTTGTCGATGACGTGCATGATGCCGTTGTCGGCGATCACGTTCGCCTGAAGCACATGCCCACCATTGATCGTGATGCTTTCTCGCACAGCGGTGGTTACTGTGTCTGAACTGACATAGCTAAGCGCGTCTCCACTTGTCTCAATTTCTTCCTCCCCCAGTGGAACCTCCGAGATGTCGCCGTATAATACCCTGGCACTATGTGGTACTTGAGCACCTTGGCCAGTTTGCCAGGGTCCGCGAACAGGGTGGCCTGCTGGTCATCGGACAAGCGGTCAAAAGCGGCATCCGTGGGAATGAAGAGGGTGAAGGGACCCGGCCCGCTGAGGGTCTCAACAAGCCCGGCCATGGACTCGAGTCCCTTGACGTACTTGTTGTATGCGCGTTCAGCACGCGCGGTTTCGAAGATGTTTGCCATGTGATGTTTCTCCTTTTTTCTTTCAAGTTACATTTGCTAGGGTGCAACTATAGGTCTCTATCCTGGGAACCCTGCTCATAGGCCAGGATGTTTACCTGCACCAACTGTCCTGTGTACTGGAGAACGCCTGACCATGTGATCACGAATGGAACAGCGCCCGAGTACATTCACAGCTTAATCCGAGCTCGTGAAGAAAAGCGTGGGAAGAGGCGTGAAACTTTTTCTTAGTGAGCTATGTTCTCTCAAAGCCGAGGGCCAACAATCGGATGCAGGCGGTCATGTTTGCCCGTGAGCGTGGCCTGCTTTCCGAGTATGCATTATCAGTGGGAAAGCGTGCGTGGGCCTATCACTATCAGCACATAGAGGAGGATACCCCCTGCAACACTCATGCTCAAAGCAATGGGCAACGGGGCGAACAGCCGCAGCAGCAGCGCGCAACCTCCCACAATCAGATTGGTGATCTCGAGGGCAATCGTCAACCAGAATGCCCAGCGCTGCCACGTCAACAATCCCTGGGCACAGAGAAAGGAAACAATCCCTCCCAGGAGAAAAATCCACGCCAGAAACGCTCCCAGAACAGCGACAAGAGCCCCTGGTGTCGCGTGACCATTCGAGACGTGATAGACACCTAGGAAGCCTCCGAAAAAAGCGATCAAGCCGATGATGATCAGGAATATACCATGTATTCCTAGCAAGGCTACTACGATCACCTTCCCAGGTGGGGGCTTCTTACG
>WNGJ01003440.1_pt1 | contig 16299 bp, 18 predicted proteins | sample 5400611 | NCBI WGS metagenome assembly WNGJ01 (sample SAMN13153375, study PRJNA577476) | soil metagenome | isolation source: 40 cm soil or saprolite under Garry oak tree replicate 1 | place: USA:California | collected 2016-06-15 | reverse complement strand
CAGTGGCTTCCTTGTGCCTGTCCCGTTCCCGATCAGGAGGGGCGCTTCGCGATCGTCACGAACGTTGGAAGCGGGATGCGATGGACGCGGCATGTCGGCAGACGACTGACGTTGCAGGCGGACGGCGAAGTCGTGTGGTCCTGGCGCCCCGACGCTGGCGCTAAGTTCGTGGAGTCATCTCTGCGAATGACGGTGGCAAAAGAGCCCGGTCACCGGGGAGCAACTGTGTTTGAAGTAGACCTGTGATCGGCCGGCCTCAAGGCTGGCGCTGCGCGCCACCGCCTCCGGCGGCTGACGGCCTTGACCCCGTCCGCTCACCGGTCTGTTGGCTCTGCAGGCGCTCGGCGGAGGTCCGAGCGCGAGATTGGCGCGCTCGTTAACCCACCGCGTAGCGACTGGCGTCCCATTTCTCGCCGCGAGCGATCATGATGTTGAGAATGACGATCAGCTTGCGCATGCAGGCGACCAGGGCAACCTTCTTCTCTTTGCCCTTTGCGATCAGGCGACGATAGAAGGCCTTCAGCACAGGATTGTGCTGGGTCGCAGCTCCCAGGCAAGCCATGTAGAACAAATTGCGGACCTTGCGCCGTCCGCCCTTGATCTGGCGCTCGCCTCGCCGTTTGCCGCTGTCATCATCGTAAGGGGCCACACCCAACAAGGCGGCGGCAGCCTTGTTGCTCACCTGGCCCAGTTCCGGCATCGCCGCGATGAGGCCGGCAGAGGTTCCCTCGCCAAGGCCCGGCACACTCTCGATGATCTCGGCGAGCTCGGTAAAATGCGCCGTCGCCTTGATCATGGCTGCGATTGCCGCCTCGAGCTTGGCCACTTCGAGGGCGATCTTCTTCAAGAGCCGCGCCTGCATTTTCTGCACCACGTCCGGCACGGAATGCTCGTTCCTGTTTTGCAGCTCGGTCCGCACGTCGAGCAGAGCCTGACGCGCATTCACGATCTGCACCAGCTTCTCGCGGTCCGCATCATAGGCCTGGGCCGGGGCCTCGCCGAATGTCTCGGCAAACCAGGCGATCATCTCCGCATCGATCGCATCGTTCTTGGCGAGCCGCCCGGCCGAGCGGGCGAAGCTGCGCACCCGCTTCGGATCGACGATCCGCACCTCAAGGTCGGCCCCGCGCAGCGCCTTGGCCCAGTCCCGCTCGTAGCCGCCGGAAGCCTCCATCACCGCCTTGCCAACCTTGTGCTTGCGTAGCCAGGCGATCAGATCGCGCCGGCCCTCCGCGGTGCTCGGAAATGTCTGCCGTTGAGACAACGAGCGAATGCACGCGTCCACCTTGTCCTTGGCCACGTCTATACCGACGACAACGAGTTCATTTTGTGCCATCATCCAGCTCCCTTCCTTGCTCGGTTCGGGCTCGAAGCCCGTGCAACTGTTCGGGTTTAAGGAAGACACCGGATCTGTCCCTCGCTCCCCGACAGGCTCTAGGCCTTTGAGCACGAACGGGATCAGATCCAGCGACGGGCGGTTGGTCAGAACCGCCCGTTCGCACATTCTGGCAGATTTTGCGGACACAAGAGCGCGAAGGAAACCGTTAAAACCATTGCGCGGGGAATGCCGGGTGTTTCCGGTGTGACCGTGGTGACTTGCTTGCGTGCTTTTTTACTTTGCACGCAAGGCTGCGGGCGCATCGGGCGCCCGGCATTCCCTGCGCCCTCTGGTGATCAGAAGGCAAGGAATTCAGGATCAAACTCGCGCGCATGCGCGGCGAGATCGCGAGAGTGTGCCTGCAAATGATGCTTTTCGAAATTGAATCCGTAGGGTGGGCAAAGGCGCGACTGCGCCGTGCCCACCGTCCGCTGGAGCCTCATGCTGAATGGTGGGCACGCTTCGCTTTTGCCCACCCTATGCAATCAATGCTCGGCGCCGCTGTTTGAAAATTGAATCCGAAGCCGTAGAGCTAGCTCGCTGCCGACACGCAATTGACCCAGAGCACGATGGCCTTGGCATCGTGGGACGGGTTGCTGAACCGATGCGGGCGGCGGCTTGCGAAGCGAAAGCTGTCGCCTTGCTTGAGTGTCCAGCTTTCGGCATCGACGGTGAGCTTCATTTTGCCCTCGATGACGAGGCCCGCTTCCTCGCCGTCATGGGTATAGCGTTCGTCGCCGGTGCTGCCGCCGGGCTCCATATGGACGAGAAACAGATTGAGGCGGCCGTCCGATCCGGCTGGGCTGAGCAACTGCTTGGAGATGCCGGTGCGCCAGCGCGCTGGCGTTGGCGGCTGACAACAGCATCGAAGGCGGTGCTCTCGTCTCTTGCTTACTTTTCGGCAATGTGACCATCATTTCATGATGGTGAAAATAGGCTTGGACGGCGAAACGCGCAATTGGCTGTTTGTTGCAAAGGGAATGCGCCGCCCGGTGGCCAACGTGTGAGAGGGGTGCGATGCTTTTCAAACGTCTCGTTCAGGCTGCCACCGCGGCTTTCGTGCTTGCCGGCGCGGCGCCCGGGTCAGCGCAACAGCTGCTCAAGGTCGGCTCGACCCCGACCGGCATTCCCTTCACCTTCCTCGATACCAAGAGCAACAGCATCCAGGGCGTGATGGTCGATCTCATCACGGAGATCGGCAAGGACGCCGGCTTCCAGGTCCAGATCGAGCCGATGCAGTTCTCCGCGCTGGTGCCTTCGCTGACGTCGAACAAGATCGACATCATCGCGGCGGCGATGTTCGCCACGGCGGCGCGCAAGGAGGTGATCGACTTCTCGGGACCCGTCTACACCTATGGCGAGGGTCTTCTGGTACCGAAGACCGACAAGAAGGACTACGTCGCGCAGGATGATCTGAAGGGCGGAGTGGTCGGCGCCCAGGTTGGAACTGCGTTTGTCGACGCGCTGAAGAAAACCGGGTTGTTCAGTGAGGTCAAGGTGTATGACACCATTCCGGATATTCTGCGCGACGTGAACGCGGGCCGTCTCAAGGCCGGTTTCGCCGACTACCCGATCCTCGCCTACAACCTCAAGCAGGGCGGCTTTCCGGAGGTTCGTCTGGTGGAGTCCTACAAGCCGACCGTGGTCGGTTCGGTCGCGATCGGGATCCGCAAGGCCGACCAGGATCTGCTGACGAAGATCAACGCCTCGCTCGCCAAGCTCAAGGCCAACGGCAGCGTCGACAAGATTCTCGACAAATGGGGGCTCAAGGCGAATGGCGCCTGACGGATATCCGGTCGACCTGATCGCGATTCAATTTATGGCAGGCAAGGTGCAACGCGTGACTTGAATCGATGCAAGATTTTCTGCGCGACGCCACCGAGTTCCTGCCGATCCTGCTACGGGGCGTGTGGCTGACGATCGTGGTCACCATCAGCTCGCTCGTTCTGTCGACAATTCTCGGACTGCTTTGGGCGCTGATGCGGGTGTCCGGCGTGCGCGCTTTGTCCGGGCTGAGCGCCGGCCTTATCAACGTGATCCGCGGTATTCCGATCATCGTGCTGCTGTTCTATCTCTATTTTGTGATGCCCGATTTCGGCGTCGCCCTGACCGCGCTGCAGGCCTCGATCCTAGGGCTCGGCATCGCCTATTCGGCCTACCAGGCGGAGAATTTCCGAGCCGGCATCGAGGCGATCGACAAGGGACAGATCGAGGCCGCCCAGACGATCGGCATGGGCTGGTGGTTGACCATGCGTCGCGTCGTGCTCCCGCAGGCGCTGCGTATCGTGCTGCCGCCCTACGGCAACATCATGATCATGTTGCTGAAGGACTCTTCGCAGGCTTCGACCATCACGGTCGCCGAGCTCGCGCTCCAGGGCAAACTGATCGCTTCCTCGACCTTCAAGAACACCAGCGTGTTCACGCTCGTCGCGCTGATGTATCTCACCATGAGCATTCCGCTCATCCTGCTGGTTCGGCATTTCGAGAAGCGAGCGGATCGCCGATGATCGTGCTCCGCGATGTCCATAAGAGCTTCGGTGCGCTCGAGGTGCTCAAGGGTATCACCGCCTCGGTCGAGAAGAGCGAGGTGGTTTGCATCATCGGTCCGTCGGGCTCGGGCAAGTCGACCATCCTGCGCTGCATCAACGGCCTGGAAAGCTATGACGCCGGCGACATTCTGGTGGAGGGGGCGCGGGTCGAGCGCAACGCCTCTTCGATCGTCGCGATCCGGACCCAGGTCTCGATGGTGTTCCAGCGCTTCAACCTGTTTCCGCACCGGACGGCGCTCGAGAACGTTGTCGAAGGGCCGATCTACGTGAAGAACGAACACCGCGCCGAGGCGCTCGAGCGCGGCCGTGCTCTGCTGGCGCAGGTTGGCCTCGCCGAGAAAGCCGATGCCTATCCGCAGCAGCTTTCGGGCGGCCAGCAGCAACGTGTTGCCATCGCCCGCGCTCTGGCGATGCAGCCCAAGGCGATCCTGTTCGATGAGCCGACATCCGCACTCGACCCCGAACTCGTCGGCGACGTGCTTGGGGTCATGCGTAAGCTCGCCGACGATGGCATGACGATGGTCGTTGTCACGCATGAGATGGGATTTGCCAGAGACGTGGCCGATCGTGTGCTGTTCATCGATGGCGGCGTGATCGTCGAGCAGGGGGCGGCAAAGTCTGTGCTCAATCAGCCGCAGCACGCACGGACGCAGGATTTCCTGCGTCGCGTGCTGCATCCTTTGTGACGCGAACCTGCCGGATCGAACGATGGCTATTCACAATCCGCCTGCGCTGCCGCCGAGCCTCTATGCGGACACCGCCGTTTCGCCAGCCCCGACGCCGGCTCTCGACGTCGACAGGACCGTATCGGTGGCGATCATCGGTGGTGGGTTCGCCGGACTTTCGACCGCGCTGCACCTTGCCGAACGGGGGACCGATGCGATCGTGCTCGAGGCGCGCGAACCAGGCTGGGGCGCGTCGGGCAACAATGGCGGTCAGCTCAATCCGGGACTGAAGCTCGATCCCGACACGATCGAGGCGACGTTTGGCGCCGATCTCGGCAAGCGCATGGTCGCGTTCGCCTACAACACACCGGGCTTCACGTTCGATCTTATCCGTCGTCTCGGAATCGCTTGTGAAGCGCGACAGAACGGTACGCTGCGCGCGGCCTATCACGAGGCAAACGCGGTGGCCATCGAGACCACCGCGGAACAGTGCATCCGGCGCGGCATGCCCGTCAGCGTGCTCGACCGGGACGCCGTGAGGGAGGCGACGGGAACGGATCGATACGTCCGCGCCATGCTGGATCGGCGCGGCGCAGACCTGCAGCCGCTGAGCTATGCGCGCGGTCTTGCGCGCGCCGCGCTCGCTGCCGGCGCCGCGGTTCACGGTCAGACCCCTGCGACGTCGTTACGGCGCGAAGGTGGTCGATGGCGCGTCGAGACCCCGCGCGCAGTGGTTCGGGCCGAGAAGGTCCTGATCGCGACTAACGGTTTCACGGACGATCTCTGGTCCGGCCTGCGCCGCACGATTGTGCCGCTGTTCAGTTCCATCGCCGCGACCGAGCCGCTAGCCGACGACGTGGCGCGACAGATCATGCCGCCGCGATCGGTGCTGTACGAAAGCGGCCATATCACCGTCTATTATCGCATCGATGCGTCGAACCGCCTGCTCATGGGGGGACGAGGTCCGATGCGTTGGATCGATGATCCATCGGCGGTCGCTTATCTCATGCGCTACGCCGCCCGGCTGTGGCCGGCGCTTCGAGGGATCAGCTGGACACACGGCTGGAACAGCCGTCTCGCCATGACTGCCGATCACTATCCCCATCTGCACGAACCTGGACCGGGCGCACTGATATATCTCGGCTGTAACGGCCGTGGCGTCGCGCTTGCTACCGCCATGGGAGAGCAATTGGCGCGGCGGCTGATCGGGGGCGAGGCGGCGCAGATCGACATGCCCATCACAAGCCTGAGGCCAATTCCCTTCCACGCATTCTGGCCCGTGGCCGTGAAGAGCGTCGTGCTCTACGGCCGAATTCGTGATCGCCTCGGACTTTAGTGTGCCGATTTGCATTTAGTGGATCTAAGCGCGCCCCGTAAACTGCATGCGGTTTCATGTACCGCATGCAGTTCCGTCTCGGCATGGTGTGATCGAAATCCTGGTTGCGGCGAATTCCGCGTGGAGAATGTCACCGCTCCGATACTGGGTGACCGTGCTCATTGCCGAGATTGCCAAGCCCATTGACGCCGGTGACGGTGCCGTCCGGTACGTACATCCCAAGGCCCGTCTTTACATAAAATCCGCTGTCGCCGAACTTCCAGCTCAACTCCACCGGCGCGATGAAAGTGTTGATCATGCCCGACGCCTCGACATTCACCGGATTGCCGGCGGCGAACATGCCCACCGGTATCGCCCAGGCCGCATCGTAGGTTGCACCGAGAAAATTCCAGCCGGGTACCCAGACGAAGGCGGTGGCTCCGACGGCGGACGGCAGCCGGTTGTGGTGCCATGCGGGTTGAGGGCGTTGTTGCCGGGCCCGGCGAGGTTGGCCACCTGACAGGCTTGATTGGGACAATCTCGCAGCGGACGCCTTGGAGCTTGCCCGATCGATGCCCCCAGGTCCGGAACGTAACGAGGCCCTCAAATTGGCAAGCCAACTTCGGTGCACTGCCGATGCGCGCGGGCTGACCTTTGCGAAGCGGGGCAGGCCGCGAAAGTAAAGGGCGTTCGTCGGATCGAAGGAGCAGTGCGTTGACACGCGCGCAACGCGATCGCTGCAATGCTGGCCTGGCTGCTAAACAAGGTTGGCTTCTCATCCATTCAGCTCTCTCGCTGAGCGCCGTTAGCTAACGGTTGCATTGCAGCAATAACTTCGCCCGACGAAAAGAAATTGTCGGTGTCCGTTGACTCGAAATATGTTTAGTGAAAGTCTTTCACTTAACAAGAACACTAAACATGTCCCCGCAGCTTCGGCGATAGCGGGATTCAGTCTGCGTGCATAACCGCCGAACGGCGGAGTGTGGTTGGCAGGACAAGCAGGTCATGGCCTGCGACAACAGGGAGGTTGTGATGATCCAAATGATGCGTGCATTGGGGGTGAGTGCGGTTGTTGTCGCCTCGTGTCTCGGTGGTCAGGCGGTTGCTCAGACCAAACAATTGACGTTGTGCTGGGCGGCCTGGGATCCCGCCAACGCCTTGGTGGAGCTCTCGAAAGACTTCACCACCAAGACCGGAGTTCAAATGAAATACGAGTTCGTCCCGTGGACGAGCTACGCCGACCGGTTTCTCAACGAACTCAATTCCAAGGGTAAACTTTGCGACCTCATCATCGGCGACAGCCAGTGGATCGGCGGTGCCGCCGAGAACGGTCACTATGTGAAACTCAATGATTTCTTCAAGAAAGAAGGAATCACGATGGACGACTTCATGCCGGCGACCGTGGTCGGCTATTCCGAATGGCCCAAGAATACGCCGAACTATTGGGCGCTGCCGGCGATGGGCGATGCGATCGGCTGGACCTACCGTAAGGATTGGTTTGCGAAGCCGGAAATTCAGGCCGAGTTCAAGAAGAAGTATGGCCGCGACCTCGCGCCGCCCGCGACCTGGGACGAGCTGAAGCAGATTGCCGAATTCTTCCAAGGCAGGGAAGTCGACGGCAAGAAGGTCTACGGCGCCTATATCTATACCGAGCGCGGCTCCGAAGGGATCACCATGGGCGTGACCAACGCGCTCTACGACTGGGGATTCCAGTACGACAATCCGAAGAAGCCCTACGAGATGGAGGGCTTCGTCAACTCGCCCGACGCGGTCAAGGGACTCGAATTCTATAAGTCGCTTTACAAGTGCTGCACCGCGCCTGGCATGAGCAATGCCTACATGTCGGAGGGGCTCGACGCCTTCAAGTCAGGGCAGGTCGCGATGCAGATGAACTTCTTCGCGTTCTTCCCCGGCCTTTATAAGGATCCGAATGTCGGCGGCGAGAAGATCGGCTTCTTCGTCAATCCGAAGCAGAAATATCACTTTACGCAGCTCGGCGGGCAGGGGATTTCGGTCGTCTCCTACTCGGACCACAAGGATGACGCGCTCACCTATGTCAAATGGTTCGCGCAGCCTGATGTCCAGAAAAAGTGGTGGGCGCTTGGCGGCTATTCCTGCCACAAGGCGGTGCTGAACGATCCGAACTTTCCGAAGAGCGCGCCGTTTGCCGCCGACTTCTTGAAATCCATGGATATCGTCAAGGATTTCTGGGCGGAGCCTTCCTATGCTGAGCTCCTGCTCGATATGCAGAAGCGCGTCCATGACTACGTCGTGGCGGACAAGGGAACGGCGCAGGAAGCGCTAGATCTCTTGGTGAAGGATTGGCAGAAGGTATTCAAGGAAGACGGCAAGATGTGATCAGCTCCAGGTCTCCCGATCTCTTGGATCGGGAGACCGTTTCCTTGAGCGTGTCGCGATCTGTGAATGACAGGGCCCACATGAGCACTCTCGCCGAGCAGGCCGTTGCCCGGACCCCACGCCGCTTCGCATTGCGATTCCGTGGGATGTCCGACCGAGCCATTGCCTGGTTGTTCATCACACCATCGGTGCTGCTCCTGCTCGCGATCAACATTTTCCCGTTGCTATGGACGATCCAGCTCTCGTTTACCAATTATCGGGCCAATCGTCCGAATGCACCGATCAGGTACATCGGTCTCGACAACTACCGCAACATTCTGACTGACACCGAGGTGTGGCACGCCATGCAGGCCACCGCGCATTTCGTGCTGTGGTCGATCGCGCTCGAACTGGCACTCGGGTTTGGCCTTGCGCTCCTGATCAACCGCAGATTCCGCGGTCACAGTTTCTGGACCACCATTATTCTATTGCCGATGATGCTGTCGCCGGCCGTGGTTGGCAACTTCTGGACCTTTCTGCTGCAACCGCAGATCGGGCTATTCAATAGCGCGATCGCTGTCCTGACCGGAGTAAATCCGAGTTCGTTTCAGATGATCGGAGATGTGGCGCTGGCGCCCTGGTCGATCATCATGGTCGATACCTGGATGTGGACGCCCTATGTGATGCTGATCTGTCTTGCGGGCCTGCGTTCGATCCCGGATTACATCTACGAGGCCGCAGAGGTCGATCGCGCATCCCCCTGGCGGAAATTCTGGTCCATCACACTCCCGATGGTGATGCCGTTCCTGATGCTGGCCATTCTTTTCCGGGCGATCGAAAACTTCAAGATGTTCGACATGGTGAACCTGCTTACCTCGGGCGGTCCAGGATCGACCACGGAGGTGGCGTCGATCACGTTGAAACGCGAAGCGTTCGAGAAATGGCGCACGGGCTATTCGTCGGCCCTCGCCATCATCCTCTTCGTTACCGTCTTTGGCGCCGCCAACATCTACGTAAAAGCCCTCAATCGGGTAAAACAACGATGAGCACGCCCATCACCGCGCATTCCGTAGCCGAGCCGTCACGATGGTCGAAGGCGACCGCGTCATTCATCGTCGCGAGCTACGCGATCATAACCATTCTGCCGTTGCTTTGGATCTTTCTCACCGGATTTAAGACCCCGCCGGATTCGATCGCCTATCCGCCCAAGATTCTGTTCGAGCCTTCTGTTGAAGGCTACGTCAACCTGTTCACGACGCGCTCGCGGCAGACGCCCGAATTTCTGGCCAGTCTGCCGCCACCGCAGACTTGGTACGAGCGCCTCGTACGCTCTCGCAATATGGTGATTGGCGGGCCATCGAAGGTCGTTCCGCGTTTTGTCAACTCGCTGGTGATCGGCTTCAGCTCGACCTTTCTTGCCGTATGCTTCGGCACCATCGCGGCCTATGCGTTTTCGCGATTTCGCGTACCGCTGGCCGATGATCTCCTGTTCTTCATCCTGTCGACCCGGATGATGCCGCCGATCGCGGTTGCAATCCCGATTTATCTGATGTTCCGCAATCTAGGGCTCACTGACACCAAGCTCGGGATGATCCTGCTGTACACCGCGGTGAACGTTTCGCTGGCGGTGTGGCTGTTGAAGGGATTCATGGACGAAATCCCGCGCGAATACGAAGAGGCGGCGATGGTCGATGGCTACACGCGCCTTCAGGCCTTCTTCAAGGTGGTGCTTCCGCAAGCCACGACCGGCATCGCGGCAACGGCGATCTTCTGCCTGATCTTCGCTTGGAACGAATATGCCTTCGCGGTTCTGCTCACCAGCGGCGACGCGCAAACCATGCCGCCCTTCATACCCTTCATTATCGGCGAGGGCGGCCAGGACTGGCCCGCGGTCGCTGCCGCGACGACATTGTTCTTCATCCCGATCCTGTGCTTCACCATCCTGTTACGCCGCCATTTGTTGCGCGGCATCACCTTCGGGGCGGTGCGAAAATGACGGAGAGGATCGCATATCGCGCATCGAGATGGTCGCTTTGGCTTCGGCGCGGCCGCTGCGAGGCCGTGGCGATGGGGCTGATCGGCATTGGCGTCGTGATGCTGATGCAGCCGCTCTCCTTGAATCTGTACAGCTATTCCTTCGTCACCATCCTGGCCGGGACGCTGGGGTTTGTGATCGTCAGTCATTTCCCGGATTGAGCGGCCATGGCAGAAATCAAGCTCGAGACCGTTGCCAAGACATTCGGAGCGTTTGCCGCTGTCAAAGGCGTGAACTTCACGGTCGATCACGGCTCGTTCTTTGTTATTTTGGGTCCTTCAGGCTGCGGCAAGACCACCACATTGCGGATGATCGCGGGCCTCGAGCTGCCGACCTCCGGACGTATTCTGCTCGATGGCGAGGACGTGAGCGCACTGCGCGCCTCGGCACGCGACATCGCATTCGTGTTTCAGCTATTTGCGCTCTATCCGCACATGAACGTGCGCCAGAACATCGGCTTTCCGCTGCGATGCCAGAATTACTCGCGCGCCGAGATCACAAAGAGCGTCGAGGAAACCGCGAAGCTCCTGAGGATAGATCATCTCCTTGAGCGACGGGTCGGCGGACTCTCCGGCGGCGACCGGCAACGTGTCGCGCTCGGCCGCGCCATCGTGCGCCGGCCCAAGGCGTTTCTGATGGATGAGCCGCTGGGCGCGCTCGATTCGGAGTTTCGCAGATTGATGTGTGGCGAACTGCGCGAGCTGCACGACCGCATCGACGCCACGACCGTCTACATCACCCATGATCAGCTTGAGGCGATGGCGATGGCCGACCGCATCGCCATCATGAATCAGGGCCGGGTCGAGCAAATCGGCACGCCGCAAGAAATTTACGATCGTCCCAATACCATGTTCGTTGCCGATTTCATCGGTGCGCCGCCGATGAGCTTTCTCAATGTCCAGGCCTCGCTGCAGCGCGGCGATTGCAACATCAAGATCGACGGTATCGCCGTCGAAATGCCGGAAGTGCTCGCGGATCGTGCCGAGGGCAGGTTGGCGCTCGGCGTGCGGCCGGAAAATGTGTCGTTCGCGGATTCCTCGCCGCTGCGAGGTCGCGTGATCGGCGCCGAATATCTCGGAACCACGCAAATCGTGACCGTGACGACCGCCAACGGCCAAGTCAAAGCGCGGCTGTCGTCGGGTCAAGCGGTCCAGGTCGGCGAATCCGTGGGGCTCGCGCTGCGGCCGGACAGGCTCTCTCTGTTCGACGCGGTGAGCGGACAGGCACTGCCGTCGGCGCTTCATGTGGGGGGATACCATGGCTGAGGTCGCACTGGCTGATGTCAGCAAGAAATACGGCACGGTCGAAGCCGTCCGTGGTCTTTCGCTCTCCATCGCGGACGGCGAATTGGTCGTGTTGCTTGGCCCGACCGGTGCGGGAAAGACAACGACGCTGCGCCTGATCGCCGGCCTGGAGCGTCCGGATCGAGGCGACGTGGCGATTCAGGGGCGCGTTGTCACCAATGAAGTACCGGCCGAACGCGACGTCGCGTTCGTCTTTCAGCAATATTCGCTCTATCCGCATCTGACGGTCTACGACAATTTGGCGTTTCCGCTCCGCTCTCCGGCGCGGCGGATGGATGAAAAAACGATTCGTCGCCGGGTTCAGCAGGTGTCTGAACTGCTGCATATCGAGCAGAAACTCGACAATCGAGCGACCGCGCTTTCCGGCGGTGAAATGCAGCGGGTCGCCATCGGGCGTGCGCTGGTCCGCGAGCCCGCCGTCTATCTGATGGACGAACCGCTGTCATCGCTGGACGCCAAGCTGCGCGCCGAATTGCGTCTTGAGCTCAAGCGTATCCAGCGCGAGTTGGGAACGACGATCCTCTACGTCACGCACGACCAGATCGAGGCGATGACGATGGCGGACCGGATCGGCGTGATGAACGAAGGGGCCCTGATTCAGCAGGGAACACCGCGCGAGATTTACGAGCGGCCGAATAGCGCTTATGTGGCGAGCCGGCTCGGTACCCCGGTCATCAATCTTATTCCGGCCGAGCTTCTTGGCGGCGATGCCATGCCGCCGAACGCGCGAACCGTGGGCTTGAGGACTGAGCATATCAGGATCTCCTCGGCGGGTCGTCCGGGGCCGCGCGCACGGGTCCATTGGGTGGAGCATCTCGGCGATCAGAACCACGTTCATCTCAAACTCGATACCCATTCGCTGGTGACCCTCGCGGACCCTGTCCAGCAGCTCAAGTCGGGCGATGAGGTCTCACTTGAGTTCACTGAACCGCTTTATTTCGATCAAGTCGGCAACCGTGTCCATACCGATAAATATGGGGGACGCGCATGATGATCGATCGTCAAGCGCGCAAACGTCTGTTTGAAGCAGTCGCGCACCGTGTCATTGCGAATGCCGATGAATTGACCGACCTCGATCGCGCCATCGGCGACGGCGATCACGGGACCAACATGCGCCGCGGCTTTGAAGCCGTGCTGGCCGCGGTTGACGAGCTCTCCGCCAAGAATCTTGGAGAGTCGCTAAAGGGCGTTGGGACGACCCTCGTCATGAAGGTTGGCGGCGCGTCTGGTCCGCTCTACGGCACCTTGTTCATGTCGCTCGGCAAGTCGCTGGCAGACGATGTGACGTATGAGCAGGCTGCCGATGCCTTTGCGATCGCGATCGAGGCGGTCAAGGCGCGGGGAAAGTCGGATGTCGGCCAGAAGACCATGCTCGACGTGCTGTTTCCCGTGCTCGGCATCCTGCGGGAGGGCGGGACTGACATCACAGCGCGGCTCAAGGCAACGGCCAGGGACGCGGCGGAGCAAACGATTGCCATGCGGGCGATCCGCGGTCGGGCGTCGTTTCTCGGCGAACGCAGCGTCGGTCATATGGATCCCGGCGCACGATCATCCGCGCTGATCGTCGATGCGATCGTAGAATTCATGGAAGGACTAGCATGAGCGAAAATGTCGGAATCGTTATTGTGTCTCATTCGGCGGACGTGGCGCGGGGCACCGCGCTCATGGTCGAGCAAATGGTTGGCCGGGAAGTGCCGCTCGGCTGGTGCGGCGGCGATCCGGGTGGCGGGTTGGGTACGAGCGTCGAGGCGATCATGAAGGCCATCGACCGGGCGTGGTCGGAAAAGGGGGTTGCCATTCTGGTCGACCTCGGCGGCGCCGAGACCAACAGCGAGATGGCGATTGAGATGCTGCCTGAGGAGCGGCGCGGCCGCGTCGTTGTTTGCAATGCGCCGGTCGTCGAGGGAGCAGTCATGGCGGCGACCGAGGCGGCTTCGGGTGCGACGCTAGAGGCGGTGCGCCGTACCGCCGAAGAACTGACGCCGGCGTGAGGCGGGGCAAGCACGATGAATAAGCATCAAGCATCGGTGCTGATGCGACATGAGGTCGGATTGCATGCGCGCCCCTCGGTCAAGTTGACCAAGTTGGCGAAAGCCTTTGAATCTCGAATCGATCTTGGCCTGTCGCCGAACGGTCCGTGGGTCGACGCCAAGAGCATCGTCAAGGTCATGGCCACCAAGGCGCCAAAGGATTCGACCATTTATTTTCGCGCCGAGGGGAGCGACGCGAAGGCAGCACTTGAGGCGCTGGTGACGCTCGTCGACGGAGATTTTCAGGATGGACGGTAGAACGCATCGCGATGCCCATCGCGTGGAGGGGAGGCCCGCCGCCCCCGGAATTGCGTTGGGACCGCTCGTGCGTTTGGCTGCGCCGAAGCGTAACTCCCATCGGCAGCGGTCTGCCGCGGAGGAGCACCAGGCCCTTCTCGATGCGCTCGCAGCGTCCCAGGTGGCGCTCGCCGTGCTGGCACGCGAAGTGGGAGACGCCGACGCGGAAGCCATCCTCTCGTTCCAAATCGCGCTTCTCGAGGACGATAATCTTGCGGCGCCGGCGTTTGCGCGGATTGCCGATGGTGAGGCGGCCAGCGGTGCGTGGAGCGCTGCGATCGATCCGGAAATCGCATCATACGACACGGCCGACGATCCTTATTTTCGCGCCCGCGCATCCGATTTGCGCGACCTTCGTGATCGCGTGCTGAGACACCTGGCCGGTGAATCCGATCAGGCCGTGCCGGCCGGGGTTATCGTCGCGGCCGACGATGTGCCACCGTCGATGTTCCTGGCGACCGATTGGCGCGACGGCGGCTTGGTGTTGCGCCGGGGCAGCCCCTCCAGCCATGTTGCGATTCTCGCCAGGTCGCGCGGCGTGCCGATGATTGTGGGGGTCGACGTCGATCATCTCGAAAACGGCAAGGACGCGATGCTCGATGGAGACGCGGGGCTTCTCATCGTCGATCCCGACTCCGAAATGCGAGCGACCTATCGTCAACGCCGGGCCGAGCAGGCGGAGGTTCGGCGCGCGGTGTCATTCGGTGGTCCGGCGCTGACGGCCAGCGGCGAGCCGGTTCGGGTCATGATCAATGTTACGGGTCTCGCCGAACTCGGGGATCTCGATCCGGCCCACGTCGACGGCATTGGCCTGATGCGGACCGAGTTCCTGTTTCAGGGTCGCGAGAAACTCCCGACCGAAGAGGAGCAGTATCAGATCTACAAGCGTATGGTCGAATGGGCCGGCGGGAAGCCGGTGACGATCCGCACGCTCGATGCCGGCGGCGATAAGCCGATTGCAGGTCTGACGCAGCCGGATGACATCAATCCATTTCTCGGGGTGCGTGGCGTGCGTTTGTCATTGCGGCATCTGGAGGTATTTCGCGCGCAATTGCGGGCGCTGGTCCGCGCTGCTGTGGCCGGAAACCTCAAGGTGATGATTCCAATGGTCACGGTACCGGAGGAGCTCGACCGCTGCCGCACGCTTCTCGATCAGGCGTTGGCCGACCTGCGGCGCGACGGCCGGGACGCGCGAATGCCGCCGCTCGGCATGATGGTCGAGGTGCCAGCCGCGGCGCTTACCATTGAGGACTTCAATGCCGACTTCTTTTCCATCGGCAGCAACGATCTCATCCAGTATGTGGCGGCGGCGAGCCGTGACGAACCGCAATTGGCCGATCTGGCGCGGCCGTCGCGCGCGGTGTTCGGTCTGATCAGGCATGTCGTGGATTATGCCGACCTATCCGGTCGTGAAACCAGCCTGTGCGGTGACCTTGCGGGCGATCCTGAACAAGTCGCGGCACTGCTTGATCAGGGCTTGCGCACTTTCTCGGTCGCGCCCGGCGCGCTGGGGCCGGTAAGGGCCGCAATCGCCCGCTATACGAGCTCTGCAGCATGAGCACACAAGCAACGCCTGCAGGTTCCCAGGACTTGATCGCGGCCTACAAGGCTATCCTTCGGGATGTGCTGGACAAGCGGCCATCCGGCATGCGCCAACGCCTGGCCGAAGCGCTCGGCAAGAACCGCAGCTTCATCACGCAGATTGCCAATCCGGCATATCAGACGCCGATCCCGGCTCAGCATGTTTACGCCATCATGCAGGTCTGCCATTTCTCGGCGCAGGAAAGGGACCGGTTTCTGGAAGCCTATCACCGCGCGCATCCGCGGCGGCTGCTTCTCCTGAAGGAGCGGGAGCGTAGCCGACGCCTCACGCTGATGCTGCCGGACCTTGGAAGCGAACAGAAAAATCACAAGCTGGACTCGCTGCTAAGCGAGTTCGCCGAGAAAGTCGCAAGACTGATCGAGGGCAGCTGATGCGAAGCAGCCGCAAAGAGGGAGGCCGGGATGAAGAAGTTGATCAACGCCGTCGAGAACGTGGTGAGCGAAAGTCTTGCCGGATTCTGCGCAGCGCATTCCGATATCGTGCGTATGGGTGAGCAGGCGCCGTTCGTGCAGCGCCGCTTCCTCACGCTCGGCAAGGTTGCCCTGGTGTCGGGCGGAGGTTCCGGCCACGAGCCGCTTCACGCCGGATTCGTCGGGCGTGGCATGCTTGATGCCGCTTGCCCCGGTCAGGTTTTCACTTCGCCCACGCCCGATCTCATTCTCGCCGCGGCGGAAGCCGCAGACACCGGCGCAGGCGTCTTGTTCATCGTCAAGAATTACGAGGGCGACGTCATGAACTTCGACATGGCGCGCGAGATGTCGGGAAAACCGATTGCGACCGTTATTA
>WNGJ01003535.1_pt1 | contig 16305 bp, 20 predicted proteins | sample 5400611 | NCBI WGS metagenome assembly WNGJ01 (sample SAMN13153375, study PRJNA577476) | soil metagenome | isolation source: 40 cm soil or saprolite under Garry oak tree replicate 1 | place: USA:California | collected 2016-06-15 | reverse complement strand
CGATCTGGCTGCCGGAGCGGCGCACCCTGGCATACCAGCGCGCCACCGGCCCTTCCATCTCAGGACCTTTGAATCGCCACCGCCGCGTTTCTGTCGCTTGCATCTCCAGCTCCTTTACGGACGACCCTAACGGCGTTAGGGTCCGGAGCGCCGATATTACCCCTAACAGTGTTAGGATTGCAAGCACGATGAACGGATTGAGCCGCGCCGTGGCCGACCGGCTGAACGTCAAAGCCGCCTCCCTCTACTGGCACGTCCGGGACCGGCGTGAGCTCCTGGAGCTGCTGGCCGAATCGATCCTGGACAACGTGCCGGCCACCAGCGGGGCGAGCTGGAGACCGGCGGTCCTGAACGCTGCCGGGGCGCTGCGCACAGCGCTTGCCTCTCAGCAGGATGCGGACCGGATCCTCCTGGAGGTCCCGGATTCGATACAGCACAGCGCCGTCTGCCAACGCGTGAAAGCCCAGCTTGAGGTGGCCGGTATGCAGCCTGCGGAGGCGGCCGACGTCGCGCGACTGGTCATATTGCAGGTGATCACCAGTCGCGTTGAGGACGGTGAGCCCGCCCTGCTCGCCAAAGGCTCGACCGCATCGATCGCCGTGGACTCGGGATCCCGGGGTGTCGTGCTTCGACGCGGAGAGGACATGGAAACGTTGATCAGAGTTCCGCGCGATCCCGCGTCCGCATCGCCGGCAGTCGTGCGAGGCGAGACGGTGAAGGTGAGGCGCCTACGCGGTGTCGGTCATGGCGAGATCGAGCTGGACCCGCGCCATCCATGGCGCTTCCAGATCCAGGGGCCAACGTGGAACACGATCCTTGATGTCGGGGGACTCGACGTACGCGAGATCAAGCTGGATAGCGGAGCGGCGAAAGTCGAGGTCTTCCTCCCGCAGCCACGCGGAGTCGTCCCAATCGAGATCTCGGGCGGCGTGATCGGCGTGACACTGCACCGGCCGCAGGGCATCGCAGTCGTCGCTGACATCAGCGCGGGGGCAGTTCGGTTGCGGCTTGACGATTACTCAATACAGGCGCTGCTGGCCGACGCGCGATGGGAAAGCGAGGGGGCAGCCGGCGCTGCCGATCGCTACGAGCTGCGCATCAAGAGCGGCGCGGTTCAGGTCTCACTCGGAACGGCTGCGAGCCACGATCCGTCAGCTGCTGTCCCGCCAACAGTGGAAGCCAGGCCGGCCATTCAACAGGCGTCGGCGCTGGATGTCCTACTGGACGGCGTGCAGGGTCGCGTGAAAGGAACTCTTAAAAGTGGGGACTACGGCGCCTGAATTCGAGTGAGTTAAGTCTCGATGAGGCAGCGACTGGTGCGAAGAGAGGGAATCAAGTGCTGTCGATTGCCGATCGGATGCACAATCGACCACCTGCTACACAGGGCTCGATGCCGCCGTTTCCTTAACAGGCAGGGTTCCACCGGCGGCTGAGTCCTCCTAGCCTGCGAAAGAAAAAATCGCAGGAGGCTCACATGCTCTTTCTCGCCGCCACCCCGGACATCGCGCCGCTCACCGACCTCATCAACAACTGGATCCACATCGGCCAGGCCCTTGTGGGCTCGATCGGAGCCCTGGCTTTCATCTTCGCGTTCATCTGGAAGATCACGGCCGTCGAGGCCAAGACCGCGCTCGAGGCCAAGCAGTGGATCCAGCGCATCGTCGTCGGCACGATCGGCGTTGAGGTCGCCGGCTCGCTGGTCAGCATCCTCACCAATTCCGTGCCCGCCTCAGCGACCCACTGAGCTTCCATCGTGGACCAGCTCCAGGACCTCATCGTCAAGCTGACGCAGCTGCTGGATTCGCTGTGGCCGTTCGCCCATCCGAAAGAAGTGGTTCTCGGGATGTTGAACGACAGCATCGGACTTCTGCTCAGAGTCTGGTTTGACTTCATCCTCCGGACCACCGACTTCGAGTCGGGTGGGGACTTCACCAGGAACTCGACGATCCAGCACATCGAACCCGTGGTTCAGCTCGTGGCCGATTCGGCGCTGGTGCTGGTCGCCCTGTGGGCGTCCTACCGGATCATGTGGGGACACGGCCTGAGGAGCCAGTACACGGCGCGTATCTTGCTGCCGCGCCTCTTCCTCGCCGTCATCCTCATCAACTTCTCGCTTCCGATGTTCCAGGCGGTGGTTGCCGCGAGCAACTCGTTGTCTTCAGTGGTCCTGAGCCTCGGCTCGCTCAACGACCCAACGAGCTGGTGGACAGGCTTTGCCACCGCGCCGAACGCTGCCGCCTGGCAGGTCGTCACGACCGCAGCACTGGCGGCCGGCTACGACGTGCTCGCGATCACCTACCTGGTGCGTTACGCGATCCTCATCGTCCTCGCGATCACCGCGCCGCTCGCGGGCTTGCTTTTCACGCTCCCCGAGACGCATCACTGGTCGAAGGTCTGGGCCTCGCATTTCGTGACCAACCTCCTGATGCAGCCCGCGCAGCTGTTTGTGCTCGCGATCGGATTTGCGCTGGAGAACGGAGGCAGAACTCCCGTTCATCACCTGTTCGCGCTCGCCTCATTGCTGATCGTATTCAAGGTGCCGGGCGCGATCGGTGGCGCGGAAAAGGCGGCGCACAAGTTGCAATCGACTGTCGAAGGCGCGTTCAAAGCCGTCGGGCACGCGATGGCGAAAGCGTGATCAGCCTCTCGCGCCTCGCGGCGATGTGCGGAGCGGCGACACTGCTGTGGGTTGCCGCCGGCTCCCAAATTCCAAGCCACGCGCGGCTGCCGCTGAGCGGTGTCGTCCCGCGAGCGGTGATCAGCCTGCCATTCGGCTGCACCAGCTTCCAGCTGGAACCGTACGACCCGTTCTGTCCAGGCCGGCACATACACACGGGGGTCGACCTGGCGGCGCCCGCCGGAACCGCGGTGTACTCGGCGACGCCGGGGACTGTCCATGTTGGTTTCGATCCCAACGGCGCGGGGCTCTACGTCGTCGTGACCGTCGACGGGCACGCGCGCGTCTTTTACTGCCACCTTTCGGTGGTCGCAGTCGCCAATGGCGAATTGCTCAGCGCGGGCAAGGTGGTCGGCGCGATTGGACAAACAGGATTGGCGACCGGACCGCACCTTCATCTCGAGGTGCAGATCGACGGCCGCTCAGTCGATCCCGGCACGTGGCTCGCGCATTAACAGGCTGGGTAGGCATGGCCTAGTGCGATATCTACGCTCACCTCAAATTCCTCGGAGGTGATTTTCGATGGTCAACAAGGTGTTTCTGATCGGCAACCTGGCGGCGGACCCTGAGGTCAAGGCGACGCCGAAAGGCACGTATGTCGCCAACCTGCGGCTGGCGACCAACACGTACCTCGGCAAGGATGAGGCCGGCAACAGCAAGGAGGAGACAGAGTTCCACCGGCTCGTGGCTTTTGGAAAGCTGGCCGAATTCGCGGGGCAGTATCTAAAGAAGGGCCGCGCGGTCTATGCGGAAGGTCGCCTTCGCACCAACAAGTGGGAGGACACCGGCGGCCAGAAGCACAGCCGCACGGAGGTCGTGCTCAGCGAGCTTCAGTTTGTCGGCCAGAAACCGAAAGAAGCCGCGGCCGCCTAGAGATCGAAGAGGGCTCAAAGGCGATGTAGGGGGCGGCCACCGATGAGATTCGCGACCAGTTCATCGTCGGCGGAGCGATGAAAGCCGAGCACTACGAGATGGTCAGCTACGCCCGAGCGCACGTCTGTGCGCCTGGCGAGAGTCGCCGCCTGAGTCCCGGTTACCTATGCGGTTCGCAGCGGGTGGGCCGCCCAGGTAATCTTGTAATTGATGGCCGAGGACGTCGGCGTGTGGTTCGCGGGAAAGCTGCCCCCGGGCTGGTTTGCCGGACCCCCAGAGGTGAGCAGCGACGGGGACGAGATCCTCGTGATGGGCACCCTCCCCGACGTGGAGCTGGCCGCCGGCACCGCCGATGAGGGCCGTGCCGCGGCGCGAATGGCCCGCATCGACCGCTTCCGGGAGGAGACGAGAGACGAGCGGGTGAGGATCGCCAGGGAAGGCGAACGCCACTTCCGGCGCAAGGTCGCGTGGGGCGCGCGCTGTGGTGACCAGGCCAAGATCTTCACGACCCTCAGCGTCCCCGTGATGACCCGCCTGCGGATGTCCGAGCGCTCGATCCTGGACACGCTGGTGGCGGGCGGCGTCGCCCGAAGCCGGAGCGATGCGCTGGCATGGTGCGTGCGCCTGGTCGGAATGCACCAGGCGGACTGGATCAAGGGCCTGAGGGACGCCCTGGTGAAGGTGGACGAAGCGCGCAGCAAAGGCCCGCTCAACTAGCAAGACTGAACCCGCAGGTCCCGTTGCTACCCTGTGGGCACTTTGATCGCCGAGGGCGGCCGCAAGCATGTCGTGATCATGGGCGCGGGCCCCGCCGGGCTGACCGCGGCATACGAGCTGTTCAAGCACGAAATCCCGGTCACCATCCTGGAAAAGGACCCCGGCCAGGTCGGTGGCCTGGCCCGAACCGTCGAGCACAAGGGCTATCGCTTCGACATCGGCGGCCACCGGTTCTTCTCGAAGAACGAGGAAGTCGAAGCGCTCTGGACCGAGATCCTCGGCGACGAGATGCTCAACCGCGGCCGGCTGTCGCGCATCTACTACCGGGGACGCTTTTTCGCCTATCCGATCAAAGCCGCCAACGCGCTCTGGAACCTCGGGCCGATCGAAGCGGTGCGCTGCCTGGCGAGCTACGCGTGGGCGCGCGTGCACCCCGTCAAGAATCCCCGGAGCCTCGAGGACTGGGTGCGCAACCAGTTCGGGTGGCGTCTCTTCAGCATCTTCTTCAAGACCTATACGGAAAAGGTGTGGGGGATCAGCACGAAAGAACTGTCAGCCGACTGGGCGGCGCAGCGCATCAAGAGCCTCGATCTCTGGCTGGTGATTCGCAGCGCGCTGCTCCCGCGACGCAAGGCGAAAAATCGTGGTGAGGTCGTCACGACTCTGATCGACAAATTTCGCTACCCACGATTCGGCCCCGGACAGATGTGGGAGCGCGTCGCTGAGATCGGTCGGAAAAAAGGATCACCGGTTCTCTTCGGGCGATCGATCGACCAGGTGATTCATGAGGACGGCGCCGTCACGTCGGTGGTCGTGCGTATGCCGCGCGGCGAGGTCGAAGAGCATGTCGGTACCCATTTCGTTTCCAGCATTCCCATTCGCGAGCTGATTGCCCGCCTCGACCCGCCCGCGCCGGACGCGGTGCGGCGGGCCGCGGAAAGCTTGAGTTACCGCGACTTCATCAGCATCGCGCTGATGATCGACCGCGCCGACGTGTTTCCGGACAACTGGATCTACATTCACGATCCGAGCGTCAAGGTCGGCCGGATTCAGAACTTCAAGAACTGGAGCCCGGACATGGTCCCCGACCAGGCCAAGACCTGCCTCGGCCTCGAGTACTTCTGCTTCGAGGGCGACGGGCTCTGGACGTCAGATGACGCCGCGCTGATTGCGCTCGCGACCAACGAGCTGGCGCAGCTCGGAATCTGCTCGGCAGGGGAGGTCTTCGACGGAGTCGTTGTCCGCCAGGCGAAGGCCTACCCGGTTTACGACGACGCGTACCAGGCGCACGTCGACGTGATTCGCGAATACGTGCAGTCACACTTGCCGAACCTGCACCTGGCCGGCCGCAACGGCATGCACAAGTACAACAACCAGGACCACTCGATGATGACCGCGCTGCTGGTCGCGCGCAACATCGCGACCGGCTCGGCCCTAGACCCGTGGAAGGTGAACGCCGACGCCGTGTATCACGAAGACATCCGGGTCGGCGAGCGCGACACGACAGGCCGGAAGGTTCCGCAAAAGGTCGCCGCACGCTGACCGTGTCTTCGGCTAGGTCGTCTTCGGTCGGGCGAAGTTCGCGGCCACCAGGCTTGCCACCGCCAGCCCTACGAACAGCACCGCATGCGTGTAGTGGTGCGTTGCGTGGGTGTCGCTGACGAGGATCTGCAGGACCCCGAACGCGTAGAGCACCCCGACCACCAGGAAAACGACTGCCAGCACCACCAGACCCCCGGCTAACGAGTTGCCTCTCATAAATTGAACGTTAGCAAAATCAGGCTGGCCAACCCGGCGGCCGCGCAGTACCAGCCGTACGGGTCGAGCCGGCCGGATCTGAAGTAGCGCAGCAGGAACCGAGCGCTGAGATATGCCGCCACCAGCGCGAGCACTGCGCCGGCGAGGTACTCGCCCAGAGGCACGTCCGGAGAGAACAGAAGCGGGACCTCGATGAGGCCCGCCGCCGCGATGATCGGCGTCGCGAGCAAGAACGAGAAGCGCGCGGCTTCCTGGTGGCGCAGGCCGGCGAGCAGCCCGCCGCCGATCGTGACGCCCGAACGCGAGATTCCGGGCAGCAGCGCCAGCGCCTGGATCGCGCCGACCAGCGCGGCGGCGCGGAAGCTGATGCGCTCGGCCGTTCCGAAGCTCTCTTCCTGCTCGGCGCGCGCCTTGCCTTCAACGGCTGCCCTGCGTTCCGCCCGGCGGCGCAGAAGCTCCGCGCCGAGCATCAGGAACCCGTTGATACAAAGGAAGCCGGCCGCGGCCTTTGGATTTGCAAACAGGGTTTTCAGCGAGTGCTCGAGAAAGACGCCGAGGATCCCTGCCGGGATCGTGCCGACAAGCAGCAGCATGGCCAGGCGCTCAGAGTCGGTCTTGATCTGTCCCCGAAAGGCGGCGGTGAAAAAGCCACGGATGATTTCGACCCACGTCTGGCGATAGATGATCAGGAGCGCTGTCGCCGTGCCCAGGTGAAGCAGGACGAGAAACGGAACGAACGAAGGATCCGACGTCTTGAACTTCCAGTGCAGCAGGCTCGGGATAAGCACTGCATGGCCAAGCGACGAGACCGGGAACAGCTCGGTCGCACCCTGGAGCAGCCCCATGAACAGCGCTTGAGCCCACGTCACCGGCATATATTGCTGAAGCCGTGCCTCGCCTCGCCGCCTTCAACCCCGCGGTCAAGTCTCTTGACGAGTCGATCGCCAGGGCTCAAACGGCAGAGCGGCTGGGCTACGAGTCGATCTGGACGTCGCAGCTGCCAGACGCGCGCGATGCCCCTCTGGTCCTGGCCGCTTACGCCGCCGCGACCAAGCGCGTGGGTCTCGGCACTGGCGTGCTGCCCATCTATACGCGGCATCCCACGGCGATGGCGCAGATGGCCGCGACGCTCGATGAGATGTCGGGAGGTCGCTTCATCCTTGGAATCGGCATCAGCCACAAGGTCACCGTCGAGTCGATGTGGGGCATGCACCTCGACAGCCCGCTCACCGCGATGCGCGAGTACCTGGACATCGTGCGCATCAGCCTCCGCGAGGGCTCGTGCGCATACGAGGGCAAATACTTCACCGCGCGGTGGGCTTACTCGGCGCCGCGCCGCCCCGACCTGCCGGTCATGATTTCCGCGCTCAACCCACACATGCTGGATGTCGCCGGCGAGCATGCGGATGGCGTCGTGCTGTGGATGTGCTCGCCCGGTTACATCCGCGAGCACGTCGTGCCGGCAGTCACCGCTGGACGCAGGAAGGCCGGCAAGTCGCTCGAAGGATTCGAGATCGTCGCTCCGGTTCCCGTGTGCCTGACCTCCGACCGCGCAGCCGCCCAGGCGGTTTTCCGGAAGACGGTGGAGCGGTACGCCAACCTGCCGTACTACCGAAAGATGATGGACAAAAGCGGCTTTGCCGCCGAGCTTGCATCGGGTGACATAAGCCCCGAGATGCTCGACGAGTATGCCGGCATCGGTGACGAGAGCCAGGTTCGCGACGCGATCAGGCGCTACCGGGAAGCCGGCGCCACGCTGCCCGCCGCGGGCCCGTTCTCCGGCCACGTGGGCGCGGCCGGTTTCGAGAAAACGTTGGAGGTCGCCGCCGGCGCCTAGCTGAGCCTGGCAGCGGCTTCGTCGAGAAGCTGCCGGGCGGTGTCGAACTCTCGACGCACTGCTGCGTCCTCGGCTCGTCCGAGGAGGGCGACCACCGCCTCCCAGCGCTCAGCGTCGCGTTCGGTCAGCGCGGCTCTGACCTGGCCCATCGTCTGGGTGCCAAAAAGAAGACCGCCTCCGGGGTTGTCGAGGATGTCCCGCGCGATCTCGAGCTGTCGGACTGCCCAGCGCACCAGTGAGTCACCGGGATGGGTCTCGATCTCTTTTGGCCCAAGCACTTCCATCCGAGACCTATTCTCGGCCAAGCGAGGTGAGCGCCTCGCCGGCGAGACGGTAGACCGTCCACTCACTGTTCGGCTTCGCGCCCAATCGCTCGTAGAAACCGATCGCTTCGCGGTTCCAGTCGAGCACCGCCCATTCCAGGCGCCCGCAATCGCGTTCCACGGCGATCTGCGCCAGCCGATGGAGCAGCGCGCGTCCGATGCCGCGGCCCCTTTGCTCGGGGACGACGAAGAGGTCTTCGAGATAGATCCCGGGTTTCGCCAGAAAGGTCGAGAAGTTGTGAAAGAAAAGCGCGAAGCCAACCGGCGTGCCGCCATCTTCGGCGATCAGCGTCTCGGCATAGGGTCGCGGACGGAAGAGATTCTTGGCGAGCAGCTCCTCGGTCATCGTGACCTCGTCCTCCAGCTTCTCGAATCGCGCCAGGCCGCGAATCAAGTCGGCGATCACCGGCACATCCGCCGGCTCCGCCATGCGGATGGCCAAGCTCATTTCGGGCGGTCGCGCAGGCGAAACACAAAACGCATCGCACTATGAGTATCCGAGAAGCTGGCGATCTTGTTGTCGACAAGGCCCGCGGCCAGCCCCGCCTCGAAGAGGTCGGTCTCGCGCAGCGTGCTGCGGCCGCCCTTGGGCCTCACCACCCAGATCGCCCCATTCGGCTCGATCCAGGTCTTGAGCGTGTTGAGGCGTTTCAGGTCGGACGGCTCGTTTGCGCCCATGAAGACGAGGTCGACCGGCTGTCGCGGGCGGCCCCTCACGATGTCGGACGTCCGGCTGCGCAGCAGGGAGAGGAAGTCAGCATCGGGGAGGTCGACGACCGCCACCTTCGAGCCCGGCTTCACGCCCAGCTTGTCGAGCAGCGGACGGGTCGACGCAAGGTCTGGGCTCAGACCTGCTCTTCCTCGACGCCGGCGCCGCGCACGGCGCTGAAGACGATCAGCCCGACGAGCCAGCCCGCGTAGGCGCCGGCCACCACGAGCACGATGATCGGCACCAGCGGCGACACCCCGAGCCGGCTGGAGAGCAGGAATCCGAGCGCGGTGAACGCGGCGAAGACGAACGCACCTGCGACACCGCCGACGACCGCGCCGGCGAGAACGGCAGCTGAGACCCGTCGCTTCAGACTTCGATCACCTGCAGATCGTCCACCGCGCCGTCGACGGTGCCGTTGTAGAGGTGGTTGAACATGAACCGAGTCTTCGGGTGGCGCTTCTTCAACGCGTCCGCATGCTCCCAGCTCATGTGGCTGAAAACGTCGCCGGGTCCGGTTGCCTCGACGATGGCGATGTCAGCTCCTTTCACCAGCTCGTCCAGGGGTGCCGTCGGCTCGGTATCGCCCGAGTAGGCGAGGATGCGGCCGTCGACCCAGATTCGGTATCCATTGCTGCCGCTCGTCCCGTGGTCCAACTTGACGGTTTCGTACTTGTAGCCGGCCACCTTGCCTGAAGGCTTGGCGACCTCGTACTTCACATTGAAGCGAGGCAGCATCACCGGCTTCCAGTCGACTCCCCAGCTCACCTCCCACAGGGCGCTGAGCCTCTCCTCGATTCCGGCCGGACCGACGAACGTGATCGGGCGCGGATCCACGAACACGCGGTAGAGCACGAAGGGCGGAAGCCCCAGCGTGTGGTCGCCGTGGAAGTGCGTGAGGAAGACCACATCGATCGCGCCCGCGTCAACTCCCACGCGACTCATGTGCGGAAGCAGCGGCGCACCGCCATCGAGAAGAAGCCGCCCGTTGACCACCACGGCCCCGTTGTACCGCTCCAGCGAGAAGGCTGAACCGGTGCCGAGGAACGCGAGCTTTACGCGATGGTTACCGACGGGTTGAGGTACACGTCCTGAATTGCGTGTAGTAACTCGACTCCCTCCTTCATCGGGCGCTGAAACGACTTCCGGCCGCTGATGAGACCCATGCCGCCGGCGCGCTTGTTGATCACGGCGGTGCGGACAGCCTCTTTCAAGTCTGCTGCGCCGCGTGACTCACCCCCCGAGTTGATGAGGCCCGCTCGTCCCATGTAGTTGTTGATGACCTGATAACGGCACAGGTCGATTGGATGGTCTGAGGTCAATTTTTCGTAAACGAGCGGCGAGGTCTTGCCGAACCCGATGACCTCGAAGCCGCGGTTGGTGTCAGGCAGCTTCTGCTTGATGATGTCGGCCTGGATCGTGACGCCCAGATGGTTGGCCTGGCCGGTCAGGTCGGCCGCGGTCTCGTAGTTGACCCCGTCCTTCTTGAATGCGTTGTTGCGGACGTAGCACCACAGCACGGTCGCCATGCCGAGCTCGTGCGCCGCGTGAAATGCGACCGCTATCTCCTGCAGCTGGCGGTCTGATTCGGCCGACCCGAAGTAGACGGTGGCGCCCACCGCCACCGCGCCCATGTCCCAGGCCTCTTTGACGGTGCCGAAAAGGATCTGGTCGTAGTGGTTGGGGTAGGTCATCAGCTCGTTGTGGTTCAGCTTGCAGATGAAAGGAATGCGGTGGGCGTACTTTCGGGCCACCGAGCCCAAAACGCCGAAGGTCGAGGCGACGGCGTTGCAGTCGGCCTCGATGGCCAGCTCGACGATCTTGCCGCTGTCGAAATAGATCGGGTTGGGAGCAAACGAGGCGCCGGCGGTGTGCTCGATGCCCTGGTCGACCGGCAGGATCGAGAGGTAGCCCGTACCGCCAAGGCGCCCCCGGTCGAGGATCGACTGCAGGCTCCGCAGGACCCGAGTCGGCCGGTCACTGTCCTTCCAGACCCGGTCGACGAAGTCGGGTCCGGGCAGGTGCAGCTGCTCCTTGGGCACCGTCTTGCACTTGTACTCGAGCAGGTCTCGGGCGTCCGGCCCAAGCACCTCTTCAAGCTTTTCCAGCGATCCCTTGGCGACTGTAGCCATCAAAGCCCCTTCCACGCTTAATTAGGATGCTACGCAGGGACGCGTAAGCACCCGCGTCACTCTATAGTGCGCCGATATGACAGAGCGGGCCAGTGATCTCCTGACGGAGCTTGCCGACCGGCTCTCAGACAAGGCTGCTGAGAGCGGTTTGGTGGCTGCCGAGTCGGTCCGGGCGATCGAGCCGGAGCTGCTTCGGACGCACAAGGACGGTTCGGTCGACGAGCTGGTCAAGACCTCGGTCGCCTTCCTGGAGATCCTGTTCCGCTCGCTCCGGCCCGACTCCAAGGTGCCCTGGAACGAGTACTACACCGTGGCCCGGGAGGCCTCCCGGCGCTACGCCGAAAAGGGCGTCCCGCTGGAATCCCTGATGGAGGGCCTGGCGGTGTTCCGCCGCTCGGTCATCGCCAGGGTGACCGACGAGGTGGGCGTCAGCGAGTATGCCGACGAGGTGCTGCTCCTGGCCCAGAGCCGCCTCGGGGATGTGATCGAGCATCTCAACTCGAGCTTCATCCGCGGCTATCTCGACTACACGGAAACCCGGCATCGCGCCCGGCAGACCGAGCTTCACGGCTTGTATCACATCGCCAGCGCCCTCGGCCGATCGCTGGACGTGACCGAGATTGCCGAGGTCGGCCTGCGCGAGACGCTCAAGGTGCTCGGCCTCCAGGCCGGCGCGGTCTGGGTCCGCGTAGGCGCGCGGCTCAAGCTGGCCAAGACGATCGGCATGCAGCCCGGCGAGGAGGAGGAGTTCTCCGAGTCAGGCCGCGGCCAGGTGAAGGTGGTCGAGGTTTCATCCGGACCGGCCGAGTCTCGGGTGGACCGGATCGCCGGCGAGTGGAGCGCGATCCGCGCGGAGCTGCGCACCAAGGGCGTGCTGCTCGGCGCGATGACCGTGGCGACCCGCCTGCCCCGGACCTTTGAGTCGAGCGACCTCGAGTTCGTGGCCGCGGTCGCAGACCAGATCGCCGTCGCGCTCGACCGCGCGCGCGAGCACACGCGCGAGGCCAGGACCGACTACCTGACCGGGCTGGCCAACCGGCCGGAGTTTGAGCGGGCGATCGACCGCGCGGTGGCCGCCGCTCAGCGGCACAAGCGCCGGCTCGCGCTGATGATGCTCGACCTCGACAACCTCAAAGAGATCAACGACACGCAGGGTCACCACGTCGGCGACGAAGCGATCCGGCTCCTGGCGCAAGAGCTGCAGCGGGCCGTGCGCGCCACCGACACGTGCGGGCGGCTCGGAGGCGACGAGTTCGGCGTCGCGATGCCTGACGCCGACGAGCACGACGCCCGCGAGGTCGGAACCCGCGTCCGTCAGTCGCTCGACGACCTCAACCGCATGAACAAGGTGCCGGTACCGGTCGCGTTCAGCCTGGGGATCACGTCCTGGAGACCTGGCATGGACTGGCAGGCGATGTACCAGGTGGCGGACAAGGCCCTCTACGTCGACAAGCGCCGCCGGCAGGCGGGACGCAAGAAGCTCGGCGAGGCGCGGGTATGAGCGGAAACCTCATCGGTTTCCGCTCATCGCCCGGTCGGCTTCCCGCCGACGGGGACCCGGCCCTACTCCTCATCGGAAGCAGCTTCGCTGTGCACAGGGCCGGCGCTCACCTTCCCATAAGGATTGGACTTTCTAAATAGCTACTCCAGGCGGAGCAGGGAGGCTTCAAGAACGAGGAGTCGCGGCCGGGGTAAACCCGGCCGCCCATGCCACGAGTAAATCGCCAGTCTCGGGCGACGCACCGACCGGCAAGATCCTCGACGCGGGTTTCTTCGACCGTGAAACCGTGAAGGTTGCACGCGACCTGCTCGGCAAGGTGCTGGTCCGAGAGGTCGACGGGCGCAAGCTGTGGGGCCGCCTGGTCGAGGTCGAGGCCTACATGGGACCGGACGACCTCGCGTCCCACTCCTCAGGCGGCCGGCGCAGCCCTCGCAATGAGGTGATGTACGGCGCGCCAGGACATGCCTACGTGTACTTCACGTACGGCATGCATCACTGCCTTAACTTCGTGACGCGCCCGGCAGGCGTTCCCCAGGCGGTGCTGATCCGAGCGCTCGAGCCTGGCCCCGGGGTGGGACGATGCGGAGGTCCTGGCCTGCTCTGCCGCGCCCTCGACATCGATCGCGGGCTGAACGGCGTGCCGCTGGCGCCGCCCAACCTTTATGTCGTCGACGACGGCGCGCCCAGGCGCCGCATCGTCGCGACGCCCAGGATCGGCATCTTCAACTCTGGCGACTGGCAGGACCGACCGCTACGTTTCTGCTGGGACTCGCCGCACCTGTCGCGGCCGATTCCCAACCACGCTGGCAAAAACACTGGCATGAGGGCGGGCTAGATGGACAAGTCGGTGCGTGACTACATCGCCGAGATAGCGCCTGAGCAGCGCCCCCTCTTCGATCGCCTGCACAGGCTTTTCCTCGAGGCAAACCCAAAAATGGTCATTACATTCGCGTACAAGATGCCCACCTACGAGGCCGGCCGCCGCCGGCTGCATATCGCCGCATGGAAGCACTGGGTGTCGATCTACGGCGTCGGGGAGGGCCGCGACGCAGGCTTTATCGCTCGGCACCCGGAGCTGAAAACCACGAAGGGGACACTCCAGCTGCGTCCCAGGGAGGCGGACAAACTCTCCGACGGCGAGCTGCGTGACATGGCACGCGCCGCCCTGAAGCCCTAGGGCCAGCGAGGCTTCGCCGGCTCCAGGCGCTCGAGTTTTTTCCAGTCTTCGCGCACTGGCGCGAAGACGTCGACCACCGTGCACCCGTCCGGTCCAACCGCCACGTGGTGCGGGACGTCACTCGGAATTGCGTACGTGTCGCCCGGGTGAAGGTCGCTCTTCTCGTCCCCGATCCACATCGTCATGCTGCCGGTGATGACGAAGCCGAGCTGCTCGTTTTCGTGGTGGTGCTCGGGCATCGCGATGTTGGGTTCCAGGTCGACGACTGCCATCGTGATGCGCTCGCCTTCGACAGCACGGGCAGTGATGCCCTCGCGCAGCGCGTGAGGCCTGATGTTGCGCAGCGGCTCGAAGGTTTTCGTCTTTCTCTGCAGTGGAGACTCCCCCCCAGTGCGCTTCATTCGATCACCCGGTCGATGATGGTCGCGGTGCCGATGCCACCGCCGCAGCACATCGTCTCGAGCCCATAGCGAAGATCGCGGCGCTCGAGCTCGTAGAGGAGGCGGTTCATGAGGATCGCACCCGACGCGCCGAGCGGATGTCCGACTGCGATCGCGCCTCCGTTGACGTTGGTCTTGTTCATGTCGGCCCCGGTTTCCTTCTGCCACGCGAGGACGACCGACGCAAAGGCTTCGTTGACCTCGAAGAGGTCGATGCTCTTCAGGTCGAGGCCCGCGCGCTTGAGCACTGCGGCGGTGCCGGGGATCGGTCCCTCGAGCATCAACACGGGGTCGGTGCCGACGACTGCCTGAGCCCTGATCCGCGCTCGCGGCTTGAGGCCGAGCTGCTTCGCCTTGTCGAGCGACATCAGCAGCACCGCCGCGGCGCCGTCTGAAATCTGGCTCGAGTTACCGGCGGTGATCGAATGCTCGGGGTTGAACGCCGGCTGCAGCGCCGAGGTCGCCTCGTAGCTTGCGTTGGGCCGGATGCCCTCGTCCTTGGTGAACATGTCGTGCTGACCGTTGCCGTTGAGCGAGACTTCGATCGGCAGGAGCTGAGAGGTAAAGCGTCCCTCCTCCGTCGCCTTGGCCGCAAGTTGATGGCTGCGCACGCCGAACTCGTCCATCTGCCGGCGGGAGACCCCGTACTTCCGCGCGATGAGCTCGGCCGAGATGCCTTGCGGAACGAGGTCGTACAGCTCCATCAGCTCGGGCGGAAATGGAGTCCCCGGTGAAACGGCGTTCGAGCCCATCGGAACACGGCTCATCGATTCGACGCCGCCGGCGATGGTGATGTCGCACACGCCGGACTGGATGAGGTTGGCCGCAAAATGAATCGCCTGCTGGCTCGAGCCGCACTGCCGGTCAACTGTCGTGCCCGGAGTCGTGAAGGGAAATCCGGCGGTCAGCCACACGCTCCGCGCGATGTTGAGGCTCTGCTCGCCGACCTGCGTCACGCAACCGAACACCACGTCGTCGACTTGCTCGGGCGCAATGCCTGAGCGCTTGATGATTTCCTGGAGGACCAAAGAGCCAAGGACGACCGGGTGGATGTCCTTGAGCTTTCCGTTGCGCCGGCCAATCGGCGTGCGGACGGCCTCGACGATCACGGCTTCGCGCATTTGTCAGGTCTCCTTTGCATTGACAGTGCGATCCATTCTAGGAGTCGCCATTACTTGGTCCCCGTCAGAAGGTCAACCCCACAAAGATTTGCCTGGCAGTCCAATTTTTTTCTGAGTTGACTCATTCCATAACCGCCTGATAACTTTCGCGACGCCCCAAGCGGCTGAGTACGGTAAACCTGAGGATACCGAACGTCGAGTAGGTGGAAGGTCCGAGGCAACTCGGGATGGAAACCGAAAAACGCATAGGGGACTTCAGGGTATACAGGAAGGTCGCTTGGGTCACGTGTTTTCCACAACCCGTGCACAGCCCGTTTCTAGTTCAAAAAGCCCATTTGCGAGGCTAAAACGCAGGCTTTCTCCACAGCTTTTGAGTCGAATCTCCCATCCCTCCTCATCAGCCTTTTCGTACCTTCCAACAGGCGCGACACAGGCATCGGGTCCTCGTAGCGAAGCCACCTGTACGCGATTGGCCGCGACCACTCCTTTCCCTCGGCCAGGTAGAGATCCCGATGGGCTTCGACCACGACGTTCTCGATCTCGGTCAACAGCCCGCTCTTAACCAGGACGTCGAAGTCCTGGCGGCCCATCCAGGCCAGCAGGCGCGACAGTCGAGGGCCCTCGTCTACTGAATTGCGCCCTGCGCGCGCCCGGCGTCCGCTTTCTCCGGTGAAATCGTGATTGGGGCGGTGGGGATTTCGAGGACGCTGGCTCGGAGCGTGCAGATGAACGGAAGGTTGCGGTAAAGCTCGCGATAGTCGAGGCCGTACCCCACCACATAATCGTTGGGGATTTGAAAACCCACGTAGCGCACTGGAACCTTGACGAGGCGGCGCAGCGGCCGGTCGAGCAGCGTGACGATCTCGATCGAAGCCGGCTCTCTGGTGCGCAGCTCCGACAACACGTAATCCAGCGTGAGGCCGGTGTTCACGATGTCCTCGACGATAAGGACATGACGGCCCGTGATCGGGTAGTCGATGTCTCGCGCGATGCGGACGCGGTCGGACGGCTGTGCGCCCGCGTAGCGCTTGAGGTCGAGG
>WNGJ01003431.1_pt1 | contig 16315 bp, 19 predicted proteins | sample 5400611 | NCBI WGS metagenome assembly WNGJ01 (sample SAMN13153375, study PRJNA577476) | soil metagenome | isolation source: 40 cm soil or saprolite under Garry oak tree replicate 1 | place: USA:California | collected 2016-06-15 | reverse complement strand
CCCGGCGTCGTCAAGATGTACGTCTGCGGCCCGACGACGTACGACCACAGCCACCTCGGCCACGCGCGCTCGTACATCGACTTCGACACCGCGCGTCGCTACCTCGAATTCCTCGGGAACCGCGTCGTGTACGTGCAGAACTTCACGGACATCGAGGAGGTGATCATCCGCCGCGCGAAGGAGGTCGGCCAAGAGCCCCTCGCCTACGCGCAGTACTACATCGATTGCTTCCTGGAAGACATGCGCGCGCTGAACGTCAGGCCGGCGGACCACATGCCGAAAGTGAGCGAACACATTCCGGAGATCGTCGCCCTCGTCCGACGGCTCGTCGACCGCGGCTACGCATACTCCGTCGACGGCGAGGTGTACTTCCGGACGAAGAAAGCGAAGCATTCGTTCGGCATCCTGTCGCACCAGAAGGTCGAGGACATCGTCGTCGATCCGGCGCCTCCGGGCACCCCGAAGGAGGACCCGCTCGACTTCGCCCTCTGGAAGAACTCGAAGGAGGGCGAGCCGTCGTGGCCGAGCCCGTGGGGCGACGGCCGTCCGGGATGGCACGTCGAATGCAACGCGATGGCGTACAAGTACCTCGGAGCGCCGCTCGACATCCACGGCGGCGGCGTCGACCTGAAGTTCCCGCACCACGAGAGCGAGGCGATGATCTGCGAGGGCGCGTGGGGCGGCGAGTGGGCGCGCACCTGGATGCACAACGGATTCATCACGCTCGCGCGGGAGAAGATGTCGAAGAGCCTCGGGAACTTCGTGACGATCCGCGAGATCCTGAAGGATTTCCCCGGAGAGGTCGTGCGCCTGTGCCTGCTGAAGGCGCAGTACCGCCAGGACGTCGAATACGACCAGGAATGTTTTGCGCGCGCGAAGACGGAGTACGAGGCGATGCGCGCGGCGATCGCGGTGGCGAAGACGGCGGACGGACCCGGCACGGGAGGGGCCGTCGATGGGCTCGTCACGCGGACGCGGGACGCGTTCATGAAGGCGATGGACGACGATCTGAACACGAAGGACGCAGTGTTCCGCCTCCAGCAGATGACCGAGGCCGTCGGGGAAATCGGCCCCATGTCGGCGGCGGAAGGCCGCACGCTCCTCGGCGCGTACCGGGAGGCGGGGCGGATCCTCGGACTGTTCGCAGACCGCGCGTGAGGCCGCCGCATCGAGCGATCGACGCATCCGGCGCGGCGCGCGGCGGAAGTCTTTTATCAAAGCCGCGTATGGACGCACCTCTCACTGGGGTACGATGGCGGAGTTCAAGGCGGTCATTGCGGATCCGAAGAGCGGGAAGGCGTACAAGCGCGACGTTACCGGGCACTACGCGAACGCGCTCATCGGCAAGAAGATCGGCGACGAACTCGACGGGCTCTACCTCGGCCTGCCGGGCTACAAGCTCGCGATCACGGGAGGGAGCGACAAGGACGGCTTCCCGATGCGGTCCGACCTGCCCGGGCCCCGGCGGAAGCGGCTCCTCCTCAGCGGTGGCGTGGGGTACCACCCGGACCGCCCCGGCAAGCGCAAGAAGAAGACGGTCCGCGGGAACACGGTGAGCCCGGACATCCTGCAGCTCAATCTGCGGATCGTCCAGCGCGGCCCGAAGTCGATCGAGGACGCGTGGCAGGAGCAGGCGCGATGAAGGTCCCGGGCCAGCCGGAGGTCAACATCGGCGTCGTCGGGCACGTGGACCATGGGAAGTCGACCCTGACGGAGCGGCTCACGGGCGAGCGGACGGACCGCCACTCGGAAGAGATCAAGCGCGGCATCTCGATCCGCCTGGGCTACGCGGACATGGCGATCTACAAGTGTCCGAAGGACGACGAGCCGGCGAGCTACCAGAACACGGAGATCTGCAAGACCCACAACGTGAAGGGCGAGCTCCAGCGGATCGTGTCGTTCGTCGACTCGCCGGGCCACGAGACGCTCATGGCCACGATGCTCAGCGGCGCGGCGATCATGGACGGCGCCCTCCTCGTGATCGCGGCGAACGAGGATTGCCCGCAGCCGCAGACGAAGGAGCATCTGATGGCCCTCGGCATCATCGGCGTCGACAAGATCGTGATCGTCCAGAACAAGATTGACATCGTCGACCCGAAGCAGGCGGCGGAGAACTACCGGCAGATCCAGGCGTTCGTCAAGGGCACCGTCGCGGACGGCGCCCCGATCGTACCGGTCAGCGCGCACCACGAGGTGAACCTGGACGTCCTGCTGATGATGATCCAGGAGGTCATCCCGACGAGGCCCCACGAGGAGGCGAAGCCGGCCAAGATGTTCGTCGCGCGCTCGTTCGACGTGAACCAGCCCGGCATCGCGCCGGAGAAGATCGTCGGCGGGGTGCTCGGGGGCAGCCTGATGCAGGGCCACATGAAGGTCGGCGAGGCGATCGAGATCTCGCCCGGCCGTCAGGTGACGCTGGGCAACAAGACGGAGTGGAAGAACATCACGACCAGCATCCGATCGTTGCACACCGGGGGCGCCGCGAGGAAGGACGTCCGTCCGGGCGGCCTCATCGCGATCGGCACGAACCTCGACCCCGTGCTCACGAAGGCCGACGGCCTCGTCGGGCGCGTCGTCGGGCCGCCGGGCAGCCTCCCGGAGATCGTGATGAAGATGTCGGTCGAGGTGAACCTGCTCGAGCGGGTCGTCGGCGTACCGGAGGAACTGAAGGTCGAGGGGATCAAGACGTCGGAGCCGCTCATGGTGTCGGTTGGCACCGCCACGACGGTCGGCGTCGTGACGTCGGCGCGGGAGAACCGGGCCGACATGGCGCTCAAGATTCCCGTCGTCGCGGAGAACGGCCAGCGGGTGGCCGTCTCCCGCCGGATCGGCGGGAAGTGGCGGCTCATAGGGTACGGCGTCATCAAGTAGACTGGAACGCCACGACAGAGCGGACCCATAGACTTGAGGTTCATTCTGCCTTCCCTCCCCAGACTGCACGATTACAGGTGCGGCCCGAAGCTCGGGACCACAAATCGATTTCGTGTAAATTCACGAAAATGGCCCCGCTCCGCCCGAAGTCGACTCTGGCCTCTCGGCGGTTTCGTGTAAATACACGAACTCAGCCGACGGTGGCGGGGATTATTTCGTGGTCGATGCCATTCGATGAGAGAAACCCGTCAATCTCCGCCAAGAGGCTCGGGCCGACGAAGAGGACCGATTGCCCTAGATACCGGACTCCCTTTTTCTCGACGAATCCCGGGTACCGGTAGGCCTTGCCGTTCGGGGTCGTCACGTCGCCGTACACGAATCGGTAGACGCGTGCCGTCGTAACGCGATCCTTGCTGTCCACGTCCCAACTGACGACGAAACCAGATTCCCGGGACCTCCTCTTTGCTCTTCGAACCCTGGCCATCGTGGTCTTTCGAACCATCGCATCCCTTTTCGTGTAAATACACGAAACGCAAAGGGGCTCATGAACGCAGCTCGCGGAGGCGAGTGAAAGTGTGACTCCGGACGATGAGATCGGAGAGTCCGACCGACGTCGCCCATCCGACGATATGGCCAAGAGGGACCGCCTCCATGGCCGCGACGCGATGCGTGTCCTCCACCGCGATCCGAAGACCGGGGAGATCAAGATCCGCGTCGAGAACGCGGACGACCTGTGGCACCTGCACAACTTGGTCCGCGAGGGGGACACGGTCCGCGCATCGACGTATCGGCGCGAGGACGTCAAGACGGACAAGGTCCGGCCGGAGCGAGGCGAGAAGGTCCGCGTCACGCTGACGATCCGTGTGGAGGGCGTCGAGTTCCAGGCGTTCTCCGACCGGCTCCGGATCACCGGGGTCATCGTCGAGGGGCCGCAGGATCTCGGACGACACCACACGCTGAACGTCGCCACGGACGACGTCCTCTCGGTCATCAAGACGTGGAAGCCGCACGAGTTGCAGCGGATCGAGGAGGCGGTCGCGGCGGCGCAGAAGCCCCTCGTCTCGTTCCTGTCGCTCGACGACGAAGAGGCCCTGCTGGCGCATCTCCGCCAGTACGGGGTGCGGGAGCTCGCGACGATCCGCGCGCCGGCCCACGGGAAGATGTTCCCGTCCGGCGACGCCTCGTCCGTCTTCTTCGAGGAGATCCTCGGGAAGCTCCGGGTCACGGATCTCGGGGAGGCGCTCGTCGTCGTGGGGCCGGGCTTCACCCGCGACGCGCTCGTCGAGTTCGTCAAGTCGCGCGACGCTCCGCTCGCATCGAAGATCCACATGCACGGCACCGCCCATGCGGGCATGCAAGGGATCCAGGAGGCCCTGCGGTCTGGCGTCGGCGCGAAGGTGTTCGGGGAGACGCGCGTGGGCTACGAGACGCAGCTGGTCGAGAAGCTCCTCGAGGCGATCGCGACGGACCGGCCGTGCGCCTACGGCGTCGCGGAGGTCGCCGAGGCGGTGGATGCCGGCGCGGTCGAGACGCTCCTCGTCAGCGATGCGGTCGTCCGCGATGCGGGGATCGAGGATCTCATGCGGGCGGTCGAATCGGCGCGGGGGGCCGTCGTCCTCGTGAGCCGCCACCACGAGGCCGGCCAGAAGCTCGAGGGCTTGGGCGGGGTCGCGGCGCTCCTTCGGTTCCCGATCAAATGAGTCGTCGTGGCGCACGGATCAGGCACGCCCGCGGGACTCCCCGCGCACAATCCCCGCCGCCACGAGGTGCGCGACCCGGAGCGGCTCGGGCAAGACCCCGCGGACCGTCGTGAGCCGGACGGCTTCCTGGACCTCCGCTCTCGTCGTGCCGACGTACGTGACCCAAAGCGTTCCGTGCGTCGTCCGAATCGATTCGAGGCCGTGTCGCCGGATGACGCGCAATCGTTCCTCCCAGTCGTCGAACCGACGGCGCAGTGCCCTCTCCATGGCGGCAAGGTCCGGCTTCTTGCGGGTGACCGTCACCACTGGCCGCTCGATCGACGCGTGCAGGGCGTCCACGTCGACCACGTTAAACCCGCCGACCGCGGTCCCGTCGAGGAGGACCATCGCGAGTCCCGCCCGGTATCGCGACGCGCGGATCATCGCGGCGACGCGGTCCGTCGCATCGTGTCCGTCGACCTCGGCGAGGGTCGTCATCACGCCTTCGATGTACGCGGGCGCTTGCACGACGACGCCGACGACGGGCACGCGCTCGTCCGAGAACCGGAACGGAGCGTCGTCGATCCCGAGGAACCGGGATTTCGATTTCATTCACATCAGCTTGAGCGGGCCGGTGACCTGATCGACGATCGGGTTCGGGCCGGGCCCGATGCCCAGGCACGTCACCGTCCCGGGAGGAAGCTCCGTCAAGCCGGCGTCCTCGACGAGCGCGGTCGAGAGGCCGAGCGATCGGGCTTTCGCCCGCAAGGTGTGCAGATCGCGGAGGGTCCCGCCTTTGACGACGACCTTCTTCTGACCCTCGGCGTACCATTCGGAGAACCACTTCCGATGCTTCGCCTTCGACTCGAGCGCGGCCATGATCGCCGCGTGAGCGACCTGCACCGCCAGCTTGCCCGGCGAGAGCTCCAGGTCCGACCGCACCGCGACGACGAGCTTGTAGTTCATCTAGTACAGCTCCGCGGCCCGCTCCTCCTCGAGCTTCTTCAGTTCCGCCTCGACCTCCTTCAGCTCGGCGCGGGAGCGCTCCCGCCGCTCCTCGAAGTGCTCGCGGGCGTCCGCCGACTGCAGACGCATGCGTCGCTCCGCATCCTTGATCGCCCGGCGCAGCGATTCGCGCCGCTCCGCGAGGCCTTGCAGCTTCAGCCGGATGCGGTGGTCCCGTTCCTCCTCCGTGAGGAGCTCCCCCGGGCCCGGCTTCGGGACGCGGGCGAGCGCCGGATGGAGCCGGGCCATCCACGGGTAGGCGCCGCGCCACCAGCCCAGCGCGAAGAAGAGCGCGGAGAGGCCGACCAGGCCGCCCGCGATGTTCGGCGCGTTGACGTCGCCGAGGTCCGTCGTCGGGTTCACGCCGAGCGAGTTCAGGAAGAACGACCAGAACACCGTGACCGCGATCGAGAGGACGATGCCCAGGGTGAGCCGGTACAGGGCGTCATACTCCCGGTCGAGCTCGCCCTTGCGCGGGTAGAGCGCGTTGATGAGCAGCCAGCCCGGGAGGAAGAACAGGAGCACGAGGGCGCCGATCACGCGGAGCGTCGCGACGACCGCGGCGAATGCGTCCGCCAATGCCGAGCCGAGCGGCCCGAGTCTATTTGAATATTGTGCGCGTGATGCGCGTGATTTTCGGGGAGAAAGGCTTAGGTCGGGCCGCGCATTCGTCGGGCCGCGGAGGGATCCGACGGACCGGAAACGCGTCAAGACGTACGTGCGGGGCTTCGACGACATCCTCGCGAGCGGCATCCCGGAGGGATACATCGTCCTCGTGAGCGGCGCGCCGGGCACCATGAAGTCGTCCCTCGCGTTCTCGATTCTGTACCAGAACGCCCTCCAGGAGGGCCGGAAGTCCGCGTACTTCACGCTCGAGCAGTCGAAGGACATCACGCTCGAGCACATGGCGTCCCTCGGGATGGCGGACCCGAAGGCGTGGGAGCACCTGAAGATCCTCGACATGGGGAGCATCCGCAAGAACCTCAACTACCTCCAGGGCCGCGGCACGTGGCTCGAGTTGTTCAAGATGTACTGCAACAACGTGATGAAAGCGGATCGGATCTCGATCCTCGTCGTCGACTCGCTCGACGTCCTCGAGACGATGGCGAAGATGCAGGATCCCCGGGCCGATCTGTACTTCCTCTTCGAGTGGCTGCGCGACCTCGGTCCCTTGACGTTCCTCATCTCCGAGAAGCCGGTGGACCTCGGCCCGACGTCCCATGCGCCCGCCGAGGCCTATCTGGCGGACGGCATCGTGCAACTCGAGATGCACCCGACGTCGGACCTGTACGTGCAGCGGCGGTTGCGCGTGACGAAGATGCGGTCGACGAAGCACGATGCGGGCGCCTTCGCCCTCTCCTTCGAGGATGGCGGATTCGAGGTGACCCGCGCGGTCACGGGGCCTTCGTGAAGGCGATCTCCGTCTCCCGCCGATCGGAAACGTCGCCGCGGCCGCCGTCGCGTCCGCGCGAATCGCCCCAGCAGGCCTTTATACCGGCCGGGAGGATGGCCTCGATCCTCCGGAGGGACGCCGGGTGAAGATCCTCGTGGCGGACGACGACGCCACGCTTCGGTCGGGGCTGCGCGAGCTCCTCGAGGAGGAGGGCCATCAGGTCGTCACGGCGTCGGACGGCGGCGAGGCGATGCGGCTCATCGATCGCGAGACGTTCGATGTGGCGCTCCTGGACCTCCGCATGCCGAAGGCCTCGGGCCTCGAGGTCTTGCACCGCCTTCGCGCATCGCAACCCGGCGCGGCCGCGGTCATGATCACCGGTACGGGCACGATCGATGCCGCCGTTGAGGCGATGAAAGCCGGCGCGGTCGACTTCGTCGAGAAGCCGTGCGAGGTCGAGACGCTCCGACGAACGCTGAGGGCGGTCGAGGAAGAGCGCGCTACCCGGGAGACCTTCAGCGGTTCTCCGTCCGGGCCCGCCGCCGGTCCGATCCTGTCCGAGGCGGCGAAGCGCGGCGCCTTGCTAGCCGTCCTCGGCCCCGCCGGCACGCCGCCCTCGGGGGCGGTTCGCGTCCTTCGGATCGACGTGGAGAGCCGGCCGCCGAGCGTCTTCGCGCCGCGGCAGCTGTACCAACTCAACGTCGCAATCGAGGAACACATCCGGGAGTCGGAACGGCCGGTCGTCTACGCCGCGGACCTGACGATGCTCGAGACGACGCACGGCCGGGCGGACGTCCTGGCGTGGGTCCGCCACGTGAGCGGGAAATGCGCCGCAAGAGAGGGGACGCTCGTCCTGGGCCGGGTCGACCCGGCGCTCGCCGCCGAGATCGCCGCTGACTTCACGGCCGACGTGCCTTCGGGCCCGCTGCAGGGGATGCTCGAGTCGCTCGCCAACCCGATCCGGCGCGCGGTCGTCGGGTACGTGTTCGCGTCGGGTCCCGTCGCATACTCCGCGATTCTGAAGAAGAGCTTCGTTGACTCGTCCTCGAAGCTGTCCTTCCACCTATCCAAGCTCCAGACGGACGGGCTGCTCGCGAAGGTCGACGCGGGCCGCTATGCGGTGACGGACGCCGGCCAGCGCGCGTGGCGGGTCGTCCGGGCCTTCTCCGAACGGCGCGCGCCCACGATCGTGTTATCGGAACCGTGAACGACGGCACCGCTCGACCCGTGCGCGAGGTCGCGGCGCTTGTCAACCCCTCTCAACTGGCCCGTATATAACCGCGGGCCTCCATCGTTCCGGGCGAGACGGATGATGATTACGCTGCCGCCCGAGCCAAAGACGATCCCCAGGTCCATCCTCATCGTCGACGACGATGAGGGCGTGCGCGAGAACCTGGCCGAACTCTTCACCGTCGTCGGATACCGCGTGGTCACCGCGGCGAGCGCCCCGGAAGCGCTGGAGAGCCTCGTCCGCGAGCGCGTCGACCTCCTCTTGACGGACTACCGGATGCCCGGCCCGAACGGGGTCGAGTTGATCGAGGCCGCACGGCGGGCGCGACCCGGGCTGCGGGCGGTCCTGATGACGGCCTTCGGCGACTCCTTCACCGAGATCGAGAGCGTGCGCCGCGGCGCCGTCGGGTATCTCAACAAGCCTTTCGAGGCCGATGAGGTCACGAGCTTGGTCGATCGCATCCTGTCGTTGAAGGGGGACTGAGCGATGCAACCGCTTCAGGTGAGCCAGACCATCATGGACGAGTATTCCGCGCGAATCCTCCTGGGGACCTCGTCGGGCCCGGTATCCGCGATCGAGTTGAGCCGCCGGTTCGGGATCCCAATCGCCGCGTGCTATCGTCGGATCAAGGACCTGGAGCGGCTCGGCCTCATGTTCTGTGAGCGCGAGCTGCCTTCGAGGAACGGCAAAGGTCTCCAGCTGTTCCGGTCCCGACTGAAATCCGTCCGCATCTCGCTCGAAGACGGGTGCCTCTCGGCCCGCGTCGAACTCGGCTCGCCCGCCCTCCGCGGACTTCCCGAGAACGAAGTCCTGGAAGAGGTCGTGAACCTCCGCGGACCCGGCGTGCGCGCGTAAGCCTTTGTACGCAGGGGGCGATCCGGCCCCATGGTCGATGTCGACACGACCGTCGCGGAGTTGCGGGAGCGGGTGCGGGCCTTCGTCCACGCGAGGGACTGGGAGCGCTTCCAGACGCCGAAGGACCTCGCAATCGCCCTGTCCGTCGAGGCCTCGGAACTCCTCGAGCCGTTCCTCTGGCGCGACGCTTCGTCCCGGCTGTCGGCGAAGAAGCGCGCCTCGGTGGCCGAGGAACTCGCCGACGTGGTCATCTACGGCCTCGGCCTCGCGAACGCGCTCGATCTCGATCTTTCCGAGGCGGTCCTCGACAAACTACGGAAAGATGAACGGAAGTATCCCGCGAGGCGGTTCCGCGGGCGCGTCCCTTAACCGGACCCGCCCGCGTCGAGCGGAGTTGCCCCTGGTCTTCTTGCGCTCCCGGAACGACGATCACTCGGCCGCGATGCGCGGATGCGATCCGCCGTCACGAAGCCGCGATCCAAGCACAACGTCCGCAAGGCCTCGTACGCAAACGACGCGAGCGGCTCGAGATTCACGACGTCCTCCATGTTGTAGCGGATGAGCAACTCGAGCGCCTCGTCGTCCCCCGCCTCGTACGCCCTCCAGAGGCGCACGGCATCGAAGCCGCCCAATCCCGAGGTCTCCTCGCTTCGGAGGATGCCCATCTCCCGCTCGATCGCTTTCAGGCCACCCGAGAACCCGAGTCGGCGGAGCGGATGCATCAGGTCCAGGTGAATCTGGTCGAGGTGCATCCGCGGAAACGCCTTCCGCAGGAAGGGCGCGTCGAACCCGCGTCCGTTGAACGTCACGAGCAACTTCGCCCGCTCCAAGGTTCCCGGCAGGTCCTCTAGACTCTCCCCTTGCACGAAGGTCCGCCGACGGTGGCCGTCGTAGACGCCGACGACGGTCACGGCGTCTCGCCCCAGGGAGAGGCCGGTCGTCTCGATGTCGAGGAATACGACCGCGTCGCGGAACTCCGACCACGCGCGCCAATGCTCCCTCGGCGGGAGGGTCCGGGCGAAATAGCGGTGCCGGCCGCGCCGGAGCGCGTCGGTCGACCGAGCCAGTTCTTCTTCGATGCGCGCCGCCAAGCGTCTCGCGAGGCGCGATGGCCGCCGCGCGGATGCAAAATCGTCCCAGTTCCGGATCCCGGAACGCCAGAGCCGCTCCTCCGTCCGATATCCCACGCCGGGGATGTGGACGAAGGTCTCGCGCAGCATCCGGATCGGCGACCCGCCTCCGGGGGATAGCTGTTGCGCCGAGGTAGGCGAACCGGGGAAAGTGCTTATTCGCGTCGCCCGATGGCCGCGCGTGTTCGAGGTCCGGGAGCGGGATGGCCTGGCGCGCATCGGCATCTTGGAGACGGCCCACGGCCCCGTGACGACTCCCGCCCTCTTGCCCGTTGTCAATCCGAATCGGTCTGTCATCGCGCCGAGCGACCTCGCTTCGCGGTTCGGCGCGGAGATCCTGATCACGAACGCGTACATCCTGGGCAAGAGTCCCCGACGGGAGGCGATCCTGCGGGATGGCATCCACTCCGTCCTCGAGTTCCCGCGGGCGATCGTGACGGACTCCGGCGCGTTCCAGTCCCATGTATACGGCGACGTCGACGTCACCAACCCGGACATCATCGCGTTCCAGAAGTCGATCGGCTCGGATTTCGGCACGATGCTCGACGTGTTCTCGGAGCCCGGGCACGACCATGCGCGCGCCGAGGCCGACGTCGAGGAGACGATCCGGCGCGCGAAGGAGGCCGAGTCGCTCCGGGGCGGAATGGCCCTCGTCGGTGCGGTCCAAGGAGGCCTTCATGCCGACTTGAGAGAGCGGTGCGCGCAGGCGGTCTCCTCCCTCGACATCGCGGTGTGCGCGATCGGCGGCGTGGTGCCGCTCCTCGAGTCGTATCGGTTCCGGGATCTCGTCCGGGTCATCATCGCGTCGAAGAAGGGCTTGGACCCCTCGAAGCCGGTCCACCTCTTCGGCGCCGGCCACCCGCTCGTCTTCCCGCTCGCGATCCTCCTCGGGTGCGACCTCTTCGACTCCGCGTCGTACGCGAAGTACGCGCGGGACGGGCGCATGCTCTTCCCGGACGGCACCCGACGCGCATCCGAGGTCCGGGACAGCGGCTGCCTCTGTCCCGTGTGCACTGCCCACGCGATCGGGGAGATCGCGCAGAGCGAGGCGCTCCTCGCGGAGCACAACCTGCACGTATGCTTCGGCGCGGTCCGGGAGGCCCGCCGCGCGATTGCCGCCGGGGACCTCTGGGAGCTTGCCGAGCGACGCGCACGGAGCCATCCCGCGCTCCTCGACGCGCTGCGCGAACTCCGCCGCCACAACGATTTCCTGGAGGCGTTCGAGCCGACCTCGCGCCGCGGGGCGCTATACTACACAGGAACCGAGACCGCGCATCGGCCGAGCCTCCACCGGTTCCGCCGGCGGCTCGCGGAGCGGTACGCCGGCCCGCCGGCGAAGGGGCTCCTCGTCCTCCCGGAGGGGCCCCGCCCGTTCGCGGAGCGAAACGCCCGGCTCGTCGCGCGGGTCCTCGAGCGCGCGGACATCCACGTCGTCGTGAAGTCGGTGTGGGGTCCCGTGCCTCTCGAGCTCGACCACGTGTGGCCGATGTCTCAGTGCGTCGTGCCGGAGTCGCTCGACGTCGAGGCCCTCGAGGCCGCCGAGGTGTTCTTCCGCGAATGGGCCGCGGGCGCCGGCTATCCGTTCGGGATGCTCTGGGAGGGGGACGAGACCCTGGACGCGATCGTCGCGCGGGCGCCTGGGGCGCGTGAGGTCGATTGGAATGCGCTTCGGGTCCGCGCCACCGCCGATTTTCAGTTCGGGCGCGGTGCCGCCGACGCGTTGCTCGCCGGGACCGTCTCCTACGTGGTCTCGAAGAACACGGGGAAGGTCCGCAACGTCCTCGTCGACGGCGACCACGTCCTCTCGCTCCGCGCGGAGGACGGCCTCTTCACGCTCAAGGCGGCCGGGGCCCTGCGCCTGCGGAAGGCCTTCGACACTCCCGCGCTCCGGATTGTCGTCGATCCGGACGCGGTCCCGTTCGTGCGGGAGGGCAAGAACGTCTTCGCGAAGTTCGTCCGCGACGCGGACCCGGAGCTGCGGCCGGGGGACGAGGCGCTCCTCGTCTCGCCCGACGATGAGCTGTGCGCGGTCGGCCAGACAACGATGAACCGTCGCGAGATGCTCTCCTTCAAGCGCGGCGTCGCCGCCCGCGTGCGCGAGGGTGTGCCGCCTGCACCGTCCGTTCCGCGACGCTGATGCAAGCGAGGTAGTCGTCGAGCGTGTGCAACAGGCTCCGCGCGCTCTCCGCGCTCGCGTCCGCTGCAATCGTTCGGCCGCGTCGCGTCGTGCGGATGTACCCGTCGTCATCGAGGGAGACGGACGCCGCGACGGCCTCCGCGGCCCCCGGGTCGTCGAACGTCAGGGTGATGCGCGCGCGCGCCTTCATCGGATAGCCCCGGGCAGATTCGAACTGCCGTCGCGGGTTCCAAAGACCCGAATGCTTGACCGCTACACCACGGGGCTGCGGTCGAGGATTCGTGCGGCCGTATAAAGCCAATTGCGTAATCCTGCGACGATTGGTCCCTGCCGCTCTTCAAACTCGAAGAGACCGATCGTCATGATGCGCGGACGGCGGCCGAATCCGTCGGGGTCGCCTCCGTGCCGAGGACACGACCCGCGAGATCCGTCGCCGTCGCGGATTCGATCCGAACCCGGAGGAACTCCCCGATCGGCGCAGGCTCCCGGAGGACTACTTGCCGATACTCAGGCGTGCGGGCGAGGACGGTGCCTGGCTTTCCTGACTCCGTGACGAGGACCCGCACCTCCCGTCCGATCCAGCGTTCGTGAATCTCCCGCGCGATCTCGAAACGAAGGAGCGTGAGCCGTCGGGACCGTTGCTTCACCCGCCATCCGACGATCTGCTCGGGCATCGACGCCGCCGGAGTCCCGGTCCGCGCAGAGAACCGAGTGACGTTCACGATGTCCGGCCGTACTCGCTGCACGAGATCCATCGTCGATTCGAACTGTTCTTCGGATTCTCCCGGAAACCCGACGATGATGTCGGTCGACAGGGTGATCTCCGGATACGCGCGGCGGAACGCGGCGACGATATCCTCGAACTCGGCCACCGTGTACTCGCGTCGCATCGCGGCGAGGATCCCGTCGTCCCCGCTCTGGACCGGCAGATGGAGGAACTTGAAGACCCTCTCCGAGGCGTACGCATCGACGAGCGCGTCGACGATCGGATGGACGGTCAGCGGGTCGGCCATGCCCACCCGCACGCGGAACGTCCCGGCAATTGCATCGACGGCCCGCAACAGCGCCGCGAGGTCCGTCCCCGCATCGAGTCCGAACGCGGCCGTATCCTGCCCCGTAAGCTTGATCTCGCGCACGCCCCGATCCACGTGCCCGCGGACCTGGTCGACCAACGCCTCCACGGGGTACGAGGCCACGCGGCCCCGCGCGACGCGGGTGATGCAGTACGTGCATCGGCCCGCACATCCCTGGGCGATCGGCACGATCGCGTCGTGCCAACCGAGGTCCGTCGACTCGAGATCCGCCGCGCGGTCTCCGCACGCGGTGCCGGCCCCGAGCAACCCTACGATCTCCGGCCATTTCCGGGGCGGCAGGAGTTTCGCCCGAGGCACGATCGATGTCACGCGCTCCCGTTGCGCGGCGGCCATGCAGCCCGCCACGACGAGCGGCTTGTCGTACGCCGCCAGTTCGGTCATGCGGCGGACCATCTTCCGCTCCGTCGTCTCGACGACCGTGCACGTCACGAGGACGTGCGCGTCTGCCTCCTCTTCGGATGTCGTGATTGCGTGACCGCTCCCGAAGAGGGCGCCTTGCATGAGCCGCGCCTCTCCGTAGTTCTGCGTGCAGCCGTACGCTTCCACGTACACCTTCACGGGCTGGGCCATGGACGATCCGGGTATTTTCGCCTTCGGAGGCCCGCGCTCCACAACTCTTATCCCGTTCCGGTCGATTGCGCCCTCATGCAGCCCCGCGACGAAAGCATGTCCCCTCCACCTCCGAGCGATCGTCCCGTCCCCACGCGGTCGCCCCGAGCCCGTGGCCCGGAACACGAGCTGCGGGACCGCGCGAAGGCCGCGAAACTCCGGTCGAAGGCGGCAAAGGCGCGCGTGAAGGCGAACCGGATGACGGACCGCGCGCGTCACCTGAACGAAAAGGCGGCGCAGTGGGAGCGACGCGCGGACGAACTCGACAGCGTCCTCTCGCAGACCTAGGATCCCGGCAGCGGACGCTTCCGGGACGCGGGCAGGTCGAGGTTCGGCCGGACCGCGTAGCCGCGTCTCGTGATCTCGTTGACGTACTCCGTCTCAAGGTACCACGACAGGACGGCGCTGTCCGTCTTCGTGAGTTTGCACATGGCCCATCCCAAGCCCCGATGCGACGTGAATCGGGATAATCCTTTGTCAACGGGCCCGCAGAAGGTTCATGACCGGAGACGTCGGTCGCCGGCGTGGTGGTCGGCGTGGCGCGCGCGATTGTCTACGAGGAGATCGACGAGTACATCGACGGCCTGGCGAACCGCGGCGATGCGGCCCTCCGGGCCGTCGAGAAGCAGGGCCTCGACGAAGGCTGGCCGATCGTCGGTGCCGCGGAGGGAAGCCTCCTTCACATCCTGGCGCGTTCCTTGCGTGCGAAGCGGATCCTCGAGCTGGGCACCGCCATCGGGTATTCCGGCACGTGGCTCGCGCGCGCGCTGCCGGAGGACGGCGAGCTTGTGACCGTCGAGCACAATCCCGAGACCGCAGAGATCGCGCGCAAGAACCTCGAGAAGACCGGCGTCGCGAAGAAGGTGAGGATCCTCGTTGGACCCGCGCAGTCGATCCTCGCGGATCTCAAAGGCCCGTTCGACCTCGTCTTCAACGACATCGACAAGGCCGGATACCCGGCGGTCCTGGAGCCGTGCATCGACAGACTCCGACCAGGCGGGGTTCTCGTAACGGACAACGTGTTGTGGCGGGGCGAGGTCGCGCGGAAAGATCGCTCGAAGGAGACGCAGGCCATCCGGACGTACAACGAACGCCTCGCGAAGGATCCGCGGATGGTCGCGACGATCGTGCCGCTCCGCGACGGCGTCTCGATTGCGCTGAAGGTCCATGAATAGCTCCGGGAGATTGCCTGGCAGGCTCAGCCCGGCGGCCCCTCGTTTGCTGAGTACTTTGAAGAGGGGCAATCGGAAGGGTTAAGGCCCTCGCGATTTGATACGCGCCACAAGGAGGGGGATTGATTCTTGATTCTCGCTCACTACAAACGCGTTCTACTTTTCGCAGTTGTGTTGATACTCGTGTCCGCCGCGGCGCCGGGGGTTGTGCTGACCGTCGAGGCGCACAATCCCCTCTCGACGCTGTCGGCGTGGACAACTTTCCCGCCTCGGATCAACGGTCTTGACGACTGCCTTGCAACGTTTGGTGGTGGGTGCACCAGCGAATGGGCGAACGCGGCCACGTCGTTTTTCGATCTATCGTGGAATGACCCGAATGGGCTCAGCGGGAAGATCCACATGATGAATGATGCCATCAACCTCTACATTGCGGTGGAAATCTACAACGACGACAAGGATCCGTTGGACTGCGTGACCCTTCTCTTCGACAACAATCACAGCGGCCCCCTTAGCGGCGGGGGCGCAGGAAAGCAAGATGGTGACGATCTTCTGATCATCTGCGGCGACAGCACGTTCAACGACCTGTATGCGGTCGGCGGAGGCCAGCTCGGCGACACATCCTCGGGCGGGACGATCGACGGAGCCGGAAGGGTCGGGTACGCTGGCGGGGTTTGGTGGTTCGAGATGGTGCACCCCCTCGATACCTCCGACAATTCCCACGATTTCAGTCTGAGCCTGGGACAGACCGTTGGGTTCAGCCTCATCTACCAGGAGAACGGCGGCAGTCCCATCACGCCTGCGACGAACGTCCTCTCCGAGAGGGATTACAAGGTCTCGGGCTGCACGGAGCCGGACGGGTCTGGATGTTCATTCGGCCTCTTTGGGACAACTCGGGATTTGTCGATCACCGGGATTGAGATTACACAGGCCATCGGCAAAGTGGACAACTTCCAGAGTGCCAACCCGGTCTATATATCGCTCGTCAAGGGCAAGGCCACGGTCGTCAGAATCTATGTCCAATCGGGCCCATCGGACGCGCCTCAGACCTTGTCGAGAGTGTTCCTGTTTGGCGCATCAAACGGGGTGGGCCTCGGAACCGTCACCGGAAACGTCTACGCCAAGCCCGCCGGAGCGAGCAG
>WNGJ01013663.1_pt1 | contig 16318 bp, 14 predicted proteins | sample 5400611 | NCBI WGS metagenome assembly WNGJ01 (sample SAMN13153375, study PRJNA577476) | soil metagenome | isolation source: 40 cm soil or saprolite under Garry oak tree replicate 1 | place: USA:California | collected 2016-06-15 | reverse complement strand
ATCGAGCGCGCGATCGTAATGCCAGTGCACGTTACCGTTACCATAGAAGTTCTTACAGACGATCGCGCCGGTAATATCTGGAGCACCATTGATTGTGAAATTCGCACTCGGTGTGTAAAACACTGCTGAGAAACCAGAGGTTGAGCCACCGCCGGAATTTAGATTAACAGTTTGCTGAACACTCGGATCCGGTGCGCCGTTGGGGAGCGTGGGACTGATCGCATAGAACTGAAGATTAGCCGCGTAACCGCTGGTGTTGATAATGTTCTCAGCTTTGGTCTGGAAGTTTCCGTCGAAGTAGACCTGGACGTGAACGGACGGCGGCACGGTGATGGTCGGCTGGCTACTCGTGTTCTGACCGATATCGCCTGTCACGTGAATCGCCACATAGGTTTCCTGGGCCACCCCGCCAATGACTACCGGGTTCACAGTCAGGTTGCCGTTGTTCGCGAACGAAGTAACGAGGTAATAATTGGGGCTTTCAGGGCTTCCCGTTCGCGGCACACCAATCACGACAGGAGGATTGATGGTCGTATTGGGGTTTATCATTGTCGGAGACGGCACATAATACCACCCGGCCGTACTCGGCATTGCAAACGGGGACAAGCTGAAAGGGACGTTATTGTCGATGATCCCGGAGATGCTTGTCGTTTTCTTGGTAATTGTTCCACCATTGGTGTAGAGATTGCCGTAGATGCTTCCCTGGATCGTCGCGACTGAGCTGTTTATCTCGACGGTGCCGGACCGTGAGTCAGGATAGCGCGGGTCGGATGGGTTGGTTTTCACACTCGCATCGTAGGAACCGGTGGTGGAACGATAGCTATCAATATACGCGGCGGATCCGAGACCGTAAAACGTGCCGCCGGCTTTGATAGCTGCTTCAAACGGCGTCATCGGCGCTGCGATCAGTTCTACCCGCCGACTAATCTGCGGCTGCGGGTTGCCGTTCGCGTCGACGACCGGTACGAGTGTTTGACCGACGCCGTCGCCGTTGGGCCCGTAAGTAGCGACGAAGTGATCGTAGTTGAAATCGATTTTTCGTAGCAAGCTATCGCCACGAGTGTTCGGACCCATGCGATCGTCCATTCCGACTCGCTTCAGACCCAGAACCGGCGCGGTGCCTTTGGTGCGAATGCGGTACCACGCGTTGCCGCTGCCATCGTAATAAAATGGGTCGACCCGCGAACTCGTACTCAGATTGTCCTGACCGTAGGTTACCGGAGAATTTGCGTAAGCGCCGCCGGAATACGTCCAGCCATTGGATGGACTGAATGCGTGTGTCGGATCGGAAATTGTCTTGCGAAGTTCGGCATAGGCGATGTCACCGCCGGTCTCGGCCGCGTCGAGCGATTCTTTCCAACTGCGGACCTGACTTGAGGCCACATTGTACCGGGTCACGCAATTGAGAAGCACATTTCCGCCAATGAGCGAAACAACGAGTATCGTGCATAAGACGCACAGAAGCACGTTGCCGGGCGCAACCGTTCGTTGTGAGATTCGCATTGCTAGTATCTGGAAATGCGGTTAGCCGCGGCGCTTATTTCGCAAATAAGCAGTTGCATAAAGACTCGTGCCAGTGCGCTCCGCTACAGCACCGCCGGAAGTGAAGATTGGTAAGAAAGTGACGGAAGTGTTGGCATATTCGGTATTCGACAGTTCGACGTCCGTGCTTTGCGGCACGAGTTGGTCGGTGCTTGAGGCAATCGTCGTCACAACTCCGTTTTCTGTGCGCAGGATCGAATTGCCGCTGATCGAATAGACCACCGTCGTGGTAGATGGGCTGTAATTGACCTGCCAGCCTTGTATATGCGACAGTCGGCGTGCGTGGCGTCCCGATAGTCTCTGGGTCCGCAATCGCCTCGGGATCGCCGGCTTGAATAATGTACTTCGGCACGCTCATGGTGACGCTCTGCAAATCAACCGAGGTGGTCACGACCAAACCGCGCTTCACATCGCGGTTCAAGTAATCGATGATACGGATCTGCTGCATCTCCGTGCTGAAATAGTTGTCAATCGCGGCGAAGCTCTTTTGCAGCGAAATGCCGCAAGTGATGGCGGCCGCGAGAACGATGGAGCTGAGGCTGAGACTGACCAGCATTTCACTAAGGGTGAAGCCGGCGATTGATGGTGAGGTTTTAAGTTTCATTTTTTGGTTCCGTTTGAGATAATAGTACTAGTTGATTCGGAGCGTGCCCGTCCGCCGAGCATGTTCCATGAGGTTGAGACATCTACCTGAACGAGGGAGGTGCCGAGGTCAGTGGCAGTAAGGTCGTTCGCGACAGCTCCGTTCGGCGTGCGGGTGAACTGAGTAACGCCATTTGCAGTCGGATAAGCGCTTATCTTTACGACCTCGGTTGCTTTCTTACAAAAATCGGAGCCGTTGGCGGGTGTGGCCAGAAGGGACTGGACGTAGCTTTTGGTGGTTAAATCAATAAAGGCCAGGTTGCGCAAAACTTCGCAGCGATCGTGCACGCTCTGTAGTGCTGCGGTTGATTCTTTACTCGCGTCGATATAACGAAGGCAGACTGCGTTGAGTTCGAAGATCGAAGCGCAGAAAGTAGCCAGCAACACCACGGCAACGAGGACCTCGGGGAGGGTCATCGCAGTGCTCGGCTTTGGTCGGAGTCTCATTGCTTCCATGTTCGGTGTAAAAATCAGCAGACAGCGTGCCCATTTTCTCGCACTTGCGATAATTAATTGAAATAATGAGAAATTCCATAATTCCTCTCATAAATGCGACAAAAAGTGATTTTTACCCCGCTTTTCCCGTGACAATTTTTTGAACAGTCAGCCCATTTCAGCCGCTCAGCCGACCTCCACCGGCTTCAAAGCTGGTCTGGCAGACTCAGCCCTCGAGACACTTCTTCTCGCGGAATTGCTTGCTACTAATGGTGAAATGCGCGAAGTAGTGCGCGCTCAATTGTCCATCTTGCCGGAAGAGTTCGGGCTGTGGCTCAGCTTGGTAGAGCGCCTGGTTCGGGACCAGGAGGCCGTGGGTTCAAATCCCACCAGCCCGATGACGAAAATGTGAAAGCCGAAAGGGCGAATTTCACGCTCGGCCGATTTCTTTAGAGATAGAAGGTGCCTTCTGGCGACATTAGCATTCCTTCCGAGAGGGGCTGCTTGTCACAAGAAGTCAGTTGAAATCAGACCTGCTCCGTGGTTGGATCGGCAACGGCAGAGTGGAAATTCGTTATGGGCTCCCTGAAGAAAAGACGAAAGGCGAAAATCTCAAAACATAAGCGGCGGAAACGGATGCGGGCGAATCGCCACAAGAAACGCTTGCGATACAAAGCGTAGCTTTTTCACTCGTTAGGCCGCGCTCCAACGTTTGCGTGCAAGGTTTCGCGCGACTACAATCGGCAACATGATGGAGCCAAATCGCCGGCTTGAGCGGATTCTCCATCGAGTAGTAGTCGGAGCGTTCTTCCTCTCGTTGGCTGCCTCGCTGGTGGCTCGACCACGTTCTGTTGCGCCAAATCCTCCAGCTTCTCCAAGCCCGGCGCCGACGAAAAAGTCCGTCCGCCAAGAGGACTCCGTCTTCATGACGCCGGCGAAAGACCTCTTGCTTCACCCCGACGGCGAGCACAAAGCGGATGCCTTGGCCCACTTTGTTGAAGGAATGTCATTTGAGGAAAACGGGGAAATGGACAAAGCACTGGCGGCCTACCGCAAAGTACTCGATGTCGATCCGGGGCAGGCAAATCTAGCCTCGCGGGTGGCGGCACTGCTTACGCGGCAGGATGATTTCCCGGAGGCGATCGACGTTTTAAAAGACGCCATTAAAGCAAACCCGAGCGCTCCTGGACCTTTGCTGCAGCTTGCGTTCATCTATACAAAATATCTTAGACGCACTGACCAGGCCATCGACTATGTGAATCGGGCGATCGCGCTCGATCCGCACAATATCGATGCTTACGAACGTCTGTGCGAAATCGCGCTCGGAGCCGGAGATGAAAAGAAGGCGCTCCAATCTCTGGATCGGGCAACCGAGATCAAGAGTGATGACCCCGCGTTCTGGGCACGCCTCGGGAAACTCTATGCTTCGATTGTTTTTAAACCTGATCGCCCCCCAAAGCCTGAGGAAGTCGCGCGGGTCAACGACATATTCAAAAAGGCGGCCGACCGTGCCGGTGACGATGCAGCGGCACTTAAAGACGTCGCCGATTATTATGCTTCCACCCAACAAATTAAGGAAGCCATCCCGCTCTATTTGCGCCTGCTTGAGCTCGAACCGGACGATATCAACGCGCGGGAGAAGCTCGCCACCGGTTTCGTTTTAACGAATCAACGCGAGAAGGCGGTGGAGATGCTCGAAGCAATTATCAAGGAACATCCCGAAAAATATCAACCATACGATTTGTTAGCTGGATTGCTGGATGACGCTGCCCGCGCGTTGGAACGTGAAAAAAAGAGTGATCAGGCGAAAGCGATGTTTGCGAAAGCAGCGGCCAATTACGAGCAGAGTTTGATCATCAATCCTGGTCGAGCCAGCCCCTATCTCCATTTGGCCGAACTCCTTCTTGGCCCGTTGAAGCAGAACGAGCGAGCAGTCAAAGTGCTGAGCGAAGCGCGACAACACTTTCCGCAAACGCCTGAAATCGTTTATTACCTTGGCATTGCTCAACGCGAAGCGAAGCATTTTCAGGAAGCGGTGGCGACATTCGAAGAAGCTTTACATGAAGCTGAAGCGGAAGGTACGGAGATTGCCAACGCGCGATTTTATTTCGACTATGGTGCGGCCGCAGAACAAGCCGGTCTTCACGACAAAGCAGCGGACCTTTTTAGAAAATCAATTGCGGTGGATCCGGCCAACGCCGCTGATGCTTACAATTACCTCGCTTACATGTGGGCCGAGCATGACACCCATCTCGATGAAGCCGAGCAAATGATTAAACTTGCTCTCCAAGCCGATCCGAATAATGGCGCCTACATCGACACATTGGGATGGCTCGAGTTCCGCCAGGGTAAATTCGACCAAGCATTGAGCGATCTCCTCCGCGCCGCGCAGAAATTAAATCGTGAAGATCCGGTTGTGCTTGAACACGTCGGAGATGCCTGCGCGAAGTTAAACAAACCGGCGCAGGCTTTGGATGCGTGGCAAAAGGCGTTCAACCTCGACCCGCAAAACAAAAAACTGGCCGACAAGATCGACAATGCGAAAACGAAAATGAGCAAAGGTCAGCCTCCAAATGCAAACCCGATTCAGTAAAGCTGCCCGCAATCACGTCTTGTCGCTATCGAGCGATGGCGTGCAATAACTCTCCCTCGCCATGAGTGCATACCCAACCCCCTGGCAGAAGAGAACAATGTGGGCTGCGCTCACCGCTCTATTTGTGGTCCTGCTCATCGTTATCGCCGGCGGGGTTGTTTACGTGGGCGCGAATCTGATCAGTTTTCTCCAGCCAATCTTAATTCCGGTGGCGATCGCGGCGATTCTTGCCTACCTGCTCGATCCACTCGTGACCGAGCTTTGCCGTCGTAAAATGGGGCGCGGCATGGCCATCGCGGTCATTTTTGCCAGCGTCTTCATCGCCTTGGTCGGCCTGATCTGGTGGGTGGTACCGACCATTTCGATGCAGAGCGCGAACTTCGCCCGCGAGCTTCCCGGTTACACCCAAAAGGCGCGCGATCGCATCGTCGATCTTATCGTTCAATATAATCGCGTGGTTGGCGGCACTTCTGGCCGCGAGAAATCCGCATCGTCGGGTCTGGTCAATTTTTTGCTTGGAACGCCGCCGCCACACGCGCCTTCTCCTACGCCGACGGCTGCGCCGACTCCTTCACCGCAAACAACGACGTCGCCCGTTGAGGCGATCTCTGCGGCGCCGGCCAAAATCAGTTCGGCCGAGCGGCAGCAACTTGAAGCCAAAGCCGACAAAATTATCCCGAATCTCGAGCGCTATCTGCCCACGTTGGCAGACAAAATTTGGAATATTATCAAAAAAAGCATCGGGGGATTTCTCGGCGTAACCGGATTTCTGCTCAGTCTGATCATGGTGCCGATTTATCTTTTCTTCCTTTTGAAAGAACGGCCTCGGATCGAAAAGAGATGGAAAGATTATCTTCCTCTTCGGGCATCCCCTTTAAAGGACGAGATCGCTGCGGCCTTATCGGAGATCAACAGCTACGTCATCGCATATTTCCGCGGCCAACTGCTGGTCTGCCTGGTCGACGGAACGCTCATTGGAAGCATCCTCACACTCTTTGGTCTCAATTTCGCTCCGCTAATTGGCCTTCTCGTCGTGATCCTGACAATGATTCCGTACGTCGGAATTATTGTCTGTTGGGTGCCGGCCGTCCTGATCGCGGCGTTTCAGTGGGGCGATTGGACGCACCCGCTCATTGTCACCATCATATTTATCGTTGTGCAAAATCTCGAAGGGATGTTTTACGCCCCGCGCATTGTCGGGAAATCCGTTGGGCTGCATCCCATGACCGTCATCGTCTCGATTTTTGTCTGGGGATTGTTGATTGGCGGTCTGCTTGGACCCATTCTCGCCGTTCCTTTGACCGCCACGATCAAAGTGCTCCTCACGCGATACGTTTGGGGACCTCGCGTCCGCGAACGAGTACGCGAGCAGGTTGGGAACGTTCCAGTTGTTCGCGAAGCCGAGCAAACCTGACCCCGATCAGATTGTTTCCCGCGCGCCAGTTGCATTCTGCGACCGGGCACGCATAAAGATTAAATGCCTGAAAAAATCAGACGCGTGCGGCGTAGGAGACGCAGCCGATCTTTGCCTGGCATCGAAGCGCTTCCGAGCTTTCGGCTTCATTTGCCGCCCGTGCGAGTTGCGCTGTATGTCGCCGCGGCCGCCGCCATCGCGCTCCTGATTATTGTTTTTGGAACTTACGGCTCCAAGCTTTACCTCGGCTGGCACGAATCGCGGTTGCTCAAGCGCGCCGGCACAATGCTGGAGGAAAACGATTTCGTTACAGCGAACCGTCTGGCGCGCCAGGTCCTGGCGCGCCACGGTGACTCACTTCCCGCTTTTTACATCCTGGCCGAAGCCACCGAAAAACAAAACTCGGAGGAAACAGTTTCCTGGCGGGCGCAAATTGCACGTTTGCAGCCCGACAACATCGACAGCCAACTTAACCTTGCCTCGGCCGCGCTCCGGTTCGGCCAGATCGATCTCTCGCGCAAAACATTGGAACGGGTCGCGCCGCGGGCCCAGGACCAGGCGGCTTTCCATATTGTGGCCGGCTGGCTGGCGCGCGCTGAAGGAAATCTTGCCGAACAAGAGCAGCAGTTCGACATCGCCGTAAATAAAGACCCGAAGAACGATCTTTATAAGTTCAATCTCGCCGCGCTCCAGATCCGGTCACAGGATCCGGAGAAAAGCGCCCAAGCGCGCGCCAATCTGGAGCGTCTTACTCAGGTCACGCAGTTCCGCACCGGCGCGCTCCGCGCATTGCTCAACGACGCGGTCGACCGCAACGATCTCCAAAACGCCGATCGATTCGCACAACAACTGCAGATGTCGCCGCAAGTCAGCTTCGGCGATCATCTTCTCTGCCTGAACTTTTATCGGAAGCTGGACGCGAAGAAATTCGACGCGCTTCTGGAAAAGGTGAAACCGGTCGCAGCGCGTAATGCCGATGATCTTGGACTTCTCATGGATTGGATGAACGAAAACGGACTCGCGTCTGACGTTGTAAAATGGATGGACAAATTACCCGCTGCGGCTACGGCGAAACCGCCGGCGGCAATCGCTATAGCAGCCGCCTTTGCCGAACAAAGGAACTGGTCGCGTTTGCGGCGGTGGACCCGAAGCGAATCCTGGGGAAAAGAGGATTATCTCCGGCTCGCGTATCAAGGCTTTGCCGCCCGGCAATCACGCCAATCCAGTGCCGATGCCGAGTTTGACACGCTCTGGCGCGCGGCGCTCCATGCCGTCGCTGATCAACCGGAAAAAGAAATCAACCTCGCGCGCCTGGCGACTAAATGGAATCTGCCGATCGAAAGCGAGGCGCTTTGGTCGCGACTCTCGCACATTCCGGCCTGCCGCCGCGAGGCGCTCGACGCACTTTATAAGCTTTACCGCGCAAACAATGACCTAAAAAAACTGTACGATGTCCTCCAGCGTTTACACGACGCTTCGCCTAACGAAATTGGGATCACCGCCAACCTCGCGCGCCTCGGGTTAAACATCGATCAGAACACAAAGCAATCGCAGGAACTGGCCAGGCAAGCTTACGAGCGCGCGCCGGATGACGTGAGCTGCGCAGTGACTTATGCATTCTCGCTTTATGCGCAGGGTCGCACGACCGAGGGGCTCGAAATTTTGCAAAAGCTGCCGCCGGAAGCGTTGCATGAATCGCACGTCGCGGTTTACGCCGCAGTTTTGCTGCTGGATGTAAACCAAACTGACGGCGCCAAGGAATACATCCAGGTCGCAAAGCGCGGTCCGATCTACGCCGAAGAAAAGCGCGTCCTCGAAGATGAGCTTGCGAAAATCGCCGGCGTTTCACCTAGCCCAACTTCATCGCCGCCGCCATCTCCAACTCCGGCGCCGTCCGCAACATCGACACCTACGTCTACGACGCCGATTCCCGACGTTTCTGCGAGCGCCGCACCCTGACTGTTCCGCTTCAGTCCTTGTAAGGATCGACAATATCCCGCCCGGCCATTGCCACGCCGAGTGGTTGCAGCGTGTGCAAAATTTGAATCGTACCCGCGTGAGCGTTCAACACGTCCGGCAAGCGTCGATACGCTTGCGGCGCTTCGTCCAGATCTCCGCCGCGTAGGACAATCCCGCGGTCGTGCAACCATTTCATCATCTCATCGTGCCGGACGAGTCCGTCCTGGCGAATTCGTTTGTTGCCGACCTTGACGAATTTTCCTTTTGCTGCCGTGCGCGACATGATTCGCCCTGCGCCGTGGATTGTCGAAAAAAGCGCTTCGCGCGAAGTTGGCGAATCAACCCCTTCGATAATCACCGCGTTGTCACCCATGCTCCCGCCGACAAAGCCTTTTTGTCCCGGAAAAGCCGGGGTCGCGCCTTTGCGCACGACCCAAAACTCTTCGCCATTATGCTTCTCCCGCCAGGCGAAGTTGTGATGGTTGTGAACTTCTTCGACAATCTGCGCTCCTAAAATGCTTTTCACCACGTGTCGTGCAACCGCCTCTCGCCCGGCATATGCGTAACGCCCCGCCAAATGCATTCCCGTGAGATAATCGTGACCAATCTCTGACTTCTCATCGACCACGGTCGGTGGCACATCCATTCCGTCTTTTCCACCGGCCGCTCTCAAAAAATGCGTGGCCGTTTTGTGCCCGAGTCCGCGCGACCCAAAATGCACGCCCACCCAGACGCGGTCCTGCTCGTCCGCGAAAATATCCACATAATGATTCCCACCGCCCACGGTTCCGAGCTGCTCGGCCGCGATCGATTTCAAATCGCCGATCGGTTTCAAATGCCACGCCGGGTCGTCGAACAATTCGTGCTCGACGCGTGTTTTGCTTTTGCGTCCGATCCCGAACGAAATTTCCCGCACCACGTCGTCCAGGATCTTCTCGATCTTCGGCGCAATTTGTTCGCGTTTGGCGTCCGTGAGGATGGCGAGATTGCCGCAGGCGATGTCGAAACCGACGCCGCTCAGTGAAATTTTGTTTTTGTAAGCGACCACGCCGCCGATCGGTTGGGCGTAACCTTTATGCCCGTCGGCGCAAAGGACGCCGCGTTCGCCGCCCGTCGCGACGCAGGTTTCGATTTGTTTGATGGTCGCCGCGTCGTGCTCGCCGAAAATCTTCGTCTTTGAATCCATCGGTCGAATAAAGCTCGAACCGATGGAGAAGATTTCAATTCGTTATTGGCGCAGCGATTTTTTGGCGACAATTTTCCATTTTCTAACGTCGGCGGCGGTCCGCACTGGCAGCGAACAGCGAACTGCCGCGACCGAATCGAAGAGAACCGTGCGAAACGGCAGCTTGATCACTGCGGCGATTTCCCGCTGCGCCGCGCGCGCAATTCTTGTGTAAAGAAGACTGACGTGCGGATCGCGTAACGCCTTGGCGCGCGAATTTGTGGCACGGGCAAGATCGACAGCCAATTTCTTCAAGGCCGGCGTCGATTTAAATCGAACGTAAAGCGTCTTTGTGAATTTGCCTGAGAAAGCCACGCTGCTGGCGCTTAACCGAATCGGCTGCAAACGCACCTGACGAAGAATCTTCGCCGGTGCTTGGCGACCTCTCGATCCAGCAAACAGAGTCAGGTGCGGCTCAAAATTCGGCGCGCGCAGTTCGCGACAGAAAATTCGGATAATCGTGCAGACGCGTGCGAATAAAGTGGCGCGAGCCGGGGCTTGGAGCAGATTATCTCATGCACAAGGTGGCCATGAGTCGCGTGGATTGGTCCGCGCTCCGCGAGGATTTCCCGATTCTGCGGGAACGCGTCAACGGCCATCCCCTGATTTACTTCGACAACGCCGCCACCTCCCAGAAGCCGCGCGCCGTCCTCGATGTTGTCCGAAGTTATTACGAACATGAAAACGCCAACGTGCATCGCGGCCTGCACACATTGAGCGCGCGGGCGACCGAGCATTATGAAAAATCCCGGCAGCGCGTCGCCGATTTCATCGGCGCGACGAGCGCGGACGAGATCGTATTCACCCGCGGCACAACCGAGAGCATTAATCTGGTCGCGCAAGCTTGGGGCGGAAAATTTCTCCGCGCCGGTGACGTGATTTTGCTCACCGAGATGGAGCACCATAGCAACCTTGTGCCCTGGCAGTTGCTCTCCGAAAGAATTGGCGCGCAGCTGCGGTTCGTTCCGGTTCGCGACGACGGCACCCTCGCGCTCGAAAAACTTTCGTCGTTGCTTACGCCCGAAGTGAAAATGTTTGCCTTCACTCAAGTTTCTAATTCCCTCGGGACGATTAATCCGGTCGTCGATCTCTGCCAAAAAGCGCGCGCTGTTGGCGCAGTCACTCTTGTTGATGCGGCGCAAAGCATCGGGCACATGCCGCTCAATGTTCAGGAACTCGGCTGCGACTTCCTTGCGTTCTCCGGTCACAAAATGTGCGCCCCGACCGGAATCGGCGTGCTCTATGGTCGATCGGAAATTCTCGAATCGGTTCCACCGTGGCACGGCGGCGGCGAGATGATTGTCAGCGTCACTTTGGAAAAGAGTTCATTCAAAAAACCGCCGCATCGTTTCGAAGCGGGCACGCCGAACATCGCAGGGGCGATCGGATTGGCCGCTGCCATCGATTACATCGAAGGAATCGGACGCGCTGAAATTTTTCAGCACGATGTCGATTTTGCGGAATACGCATTGAAGCGAATGGCCGAATTGCCAGGACTGCGCGTCCTTGGCCCTGAGCAAGACCGGGGCGGGGTCATTAGTTTTGTGATGGACGCGGCGCACCCCCACGATCTGACCACGTTCGCCGACCAATATGGTCTGGCCCTGCGCGGCGGACATCATTGCAACCAACCCCTCATGCGCCGGTTCGGGGTGCCCGGGACCTCGCGCGCCAGTTTTTATTTTTATAACACGCGGGAGGAGATCGATCGCATGATCGACATCCTCGAGAAAACGGTCCGTTTTTTCAAATGAACCCGGAACTTGGCGACCTGGAAGAACTTTATCAGGAGGTGATCCTGGATCATTCACGCCGGCCCCGGAACTTCGGCGAGCTCGCGGATGCGGCCGTTCGCGTTCATGGCGATAATCCGGCTTGCGGTGACGAAATTCATCTTGGCGTAAAATTCGATGGTGACGGCGGCTTGCAGGAAATCAAATTCACCGGACACGGCTGCGCCATCAGTCAGTCCTCGGCTTCGTTGATGACAATGAAATTGAAAGGCAAAAGCCGGGACGAAGTCGAAGAAATGCTCCACGCATTTCACGATTTGGTGACAACGGAAACAAACAACGACGCGCCGAAAAAGCTCGGCGATCTCCTCGTGATGCGTGGTGTTCGAAAATTTCCGCAGCGCGTGAAATGCGCGATGCTTCCGTGGCGCGCAGTTGAGCAGGCGCTCAGGCAAAGCGAAGGCGAAGCCACGGTTTCAACTGAGGAACCCGAGTTCGCGTAGTCATGCCGACGAACGTCCTGGGGACCGAACTCAAATGCTGTTGCCGCGATCCGGTAACCGGATTTTTTCGCGACGGCTTTTGTCGAACCGGACCCGAGGACCTCGGCTTGCACACGGTTTGTGTGAAGGTCACGCGCGAGTTTTTAGATTTCTCCGTGCTCGACGGTAACGATCTCGTCACGCCCGTTCCGGAATGGGGATTTCCGGGACTCAAACCTGGCGACAAATGGTGCGTTTGCGTTACCCGCTGGAAATCCGCGCTTGAGCACAACCGCGCGGCCCCCGTTGATCTCGAAGCAACCCATTCCTCCGCCACCGAATTCGTCACGCTCGAAGACCTAAAAGCGCACGCTTTGAAATAACGCGAGGCGCGAGCGTTATTTCTTGCTGATCGTGACCTTCGAAGTCTCCACGTAATGGCAGTCGGCCGTCTGTTTCCAAGTTCCGTTGACGTGGACTGTCGAGTTATTTTTTGAAGCCTGGTCAAGCACTTCGGTCGCGTGCTTCGTCTTGGGATAGACTTTCACGTCTTCTCCGCTTTCGGGGTGCAATGCCCAACGCAGCCCTGTCACCATGCAGATGTCGATGTTGTTCTTTATCACCGTTCCGCTGCCGCTATAGGATTGGCCTTCCTTGGGCGTTTTTTTGTCGCTGGATTTTTCGGCTGCTTGAGTGGCTGGCATTAGGATCAACGCAAAGAGCGCGAATGCTGCCAGCCCGCTGAGGAGAGTTTTCATATAAGTGTTTCCTTTCGTTAAAGGATCGCACGTCCCTCTAACAATGGATGCGGCAATGCCGCGAATCGCTATCTCACAAAATAGTTGGCCTAAAAGCAGCTTCTCAGGCCATGCGTGATCCGCGCTTTTGTAGCCGCAATCTTTCTCATTAGCTTCTTTATCGCGTCGGTCGAAGCTCAATCCAGGCGTACGCGCGAGGCCGTTTACGCATCGCAGACGGCCGACGGCATACCGCTTCAACCGTTCTCGTTTGATCGACAACCTCAGCGCGCGCAGGCGATCCAAGTCGCCTATTACGCGCCGCGACCGACTCGTCGCGTTGAGCCGATCCAACGTGACGAATACGATTCTGAAGCGACTACTCCTGGATTCGATGTAGGTGGTTCGCATCCGATGGTCCCCGGAAATCGCGCAGTGTTGCGGAATGGAATTGCTTACGCGCCGGCGAACGCGCCCGACGGCGTCAAACATGCAATCTGGGCGGTGAACTCGATTCGCAATCGACCTTATGTTTGGGGCGGGGGACACGGATCGTTTCATGATTACGGTTACGATTGTTCCGGCACAGTTTCGTTCGCCCTTCACTATGCCGGCATGCTCGAGCAACCGTTGCCGTCGAGCGATTTTCTTCGTTACGGCGAACGCGGCCGCGGCCGTTGGGTCACGATTTACTCCCGCCACGGTCACGTGTTCGCGATGATCGCCGGCCTACGTCTCGACACGACCGATCTGCGCTACGGCAGCGATGTCGGTCCGCGCTGGCACGTCGATGGTCGCGACGCCTGGGGTTTTCAAGCGCGGCACCCGGTCGGGTTGTAAACGGCCGCGTTCGCAGCCAACATAACGGCAACTTGAAACTGCCGTTCAGCTTTTTCCTGGCGCTGCGTTATCTCAAACCGAAACGCACATTTCTCTCCATCATCACTTTGATCTCGATTATGGGCGTCACGCTCGGCGTGACCGTGCTGATTCTCGTGATTTCGGTAATGACCGGTTTCGATCGTGAGCTGCGGCAAAAGATAATTGATTTCGACGCGCACATTCTCGTGAAAAGCGAGGACGTCATGCGCGACTGGCGAACGCTTCAGAAGAAGATCGACAGCACACCGCACGTGGTCGCGACGGCGCCGTTCGTGCAAGGTCCGGTTATTGTCGAATTCCAAAATCAGCGTTTGGCGCCGATCATTCGCGGAATAGACCCGGCCCAGGAAGAAAAAGTGATTCCGATTCGCAAGTTCATAAAAGAAGGCGAGCTCGATCTCGACGGCGAATCGGCCGTGCTCGGGAGCGATCTCGCCCGCATTCTGCGCATCAATGTTGGCGACAAACTGACGATCTATTCCCCCGGAAATCTTGGCCAAATTCTCGACGAGATTAAGAACCTCGAGAATGCGAAGGGCGCGGACGAAAAGAAAGCGCTCGATAAACTGCGCGAGGTCGTTTTGCCAAAAGACCTGACCGTCACCGGTATTTTCGAGACCGGCCGCTATCAATATGACTCCGAGTTTATCCTCGTGCCGATCTACATTGGACAGGAGCTTTATAATCTGGGCGATGCGTTGCACGGGATCACCGTTCGCACTGACGACCCATACGGCGCGGATCGTGTGAAAGAATCGTTCGAGCAATTTCTCGAGCCGCCGGTGTTCGCCCAAACCTGGACCGAGATGAATCATCAATTCTTCGAAGCGGTGCGACTCGAGCGGAACGTGATGTTCTTTCTGCTCTTCTTCATCGTCGTCGTGGCCGCGTTCGGAATTATGAGCACGCTCATCACCGTCACCGTTCAGAAACGCCGCGAGATCGGAATTGTGAAAGCGCTCGGCGCAAACATTTCCCAGATCATCTGGGTTTTTCTGGGGCAGGGGACCGTGGTCGGACTTTTTGGAACTCTGACCGGCCTTGGTCTCGGTATGACGTTGATCCGCTATCGCAACGAATTCAGTCACTGGCTTGCGTCGACCTTGCACATCGAAATTTTTCCGCGCGAAGTCTACCAATTCTCTGAGATTCCCGCCCAAGTCATCCCCCAGGACGTCACAATTATCTGCATCAGCGCGTTCTTGATTTGCTCGCTCGCCGCGCTTATTCCTGCCTACTTCGCCGCCCGGCTCGATCCGGTAAAGGCGCTTCGCTACGAGTAATTCAAACTCTTCGTCGCCAGCTCGCTCTTAGTCTGCTCACAAAAACATCCACCGTCCGAAAGGCGTAGGCGTAGCCACCGACCCACTCGCTCTCGCGCGGACCGGCCAAATTGAGCGTTTCGACGTCGTGGTCGTAGACGAATGAAACCATCAGCGTCGCAGCGTCTTCCGGCGAATATCTCGCCGCGTCGATTAATCGGTACGGCTGTCGATCTTCAATGCAGCACCCGACAGTATATCCGGTCCCGCCCTCCAGCTCGTGAAAGTAAATCACGACCGTTCCATCCGAGTCGTGCACGTTTCGCAACGTGCGTTCCTCGTTCCCGCCGTGCTTCAATTCTTTCAACGGATAACGATCCGGAATTTTGCCCGATTCATCGAGACGCCCGGCCGGACACCAACCGCCACACTTGATTCGATGTTTGAGCGCAACGTCGAGTGCCGCCCGATCCACTCCAGTTTGTCCGCCGGAAATAATCTTCAGGATGTCGATCTTATACTGTGGTGACAGCGTCTCGCCTGCATTTTTTCGAGGCTCGCAGCCGGAATATTGCCAGTCCGGCTCGGACTTCAATCACCTGTAGGAACGATATCGGCTCGTTCCACCATAAGAATGACGGTTCTTTTCGGCGCGCGCGTCCGATGCCGGACCCCTTTCGGCACGACGAAACCTTGCCGCGGTCGAAGATCAACAACCTTGTCTTCCAGATCGATCAGAAAATTGCCGTCGAGCACAAAGAAAAACTCGTCGATGTCATTATGCTCGTGCCAGTGGTATTCGCCCTCCAATACGCCTAGCCGCACGACCGAGTCGTCCACCTGGCACAGCGTTTGGTTGTACCATTTGTCCGTGCACGCATCGACCAGCTTCTGAACATCGATTACTTCGAGCGGTCGATGCAGAATGTTCAGGAAAGTCTTATACGGAAAATCTTCGGGTTTGTTCGATTCCATGATGGCGATTGTCTATTCTGTCATTCCGACCGGAGTGGAGGAATCTCTAAATATTTCTATCTGTTAGGTCCGGGCTGCTCGGAAATAGCTAGAGATGTCTCGACGGAGCCTGTCCTGAGCGAAGTCGAACGGGCTCGACATGACAATGAGTCATTCTTCCCCGTCAAAATAGTCTGTCTCGTGGCTTTTGATCACGACGCGATCGGCCGCTGACGTTTTGTTCACCTTCCACTTTCCGCTGTCGGGGTAGTAAGCCGATTCGCCGATCGGATTATCGGCTACCACATAATAAATGAGGTCTTCGGTTCCAGTGTTGGTGATTTGATGTGGTTCGTCCGGTCCGAAAATGAATGCATCGCCGGCGACAACTTCAGTGGTCCCGTCTTTGGCACGCACACTGCCTTTGCCGCTCACTACGAGATACAATTCCCACGCAG
>WNGJ01003427.1_pt1 | contig 16322 bp, 11 predicted proteins | sample 5400611 | NCBI WGS metagenome assembly WNGJ01 (sample SAMN13153375, study PRJNA577476) | soil metagenome | isolation source: 40 cm soil or saprolite under Garry oak tree replicate 1 | place: USA:California | collected 2016-06-15 | reverse complement strand
CACTAAACAATCCGATCATATCCGAAAGGCTTCCGATTTGACAGGCCGGCCATAAAAGTGAAAACCTGACAGATCAAATCCCGGTTACAATGGAAAAAAATGCGGGGCGAATAAGGAGAAAAGCCATGAAGCGCGAGAATATTAGCCGTGCCATTCTGATTGCATTGGTTGTCGCCGCGGGCGTGGAAGGGAAATGGTTTTCCAGCGCGGCATTGACGGCTCACGCCACTCAGACACAAGGCCGCAGCCTGCCGACCTTCGAGGTGGATCGCGCGTGGCCGAAAGTACCGCCGCAATGGAAGCTCGGAGATGCCTCGAGCATCGCGATCGATGCGCAGGACAATGTCTGGGTCCTGCACCGTCCGCGGACGCTCAAGCCCGACCAGGCCGCTAAGGCGGCGCCGCCGGTAATCGTGTTCGACACAGCGGGCAATTACATCAAGGCCTGGGGCGGCGCCGGCAACGGCTATGAATGGCCGGAACGCGAGCACGGCATCCACATCGACTACAAGGGCTTCGTGTGGCTCGGTGGAAACTCTTGTCCAACGAATGGCCTGCCCGGGCTCAAGCCGGTTGCGGATGACCAACTCTTAAAGTTCACCAGGGATGGCAAGTTCGTCATGCAGATCGGCCACAGCAATCAAAGCAAGGGCAATGCCGACACGCGGAATTTGCACCGGCCGGCGGATGTGTGGGTCCATCCGCAGACCAACGAATTGTTCGTGGCCGACGGTTACGGCAATCACCGCGTCACTGTCTTCGATGCGGATAGCGGCGCGTTCAAGCGGATGTGGGGCGCATTCGGCAACAAGCCGATGGACGATGACCATTGCCAGGTGGTTACCCCGGCCAGTTTCTCGGATCCCGGTCCTCCGCAATTGAGCATCGTGCACGCCATCCGCGTCGCCAAAGACGGGACCGTGTATGTGGCCGATCGGGAATACCGGCGCGTCCAGATGTTCACCAAGGACGGAAAGTTCCTGAAGCAACTCGTCAGAACCAGCGCGCCTTTTGCTCGCGATCTGGCCTTGTCTCCGGATGCGAACCAGCAGTTCCTCTATGTCGGCGGCGGCAATGGCGTTTTCATTGTTGACCGCAAGACGCTCGAGATTGTGGGCAACGTCGAGCCACCGGGCATGATTGGAGCGGGCCACCAGATCGCGACCGATTCGAAAGGCAATCTCTATATCGCGCAGACCACCGCCGGAATGCAGAAGCTGACATTCAAAGGGATGTCGCCGTCCAGCCACTGACAGGGATCACTGAAGTACGGTAGCTCGCCGCTTCAACACGCGGCGAGCTACTTCAATTCGAGAACGCTTTGCTCAAGTTCGCACAGCAGAGTCGGACAATACCGAAGACAACTCTTGGCCGTGTCTATCGTGGCGCTCTCCCGAAATGCGGCTTATTTTTCCTGCGCTCTTCCTCAACCACGCGACGACCCGGCTGAATCACGGAACTGACCCCACTGAACCGTTCCATCGCGATTCACGCCCAGCTTCATCTCGTTACGGAATCGCCTCGTCGGCGATGTGTTCGCTCTCGGCCGCCACAACCGCGATGGGCGACCCAATATCGAATATCTCCTCGTTGAACAGATACCGGTCCGGAGGTCCGCTGCCTAATTTCACATCGCGGTAATTTCAGACCACGGCCTTCAGCCGTGGCTACGTCCTGATGCCGCTCCGCGGCTGGATCAGATCATTCAGGATTCCTCCGGATCCGTAAATTTCGTGTCATCCTGAATTCCTCGATCTCGGGAGTTCTGTAATTCGACAAATCGATCAACGTGAATTTAGGTGATTTATACGTCTGTCCCCGAATTATGTGCAAAAGTAGCTAGACAAAATCTTGCCGCTAGTTTATGGTGTTAAAGCCTCGCGCGCTGTCTGGAAAACACTGCTTCGATATTCAACAACGAATCGAAGTGGATCAAATTACGGAAATCTTGGGCAAGGACTGTCGTCTCGATCTGAATCTGAATTCTTAAGTGAGAAGGACAGTGGATGAATCTAAAACCATCACAACGATCCTGATCGATGATCATAAAATGTTCCGGCAAGGAATTCAGTTGCTTCTGGAAAGAGAAGGAATTGGCATTGTCGGACACGCAGCGAATGGACATGAGGGATTGTCGCTTGTTGAGCAGTTACGACCCAACCTGGCGCTGCTCGATGTCGATCTTCCCCTACTGAACGGTATTGAGCTTGCTGCGAGGTTGCGGAAAGAGTGCCCATGGACCGGCCTGATTATGCTAACCGCCTATCGAAACCATGATTATGTCGTGAGGGCACTCCGGGCAGGGGTGATAGGGTACGTCTGGAAGGGGGCTGACTTTTCGGAGCTCGTCATTGCAATCAACGCCGTTTCGCAAGGGCAGGCATTTATATCGCCTGCTGTGTCCAATGGAATCCTATCGAGCTACTTGAAGAACGAAACTGGATTGCTTACGAAAATGGATGTGCTCACTCCAAGGCAACGTGAAGTCCTGCAGTTGATCGCCGAAGGACGTAGCAATAAAGAGATCGCTGCGCTACTGAGCCTCTCGGTTAAATGCGTAGAAAAGCATCGGTCGGACTTGATGAAGCGGCTCGATCTTCACAACACAGCCGAATTGGTAATGTACGCCGTGGAAAGCGGGATCGCCCGGGCAGCGTCAATTTACGGCGCCGCCAGCGTAGCCAGTGCCCTCGATCTCGTCAACGAGACCGAATAAGGAAAACCTGATGAGCCCGAGCCACTCGCAGGCGCGAGGTAAGAATGTCTCCGTTTTTCAGCCGCGAAGCGGCCCCAGAACGTAGCCAGGTCGAGATGAGAAGTTCTGAAGTTATTTTTGCGCGAGCCCTTAGGAGCAGAAAGAGAGGAGCTTTACAGCGTAGCCCCAAAAAATATTAGGGTGCGTTCCACTGTTAGGGTTTTCCCGCATATTAGGTCTTTCCCCCGTGATCTAGGGTTTCCCACGAATCATTCGTCACTGGCCAATTCTCATTCGTCACCGCATCCCCGGTAGGTGTTCCCTACCAGTGGTAGGGTTTTTTTCCCGCAATAGTAGGTCTTTCCGTGCTCGATCTAGGGTCTCATCCGACTTTCAAAGATCTTTAACTACAAATTAAATTCTAGTGAATGTTTTGTGAATTTAGCGGAGATGCGCAACGCGCACAAACATGTCGCTCACGACGACACAGCGTGGAAAACTGGCATGAAAAAACTGATGGTCTACTCTCACGACACGTTTGGCATGGGAAACGTTAGCCGGATGCTCGTCATCTGTAGACACTTGCTTAAGTCTATTCCCGATCTGTCGATCCTATTGGTTACCGGGTCGCCGATCATCCAGAGCCTTCGCCTTCCGCCAGGACTCGATTACATCAAGCTCCCATGCCTGACGCGTACGGATTATGAAGCTTACTCGGTAAAATACCTCGGCACAGAAATTGGCGAGACGATTCAGCTTCGCTCCGACTTGATTCTATCCGCTGCGGTAAATTACAAACCCGACCTTCTCCTGGTCGATAAGAAACCGACAGGCGTGAAGGACGAATTGGTCGCCACTCTGGATTACCTGAAAAGCGACCAGCCTGACACCAATCTGGCACTGGTCCTGCGCGATATTCTCGATAGTCCTGAAAACACAATCCCCGTGTGGAAAATGCGAGGGTATTACGACACGATCTGCGCATTTTATGACCTCCTTTTCGTCTTGGGAGTACCGGAAGTGTTTGATCCCCGCGAGGAGTACCAATTCCCACGTTCGGTCTCGAATAAGGTTCGGTTCTGCGGTTATTTGCGGCATGAATCCGGAACGCGAAGCCGATCGGAAATCCGCACTGAATTGGGTTTGGCGGAAGCAGATAAGCTGATTCTCGTCACACCTGGAGGTGGACAGGACGGTTTCAAGATCATCGCTACCTATATCGCGAGCCTGCCGCGCGTGCAGGCGAAGCACTCGGTCAAAAGTTTGATTGTTTGCGGTCCGGAAATGCCCGAGGCCCAACGTCAGACTCTCCACCAAATGATCAGGCAGAATCTGAATATCAGCTTTCATGAGTTCAAAAACGACTTGGTCAGCTACCTGGACGCCTCTGATGTTGTTGTTTCGATGGGTGGGTACAACACAATCTGCGAGCTGCTCTCCCTCAAGAAACGCGCGATTCTCGTCCCGCGCGCCGAGCCAGCGCAGGAACAGTACATTCGTGCCGAGCGCATGGAATCGTTCGGACTCTTTACGGTCATTCATCCACACGATCTGGCTCCAGAACTGCTGGCTCATGAGCTTTTGGGTGAACTGAATCATACCCACAACCGGAGGGCTTTATCCCGCCCCGATCTTGATGGCCTACCGAGAGTAGCTGAGTGGGTTTCAACATTGTTGTTCGGTTCCCGGAAGCCACTTAGCTCCGTTGATTCGGGCTCAACACTGGTGTCGCTTCGAAGAGGGGTTACAGCGTGAACTCACCTCGCAATATGAAGGTTGGTTACATACTCAAAATGTTTCCGAGACTCTCAGAGACCTTCATCCTCAACGAAATCCTAGAGCTCGAAGCGCAGGGTTTCGACGTGGAGATCTTCTCACTTCATCCACCAGCGGATTCGAGGTTCCATGGACAACTTTCACTCCTTCGGGGCAGCGTGAGCTATGTAGCGAACGCCGAGTCTTGGGGGAGAATCGCACACTCGGTTCAGAGGCAGCCCCACTTGCTCAATCTCGAACCGGAGGCAGTAGGAAAGGTCTTCATGAAATGGGCGCAGGTAGGCAAGAGTGGGCTGGAACTGTTTCTCCAGGCCGCCTCGATCAGCGCCGCAGTTAGGAACCGGGGTATTGGGCACGTTCACGCTCATTTCGCAAGCTCGGCCACTGTCGTGGCGATGCTGGTCCATGAGATCGCCGGCGTTAGCTTCAGTTTCACCGCCCACGCAAAAGACATCTATCAACAGGACCACGACGACATCTTGCTTGAAACGGCACTAGAGCGTGCGGCATTTGTCGTCACTGTGACCGACTTTAACGTGAGGCATCTGGCTCAACGGTTTCCGGCATCGGCCGCAAAGATTCGGCGAATCTACAACGGCGTTCCCGTCGAAAAAATTTCCGTATCTTCACAGGCGTTTACTGACGCGCAGTTGATTCTCGCAGTGGGTCGCTTGATCGAGAAGAAGGGTTTTAACTATCTGATCGAAGCTTGCCGTTATTTGCGAGATCGTAATCGAAAGTTTGTGTGCATGATTATCGGCACGGGTGACCAAGAAGACGAACTACGGCGGTTGATTGGCCGCCTGGATCTCTCGGATACGGTTCAACTAGTCGGACCGCAATCGCAGGGCGCCGTAGCGGAAGCCATTGCCCGAAGCAGCATGATGGTTCTGCCGTGTGTCGTAGCCAAAGACGGCGATCGAGACGCGCTTCCAACCGTACTGCTTGAAGCGATGGCTGCAGGTCGCCCTGTCGTTTCGACCACACTCGAAGGTGTTGATGAAATCGTGGATTCCGGCAGGACTGGCTTTCTCATTCCCCAGCATGACAATGCCGGGCTAGCGCAAGCCATCGACCGTTTGCTCACCGATTCGGCTCTAAGGACTGAAATGGGCCAGGCCGCGCGTCGTAAGGCAGAGAAGATCTTCAGCTTGAGGGAGAATGTCGCCCAACTCGCCCGGTTATTCGGAGTTGCAGCAGCGACGAAGGGCGAGCCGGCACGAGAACTGTTACCCATGGCATTTCGTTGATGATAAGGGGCCGCGCTGATGAACATCGCCTACATATGTGTCGACACAGGCATCCCGTTATTCGGTCACAAGGGTGCTTCGAATCACGTGAGGGACTTGGTACGTGCATTGAGCGCAGGGGGACATCAAGTCACAGTTTTTTCGGCAAACATTGATGGGGCTGAAAACGATGACTTACCGCCCAGCGTGCCCATTGTTTCGGTTCTCAAGATCAATTTCGATCTGGCGGGCGATCTCAATGGGGAGTTATCGGCTCTGAGCTGTAACGACTCACTACGTGATTTGCTGGAGCAGCGTCACGAACTCGAACCCTTTGACTTCGTTTATGAGCGCTATTCGCTTTGGAGTCTGGCGGCACGAACGTTTTCTCATAAACACAAGCTGCCGTTTGTCCTCGAAGTGAACAGCCCGCTCCGCATAGAGCAAAAAAAGTACCGCCATCTACATCTCGATGCGTTGGCATCACAGATCGAACAAGTGCTGTTTCATCAATCGGACTGGATCGTCACGGTGTCATCGCCTGTATTGAAGTACGTTCTAGAAACCTCGCACCGGACGCTCCCGACATTGCTTCTGCCGAACGGTGTGGACCTCGATCTTTTTCGCTCGGTCCGAGGCACTCCCGAAGACAGTCCGTTCACGATTGGTTTTGTCGGTAGTCTGAAGCCCTGGCACGGCGTAGACCTGCTACTAGAAGCATTTCGCGTGCTTGCGGCCGAATCTGACACATACCGCCTGCTGGTAGTCGGGGATGGGCCGCTCGCTTCGTGGATCCAAAAGTTTGTGGGTCAACATGATTTGAATTCAAAAGTGACCTGCGTTGGCGGGGTAGAGAAGCGCCGCATTCCGGAACTCCTTTCTCAGATGCATGTTGCCGTAGCGCCTTACCCGCCGCTCGACGGCTTCTATTTTTCTCCATTGAAGATCTTTGAATACATGGCTGCGGGGCGGGCAATCGTCGCTTCGCGAATTGGTCAGGTTGCAGACATATTGCGCGATGAAGAGACCGCTCTACTTGCTGAACCGGGCAGCATTACGAATCTCGTCGAAAAGATCCGCCGTCTCCGAATGGAGCCGGGGATCCGCCTTTCTTTAGGTCGATCCGCGAAAGCAGAGGCCTTCAGAAAGCATGGCTGGTCGAATCGCGTTCAGGATCTCATCGACGCAATTGGCATTAGTGGAGCTGAAGCAGGCCGAGGAAGCGCTTCTCCGAGAACGGCGGCGGGCGCGAGCATGTGTCGGGATCTGATCGCTTCTCTCGGCATCTCCGCCGCAGATGGTTCATAAAAATGAAAGACCTTGGCAAGAACGTGTGTTCGAACGAAATGCCTGGCGTTGATAGGACACCGCTGATCGACCTTTACCGGTACTACGCACAATATCTGCGCACAAGCGCCGCCTCTCTCGGGTTGAGCGCGGTGTTTCTTGTTCTTTCCACTTTCGCGTATCTCGCCCGGCCCTGGCCACTCAAAATCATCGTCGACGATGTGATTTTGGATAAGAGCTCTAAACGTTCTGCAGGCCGGGGAGTGCCGGCTCTGTCGGTGTGGCTTGCCGCATTTGATCGTTCAACGTTGCTATGGATTGCCTGCACCGGCGTCATTGTCATTGCAGTGCTCTATGGGATCTTCGATTACTACCATAACCTTTTGGTCGCCCAAGCCGGCCAGAAGGCCGTGTTTCAGATTCGCGCCAAGCTCCATGCCCACGTGCAACGACTCTCGCTGAGCTTCCACGGCCGTTCCAAGTCTGGCGACCTCATGAGCCGGCTGATCCGGGATGTAAACCAGATTCGGGATTTTTTGACGGACTCTGCGGTGGAGCTCTTGGGCGAGGCTCTGTTTCTTGTCGGAATGGTGGCGGTCATGCTGGTTCTAGACTGGCGGCTGACGCTACTGCTGTTCGTGAGCGTTGCTCCCGTGACCTTATACTCGGTTACCCGCTGCTCAAAGCAGCTACGCAACGTCACGCAAAAACGACTGGAAAGCGAAAACCAGGTCGCAACGATCTTTAGCGAAACTCTATCGCGAATTGCGGTCGTTCAACTCTTTTCCTCCAGTCGTCGGTCATCGGGGTTCGAGGAGCAGAATCGAAGCAACTACAAAGCGGAAATGAGGATGCTCCGATCGAAGAACAAAATGGTTCGATCAGTCGAGATTGGAACGGCTGTGGGCACCGGTTTGGTGTTCTGGTTTGGAGCGCGACAAGTCCTTGAGAGAAACATGAGTCCCGGAGATCTCATCGTCTTCGTCTCGTACCTAAGGACCCTGTTCAAGCCTGTCCGCCGTGTTGCGACGCTCATCGCCCAGACATCCAGGGTTCGAGTATCTGCGGAACGCATCATGCAGCTCCTTAAAACCGAGCCGGAAATCCGAGATGCCCCCGATGCGATCGTCGCTCCAGGTTTTCGGGGCCATGTGGAATTCGTGGGTGTTAGTTTTGGGTATGAGCCTGGGTGGCTAGCCCTTCGTGATATCAGCTTCAAGGTCCACGCCGGACAGACTGTCGCGGTAACTGGGCTAAGCGGTTCCGGGAAGTCGACGCTCACTTCTCTCATCCCTCGGCTCTATGATCCGGCCACAGGCGCAGTCTTAATCGACGGCGAAGATCTGCGGCGATACCAACTCTCCTCTTTACGGAACCAGATAGCGGTTGTGCCCCAATCTCCAATGTTATTTGGGTCGACAATTATCGAAAACATCACCTACGGTGCGGACTCGTTCGACCGCGAAGCTGTCCACCGTGCCACTCGGTTGGCCCACGCGGACGAGTTCATCGACAAACTTCCGAAAGGTTACGAAACCGTGCTTGGCGAGCGTGGAAAGGGTCTCTCGGCTGGTCAAAGGCAGCGCATCGCGATAGCACGCGCATTGTGGCGGGATGCACCGATCGTCATTTTGGACGAGCCTACGACGGGCCTGGACGCTGTTGCCGAAGGTTACGTTCTGGCGGCGATAGAAAACCTTCTCCGTAACAGAACCGCCTTTGTGATCACTCACCGGCCATCGACCATGCGAAAGGCGGACCTCATTCTCGTTCTCGAGGCGGGGACTCTTGTTGAATTTGGCACCTTTGATCAGCTCTTCCGCGCCAAGACTCGCCTGCGCCAACTTTGCGAATTGCAGCTAAGCCACGCGGGGATCGACAAAAACGCGATGGATTTGCAGTGGACAGGAAGCTTATGACCGGCCACAGCACGCCAATTGCTCGACCTTGGATTCCGGCCCACGACACGCTTACGAACCTGGACTTCGTTCTCGATCCAACACGGATGCTCCCGTTGTTGCGGCATTCCGACAATGGCATTCGCGACTGCAAGGTAGTTCGCGTCAGGTATAAACCAAAGAGCAATTGTGTTGTCCTCTACGAAGCAAACGGGAATGAGGGAAAGCCCCTTTTTATTTACGCGAAGTTGTATGCAGAGGATGTTGCACAACATGTCAGCCGACACTCCCTCTATTGCCGCTATTTTCCCGAACTTCGCATCGCCGTTTCACCGTATCCGTACGACCTGCGGCTCAGCGGGCTTCGTCGGGCGGCGCAGCCCGAAAAAGCACAGAAGATCCTCGCAGCGGCCTTTGGGACGAAAAATCCATACGCGTTGCTGCATTCGTGGGCAGAGTGGACTCTAATCGGTTACAAGCCGGAACGCCGGTGCGTGATTCGAGGCGTTTACCACCCAGACCACGGACAGGATGCAGCCCTAGCGGACGGCCAAGGCTATTTCTTGAAGTTTTATGCGAGACACCAGGGAGAACAAACCGTTCAGCGGCATCGCTATTTGGCGGAAGAGGGCGGATTCGATTTCATTGTCCCCCGGCCTCTCGCCTATGTCGAAAAATACTGTGCGTTGCTTTTGGAGGAGGCCGAAGGAGTTCCGTTGGAGCAGTGCCTTAGCGCTTCCAAATGCGAAGCTGAGGACGCACTCATAGCCGCCGCCCGCGCGTTGGTTGCCTGGCATCGTCTACCAATAGCATTGCCCGTGACGGCATCGGCGGACGCCGAAATCCGTTCTGCAGCGGTGGGGGTGGACAGCTTGCTGGGCGACCCAGAATCGCCGGCACGCGCTCTGGCTGAGGCTCTGCTTGAGCGTGTACCATCGGCCCCCACTGCTCTACTCCATGGCGACTTCCACTGTCGTCAGTTAATCCTTGGCGCCGACGGCGTGATCCGTGTTCTGGATCTCGATGAATTGACTGCCGGTGATCCCGCAAACGACCTTGCCTATTTCTGCGCGCACGCACAAACCATGGCCGTATTGGGCGAAATTGACGCGGACCGGGCGGACTGGGCTGGTCGATTTCTTGTTGAATCCTATCAGTCCATGTCCGGCCGTTCGATTCCACCCCGTCGCCTGGATTGGCATTTGTCCGCGGCCTTGCTCAGGGAGGCCGAGCAGCCATTCCGGCGATTTCATGCAGAGTGGCCATCCAAGACCCGCGAATTATTTACCCTGGCACAACGTGCCTGGAGCGGACACCTTCGGTGATAGACCTTCTTGAGACTGAACGCGCCCAGGCATTCTTGAACCAGAAGGTTCCGGCTATTATCGCTGGGCAGATCGACGTACACGCATTGTCTGTGCTTGCCGCGACGGCGCGTCCATCGCTATACGTTCATTATGCGTTGGATCTTGTCGACCGTTTGAGCGGCCAACGGCGGAAGCAACTCCTCACGATAGAGCGATTCGCTGGTGCAGATTTGGACTCCGCAGCGTTTCGGCTAGAGCAGCAAATCGAAAAGTTGCCCCCTAAAGACACGGATCTTACAAAGTTCGTCGCGAAAGACCTTGATCGCGAACTGTTGATATATCCATTTCCCCTGGACGCCAAACTGTACTGTCTGCCGCTTGCGGCCGACCCTCAAGCGTCATTAGAAAAATTACGAGTCGATTGTCCTGAATTAGTCGACGGTTTCCCTGGCTCGCACGCTTCGGTTCACGTGCTCCGTTACGTTCCTGGACGCCGTTGTCAACTCCGATACGTTCTTGGACGAGACGATTCGACATCACTAACGTTCTTGGGGAAGATCTTCCGCGGCGATCGGGGACAACAAGCCTTCGACTTGCTGGAGAAGGTTGCACGCTTCTACACCTCCAGCGGCGAGGGCCAGTTCTTCGCGCCAAAACCTCTTGCGTATCTTTCCGACTGGAAGATGGTCATTCAGGAGCACATCGACGGTGCGACTCTGAACCAGATGGTGCGTACGGGTCTAGCTGGAAATCGACAGTTCTCTGCCGCTGCCGGCTGCATTGCTCGACTCCACAACAGCAAAATAGAGGTCAACCGCTACCACGGCATTGGCGATGAGCTTGAGATTCTCGAGAAGTCTCTCGCGGGAGTGGATGAAGCCGGCTTGTCGGATCACTCTTTCTCTCTCACTTTAGACAAGATCCAAGAGTTCGCCGTTGGTTTAACCCCGAGTCGATTCGTTACGGTACACCGCGACTTCTACGACAAACAGTTGATCATGGATGGACAGCGGACCGCCCTCATCGACCTGGACACTCTGTCGATGGGGTGTCCCGAAATCGATGTCGCCAACTTCCTGGCTCATCTTGACCTTCGATACCTGCAGCGTGGCACCGAGCGTCATCGCTCTGTTGAATGGCGCGATGCGTTCCTCGCGGAATATCGTGTCCATGGAAAACCGCTGAATTCGGTACTGGTGACGTTCTTCACAGCCACGACCTATTTTAGGCTGGCCTGCCGCTACCGGCTGATCTCGCGTGGTGAAGCGTTGGCGCGGACATTGCTGCGGCTCGCCGATCTGCAGGTCAACCGCAATCTGGATGCAGAATGGGTTCACGTTGCCTCGGGAAAGGCGGTGATTCTGTGAGCAACAATCAAAAGAGGAAACTGCTCCTCGCACACTTTGCACTTTTCTCACTTCTGAGCGCCGCGACCGTGCTTGCCCAATCCAGCAGGCTGACGGGACGTGTCATGGATTCCTCAGGACTTGTGATGCCAGGCGTCTCAATCAAATTGTACCAGGATGACAAAGTCGTCAAGGAAGCCACCACCAGCGCCGAAGGAATCTTCGAGATTATTGCAGACCCCGGCGAATACAAGTTGGAGATCGCAGCGCCCGACTTCACTACCTACACCCAAATGGTCCAGGCTACTCCAGATCCTCGGCCCTTGTCCGTCACGATGCAGCTTGCGCAAATCACGCAGAGCGTTGAAGTGACAGAGACGCGAAACGAAATCAGCATCGACCCCGATTCAAGCCTGACCACCACGGTGTTGGAAAGGGAATTCATCGAGTCATTGCCCGATGACGAAGACGAACTCACAGGATATCTCCAGCAGATTGCCGGGTCGCGTGGCAGTGCCGGCGGTGGCGTAACGTTCGTCATCGATGGCTTCAATGCCGGCCAAGTTCCTCCGAAGGATCACATCCAACAAATTCGCATCAACAATAATCCGTACAGCACCGAGTTCAGCGGCCCGGGCTTCGGCCGCGTGGAAATCATCACAAAGCCTGAAACCAGCGACTACCATGGCACGATGAACTTCATGTTCAAAGATGACTCGCTGAATGCGCGCAATCCGTTCGCCATTACCAAACCGGCATATCAACAACGCAACCTTAACGCGACCTTGAGCGGGCCTGTGATCCGCAACAAGGTGACGTTGAACGTGACTGCGCGCAATTTCTCAACGGATAACAGCGAGACGATCCGCGCCATCCTCCCGACCGGACAACTCGCCACTCCGGTCGTGATGCCCAGCCTCAATCGTGCCCTCATTGCACGGACCCAATGGGCTCTCGCCAAGAACAACACGATGGACATGAACGTCGAGTATCGGAACGTCAACAATAACAACTGGGGTGTTGGCGGATTTAACCTGGCGGAGCGCGCTTCCGATCGCACGGCTCACAATATGGGGTTTCAGATGCGTGACACAGCCATTCTCAGCAAAACGCTGGTCCATGAGATGCGATTTCAATACCGCCATGATTCCAACCAGCAGACACCGAGAACCGATGGTATCGCGATCAATGTTCTCGATTCGTTCTTTGCAGGCGGCGCGCAGAACCGGACCGTGAACAACAATGGCATCGTCGAGTTCGGCGACGTGCTGATGTATTCCGCGGGGAAATTGACGTTAAAAAGCGGATTTCAGGGCGTATACCGGATGAACCACGAGCTGTCGGAAAACAATTTCGGAGGTACATTCACGTTTTCAAGCCTCGCTGACTACGTTGCCGGCAGACCAGTCACGTTCACGAAAAATGCCGGCGATCCGGAACTGGATATAAATGCGTTCGAGCTTGGAACATTTCTTCAGACGGACTGGAGGGCGACGAAGGAATTCAACCTGTCCATGGGTGTTCGCTATGAGGCCCAGACAAACATTAGTGATCACAACAACATCGATCCGCGTTTGGGCTTCGCCTACCGGATTTCAAAGACGCTAGCTTTGCGTGGTGGTGCGGGAGTTTTCCATCAGAGGCTGGATATAGGCACTGTGGATCAGGCGTTCAGGCTGGACGGTGCGCACCAGCAGCAGTTCGTGATCCGATTCCCTTCGTTCCCGGATCCGTATTTAAACGCCAACGGTTCGCCCGCCCCGCTTCCTCCCGCGTCGATCCGCGTCGTGGCGCCCGGCCTAGCAAACCCGTACACTCTAAACACGTCGGTCTCCCTGGAAAAGACCCTACCGAACGGAATCGGCCTGACATTGTCATTGGATTCCATTCGCGGTGTGCATCTCTATCGCAGCCGAAACATCAACGCGCCGCTGGGAGGCTCGCTGACGCGACCAGATCCGAGCCAAGGTAACGTGAACCAGCTCGAATCCAGCGGTTCGTCCCACTCCGTCAACTATACGGCCGGCTTTCGTCAGATGCTGCGGAACAAATGGAACCTGAACGTATTCGCCAATTACACGCTGGGCGACACCATGAACGATACCGATCGTCCGTTCGGTCTTCCCGCCAACAATTACGATTTGCGTTCAGAATGGGGACGCGCGGCGCAGGATCTACGGCATCGTTTCCTCACGGGTGTGAACTTCCGGCTGCCTTGGGGAGTCAACGTGAATACGATCGTGAATGCGACCTCTAACCGTGCCTACAACATAACGACCGGATACGACGATAACGGAGATACCGTGCTCAATGACCGGCCTGACGGGGTAAAACGTAATACCGGGATCGGGCCTCGGGCCTTTAACATGGACCTCCGCCTGACGAAGACGATCAATTTGAAGAGTACTGAAAATCCGGGCTCCGCCAGTACTGGTGGCGTCAACGCTCTTGGGGAACCCCAACGCAGCAGCGGGCCGGGCGGATTAACCCGTCAGCGCCGGCCGACCATGTCGTTCGTCGTCAATATTCAGAATCTGCTGAATAACCAGCAGCTCAACAGTTTCAGCGGTGTGATGACCTCCCCGTTCTTCGGCCGCGCCAATAGCGCCCGCAATCCGCGGCAGATCGAAGTCGGATTGCGGTTCAACTTTTAATCCGGAACTAGTTACTTTCCGGCGCAAATCGCGAACGGCTTCCGTCCATCCGAAGCCAAACCGTATCCAAGTTGACACAAGACGCGCTTATGTGCGGTTCCCGTCTCCGGTTCGCGCCGCATCCTATTGCGCCCAAACATGCAGAAGGTTCCGGATGAACGGGCCGATATCGTGATGTACCCTGCGCTTTCTTCTTCTTACTCTCGATATACGCATTCGTGCTCGAGAGGAGGGGTGTCGGCGCCGCAGGCGCAGACGGGGAAGGGGAGGTCGCTCACACCGCCAAATTACCGTTCATCCTACTCGGTCTCATCCTCGCCAGTGGGTTCTCGATCACTGATCTCGCACCTTTCGATTGTAGAGTTGGAATCCGTGCTCGCCATAAAAACCAGGACTAGGGAGATTGATCCGCAGGCCCTCAAGTTTGCCCGACGCCGCCGGGCTGACCTTGCGCGCCAGCGCCTCATTGTTGTGCCGCCGGTCCAATTCATATTCGTCACGCACCGACAATAAAGTCGCGCTTTCGCTGATAAATGGATGACATTAGGATGAGGGACTCATGTCAACCAATGAGTTACCGATGGCCCATGGTTTGCGATATCCTGTGGGAACGCTTTTGCCCACGGAAGCGCGCTGAAAAGGCCGGCAAGAGAGATAAGAGATGGGGCTTACGTTTGTCAGCGGGGAAGTCACCGGACCAGCCGGGAATCACATGATCGTCGAGTTCATGGTGGATAGCGGCGCCGAGTATACCGTTTTGCCACATGACGTGTGGAACGCCATTGCGCTTCTCCCGAAGCGGCGGGAGCGCTTTGTTCTAGCCGATGGGACTCACGTCGAACGCGATGTTTCAGAATGCCACATCTCGCTTCCTCAAGGCGAAGCGCACACGCCAGTCATCCTCGGTCAGCCAGGGGACGACGCGCTTCTTGGAGTGGTGACCCTGCAGATACTCGGTTTTGTTCTTAATCCATTCAACCGCACCCTTCAACCGGCGCGCTTAAGGATGTGACGGTATTTGAGGTCTTTGCGGACAGACTCCGGACTCCAAGAATTCAGAGTCTGTGCCTGAAGGTGCAATAAAAGGTCCCGCCTTCGAGAAACCCTTATCAACGTGGCGGTTCCAGGCCGGGACGCGATCCAGGCCGCCGGGATCTCACTTTCGCGGGCGTGAAGGTCTCCGGCATCAACTCTCGCCGGCCGCCGATCAGGCGCTCGGGCGCACCGCACTTGACCGCGTTCCCGACGGTGTCTATCATCATTTCCTTGTGCCTCTCCTTATTAGAAGATTGCGGGATGTGATACCGACAATAGCGATTCTGTTTGTGATGGCCGTACCCGTGCCAGCACAATGGGTGAAGCTGCCGCTACCGGAAACCCCCCGTCTGCCAGACGGTAAGCCCGACCTCACTGCGCTGGCGCGGAGAACGCCTGATGGTAAGCCTGATCTGTCGGGGATCTGGACTGCAGACTCTGGCACTTATCTGAGTAACCTTGCCGGGGAGGGCGTCGAAGTGCCGATCCAGCCTTGGGCGGCAGTACTTTACAAGGAGCGCCAGGACAGTTTTGGGAAAGACAAGCCACAGGTACGTTGTTTACCGCACGGCGTGCCGGACGCGATGTTGGTGCCTGGTTACCCGTTCAAGATCATCCAGACGCCCGGTGTGATGACGGTACTCTACGAGGAATTCAATCAATATCGCCAGATTTTCACGGATGGTCGTACGCTGCCCGTGGATCCCACTCCCGCCTGGTTCGGCTACGCGATCGGGAAGTGGGAAGGTGACACGTTCGTTGTAGAGACGACGGGTTTCAACGACCAGACCTGGCTTGATAACGGCGGTCATCCCCACACGGATGCGTTGCACGTCACGGAACGCTTCCGGCGCCGGAATTTCGGGAACATGGAATTGGAGGTCACCATCGATGACCCGAAGGCTTATACGAAGCCTTGGAAGTCAGTGACCGTGCATTTCAAGTTGCTTCCGGATACGGAGCTCATCGAACACATCTGCGAAAACGAAAAGGACGCCCCACACTTGGGTAAGTGATGGTTTAATCTCAATCCGCTGGCGTACTCCCACGTTTTACGGAGTTGCCTCCTATTTTTTTATAATCGGCATAAGATAG
>WNGJ01009120.1_pt1 | contig 16324 bp, 13 predicted proteins | sample 5400611 | NCBI WGS metagenome assembly WNGJ01 (sample SAMN13153375, study PRJNA577476) | soil metagenome | isolation source: 40 cm soil or saprolite under Garry oak tree replicate 1 | place: USA:California | collected 2016-06-15 | reverse complement strand
GCGCCCGCCAGATCGAGTTTGTAGAATGCAGAATGGGGGTCGAGCTGGACAGCGCGCCGGTAGTTAGAAATAGCCAGCGGGAGATCGGAGTGTTCGAAATCAAGGTGGCGGTAGCGCCCCAGGCGGTACCAATTTTCGGCGTTGGCCGGTTCGATCTTCGAGGCGCGGGGCCAATCGCCGGGATTTGTAGAGGCGCCATAGTGGCTCGCCAGCGCGTGGATCACACCTCCATAGGAAAGCCAGGCTACTACTGCGACCGCAATTACAATCGCAATCCAGCGCCGGGTGGGATTGGCCGGTGGTTCACTCATCCGGCGATAATCTGCTACGGATGGATGCCATTGTGCAACTGAAAATGCAGGGAAAACTCCGCTGGTCGCGCATCCGGTAACAAATTCCTGGCGGGTTCCACGCCCCGGTCAGGCCGCGGCGTTCAGCGTAATAGTAGAGCCCGCACCCTGATAAGGAGTAGATGTGGCAGGGCAAGATGAACTCCTCAAGCTTTAGGATCCATCCTTCTTTGAAGGTTCGGCGGAATTCATGGAGCATTCCGCGGCCGAACCTTTCGTTGGAAGCTCCCTGATCCTCCAAAGGTAGAGAGAGCTTTCGATTCCATTGGGCAACACGTGTTTTTCCAAACGTTCCGGAGTCCAGCCATAGATTCGGAAATTTCGCGAAACGATTCGCGCCCCGGGAGAAAGCTCGGAGCGCAGCCGCTCCACAAGTCTCAAATTTGCGTCTGCGCCCAGATAGATCATGACGACGGTTGCTTCGGAAATTTCCACCTTCTTGGCGTCCTCTTGGAGAAACCGCACCAGGGGTTCCACTCCATGACGGCGGGCATTCGCATGAGCTTCGGCGATGCGCCGCGGGCTAATGTCCACTCCCACCGCACGGATTCCATATTTTTCCGCCGCCGCCACAACAATCCTTCCGTCACCGCAGCCCAGATCGTAAAGCACATCACCCGGCCTGACGCTTGCCAGGCGAAGCATTTCGTCGACGACTTCTTGAGGAGTTGGATCATAGATGGCAAGGTCCAAGTTCAGCCGCCGCCGAAAACCTAAACCGTACTCCCGCAACAGCCTCCAAGGCCGCGTCAGCATGTAAAGGGGAGCAAGGAATCGAGGCAAGTGTGCAGTCTGGCGATCCCGTTCGGTCGGGCTCATGGTGAGCCGCAGCGTGTGCCGAATTCCTTGCCCGATGCCGTCACGCGACCGCAGCCGGAATAAGGAGCGGGGCACCACGCCGGGGCTCGCGTCAGCGTTCCCCTCGAACTGAGCCCGCACCTTTTCCGCAAGCCAACGAACAGCAGCGTCCCGTTGAGCTCTTTCCAGAACGGGCTGCGGCAACGCCGCCCCCAACCATTCGTGCGCCAGATAGAGTCCCAACAAAAGCACGCGTGTGGACTTCATCCCGGCGGCAATCTGCAGGGACTGTTCCCAGTCCACCTGCTGCGTGGCGATGAGTTCCGCCACATCCACAATCCACGCCAGGCGATCCCAGAAATGTTTAGTTCCGTGAACGCACAACATGACCAGTGTATCTTCGACGGAGAATGTGCGTATTTTCCGTCCGGCGATTTCTACAGTGATGAACCGCCGGCTCATGTTGTCAAAATCCAGAGGGACGGGAAAATACCGAAGCGTCTGTTCCGTATGCAGTTCCACTTGGGCTCGAGAGGATTCGCGAAAAAAGGCGTATTGACCGGGCGCATGACCACTTCGGCCCGCCAGTTCTTCTTGCGGTCCAAATTGAGCGCGAAAACCAGCGCCTTTGAGCAGGGAGGTTGCGCGGGGAATGTTTTCCTGTTTAGTGACAAAATCCAGATCGATGAACGTTCGGCCCGTCAAGCTCCGGTAGGCGAGCCAACTCAGGACTGGCCCTTTGAAGGGGATCAACGGCATTTGCTCCGCCTCAAAAATTTCGTGAATGTGGAGAAGCTCGGAGAAAAGCAGTAGAGCCAGCCCCGATGACTCCCGCGTGTATTGGCTCATACTGTCCAGCCAGACAGTTGGAACGAGTTCTTCCGCTGTGAGCCTCAGGTTTTCGTAAAGAAACGACGCGACGTGGTGTTGGAAGGCAGTAGCTACGACGTCGGCCCAGTTCAATCCGCTTCGGAGAAGCGCCCGGACGCGTCCGGCGGCCGCTTCATCCAGACGTGTACGCGCGCAGGATAAAATCAATTCCAGTTCAGGGCGTAATTTATAGGCCCGATTGGTATCCAGGCTCATCGCGAGGCTCATTTTGGCAGGATTCGGGATTTTCAGAGCAGGAAAAATCAACCCGCGTGCTTAACTCTACTCGCGTCGTTTAGTTAAGCACGGGCGCGAGTGGGGTCTCGCAGGTGGGATTGGAGCCCGCCAGGTAATTCGACAGCCTGGGGACGGAATTATCAAAATCTCTTGGGAGAGGGCTTTGCCTAGACCGGGAGACTTATCAGGCGTTCATCGCGCTGCGTTCAGTGACCCTGCAGCCAAAGACTGTGCAACGGGTTGCAAACCCTGAATCTGAATCAATCGCAAAGAATGGTAAGGTTGGGAAGACGCTTTCCTTGCTTTTAGATTCTCAGACGGAATCCCGGTTCGCGCATAGGATTTCTCGCAGTCCTGGTAAGAGGGTCCGCGCATGTTCCCTTCGAGATAAGCCAATCCCGGGCAGCGCGTGCAGGTTCCGCCGTGCGTGCACACGGAGCAGGATGGCATGTCGCGCAATTTGATCGAACGGACCTCATTGAGCTGGGGGGAATCGCGCCAGATATCCACGAACTTCATTCGCCGCACATTGCCGCTGGGGAGAGGAAACTGCACGCAGGGGTAAACGTCTCCGTAAGGAGAAACATAGCAGGCCGTGTGTCCGGCGCTGCACGGCAACTGATCCATATCGTCTTCGCCGGGGGCGAGTGGAGGAGCGCAAAACTCCTCGATGTTTCCGCTGACCAGCGACTCGTTCCTGAAAACCTCTCGTAACGCGGCCTCATCAACATTCAAATTAAGAATGGACCGATCTCCATCCATCATCGGGGTGATCGTAGGGTCCATCAGGAACTGCGCGCCCAGTTCGGCGGCCAAGGCCCTTACGCCCGCATAATCGTGAACGTTCTGGACCATCAGCACATTAGCCATGATGACATGAATGCCGTGAGCCCGTAGCCGGCGTATGGCTTCGATCGACTGCTTGAGCGAGCCCGGCAGCTTGGTAATGGCGTCATGAACTTCGGGGATGTGCGAGTAAATGCTGATCTGCACCGTTTCCACGCCCAGGGCTTTGATGCGGTCCGCTTCCTTCGTCCGTATCAAAATCCCGTTGGTCTTCAATTTAATGCAGAACGTCCGCAGCCGGGCGTGCTCCAGAATTTCGAAGAAATCCCGCCGCATTAGAATTTCGCCGCCGCTGATCGTCAAATAAAAAACACCGGCCTCCGCCATTTGATCGAGAAGATCTTTAATTTCCGCGGTGGTCATTTCACCGTGATCGTGGTGGTCGAGGTAACAGTGAATGCACCTTTCATTGCACCGATACGTCAGATCCAGCTGCACGCTCAGCGGAATGTTCAACTTGAGCGCCTTGTTAGACATTTCCGCGACTAAAGCGCTCATTTGGTCTCCCCGGGCGCGGGCGCGGACCGCACAATCGGCTTGTCAGAAAGCAGCACGAGGCCATGTTCGGCCAGTTCCTCCACGAGCCCTTCCGCATCCTTCAAGGCGATTTCCGGCGTGATGTCATATTGCGTGCAAATCTTTTTCGCAACGATCTCCTCGAGCGGCGTCGCGCCATCCGCCGATTCCCAGATGACCGTCGCGACTTCGTCCAGCGTAAATAGGGTGGAATTTGTGGCGGACATCACCATGGTTTCATCGCCCAGCACTCGCGCGGCTATCGCGGTGCTTCGAGCCACATAGCGCTTGTTGTTCATACGATTAGCTCCCAGACGCGGGCATTGGGCACGAACGTCAGCCGGCGAATGGGCACACGGTTGACAAAATCCAAGGCCGCATCGAAGACCAGTTTCACAAACTCAGGGTCCCGGGCAAAGAACAGTATATTCTCCAGTAAACTGCGGACGGCGTCGGCTCCCACAATAAGCTCAATCTTGTTCTCGGGGCCCTTTGCCAGAAGGTACACACATTCGATGGGCGCACGCAGGTTCTCTCCGACGCGGGCCAGCTCGCCGTAAAACGGCGTGCCCACCGCGGTATATCGCCCATCCTGCAGGGTTACATAAGAAATTTCGTCGGTAAGCAGCGCAGCGTCGGGAGGAGCCAGCTTTGCCATGGTAGTCTTTCCGGCCCCGGAGACGCCGGAAAACAAGAATGCGCGTCCATTCCTGATGGCGCTCGACGCGTGCACCAGGAAGCCGCCCTTCCGGGCCAGGAGTAGCGTGTGCACGATACGCAGGACAGAATCGAGCGAATAGGGATTGATGGTCTGCTCGATACGACCGCGCGCCGTGGAGGGATTCCACTCGGCGCGAAAATCCCCGCGCTCCATCAACCAGCGGCCCGAATCCCAGGTGACGCGAAGGTCTTCATCGCCAGATTCGGTGCCTGGCGGGGCCAGCTCAACGTCAAACTCGAAGCTGGCGTCGTCTGAGGAACTCACATACCCGGCGTAACGATCTTGAATCATGCGGATGAACGCCGGGTCGTCCGAACGCAGCCGTATGGGCAGGCCGCCGATCTCGACCACCACATCGGAGCGCAGCTCTGCCACCGTTACGCCTGGCAATCAGCCCTCCCGGAGAAAGAACTCCGCCAGTGTCCAACAAGGCGCAGATAAAGATACGCCGCGCGGTCGGATGTCTGGAGAATGCGAACGATCATCTGTTGCCTGGTGTTCAGGCGGGCCGCAGGCCGGACCCGCCCATGGCCGCGCCCGTCACCGCACTCAATGGACGTAACTCGTCCGAGCAATTCGGAAGAAGAGACTGGAGGGTCATTGTGTGAAAGACGGTCGCCGCGCGTGATGAGTCGCGGATCTTCCCGGCTGCCCGCGCGGCCCACCACGCGGTGCGCGAACAAACGACCCTCGCGCGAGTAAAGCACGATCTCCCCAGAAGAAATTCCGGAAAGGCCGGCGCGTTGGACGGAAATCAAATCACCGGGGAGGATGGACGGTAGCATGCTGGTGCCGAAGACACGGAGACGAACTTTCCCGAACCTGCGGACAACTTCACCCGCCAGGCTGCACGCCAGCGTCGTCGACACGTTCTCCGGTCGGTTCATAAGCTCACTCAGCAACGAACTATGAGGCTTTTCTGCTAAACCTGCAGTCGCCTTCGCTGGAGAAAACTTTGCCGCAAGCAAGCGCCGCCACCTCAAAAATAGGCTCGAACCGGAAGGAAGGAGCCTTATAGGGTTTCTTCGTCGAAGCTGCAGCTTCGCGCGCCTTATCCCTGGTTGAGTTGTCTATGTTCAAATCTCACGTCCCCCGCTTCTGCGATATTACATTAGACTCGATTGAGATGCCTGAATCGCGCAGCCGCCATTGCCGCCCGACGTCGTGCAAGCCTGGTTCCCCAATGGAGTAAAGTAAACCTGCGAGGCCCCGGCAAGTGTCCCTGCTCCCACCGTGTTATCAACTACGACTCCGCTGGCGCCGCCCGTTACCGCCGTATGCCCCACCGTCGTTGTGGCCGCGGATATGGCCGCGCCGCTGGTTACATCAAAGGACATGATGCACCCGCCCCCCCCTGCAACTGGGCAGTTTATGGGCGCGGCCGTTACCTTATTGGCTGTCACGCTCGTGAAAATCCAGTCCAGTGCCCGTTATCCCTATCTGCCACAGCGTGGGAATATAATTAACCGCACCAGTTACGGAACCACAAACGTACAGGTTTCCCGCTCTCCCCGTAGGCGAGGTGTAGTAGGCGTTGTCAAAATCTCCGGCAAAGGCTCTCACTGCCCCGGAGGAATCTCCCACGGTAACGCTGGCGCCCGACGAGGCGCCGGCGAAGTTAGCAGCGAATTGAAACACACGGCTGTTATTGGCAGTGACAACGCCGCCGGCATCGTTTGACACAAAAACGTACACTTTGCCGGCGACCGGGTCCACGATCGGGCTATCCACAATTCCGCGGCTGAAACCCAATCGGGCCGATCTAACCACAACCGGAAGCGTTGGCGAAACTGGGTTGGTTACAGAGTAGAGGAATCCCCCACTGTCGCCGATGAAAATTTGTCCAGTAGTATGGTCATAAACTGGGCTGGTCGTGATGTTAACTACACCCAAAAAGACAGGCCACCCCGGTTGAACGACGCCGCAGCCGGCGGCGCAGTTCTCCGCGGGAGTTCCCAGAAACACTCCCGTAAATTTGCGCAGGGTGCCTCCATTGCCACCCACGAACATCGTGTCTGATGGGAAATCATAAAAGACCGCCGAGTTGGTGTCGGTGAGCGGATGCCCGTTGGCGTCAAACAAGATGGTGGTCATGCAAGGCGCAGTACAAGCGCGATAGTTCGCGTTGATCACGTTATTAGCCGCTGTAAGGTCCGTCGGGTTATTGTAGTTGTCCGTAGCAGACGCCTTCCACTTGATAAGGGTCAGGGTTCCTACTCCACCTTGGGTCTGGACAAACCCGACCTGCGAGCCGTCGTACGAAAGGGCTGTCGAAGTGACCGCCGTGCCGCCCGTATTGTAGGCCCAATAGACCGTGGGCGTCGCGAGCGCAGGAGGGGCGCACCCGGAATAAAGATTGTCAAAGGCCACGACGCTTGCTTGTCCGTTCGCACCTCCCGCGAACGTGATGTTGGCCGGCGTGAAACGGCTTGCCGGCGCAGCACTATTTGCGATCGTAATATTGTTCCCCGCGAGTCCGGCGGTCGTCGCCGTAAAATTCACTCGGCCGCCTGCGGTACCAGGAGACGTTATTCCTACATGGCTGCCGTTGCCGGCAAGATTGATCGCGACGCTCAAGTTCGTGGCTTCGGCGTTAACCGAGCCACCGGCACCAACCACAAAGGGAGCTGGAACTACATAAGTACCCGTGTTGGGGCCGGTATTGGCGTTGGAAGGGCCCGGCGACATAGATAAGACGGTTCCAAGCGTCGGATTTGTAAACACAATCGTCGAGCCCGGAGCGGCCCCGGCGGCGGCGGAGAACGTCCCGAAGGCGGTGGCTGCAACGAGCACGTTCGACCCTGGCCGGCTCGTGTTATAGACGACGAAATCGGGTTGCGCGGGCGCGACGACATTACCGCAATTCGCGGTTGACGCATCAAACGAAAATTTTGCGGGATACATTCCCTGGCCTACTCTCGCGCCAGCGCCCATGTTCATGCTCCAGTCGCCCTTCATGGACTCAGGCTCGGCGCGCCTCCACCGCCAGGCTTCGCGGTCATCCTCTTTCTCCGCTTTCTCCGCGTATCGCCGAACCCACTGTTGCACGTATCGATGGTTCGACGAAAATTGGATCCGTTCGAACAAGGTCTCCGGAGTGGAAAAGATCAGGTGCCGATGGCTCCAATCCGTCGTCGTGTGAATGGGCTCATTTTCGGCGTTCGTTCCGCTCACCACCACCAGGCCGATCACGAGAGCTGCGCCAAGCAATCCTTGAGCCAGCCGGACTTGCCATGAACAATCCAATTTCATTTCGATCCTCGCCAATCTAAAATTTGCCGCAAAGCTCCGGAAGAGCGAATGACTCTAATTTGGATTCGTCTTCGCCCAAACTCCTACTCGCTCAAAAAGTTTGAGTTACTGTTCAGGTCAGGAAACCTGGTCTCACGCAAGACCGATTTCCCGTACAACGAGATGATTACGAATGGGCGCAAAAAACAACATTTAAACTGAAATCTCAAAGAGTATAGAAGGCGGAATAGGAGCCATCAACACCAATTCGGGACTACGTACCAATACGGCACCCCCCAAAGGCTTATAACTCATGGTGTTCCGCCCAGATACAAGTCCTCAATCCGGATTTCGCGATCTTCGGTCGCTCCCAGGAATCATGCGTGCTCTACGCGCAGGAGTGCGACTAGGGAATCTTGGCGGACTGGGCGAAAAGGGCTTGAGATCTGCCAGACTTCGTCGTGCTGCGTTCACGTAGAACCTTTCACATGATGGGTTTGGGCAAACGTGCACGGGGCGAACCCAGACCCAATTTGAGTCTTTCCGCAACCCGCGAGGTCGCGTACGCTCACTTTGAGAATTGCAATCTTCTGATTCGCGGAAGTTACGTTCCCTGAGCGGGCGGATAGGCCTTGCCCGTTGGGCCGGCCACGATATAACGGCTGGCCGTGGGTGTACCCGCGCTGTTCGTCGAAAATCTCGAAAAGTATTTCACTCCGGTCAGCAGAGGATGGCGGGTGCTGTTGCAGCCCACGCGGGTGCGGGATCTACTTTTGCGTTGAACGTTTACCCTGAACTCTTCACCCCCGCGGGGGTGAAAGCGAACAGCTCGCGTTAAAGCGTGGAGTCCGCCACGATAAAAAGTGCGGGAAGCGGGGAAGAAACTGTTTGTGCATCTTCGGGCCGCGGTGGTGGCCCGAAGATGCATGGAGCAAAATTAATTGGTTTTCTTGCCTTTCGTGGGTGTCGGCGCCTTCCCGATTTTCGTGGTAATGCCGAGGCCCATCGCCTGGAGTTGGTCGAGCCCCTGCTTGGCCTGCGCGCCGATGGGCCCATTCGGATCGAGGTCGATCGCTTTCTGATATGCTTCCAGCGTCCCCGGCTGCATGATGGGGGTGATCTTATCGCCCTCGGTTTTGAATTCCATCGTGTTGACCAAAGCGACGCCCAACAGATACCAGGCCTGCGCGCTCTTTGGATCCAGCGCCAGGGCCTTCTGAAGCGGCTCGATCGCTTCCTTCATGCGGTTCGCCTGGTACAGGACGATCCCGAAGTTGCGCCAGGCGAGCGCGGCGTCCGTCGGATTGAGGTCAACATACTTTTGGTACGCGGCCCTGGCCTCGTCGACTTTCCCAAGCTTCGCCATGTCATTTCCCAAGTTGTTGTAGTTGGCGGCGACATCAGGCTTCAACGCAATGGATTGCTGGTACGTGTCGGCTGCATCCTGCCACTTATTCATGCTCTCGTAAGCCTCACCCAACCGGGACAGTACGATCGCGCGGTTCGGGTCATCCGCCTTCATCAATTGCTGTGCCGCAGACAGTTCGGTCACAGCCGTGCCGCCGGCAGCGTTGATCTTTTCTTGGACGGGAGCTTGCTGGTCCTTTTGGTCTTTGGGAATCTTGGCGAGCTCCGCCTGGGCGGCCTTTAAGGCATCAATTGCTTGCAACCCCGCTTCGTAATGCGCCTTCAGCCCTTGAAACGCCTTCTCCGCCTCCGCGCGTTTCGCCTCGGCCTCCGCGGCGCCCTTATCCTTCTCCATGATTTCTTTTAAGTTCATGTCGAAAGTAGGTGAAGTGCCGCCGGTAAGTTTAAAACCCGTCTGGTAGAGGGTTTTGTCTTTGTCCTTCAAGTCAATGCTGTATGTTCCCCCCGCCATGCCCGCGATCGAGTAGTGGCCTTTCGCATCCGTCTTGACGCTGAAGGATTTACCCGTCTCGATATCCTTGGCAATGATTTCAACGTCGGGGTATGGCTTACCCATCTGATCCAAAACCGTACCCGACACAACGCTCATGCCTCCCTGCGCGTAGGCGGCAGTGGTCAGCCCCGCCATCAGCGGGCCGGCGATCAGCGCGAGCGCCATTGCCATCCGGAATGTCTTCATTCGCATCATGATATTAACTGCCTCCTGGCAATCCAGATCCGCCGGGCTTCCCCGTGCGGTTTTTCCTATTATCTCTCAATTCGGGTCCGATAAGCGATAGGGTCGGTTACGCCGGCTTCCACAAATGCCTTCAGCCGCAATCGGCAACTATCGCACGATCCACATGCCTCGTCTTCAAATTGATAGCAGGACCAAGTTCGGTCCAGCGGCGCATCTAAGTCAATACCCCGTTGGATAATCTCCCACTTGCGCATGCCGATTACGGGGGTGACGATTTCGATTCGCGTCTCCGGACGCGTTCCCTCGCGCACCAACTGCTGGAACACCCGGTAATATTCGGGCCGGCAATCCGGATAGCCGGAACTGTCCTCGGCAACGGCGCCGATAAACACTGCGCTCGCTCCGATCACCTCCGCCCAGCTTACGGCAACCGCGAGAAAGTGCGCGTTACGGAATGGGACGTACGTGGATGGGATTCCGTTACCACCGGCCGGCATTCCGGTCTCTCCTTCGGGTACGGTGATCCGCTTGTCGGTCAGCGCCGAACCGCCGATCTGCGCGAAGTGATCGAGATGCACGACCAGCCTCTCCCTCACGGAATAGAAATCAGCAATCTCGTCGAAGGCCTGGCGCTCGCGGCGCTCGGTGCGCTGCCCGTAGCTGACGTGCACCAAAGCCAAATCATGCGTCTGCCGCGCAATCGCCGCCGTGACACAGGAGTCCATCCCGCCGCTCAATAAGATGACGCCCTTAGGGTCCCTGCTCATCGGAATGGACACGACTTCCTCTCTCTTAATGTATAGATGCGATTCCGGACTCCGAAGTCTATACGCCGCGAGTGGCTGGATGCCAGATGAATTTATGCAATTGTAAACCGAGCCGGACGGGCAAGCCGTCAGCCAGAATCCATTCGGCAAGATCCCGGGCGCTCATGCCGGGCCAAGTCCCCTCCGGGTCGGCGTGCACGGGAGAAAATACCACTTGATGGACACGTTGTGCCAGCCCCTGCCGATGCGTGAAATCTCGGGCAAACTCATAGTCGCGCCGGCTGGAAATGACAAACTTGATTTCGTCTTTCTGATCCATCGCGTCGAGATTTTTCATCTGGAACGTGTCCGGCTCGCCCGAATCGGGGCACTTTACGTCCACAATCTTGATCACCTCGCGGGGCAACTCTGCAATGGACCGTTCGCCACTTGTCTCGATCAGAACGGTGTAGCCGCCGTCCAATAATCTTTGAGTCAAGGGAATCGCGTCTGGTTGCAATAACGGCTCGCCACCCGTCAGCTCAACGAGAGAAATCGCTCGCGGAGAAGCTGTTTTCTCTGGTTGGCCGTCTTTCTCGACAACCGACAGATCTTCGACGCGCGCGAAGATGTCATCGATGGTCATCTTCGTGCCCCCGTGAAATGCATAAGCCGTATCGCACCAGGTGCAGCGTAGATTACATCCCGTGAGGCGCACAAAAATGCACGGAAGGCCCGCGTGTGTGCTCTCCCCTTGAATCGACCGGAATATTTCCGTGATGATCATTTTCTAGGCGGGCTCCAATCCCGCATGCGGGACCGCACCCGTTGCTAGCGGCTCCGGCGCGACGCTTTGCGGCGCTGATGCCATTGAACAAAAATAATCGCGGCCACGGCCCCGAGACCAGCCATCACAAATCGAAATGGCTCGAGCGCAAAGCCGAGCCACCGAAGCACGAGGAAGTAGCCGAGCGCCACGGCGATCGCGGGAACAACAATGATCAGGAAAGATCGATTCATAATTATGGCGTGCTCCACGCCCCGATCTGATCGGGGCGTTCAGTGTAAAAGTAGAGCCCGCCCCCGTTTGCCTAAGGCCAGTAGGTCGCCGAAGTCGTGTCGGTCTCCCAAATCGTAATGCAAGTGATCCGTGCACCGTCGGGCATCGCATTCATCTGCCGCGTGGTTTCGTCATAGAAATACTTCGCGAGATTTTCAGCGGACGGATTGACGACATCGAACGGCGCAAGATCATTCAGGAATTTATGATCCACGACGCCGACGATGTCGCGAATCACCCGCTTCAAATGCGTGAAATCGTAAAGCAGACCGATCGAATCGAGTTGCGGTCCTTCCAGCGTCACCCGCACTTTGTAATTGTGGCCATGTGGGTTCTCACACTTCCCCTTGTACCCGCGCAGGGCGTGCCCTGAGGAAAAAGTCTCGTCAACGCTGACTTGAAACATCGCTTTCCTTTTAGGAAATTATTCCAGAACAGATAAATAGCCGCCGGCACAACGGCTTTCTAGCTTGATTTCTGCATGAACCGTTCGACTGCGGCGATGTCCCTGGTGGTCGCGTACGCCGGAAGCGATTCCATGAAGATTTTACCATATTGCATGCGCTGGATACGGTTGTCGAGGATGGTCAGCACCCCGCGGTCGGTGCGCGCGCGGATGAGGCGGCCAAAGCCTTGCTTCAACGCCAGGACAGCCTCGGGCACTTGATATTCCGCGAAGGCGTTGCGGCCGTCCTCCTGCAACGCTCGAACGCGCGCCGCCACAATCGGGTCGGAGGGCACGGCGAACGGCAGGCGGTCCACAATCACGCAGGAAAGCTGCTCGCCGCGCACATCGACGCCCTGCCAGAAACTCGATGTTGCGAACAGCACGGCGCCTTCCGTGTTGCGGAATTTTTCGAGCAAAGCCGTGCGCGGCGCGGAGCCCTGAATCAGCAGCGGAAAACGCACGCGGGTGCGCACGCGCTCGTACAAGTCGTTCATCTGGCCGTAGCTGGTGAACAAACAGAAGGCCCGCCCGCGTGAGATCTCCAGCAGCCGGATAATTTCCTGCGCCGCGCGTTCGGGAAATGCGGGGTCGCGCACGTCGGGAAGCGTAGCCGGGATGAAGAGCAACGCCTGCGTCGCGAAATCGAATTCCGATTCCAGCACGCGCTCGCTCGCCAGATTCACGCCGAGGCGCTGTTTCAAGAAATCGAAACGTCCCCCAACCGCGAGCGTTGCCGAGGTCAGGACAATCGTTTCGAACGGTTCGAACAGCCGTTCGCGCAGCAGCGCGCTTACGTCGATCGGCGTGGCGGCGACGAAGACGCCCTTGGCGCGGCGTTCGAACCAGTACACGAAGTTGCCTTCGCTCGATTCGAACAGAAAGTTCAGCTCGGCGCGCAGCTCCATCGAGCGCCGCGCGATATTCAGCAGCTCCTCGGGCTTCGCCGGCAACGAGGCGATTTCCGCTTCGAGACTTTTCAGCGCGTTTATGAGTGCGTCGTACGCCTCTCGGTTCTGCTCGACGAATCCAGCACGTTGCGTCTGGTCGAACGGGAAGCGGCCTTCGCGCGCCGGGAACGCCTCAAAGAAGCTTTTGGAGCGCTCACGCGTCCGGGCGATGTGTTTTAACAGGCCCGGGCCTCCGGTTCGCGTCACGCGCACGGCCACCTCGGCGTCGCGTCCCAGCTCATCAAAGCGATAGTTCGAAATCTGACGCCCGAAATATTCGCTGGCTACGTCTTCGATCTCGTGCGCTTCATCGAACACCACCGCGCCGTACTCCGGCAATACGCTGCCAAAATCGTCCTGCTTCAACGCCAGATCGGCGAAGAATAGATGGTGATTCACGATGATCAGGTCAGCGTCGGCGGCGCGCTGGTGCATCGCGGTGATGAAACAGCGATTGAATTCGGGGCATTTCGATCCGGAGCAGGCGTCGCGCCGCGCGTCCAGCCGGTGCCATAGATCCGAATCGTCGGGCAAAAAATTCAGTTGCGCGCGGTCGCCTGTGTCCGTCACTTTTTCCCAATCTCGGATTTGATGGAACCAATCGAGCTCGTCCAGGCCCTTCAGCATCGGCTGGTCGGCCATCCGGTGCACTTTTTCACGGCACAGGAAATTGCCGCGGCCCTTCATCACAGCGACTTTCAGCTTCGGCGCGAAATGCTTCTGCAGAAACGGGATGTCTTTCTCGAATAGCTGCTCCTGCAAGGATTTTGTCGCCGTCGAAATCACCACGGTGCGTCCGCTGCGGATCGCGGGGATCAAATAGGCCAGAGTCTTGCCCGTGCCCGTTCCGGCCTCGACGATGGCGTGGCGTTTCTGGCGAAACGCGGCTTCCACCATCTCCGCCATCTCAAGCTGCGACGGCCGGTGCTCGTAGCCTTCAGGCATGCACTTTTCGAGCGCTCCGCCGGGACCGAAAATCTCGGCGATTGTGGGTTCCTTCAATCCGGTCTGCACAGAATCGGGCTTCGTCAATTGGGCCTGCGATGGTGCGGGCCCTAATTTTACGCTGAAGGCTCCGGCCCTCGCGGGGGCGTGAAGCCCGCCAGAAACCGGTGCGGCGGCCGTTTCCTTCGTTTCGTTCTCGACACGTTTGCGCATGAGGAGTGGGTGAGAAGTCTCGAAAACCGCGAACCGATAAAATACCACACACCGGCGGCGCGCGCCCCTTTGCTATACTCCCGCCGATGGCTAAAGCCGCTGCCGCGAAAACACTTTTCCTGGTCGATGCGATGAACACGATTTTCCGCGCGTTCTTTGCGCCGATGTCGAGGCTGAATAGTCCGCAAGGCATCCCGACGAAGGTTCCCTACTTGTTCTCCAACATGTTGCGTAAATTGATGAAGGAACATTCGCCGGATTATCTCGCGGTCGTTTTCGACACGCGCGAGCCGACGTTCCGCGACAAGCTGTTCGACAAGTACAAGGCGCAGCGCCCGCCGATGCCCGAGGACCTCGCCGTTCAATTGCCCTACGTGCGGCGTATGTGCGAGGCCATGCGGCTTCCGATCCTGGAGTTTGACGGCTTCGAGGCCGACGACGTGATGGGCGCGCTGGCCAGGCAGGGAGAGAAAGCGGGACTCGAAGTGAGACTTGTCACCGGCGACAAGGACATGATGCAACTGGTCGGCGGGAAGGTGCGCGTGCTGCGGCCAGGCGCGGGGCCGAACAAGACCGATTTGATCGTGGATGAATCGAAAGTAGAAGAACTGATGGGCGTGCCGCCGGAAAAAGTCGCCGACGTGATGGCGCTGATGGGCGATTCGATCGACAACATTCCCGGCGCGAAAGGAATCGGCGAAAAAGGCGCGCGCGAACTGATCAAGCGTTTCGGATCGGCGGAATCGGCGCTCAAGCATGCCGCCGAGGTCGAAGGCAAGCGCTACCGCGAGGCACTCGAAAACAGCCGCGAGGCTGTGCTGCTCTCCAAGCAGCTCGCCATCATCGACACAGCCGCGCCGGTGAAGCTCGTGCTCAACGATCTTGCGATCCGCGAACCTGACGTCGAAGCGCTCCGCGCGCTGTACTCGGAATTGGGTTTCACGTCGCTGCTGCGCGATCTTCCCGCTGCATCCACGGCGGGCGCTGCCGCAAGCGATTCCGCGGCGCTGGAGTCGCCCGCCGCGCTCAAGAAATATTTGAAGTCGCTTCCGCGCGCTACGGAAGTGGCGCTCTGGCTCTCGCTCGCTCCCGGCGAGCGCGAGTCCGAAGGTTTCGGCACGCGCGTCGCGGGAATTGAAATTTCGCCCCGGGTTGGCGTTGTGCGAACCGTATGGCTTGACGAGAAGGGCGAGATGCTCGCCGCGCTGGGCGAATTTCTGCGCGATCCCGCGCGAGCGAAAATCGTCCACGATCCGAAACTTTTCGAGCTGCTTGCCGGACCCGTGGCCGGAGTGCGCCACGCGACGATGCTCTATTCGTATTTGTTGCGGCCCACGACATCGAAACACAATCTTGCCGACGTCGTGCTGCGGCACGAGAACGTCACGCTCTCCGGCGCGCCCGGCGAACAGGCCGACCACCTGCAACGCCTCGCTCCGGTGCTGCGTAGGGAGGTGGAAGCGCAGGGCCTTGCGAAGCTCTATGAAACGATCGACCTGCCGCTCGCGCCGGTGCTCGCCTCCATGGAGCGCCACGGTGTGCGCGTCGACCGCGAAGCTCTGGCCGCGATGTCCGCGACGATGGAGCGCGAAATCCGCGCGCTCGAAAAAACCATTTGGAAACTTGCCGGATCGGAATTCAACATCAATTCGCCGCAGCAGCTTGCCGAAATCCTGTTCGACAAGATGAATCTTGGGCTGGGGGGAAGACGCCGCTCGAAGCCCCGCTCGACTGCCGCGGAAGTGCTCGAAGAATTGGCGCTCACGCACGAGTTGCCGCGCAAGGTCCTCGAATATCGCGAAATCAGCAAACTGAAATCCACCTACGTGGATGCGCTGCCCCGGCTGATTCACGCCGACACGGGCCGATTGCATACCAGCTTCAGCCAGACCGGAACGGCAACGGGACGGCTGAGTTCTTCGGATCCCAATCTGCAAAATATTCCTGTGCGCACGGAGCTGGGACGCCAGATCCGCGCTGAATTCGTCGCGAGCACCGGCAACACCCTGCTTTCGGCTGACTACTCTCAGATCGAACTGCGCATCCTCGCGCATTTTTCCCAGGATGGGGTGCTGGTCGACGCGTTCCGCACTGGGCAGGACATTCACTCGCGCACGGCTCAGGAAGTTTTCGGCGTGGGCCCGATGGCCCAGAACGCCGAGCATCGCCGCGCGGCCAAGGCCATTAATTTCGGCATCATTTACGGACAAACGCCGTTCGGACTCGCGGCGCAGCTCGGCATCGACCAGAAAGAGGCCGCGCGTTTTATCACCGCGTATTTCGCGCGCT
>WNGJ01003426.1_pt1 | contig 16325 bp, 14 predicted proteins | sample 5400611 | NCBI WGS metagenome assembly WNGJ01 (sample SAMN13153375, study PRJNA577476) | soil metagenome | isolation source: 40 cm soil or saprolite under Garry oak tree replicate 1 | place: USA:California | collected 2016-06-15 | reverse complement strand
AACGATGGGACGGCAAGCGAGACTGAAACGGCAGCATCGCTGCGAGCGCGTTGTGAGGCCATCGGTGCAGCAGATACGGCAAGCGTGGCTTGGCAAGCGGGTGGCGTTTGATGCGGGTCGCGGCGATGGGGTACAGCAGGGGATGGTGAAGCAAGTCATGGATGACGGGTCACTCCTGGTAGAGTGCCTTCCTGAGTATCGTGGACGTGTGGTAGCGGTGGCTTTGACGCCGGGCTATCTTGATAGATTGACGTTGATAGATGGGTAGTTGAGTTCTATGGCAAGCCATGAGCGGGTTTGTGCGTGCAAGTGGAGCCAATGGCTTGCCATACGAGGAAAAGCGAGAGGTGGGGTCATGGAGATAACAAAACGGGAACGTGGGTCAAGTGGCAATCCAACCAGGAGCGGGGCGTTACAACCTTTGTTCCTAAACATTCCAGAGGTGTGTCAGTCATTGCGGCTCAGCCGAGCAAAAGTATACCGGCTGATTTACTTCGAGGGCTTGCCGGTCGTGCATTTTGGACGGTCGGTGCGCGTCTCGGTGATCGCGTTGCAAGAGTGGGTAGAGCGGCGCGAAAAGGGCGCGTAGGAGGTACTATCATGGGGCGTAGAGGACATGGTGAGGGTTCCATTTATCGCCGCAAGGATGGCCGGTGGACGGCGGCTCTCACCTTAGAGAACCATAGACGCAAGACGTTCTACGGTGAGACTCGAAAGGAAGTGCAAGACAAGCTGAATGCTGCGCTCCATGAACAAAAGCAGGGAGTGTTGGCGGCTGGCACACAACAAACGCTCAAGGTGCATTTGGAGCGGTGGTTAGAGCAGGTAGTTAAGCTGACAATGAGGCCGAATACATACAAGATGTATCGCTCTACGATACGCTGTCATTTGGTACCTGCGCTTGGACACATCAAGCTTCAAAAGTTAACGATAGGGGATTTGCAGGCGTTCTATGCAGAGAAGCGAAAAAAGCTCAAGCCTCGGACACTTGCCCGTATTAATGCGGTATTGACTAGCGCATTAGAGGACGCGCTCAAACAAGGGTTTATCGGGCGGAATGTGGCGAAGTTGGTTGATCTTCCTCAGATTGAGCGATACGAGGGGCAAATACTGACCGTAGAGCAGGCGCATAAGCTCTTGGAGTTTGCGCGCGGTTCTAGCCTGGATGCGCTGCTCTTGGTGGCTGTTACTACAGGTATGAGGCGTGGTGAATTGACTGCTGTGCGTTGGAATGATGTTGATTTTGGAAAAGGAATATTGCAGGTTCGGCGTACCTTGAGTCGTGTGTCAGGAATGGGGTACGTTGAGGGAGAACCGAAAACCAAAGCGGGTCGGCGTAAAATTCTGCTTCCGAGTGTGGTAGTAGAGGCATTGAAGGAACATAGGATAAGGCAGGAGCAAGCACGTATCAAGATGGGTGATCGTTGGCGAGAGCATGGATTGATCTTCTGCAACATTTACGGCGGCTTTTTTAATCCTGACCGTGTGTGGTATCTCTTTAAGCGGTTGTTGAAAGAGGCGGGTTTGCCCGATGTGCGCTTTCATGACCTGCGGCATGGCGCGGCGACAGTCCTACTTGCGGCGAAAGTGGACTTGAAAGTTGTGTCGGAGTTATTGGGGCATAGCTCGGTTGCTATCACGGCTGACATTTACGCGCACGTGTTGCCAGAGATGCAGCAAGAGGTAGTGAAGAAGATGGATGATCTATTCAGGCGGTCGTGAACTTTATATATAGCCTAGCTTTTGGGAAGAGAGATTATCACTGCTCTTCTTTTGTACTGACAATCCATCCATTTGCATCAATGTCTGAGGCAAATGGAAGTTCTGCGATATGTTTTTTTACTTCTTCCAAGGTCAGGCAAGTTCCAATCACCTGCGCAAATTTTATTTCCTGCCCAGGTTTCCACCAGGGCTCTGCTATATAAATGTGGTATCCCGTTTCAGGTAGGAATTTCACAACGATTTCGTTTTTACCAACAGTGTTGGTAGCAGTCCACTGCTTAGACGCAAAACGCTCTACTTGTTCTTCCAATGTCATTGATTTTCCTTCTTTTTGTGAGATGGTTATTATCTGTGACACATGTAAACAATAGTATACTATGCCAATGAATGGGAGAAGCTCTATCAGTACTTTTGGATATGTTGGGATAGTTGAGAAGAGTGGATGAGAATTGCTTAACGTTGCAAATTTCGCCAATTATGCTGTCAATTATGCTGTAGAGCGTGACGGAGGTGGTCGTCTGATGGCTTGGTGAGCGGCTTTTGCGGCTGTTGGTGGGGTGACAGATATTCTACCACGTCTGGGATGTGCTACCTATCGAGATAGGTGATCGGTGGCAAGAGCATGGGCTAATCTTCTGTAACATGTATGGCGGCTTTTTTAACCCTGATCGCGTGTGGTATCTCTTTAAGAAGTTGTTGAAAGAGGCTGGTTTACCTGATGTGCGGTTTCACGATTTGAGACATGGTGCAGCGACGGTACTGCTTGCGGTGAAAGTCGATTTGAAAGTGGTGTCAGAATTATTGGGCCATAGCTCGGTAGCTATCACGGCTGATATCTACGCGCATGTGTTGCCAGAGATGCAGCAAGAGGTGGTGAAGAGGATGGATGATCTGTACGGGAGTTCGTCATCGGGTGCGCGAGAGCCTCACTGATTGTGTCCCTGAGCGTAGGTACTCGCAAGGCTCTAGAAGCTGTCTCGTAGTGAAATCGGTCGAATATTGCCCTCATGTTCTTCTGCAAAAAGCTCTTCTCTGAAGAGGTTCTCCAAGACTGTTGCCTAGTCGGGAATAAGAAGAGCCTCTTTGCAACAGCTTTGCAAAAAGTCGAAAATAAGTTCGATAATAACACGACTACGTATTTCTGCTTATAGGCAGTAATAGTGCTTCAAAAAGTCGAAAATGAGCTTGACAATAACATAAACATATGGTAAAGAAGATAGTTGGGCTGTGCTGCTAACAATCCCCTCAGGCACATGGTGGAGAATATCTTGGGTTGTGCTGCTAACAATCTCTTTGGATAAGGGCTTCGAAGTGCATGATGTAATCCCCTTTGGATAGAGGCCTTGTAGTGCGTGGAAAACCAGTAGTGTGCATACTTTTTGACTATGTCTGCTTGTACCTTGAAAGGAGACTAACCATGCGTCGAGTAAAGTACGGTATTGCTCTGTTGTTCGCGCTGCTCCTGACCGTCGGGTTCTCGCTGCCAGCCTTCGCCCAAAACCCGCACTTCATCGGCACTCCCACCTGCACGAAGTCCACTAGCACGGGCCTGACCTGCAGCGGGAAGGCGGCCGGACTGGGGAACGGGCCGACTGCCGCGTTCCTGACGGCCGACTCGGTGACGGCTACGTATGAGTGCGTGAACAAGGGCGGGAACGTGGCGCCGGGTCAGCCCATTGTGACGCAGAACGTGACCGGCCCAACACAGACGATTACGCCTCACAACGGCCAGATCACCTTCTCGCCGACCATTCCGCCACCCACTCCGCCGAGCGCGGCGACCGAGTGCCCGAACGGGAACTGGAAAGTACGCCTCACGTCTCTCACGTACACGAATGTCGTGCTGCACATCCAGCAGCCTCCAGGCACCGACGTCCTGACCTTCTCCTTCGGGACGATCGATCCCTAGTCCGACGGTCGAAGGGCAACCCGCGGAGAGAGCTGCCTTGTGCATCCCTCTCTTTGTCGGGGTGTATAAATCCTGTAGAAGAAATAGGTCACCGAGAGCACAAGGTCACTGAGAGCATCCCCGGAACGCTCTCGTGAACCTTCTTCGATGCCTAACGCTTGCTCCAGATGCGCCCGCTGGATGCGGACGCGGTGCCAGGCTGATGGGAAGCCTGGCACCACAGCAGTAGCAATTGCAACTTCGTCGCCCCTTCCCACTAGACCGGAGGAGCTTCTCCCAGCAGAGGCTCCTCGCTTCTTCTGCTTTGCTCTTCTTTCCGATAAAAGAAAAGAGTGATTGCCCAGGCGATGGATAACCTCGGTCTATTTTTCGGCATCATCGGGGTTGGTATGATAGTGATCGGCATTGTGAGGGAACGAAGAGCGCGGAAAAGCGGCAAGATAGCGTTGTAAACGCGCCGCGAACATTTCAGCCTGGTGCTCTTGAAATACGCCCAGGATATAGCGGTCGGGACGAACCAGGACGAAGAGTTTCTGTCGCTTCAAGGGGAAATCGTGGACGCGATGAAGCGTGTCCCTGCAGGAAATTGCTACAAAACGCACATCCAGGCGCCGCCAGATATCTGCTTTCAGCGATGCGAACGCTCGCTGGGGATCATCATGCAGGCACAGCAGGGCGAATCCAGGTCCCAGCGCGTTATCAAGCAGGGTTTTGTTGCCCTCCGTTGTGCTGATTTCGGGCTGGGGAAGCATAGTGCCGGTCATGGCTTTGCTCTCCCTGGTGTTATCTGCGAGCATAAGGCCCTTTTTGTAGCGGGGCTGGGGCTTGATACGCGCTTCGGTGAAGTGGTTGCGGACGGCGGGGATGGTGTTGATGGTGTGGAAGATGCTGTCTCGCAGGAAGGCAAGGGGTTTTGAGGTGGACATGACGATGTTGCCCAGGAATGTTGAAAGTTGGATCATTTGCGCGGTATGTGCGGAACGTTCGATGGAATAGGTGGATAAGAGCGCGGGCGCGGCCAGTCCTTGCAGGACGAGGCGTAGTTTCCAACTGAGGTTATGCGCGTCGCGCAGGCCACAGTTCAAGCCCTGTCCTCCAAATGGTGGCAGCATGTGCGCGGCATCTCCTAACAGGAAGACGCGGCCTTGCGAGAAGTGGGCGGCAAGGGAGGCATGGAAGGTGTAGATGGCGCTGCGCGCGATGTGAGGATTGGATGGACCACCAACCTGGCGGATCAGTGAATGGATGCGCTCTTGCTGTAACATCTCGGCTTCTTGTTCGCCGGGCAAGAGCATAAATTCCCACCGGCGGGCGGAATCAGGAGCGGGAACGGTGACGGCCGGTCGGGAGGGATTGCAGAAGAATTTGGCGATTGGAGATGGGTCGCGGTCATCCAGTGTGTCGATGACGAGCCATTTCTGCGCATAGGTTGAGCCGAGCATAGGGATGTTCAGAGCGCGCCGGATGCCGCTTTTGCCGCCATCGCAGGCGAGCAGGTAGGCGCATTCGATACGCTTCACCACATTCCCAGGAGCGCGGACGGTGACGATGACGCTCTCGCCGGTCTGTTCGAAGGTTTCAACGGTGTGCTGAAATTGGAGGGCAACGCCTGGGAAGCGCTGCAGGCCATTGCAGAAGATGGTTTCTAACGTTGGCTGGTGAAAGGTGGAGATGAGTGAGAAGCCATTGCGTTTGCTGGTAGGCGCGACCCTGGCGAGGTAATAATTGCCTGAGATGTAGTGCGCGTCAATATCATACAGCAGGTGTTCGATCACGCTGTGATGCAGCCCCATGGCCTGACAGACACGCAGTCCTTCATCATCCATGGCGATGGCTTTGGGGCAATCGCTCAGCCCGGCGTTCTGTTCCAGGATGAGGGCATCGATACCGAACATGCCAAGCAAGTTGCCCATAGCCAGCCCGGTCGGGCCTGCGCCGGCGATGATGACAGAGAAGTAGGGGAGAGATGATGTGCTCATGTCTGTTTGCCTTGTGCCACGCCGTGTGTAATTATGATCATTCTACAATATGATACGAAAAATGGATACAACCATGGGTTTTATGGGTCCATCTCAAGAAAAGCAGCCATCAGTTCATTCACCTGTTCGCTCTGGCTATACATGAAGAAACGTTCTCCACCTGCAACGACGTGGTAGCCAGCACAGTTGGGCAGGTGTTGCGCTAACCAGCGTGTTTTTGCCTCCGGCGCAAGAGCGTCATCAGCGCGATTAATCAGTAAGATGGGCATGGTCAGGCGTTCCAGTTGTTGGCGTACGTCGAAGGAATGGATGATGGGGAGGACTGAGAACTTGTAGACAAAAGGCCATAAGGCAATTTTGCGAAATTGTTCCTCGATGAGTTGGCGAGGCAATTGGGGGGATGGCGGGCGACGCAAGCGTCCCCACCCCTCTTCCACATCCTCCCCCGCCCCTACGAATGGGCGTTGGGCCATAATGTAGTTGACGACTAAGCGCCGCAGGAACCAGGCGGGGAGAAAATGTTCGACGGGTAGGCGTAGGAAGAGTTCGTGCAGGAGCCAGATGAAGGGATGGGGTGCAATCTGGTAATCGGCGGCCTGGGCGATGATGATGAGTGAGCGGCAGCGCTGCGGGTGGGCGATTCCGAACTCGAACAGCACCATGGCGGCATCACCATGGCCAACCAGGTCTACCTTTTCCAATCCCAGGCTGTCGAGTACGTGCAGGAGTTCTGCGACGCGCTCCGCCAGGCCGACGAAGCGGGTACGGTTTTCCTGGCGTCGATAGAGGATGACGCGCCGCGATTGGCTGAAAGCGCGGATTTGCCTGGCATAGACAAATTCGAGGTGTTCGAGGATTGGCACAAAAACGAGTGGTTCGCCCTGGCCGATATCTATGATGGGCAGGTCAATGCCATTGATGGGGATACGCTGCCAGAGCGATTCGATGTACTGCACATCGGCGTGAAAGGCGGATGTGTCGATGTAGGCCCCGGTGGGGGCGGGGATGTTCATGGTGCTCATTATTGGCGCCTGGCCTTTCCCAAATCCCTCTCGACCCCCATGACGCCTTTGACTCTCTCGAGCCGCACAAACAGGCGTTGCAATTGATCCAATCCGTCTATCTCCAATGTCGCGTTGATCAGGGCGATTTCTTTACCGGCGCTGACGTTGGAGGCGACGGAGGTCATGTTGACGCCGACTTCGGAGACAACGGTGGCGATATCGCGAATGAGGCCCGCGCGATCGTGGGCGGTGATGACGACGGGAGCCAGGTAGCGCTGCTGGCCCATGCTGGTCCAACTGACGTTGACGAGGCGTTCGCGTTCACGCTCGCGATAGCGACCGATGTTTTTGCAGTCGGCACGGTGAATGACTGCGCCCTTGCCGCGACTGATGAAGCCGACAATTTCGTCGCCGGGCAGCGGATTGCAGCAATTGGCCAGGCTGGTGAGCAGGCCGCTCACGCCCGCGACCTGTAGACGGGCCGAAGGTGCCCCGCGATTGGTCACGGGAAGAGCGAGCGATTCATCCTCGTCTTTGGACGGGGTAAATCGGGTCCCTACATCACGCGCCTCGCGCTGTTGCCAGTAGTCCACAAGCTTGACGGCGACGGCATGTTGGCGGATATCGTCACCTCCGATAGAGGCGAGCAGATCTTCAAAGGATGCCTTGGCATACTCAGAAAGCAGCCAGTTTTGCGCATCTTCATTGACGGCGTCAATGCCTCGCACACCGAAGATTTTGAGTTCGCGATCCAGCCGTTCACGTCCGATCTGGATGTTGATGTCGCGCTCGTGAATTTTGAGATAGCGGCGTATCTTACTGCGCGCCGCGGCGGTACGCGCGAAATTGAGCCAGTCGCGCGTGGGGTGGGCGGTGCGGTTGGTGACGATATCGACGATATCACCGCTTTTCAGTTCGTAATCCAGCGGCACCAGGCGGGTCACGAGGCGCTCACCATCGCCGCTGCCGCTTTCAGTGGTGACACGCGCGCCCGCGCACTTATCCCCGATCTTGGTATGTATGCGGTAGGCAAAATCGAGCGGGGTCGAGCCGACGGGCAAATCTTTGACTTCTCCCTTGGGGGTAAAGACAAAAATCTGTTCGTCGAAAATTTCGTCGCGCACCGCCTCTACGAACTCACTATCATTGGCGGAGCGCAGGTCACGCTGCCAATCAGCGAGCTGGCGCAGCCATGATAGCAGTTCTCTGGCAGAAGCTGAGGCGCGATCACCGACATCTTTGTAGTGCCAGTGCATGGCGACACCATATTCAGCCACATCGTGCATGGCAAAGGTGCGAATTTGTATCTCCACCAGCTGCTCATCCTCGCAGAAGATGGTGGTGTGCAGCGCCTGATATCCATTAGGTTTAGGATTAGCGATGAAATCTTTGATACGCCCATCCTTCGGCCTCCACAAACTATGCACATGGCCAAGCGCGAGATAGCAATCCGGGGTCGAATCTACCAGGATACGGAACGCCACCAGGTCGTGAATCTGGCCAAAATCGGCGGCGGCCTTGAGGTCTTCCAGGCGTTCGACATCGCCCGCGGTACGCTGCAGCTTCTTGTAGAAACTGTACAGGTGCTTGACACGGCCCGAAACCTCCGCGTGCAGGCCCAGTTTTTGCATCTCTTCTTCAAGGATGTGGCAGATGCGCTCAACATAGGCACTCCACTGCTTGCTCTCGGCCTCCACCATGTTGCGCACCCAGGCATATTTATCCGGCTCCAACACCTGAAATGCCAGGTCGTCCAGTTCGCTCTCGACACGCGAGACGCCCAGTCGCCCGGCCAGCGGCGCGTAAATCTCGCGCGACTCCTGCGCCATGGTCAGCATCTCTTGTTGATCGACGGGGTAGGCTTTCTCCGATATGAGACGCATGGCATGGAGCCGATACGCCAGTTTCAGCAAAACGACACGCGGGTCTTCCGACATGGCAAAAAACATTTTGCGCACGGTCTCGGCCTGCTGGCGGCGCAGCGCCTCACGTATACGCTGCTTCTTCTGCTCGCGTGTATGCTCTCCATCACCTGTGGCACCCGGTCGGGAGCGATCATTGGCCCCTTGCCCGGCGCTTTGCTTTTTGCGCTCCAGGATATTCATGCGCAGCATGCTGCCCACCACACGCGCTACAGCCACCCCCAGGGTTGCCTCGACGCGCTCAAGCGATAGCAGATCAGCGTCCACCGCTTCAAAAATCAGGCCGGAGGCGACGCCCACCGCGTCGATGTGCATCTCGGCTATAATGGTGGCAACCGCCAGCGCGTGCGCTATCAGCGTCAGTTGCCGCTCGCCGCGCGCATCCCCACATGCAGTCTGAGCCAGTTCAAACGCTTGCCGAACCTGTTCAACTTCAGCAGGAGCCATATATTGTCGAACGATGTTAAGTAACTTTTGCGCTCGTTCATGCGCAAATTCTTGTGTGGTTGAAGAAGAACCTACAGGCATATGTATCATGGACGTTTCCATTTTCCCAGGGCGACCGGAGGGTCGCCCATACAATGAACGGGCCGTTTTCCCAAGTGTCATTGTATGGGCAACCCTCGCGGTCGCCCTCTAGCATTCATGAATGGGCGCTGCGACCGCGATCTCGACCCACGCTCACCACATTCTTCACTTGTTGCAGTCGTTCAAAAATCGGCTCGATCTGGTCGATAGCCTCTATCTCCAATGTAGCAGTAATCACAGCTTTTTGCAATGAAGCATTAGTGGTGGATGCGACAGAAGTCATGTTGATCCCCGCATCGGCAACCACAGCCGCCACATCACGCAGGAGTCCGGCCCGGTCATGCGCCACAAGAATAATAGGCGCCAGGTAGCGCTGCGGCTCAATCTGCAGCCAGTTGATCTCCAGCAGGCGCTCTGATATGTGCCCCTTGTTGTGGCGCAGGGTCCGGCAATCCTTGCGATGCACCATAATACCCTTATGCGGGTTGAATAGACCCACGATAGGATCTCCCGGCAGCGGGCAACAGCAATGCGCCAGTTTGACGACTGGGTCCGTATTCCGACTGCCAAGCTTCCAGGCGGACTGCGTCCTACTCTGCGTGTCAGGCAGTCGGGAAGGAAGTACCTGCGGCAGCTCGCTCTCGCCGACGCTGTTGGCACGATGTCCATTTTTCGGAACTTCGGACGCGATAAATCGAGTCCCTACATTGGCCTCTGGCTTCATCTCACCTCGCTGCTGCAAAAGCGGCGTCAGGTTCTCCAACACCTCCCCAACCGCCAGGTCATCGCGCCCCAGGGCAATAAACAGGTCGTCGGACGAATTGTATGTCTTCTGCGTGTTCGTATTGAGCAAGTCTTCATTCGAAACGGCGCGTACACCAGGCGCACCTACCGCTTTTAATGCCAGGTCCAGGCGTTCACGCCCCAACTCCAGGTTCACCTCGCGCTCATAGGTTTTCAAGTAGCGGCGAATCTTGGTACGCGCCGAAGTGGTTCGCGCAAAGGACAGCCACTCACGCGAAGGATGCACGCTTTCATCCACGATAATATCTACGATCTCGCCGCCTTTGAGTTCGTAGTCAAGGGGGACAATGCGTGTGATCAGACGCCCACTATCCTCAAGATTCGTAATGATGCGCGCACCCGCACAATGATCGCCGATATCGGTATGAATACGATACGCCAGGTCGAGCGGCGTGGAGCCGCGAGGCAAATCTTTCACCTCGCCTTTGGGTGTAAACACAAAAATCTGTTCCTGGAAAATGTCCCCTTTGACCGCTTCCACAAATTCGTCGGCGTTCTGCGGCAGTTCGCGCTGCCACTCGCGCAGTTGTTCGATCCAGGTAATCATCTCGCGCGTAGAGAGGCGTGCGCCCCCGCGCTCTTTCAGATACCAGTAGCTGGCGATGCCGTAATCCGCGATCCGCTCCATTTCATGCGTGCGAATCTGAATCTCAGCCAGTTGATTATCCAGGCAGAACACCGTCGTGTGCAATGACTGGTAGCCGTTGACCTTCGGCGTCGCGATGAAATCCTTAATGCGCCCATCTTTGGGACGCCACAGTGCGTGAATATGCCCCAGGGCCAGGTAGCAATCGTGTACCGAGTCCACCAGGATGCGATACGACACCAGGTCGTGTATCTGGCTCAGCTCGCCGCCGCTGTGCTCCAGTTTCCGGTTGATGCTGGACAGGTGTTTCTGCCAGGCGTGCACCTCGGCATGTATACCAGCCTCGTTCATCTCCTCTTCAAGCGCCTGACAAATCGCGTCGATGGTGGGCTGCCGCTTGCGTCGTTCCTCTTCAACCTCACGCGCAAGCTGCGTAAACTTCTCCGGCTCCAGGTAACTGAAAGCCAGATCTTCCAGTTCCGCCTGCACCAGCGCCATACCCAGGCGGCGAGCCAGCGGCGCGTATATTTCCCGCGTCTCGCGCGCCTTGTTTTGCTGCTGCGCCTCGTTCATCACACTCAACGTGCGCATATTATGCAGGCGGTCAGCTAATTTAAGCACCACCACTCGCGGGTCTTCCGCCATCGCCAGCAACATTTTGCGCACGGTCTCCGAACGCTGGCGGCGCTTCAAATCACGCGCCTGGCGCTGCATTTGCTCGACCTGCTCAGGGGTTTCAGGCAACGAAGGGGTGAACGCGTCTTTCTCGGCAGCAATAAATTGGCCCTCTCCATGTTTGCCGGCCAGGGTATCGAACTTGGTGACACCATCCACGATATTTGCCACCGCTTCACCAAAGTGCGCGCTGAGTTCTTCCAGAGTGTAATCGGTATCTTCAACGACATCGTGCAGCAGGGCCGCCACAATGCCGTCCGCGTCGATGCGCATGTCAGCCAGCAGTAGCGCAACTTCCAGGGGATGTTGAATATAGGGGTCGCCAGAGATGCGCACCACGCCCCGGTGCGCTTCATTTGCCACTTCGTAGGCACGTTGAATCGTCTCCATCTCACGTGGAGATAAATACTGGCCAGTCTCTGCCAGCAAATGTTCAAGTGTCATATGCGAAATCGCAACTGACTCATCTGGATTTACGGTCATCATGCAGTAATCCCCTGGGTGGCACATTTCTTACTATATAGTTTAGAACACAAACGCATACAATGCAATCAATATGTACTTACTACGTAATATAATTTCGTACGTACAATACAACCATAACGTAACACCTTATCCACTTATGTCGAGTTTTTGTTAGCTATACGAAGCTCTAAAGCTGAGGTTAATTATATGCTCTCTGTAATAGAAACGGATGGAACTGAATAACGTAAAAAAGACGAGGCCGCGAACATACCTTGGCCTCATCTCTTGTCTCTTTGATTAGATAATGCAGTGCCGGAAGCCAGCAACGCTTCCAGACTTAGTTGCGCATTACCCGCTGCTTATCATAGCAGGAACTGCAATAGACCGGGCGGTCATTCTTGGGTAAGAATGGCACCTGTGTCTCCACACCGCACTCAGCACAGATGACCGTGTGCATCTCGCGTGGGCCGCGTTCGGAGCGACCACCGCCAGAGGTGTTACGCCGCGCAGAACGGCAGGAAGGGCAACGGCTAGGCTGATTCATCAAGCCCTTTTGCTGGTAAAACTCTTGTTCACCCGCTGTGAATACGAAATCATTTCCGCATTCGCGACACCTGAGGGTTTTGTCTTCGAAACTCAACTAGGGACCTCCTTGTGATATGTTGGTATTCTTCCGGGTCCATATCCTTGCAGAGTCACCAGTTTGATTGTCACCCCTAGCAGCGCGGGCGTATTGTTCTGGACGGACGCTGTATGCCAGACCGAGATCGGATACCGCATGCAAGCATACACCAAATCTTTTTGATTTGCAAGTCTTTTCTTCATCAATTTATCCAATTTCTCGCATCTTTACGCATTTTTTATGTGTACTTTTCACACTATGGGGAGGTTTGCCTGACCTCTCTTTACAACGTCACCCGATTGCCCCCCGATGGCATCGTAAACCGCAAAAACCCACCCGCTGCCAGCCGTGTACAGATTACCGTCAGCGTGAAAAACGCCAGCAGCAGCGCAATACTTCTCACCTCATACAAGCCAAAATCGAGCAGGCTCAGGTGATTAGGACCACTCGCGAGGAATCGCCACAGAGCAGGCCCCTGCTGTACACCGGTAAAAGTAAACAGGGCAAGCCCAATCGCCAGCGACATCAGCAGGTCAATGCCGATGCAAATAGCGGCCAGGCGTGGACCTAGCAGCCAGAAACGTTTACTTAAACGTTCGCGTCTGGTAGACTGTATACGTCGCGTGGCCCATAGAGGCGCAAGCAGAAATTGCAACACCAGAAAGAGCAGGGGGGCGGCAACAAAAACCCAGTCGGGGAAAAATGCAGGCGTAATCAGTGCGCCCAGGCGGCCCAGCGTGTAGAGGATAACCCCCTCTATCACGCCGCGCCGGTAGCTAACTTTGTTAAACATGAAGATAAAACCTGGTTAATTGCAGCCACAATTGCCGCCGCAGCCGCAACTGCCCATCGATGGCGCCATATCATCATACGCGCCCTCTTCTCCGCCCCTGGCGGCGCGAGCAAAGATGGACAGTAGACGACGCACTTTCTGGCTACGACATTTCATACACACAACATCATCGGCATGCTGGTGATTGACAAGCATCTCAAATTTTGATTTGCAGTCCGAGCAATAATACTCGTACAATGGCATAAAAGAAACCCTCCGCTTTGTGGGAAACGTACTCTAAACATGCATATTGTATCGGGTTGCTCAGATAACGTCAAGATAAAGAGGTTTTAATATGGCTCTAACTATAGGAATCATCGGTCTCCCCCAGAGTGGGAAGACCTCGCTTTTTAACGCGCTCACCAAAGCAGGCGCGCCCGTCAGTGGTTATGCCACCAGCACCATCCAGGCCAATTTCGCCGTCGTACAGGTGCCGGACGCTCGCCTGCAGCCGTTAGCGGACATCTTTCACCCCAAAAAGGTCACACCTGCCACCGTCGAATTTGTGGATGTCGCGGGCATTGGCCAGAGTTCCCACGCGGCTGACGAGAAACGCGAAGGACTCAGCGCGGAATTTTTAGGGCATATTCGCAATGCTGATGCCCTGGCGATTGTCCTGCGCACCTTCGAGAATAGCAATGTCCCGCATATCTACGACACTATCGATCCCAACCGCGACCTGGATAGCCTGAACGCCGAGCTGGCGCTGACCGATCTCTCCACCGTGGAAAAACGCATCGAACGCACCACCAAAGCCGCCAAATCGGGCGACAAGAAATACCAGCAGGAACTCGAAATCCTGCGACTCCTGCAAGATGCCCTGAACGAATTGAAACTCGTCAGCCAGCTTGAACTCCTCGCCCAGGACCGCGCCGTACTGAACGAACTCTTCCTGCTCACCCTCAAACCGCGCATGTACGTCCTGAACGTCAGCGAAGACGCGCTTGGCGCAGCAGGTGATCTGCTGGCGCGTACCGCGGCTGGCGAGGATATCGATCTCTCAACGCTGGAAAGCGAATTACAAGACATTGTGAAGATTGCGAAACGTGCCAGGGCCGAAGGTTCCGAAGTCGTAGCCGTCTCCGCCCGCCTGGAAGCCGAACTAGCCGAATTGCCCGAAGAGGATGCCGCCGAATACCTCGAATCCCTTGGACTGCCCAAACTGGGAGCAGATCGCGTCATCCAGGTAGGCTACCGCCTGCTCAACCTCATCACCTTCCTGACCACAGGCGAGGATGAAGTGCGCGCCTGGACCGTCACCAGGGGCGCAAAGGCCCCCGAAGCCGCCGGAAAGATTCACTCGGATATCGAACGTGGCTTCATCCGCGCCGAGGTAACGCGCTACGAAGACTTCATGGCCTCCGGCGGCACCTTCGCCGCCGCCGCGAAGAAGGGTTTACAAAGGCTTGAGGGCAAGGATTACGTCATTCAGGACGGCGATATCGCGCACTTCCGCTTCAATGTGGGGAAATCGTAAGCATGCCCTTCGATCTTGCTATTGAGAGCACCGCTACATTGCTCAGTCCTCTTCCAGTAACCTGGGGATTCTGTGGGGGCTGGGCAATCGATCCTTCCCCAACGTCACCAACCCGACACCAGACAGGATAACCAGCATCGCCAGCACCCCAATCGCTGTAATGTGTTCTCCTGCCAGGATAATGCCCAGTCCTACCGCGACGACCGGATTGGCGTAGGCGTAGCTGGTTGCCAGCGCTGGCCGCACGTGGCGCAGCAGGTAGCCATACGCACTGAAGCCGACCAGCGAACCACCGACGATCAGGAAGAGCATCGCCCCTAATGGTCGGGGTCCTGGAATGCTCGTCATGCGCTCGCCGAAGCCAAACCCCACAATAAATAGCATCACACCGCCAGCAAGCATTTGAGCCGCGCTCGCCATCAGCCCCTTTGGGCTTGGTAGATGCTGGCTTAAGATGGAGCCAAGCCCCCAACTCATTGGTGCGATAAGCAGGACTATAGCGCCAAGTGGATTGGCATGTAGTCCATTTTCCAGGTTCAGCAACACCAGTCCAGCAAAGCCTATCGCCAGTCCGCACCATTCAATAGGTCGAGGCCAGCGCCCAAATAGGCCGGAAAAGAGCGCCGCCCAGAGTGGAATCGCGCCTAACGCCAGCGCCGCCAGTCCTGAAGAAACCCATTGTTCGGCATAGACGACGCCTCCATTGCCAACCACCAGCAATAGTCCTCCCACGACAAGTGCGCCCAGCCATTGAGCGCGCGTAGGACCGGGAGAACCGCGCAGGCGCAGGAAAACATAGAGTATGATACCAGCCGTCAATTGCCGCACGCCCGCCACAAAGAACGGCGGAAACCCTTCCAGGGCGATACGCATACCAAGATACGTACCGCCCCAGAGTGTATAGAGCGAAATTAACGACAAAATGATCAACAATCGATTATGTGCAGGCGCTATAGGCGCGCTTTTAGAGGACTGCACACCATCAGCTACAATTTGTACCGCTGCCATTTTCGTTACGTGACTATCTCCCATAATAAAACCTAATGAAATCCATACCAGTTGCGCCGCCGCTCCCATTCAGGACTGTCAGGGCCATCAATGCTATTAACCCCCCAACGAACGGCTGCAATATCGATCAGTATTAGCATGACGATGAGCAAAATGAGAACCTCCATCATGCCCTCCTCTGGCTATAGAGCCAATGTTTGCTGTGTTATTCTTCCCTAAGATGAGGATATACAGTACTTCATTATTCATGGTAACAGAGAACCTCTTCCTGTTACTACAGCCAAAACGGGAAGAACGAGAGAGTCAATCGACTTCTATCATAATCCCCCAGGGCGACCGCTATAGTCCTCAATTGGCATTAATCATTGGCCCGATCGTGCGCCTCTCGTTCCAACAACCGCTTCTTGCGTTCAACTCCCCAACGATACCCACCCATATTCCCATCTTCCCTCACAACGCGATGGCAGGGGACAACAATTGCCACGGGATTTGTCGCACAGGCACGCGCAACGGCACGTCTCGCCTGCGGCTGCCCGATGGCCTGCGCAATCTGGCTATATGAACGAGTATCCCCATAGGGAATGGCGCGTAACTCCTGCCACACCCGCCACTGAAACGCCGTCGCCTGCACGTCCACCGGCAAATCAAGGTGTGGCTGCTGACCATTGAGATGCATTACCAGCGCCTCTACCCATTGATGAAGACCTGTTCCCTCCGCATCATGCTGGATATCTGCCCTGGGATATTCCAGGTGCAAAGCAGACTCAAGCACGGTATCAGCCTCCCCGATAC
>WNGJ01015511.1_pt1 | contig 16329 bp, 13 predicted proteins | sample 5400611 | NCBI WGS metagenome assembly WNGJ01 (sample SAMN13153375, study PRJNA577476) | soil metagenome | isolation source: 40 cm soil or saprolite under Garry oak tree replicate 1 | place: USA:California | collected 2016-06-15 | reverse complement strand
GGCCGTGCTGCGCCGGGTCAGGGGCACGGACTTCGTCGTCACGGACGGCACCCGCACCGCCTACCTCGACCCCGGACTGACCCGGCTCTACTATTCGCCGGCGCCCGGTCAGGACGCCTCTGTCGTGGTCAGGCTGCGGGCCGGGGACGAGTTCTCCAACCTGGGCATGGCACTCGGCGCGCTCGCCTGGACGACCAGCCGCGCCACCTACCTCGCCAGCACCATGACCGGCGGCTACCTGCAGGTCACCCGCGCATACGGGTTCGCAGTCACCGGTGCCGGGCCCGCGGTGCTGGTCTCGGACCCTCCCGCCACGAGATCGGCGCACCCCGCGCTGGCCCTGCACGTGGTCGACACCGCCGGAATCGCCAGCCCGCGATGCGTTGGCGCCCGCACTCCTGGTTAGTGTCCGCAGTCCGGGCACAGCCCGAACAGCTCCACCGTGTGCCCGACTTCGGAGAACCCGGCCTGCCGCGCGGCCTCGTCGGCCCAGCGCTCGACGGCGTTGCCCTCCACCTCGACGCTGCGGCCGCAGTTGCGGCAGGTCAGATGGTGAGCGTCGGTACAGGATCTCCCCGCTCGCGTCCCTGATCGCGTCCGCGGGCCCGACTCAGTGAGCACCGGCAGGTGCCGGCAGACGGTGGTCAGGCCGACTGGCTCGCCCCGCTCCCGTAGCTCCGCGTGGATCTGCTGAGCGCTGCTGAACCCGGGCAACCGGTCGAGAACCGCGGTCACCGCCTCGGCCTGCCGGGTGCCGCGTACCCGGGTGCCGTGCGGCCGGCCGGGGGTCGCGCGCTCGGGGAGCCTCACAACTCGCACGGCACCAGCCAGGAAGGCGGGCCCGGCCGGCTCGGCGGCGGCTCAGGCGCTGCGCGAGGATAGGCACATGGCTGACCGGCTACGCACCGCGACGAGCCCGTACCTGCTCCAGCACGCCGGCAACCCGGTGGACTGGTGGCAGTGGGGCGACGATGCCTTCGACGAAGCGCGCCGCCGGGACGTGCCCGTCCTGCTGTCGGTTGGCTACTCGGCCTGCCACTGGTGCCACGTGATGGCGCACGAGTCGTTCGAGGACCAGGCGACGGCCAGTCTCATGAACGAGCTGGTGGTGCCCGTCAAGGTGGACAGGGAGGAACGCCCGGACGTCGACGCCGTCTACATGACGGCGACGCAGGCGATGACCGGTCAGGGCGGCTGGCCGATGACCGTGTTCCTCACCCCCGACAGGGAGCCGTTCTACTGCGGTACCTACTACCCGCGCGATCACTTCAAGCAGCTGGTTACCGCTGTCGCCAGGGCCTGGCGGGAGAACAGGGGGGCGGTCGCCGATCAGGCGGGCAAGGTCGCCGCGGCGCTGGCTGAGACCGCAGGCCAGCGCCCGCCCGGGGGCGTTGCCATCGACGATCCTGCCGTCGCCGCGCTCTGTGATGCCGCGGTCGACGCGATGGCCAAGCGCTACGACTCCAGGCGCGGTGGCTTCGGGGGAGCGCCGAAGTTCCCGCCATCGACGGTGCTGGAGTTCCTGCTGAGGACGTCCGCGCGCAGCCAGCGGGACAGGCCGCAGGCTGCCACGGCGCTGGCGATGGCGGCGGGGACCGCGGAGGCCATGGCCAGGGGAGGCATGTATGACCAGATCGGCGGCGGTTTCGCCCGCTACAGCGTCGACGCCGACTGGGTCGTGCCGCACTTCGAGAAGATGCTGTACGACAACGCACAGCTGGCCAGGGTGTACGCGCACTGGTGGCGCCGCTCCGGCAGCGACCTGGCGCGCCGCATCGCCGAACAGACCTGCGACTGGATGATCGCGGACCTGCGGACCGCCGAGGACGGCTTCGCGAGCGCGCTGGACGCCGACAGCGACGGCCAGGAGGGTGCCTTCTACGTCTGGACGCCGGCCGAGCTGACCGACGTGCTCGGTCAGCAGGACGGCGCCTACGCGGCCGGGCTCTTCGCCGTGACCGGCGCCGGAACCTTCGAGCACGGCACGTCGGTCCTGCAGATGCCGGCCGAGCCCGCCGACCGGGAACGCTACGAGCGGATCAGGTCCGTGCTGCTCGCGGCGCGATCGGCGCGGACCTGGCCGGGCAGGGACGACAAGGTGGTCGCGGCGTGGAACGGGCTGGCTATCGCCGCGCTCGCCGAGGCGGGGCTGCTGTTCGGCCGGCCGGACTACGTCGATGCGGCCAGCGGCGCCGCTGACCTGCTCGCCAGGGTGCACATGGATGGCGGCCGGCTCGCCAGGACGTCGATGGGCGGCGTCGCCGGGCACAGCGCCGGCGTCCTGGAGGACAATGCAGGCGTCGCGGCCGGGTTCCTCGCGCTGGCCGGCGTCACGGGAAGCGAGCGATGGGTCACCCTCGCCGGCGCGGTGCTGGAGACCGCGCTCGAGCGGTTCCGCGATCCTGGCGGCGGGTTCTACGACACGGCGGACGACAGCGAACGGCTGATCTACCGCCCGGCCGACCCCGGCGACGGGCCGACGCCATCAGGGACGTTCGCGATCGCTGGCGCCCTGCTCAGCTACGCGGCGCTGACCGGCTCGGCCCGCCACCGGGAGGCCGCCGCCACCGCGCTCGGCACGCTCGCCGGCGTGGCCACCAGGTATCCGCAGGCCGCAGGCTCGGGCCTGGCCGTCGCCGAGGCGTTCCTGGCCGGCCCCGACGAGATCGCGGTCGTCGGGCCGCCGGCCGACGAGCGGACCAGCGAGCTGCACCGGGCTGCCGCGCTCGGCGCGACCCCGGGGGCTGTGCTCGCCCTCGGCGACGGCAGCGCGTCCGACGGCAGCGCGTCCGACGGCACGGGCATTCCGCTGCTGGCCGGCCGCGGCCTCGTGGACGGTCAGCCGGCCGCATATATCTGCCGCAATTTCACCTGCCGATTGCCGGTAACGAGCGCGGACGAGCTGCTCGCCGCCCTCGGCTGGTGAGCGGTCACGCCGCAGGCTCGTCATCGGGCGGACACCCGCTCGTCACGGTTCGCACATAGCATGGATCGAGCGGAATGCCGCTGACGGCTGGTCTAGCCCTTTTGCGGATCGGCTCAATGCCGCATAATTTCACCTAGCGCACGGATTTGCCCCCGAGCGGAAGGGAACCGAGGTTGCCCTGCCTGGCGCGTCGGCTACTCCCGGTCATGACGTTCGCTCTGGCGCTGTGCCTGGTCGTGACCGGGCCGACCGTGGCGATCGCCGCTAAGCCGCTGCCATCAGCGTCGGGTACGCAGGCCAGCGGGCTGTCCAGGCTCCTCCAGGCCGACGTGCTCCTGATCACCAGGAAGTCGCTGCCCGCGGGCCTGGTGCGCCGGCTGCGGCACGTCCGCGGCGTGGTCGCTGCCGTGCCGGTCGACGCGGGCCGCGTCAAGGTTAACGGCGTCTTCGTCAACGTCCTCGGTGTCAACCCGGCCGCTTTCCGGCCGTTCGCCGCCGGGCCGACGGCTCGCTCAGCGACGCTGTGGCGGAACGTCGCGGCCGGCGGCATGGCGGTCTCCTACACCATGGGCCACCAGGACCGGCTGGCACTGACCAAGCCGGTGCGGGTCGACGGCGCCCGCTCGATGAAGCTGCCGATCGCCGGGTTCGGCACGGTGGGTATCGGAGGTGTCGACGCTGTCGTCTCCGACGCCGTCGCCCGCGGTCTCGGGCTGCCGGCCGCCAACGCTATCGTCATCAGCGCCCCGAAGGCCAGGCTCGACCTGCTGACGGCCAAGCTCAAGAAGCTCGCCCCCGCGGGCACCGCGGTCGCGCCGCTGGTGACCCAGGTGATCATGGGCGCCGTCACGGTGACCTCGGGAGCTGCCGGCGCTGTCGGAAACACCGCGGGGCAGGGGCCTGGCCTGACCAACGCGCAGACCGTGAGGTTCCTGAGGGCGGCGGAGAGCCGGATCGGGATGCCGTACGTCTGGGGAGGCAACGGGCCCACCGCGTTCGACTGTTCTGGCCTGGTGCAGTGGTCGATGGCCCAGGCCGGCTTCCTGATGCCACGGGTGGCCGCCGACCAGGCCAGGACCGGGCCGCTGCTGAAGCTCAGCGACCTGCGCCCCGGTGACCTGCTCTTCTACCACACCGACCCGACGGCGCCGAGCTACATCTCGCACGTGGCGATCTACCTCGGCAACGGGGAGATGCTGCAGGCGCCCGAGCCCGGCAAGAACGTCGAGGTCGTGGCCGCCGACTTCGGAGCCGGTTTCGCCGGCGCGGTCAGGGTCTACCCGCGGGTCGCCGCCGCCGTCGCGGGCAACCCTGCTGGCTAGCCGCAACCCCTTAGGACGTAGCGTTTGCGGCGCATACGGCCGCATTCGCCACCCGCTACCGCAAACGCTCCCGCTAACTGTGCTGGACGGCGCGGGGATTGCGTAACCCAACTCGTCATGTAATTATGATTACATGAGTACAGATAAGAGCGAGCAGCGCGCATCTGCGGCGGAGCGGCTTCGCGGCGGGCCGTCATGTTCACGACGTTCTCCGTGCCGGTCATGACCAGGCTCAGGCAGAACGAGCGGCTGGTGCTCGACACGCTGGTCGATGCCGGCGTGGCGCGCAGCCGCAGCGACGCGCTGGCCTGGTGCGTCCGGCTGGTCGGCGAGCACGAGGACGCCTGGCTCGGCGACCTGCGCGAGGCACTGCAGCACGTAGAGCAGATCAGGTCTGAGGGCCCGCGATCGGCCTGACATGACCCCTCCGTGAGCCTCCCCGGGCTCACGCCGGCCCGGCCGCCAGGACGCCACCTGGCCGCCGGGCCCTGTGCTGCCCGTGGCCAGGCCGCGGACCGCGGCCGATCGCCCGCATGCCAGGGCGCGATCGGCCGCGGTCGCGGGCTGGGCCCGAAGCTGGCGCGGGTGCCTGAGGCCGTACAGCCTGCTGGGAACGCGGCTCTCAAGCGCAACATTTCACACGCAGGGGGATATTTGAGCCCGCAGGGGCCGGGGTACACTCCCCAAATCGATCCCGCGAGTCCGGGCGTGTTTTGGGCTGCCCGAACTGGCACGTACCCCGCAAGCGGAATGTGCCTTGTGCTTCCGCCAACGAGGAGGAGCAGTCGTGGTGTATGAGGTGAGGGCCGCGCAGGCGGAGTTCAATCCGACCGCCGAGCGGCTCCGCGAGCTGACCGAGAAGATGCCCAACAGCCAGGTGACCGAGTTCGACAACGTCGTGGTCAAGGCCAGGGTGGATTCGCGGAGCACCAGGTCAACCTTCGTCGTCGATGATTCAACAAACGCCACCAACCAGACGATCACCCGCGAAGAGTACGACCGCATCTCCGCTGAGCAGGACGCCTACATCGCCGGCGAGCACATGGTCATCATCGACGGCTACATCGGCTCCGACTCGCAGTTCCGCACCCGTGCCAGGCTCATCATGGAGGCGGCGAACGCGAACGTCGCTGGCATGCAGAGGCAGCTGTACTACCCGGTCGAGGCGGACTACGACCCGGCAACGTGGGAGCCGGACACCACGGTCATCTACACGCCGAACCTGCCGGCGCCCGGTTACCCCGACGACCGCGTGATCGCCGTTGACCTGCATGCCAGCATCACCCGCGTGCTCAACTCGGACTACTTCGGTGAGTCCAAGAAGGGCGGGTTGCGGATGTGGAACAACATCGTCTACGGCCGCGGCGGACTCGCCCTGCACGCTGGTTGCAAGGTCATGCCGAGGGACGGCAGCCCGACCTCCATCCTGATCGTCGGCCTGTCCGGCACCGGGAAGACCACCACCACGTTCACGACCCAGCTGGACAGCAAGCCGGCCCAGGACGATTTCGTCGCGCTGATGCCAGGCGGCAAGGTGTACACGACCGAGAACGGCTGCTTCGCCAAGACCTTCGGCCTGGACCCGAGGTACGAGCCCGCCATCTACAACGCGACCACCAAGCCGGACGCCTACCTGGAGAACGTCTCCGTCGACGCGGACGGCAAGGTCGACTTCTTCGACACCTCTTACACCAAGAACGGCCGGACCACCTGGCCGTTCTCCTACGTGCACCCGTGGCCGGGGAACGAGGTGCCGCCCGCTGAGTTCCTGCTGATCCTGAACAGGAACGAGAACATCGTGCCGGGCGTCGCGCGGCTGGACCGGACGCAGGCTGCCGCGTACTTCATGCTCGGCGAGACGACGGGAACCTCAGCTGGCGGCAAGGACGAGGAGGGCAAGTTCCTCCGGGTGCCAGGCACCAACCCGTTCTTCCCCAGGAACATGGCCGACATGGGCAACCGGATGCTCGGGCTGCTCAACAGCCGCGAGCTGAAGGTCTACGTGCTGAACACGGGCCGGGTCGGCGGTACCGACGGCGAGAAGTCGAAGAAGGTGACGATCCCGTACTCCTCCGCGATGGTGCAGGCCATCGTCGAGCAGACGATCGAGTGGCAGACCGACCCGGACTTCGGCTACGAGGTCGCCACCTCGCTACCCGGCGTTGATGATCCCGAGATCCTCCAGCCGCGCAAGCTCTACGAGCGCCAGGGCCGGCTGGACGAGTACGACGGCATGGTCGCGCGGATCAAGAAGGAGCGCAGGGAGTACCTTGCCTCCTTCAACGGCCTGGACGAAGCGATCGTCAAGTCCATCGGCTGACGTCCGGCCTCGCCGGTCCGAGTGCCCCGTGCCACTCCTGGGGCGCGGGGCACTCGCGTGTCCGCCGCCTGGGACGCGGGGGAACAGCGGAACTGGTGAAAGAGGTGTGCGAGATCTTGCCGTTGTGGTCGCAAACTTGGATACCGTGCTAAGTGGGGCCAGACGCAGCGAGGAAGGGTGCCGGATGGGTCTGCGCGATCTCCTCTACCTGCTCTACGAGCGGCGGCTGGAAGCTTCGCTTTCGCCGTCGGTGGCTCCACGGCACGTGGGAGTGATGTGCGACGGCAACCGCCGCTGGGCACGGTCAGCGGGCATGCTCGACGTCAGCACGGGTCACCGGAAGGGCGCCGACAAGATCTTCGAGCTGCTCGACTGGTGCAAGCAGGCGGGTGTCGAGGTCGTGACGCTGTGGCTGCTGTCCACCGACAACCTCGTCGCCAGGCCGGAAGAAGAGCTTGAACCGCTGCTCGGAATCATCGAGGACACGGTCAGGCAGCTGGTCGCCCAGCAGTGGCGGGTCAAGCCGGTCGGCGCGCTCGACCTGCTGCCCGCGGAGATGGCGCAGATGCTGAAGGACGCGGGCGAGGCCACCGCCGACTACCCGGGCCTGCAGGTCAACGTCGCGGTCGGCTACGGTGGCCGGCGCGAGATCGCCGACGCCGTCCGGTCACTCCTGCAGGAGCAGGCCACGAAGGGGACGACGATCGAGGAGCTGGCCGAGATCCTGGATGTGGAGCACATCGCCGAGCACCTCTACACCGCGGGCCAGCCAGACCCTGACCTCGTCATCAGGACCTCGGGTGAGCAGCGGCTCGGCGGATTCCTGCTCTGGCAGAGCGCGCACTCGGAGTTCTACTTCTGCGACGCCTACTGGCCGGCCTTCAGGAAGGTGGACTTCCTGCGCGCGCTGCGGTCCTACGCGGCCCGGCATCGCCGGTTCGGCACCTGACCCGCTGTTACGGCCGTACTTAGCCGCTCAGCGCGGCCGCCGTCAGGGCCGCCGGCTCCCTGCTCAGCTTGCCGTTGTCGTCCAGGTAGACGCCGCAGTAGCTGATCAGCACCGTGCTTCCCGCGGCGTTCGAGTTCAGCGCCGCCGGCCCGCACCCGGTACGGTGCGTGACCACGATCGGCTGGCCGATGGCCGCGCCTGTGCTGGCGTCCGAGGTCTGGAGCACCACCACGCCGGTGCCCGTGCACTCCGAGAGCACGGCGAACTCCCCGCTCGTGCCGAGCCATGCCGCGGCCCGCGACACGCAGGTCACGCCCGTCTTCATCGTCAGCGGCCACCTGGCTAGCCGTGGTACCGCGGCCACCTTCGCGGTGGTGTCCAGAATGACCGGTCCGGCCGCCGAACCCTGAGACGCCGGCTGGCCAGCCAGGTAGCTGAGCCGACGTCCGTCCGGGGACCAGGACAGGTCGGTGACGAGATCGGCCTGCGCGGACGGCACGTTCCAGGAGTGCCTGGCGACCTGGTGCCCCGGCAGCGGCAGCACCTCGATCCGCGCCCCGCCGGTGCGCCAGGCAACGGCGACGGCGACCCGGCTGCCGTCGTGGCTGACGGCCGCCGACGTCACGGTCGCCTGCCCGAATAGGGGGCCAAACGGGACGCTGCGCCCGCTCCTCGCCACCAGGGCCAGCCTGGCCGGTGCGGACTCCCGCGGCCGGCTCCCGCTGGCGAACGTGACGACCCAGCCGCCCGACGGGTTCGTCGCCAGCACGGGTGGAGCGTCAGCGACCGCCTGCAGCCCGGTCATGCGGACCGGAGTGCTCGCCGAGCCGATCCTCGTCATCACGTACGTGTGCGCGCGGTCCAGCCCCAGTATCAGCCGTCCGCGACCAGGCGGCGGCAACGGCGCGGCGTGATACGTGGTGTTGTAGCCGCCCGTCGGGCTCGGCGCCGGACTAACCGGCACGTGCGTCCGGGACGGTGCCGCGCTCGCAGCGGCTGGGCCTGCCGTGGTGCCGCCCGCTCGCGCACGCGGGTAGGAGGACGCCTGGGATGCTCCTGCCGACGGCACGAACGGGCCGAGGCGCGCCGTGCCCTGAGCCAGGCCGCCGGACACCTGCGGCGCGCCGAACCCTGCCGCCAGCATGATCGTCCATGCGATCGTCGATGCCTGCAGCCTGGCCCGGCGGCGCCGCTGCTGGCCGCGGGCGAGCACCCGGTCGACGGAAGGAACGTCGACGGGCACCGAAGCCGCCTGGTCGAAGAACTCGCGCAACCGATCCTCAGGCATGGCTCGCCTCCGGCTCCGTTCGGGCTGGTACTGGCGGGCGGTGCCGCTCGCGATGCTGGTCTGGCTCGACGATGCGAACGGCGGCCGCGAGCGCCGTCCTGCCACGGGACAGCCAGCTCTTCACGCTGCCCGTCGGGCACTCGAGCTCTGCCGCGATCTGATCCACGGTCAGGTCGCACATGTAGTGCAGCACGAGCACGGTGCGCTGCCGTTCCGGGAGCGTCCGCAGCCCGCTGACGAGCGCGACGGTGTCGGTGCTGACCTCGGGCGTGTGCTCCTCGGCTGTCTGGTCGGCGGCGGCGCGGGCGACCCGGATCCGGCGCCAGCGGCTGGCAGCCAGATTGGTCGCCACCCGCCGGACCCACGCCTCAGGCGAGTCACAGTCCCTGACCGCCGCCCAGCGCTGCCAGGCCCTGGCGAACGCCTCCTGCGCGATGTCCTGCGCCTCGGCCATGTCTCCGGTCAGTGCGTATCCGTGCCGGACGAGCCGGGCCGCGGAGCTTGCGTAGAACTCGTCGAAGTCCAGTCGGCTGGCTGCCTCGGCCATGGGCTACAGCGCGTTTCGCGGATCGCCGCCCGCTGCGCCCGCGGGGCGCGGTCGCGCGGGCCCGGAAACCGGTCGCAGCCACATAGCTCTCACATGCTGTGAGACGCCCAGGCCGGCCGATTGGTTACAGCACGGGGAAATCGCCGTGCCCTCCCTGGCCAATCTGGCCGGCATCGGTCAGTTCGTGGTGCGCCGCTACTTTCGCGCGGTCCTTCTCGCAGGTACCGTCTGGACTGACGGGCGGTGCGTAGCCGCCCGGCGGGAAGGCCCTCGAGATTCTCGAGCTTCGCGTCGTGGCACGCAGGCGAGATGAGCGAAGGGCCGGCGCCGGTCCTTCGCTGGCCGGTCCCGGTCCCTCCGACACGTTTGTGTCCAACGCGGCGCCGCAAGCGGCGCTCAGGGGAGAGTGAGTGGCCATTTCCGCGACAGCCCGCGCATCGCGCCCGAACCGCATCAGCCTTCACGAGTCAGCAGCGCGTCCAGCGGCCGCTAAGGCAGGCAGGCGCCCCGGGCAGGCCGAGCCCGCCGGGGACTCCGGTGCCGACCATCGCACGTACGTCCTCGACACCAGCGTCCTGATCGCCGATCCCGGCGCGATCGGCAGGTTCGCTGAGCACCGGGTCGTGCTGCCGCTGGTCGTCATCACCGAGCTCGAGGCCAAGCGGAATCACCCCGAGCTTGGTTTCTTCGCTCGCGCTGCGCTCCGTCACCTCGACGACCTGAGGGTCAGCTACGGCCGGCTGGACGCCGACATCCCGATCGGCGACCTCGGCGGGACGGTGCGGGTCGAGCTGAACCATTCCGATCCTGCTGTCCTTCCCGCGGGCTTCAGGCTTGGCGACAACGACACCAGGATCCTCTCGGTCGCCTGCGGCCTGGCCGCCGAGGGCGAGAGCGTCGTGCTGGTCAGCAAGGACTTGCCGCTGCGGATCAAGGCCGCCGCGATCGGGCTGCGGGCGCAGGAGTATCGCGCCGAGCTGCCGCCGGACTCGGGCTGGACGGGGATGGCCGAGCTCGAGGTCGGCCCTGACGAAATCGGCCAGCTCTACCAGAACGGCAGGCTCGAGTCCGCGGCAGTCAGGGACCTGCCGTGTCACACCGGCCTGGTGGTGTACTCGGGTGCGGCCGGCACCGGCAGCGCACTCGGCCGGGTCCAGCCCGACAAGTCGGTGCGCCTGGTTCGCTGTGACCGGGACGTGTTCGGGCTGCGCGGCCGCAGCGCCGAGCAGCGCGTAGCCCTCGACCTGCTGCTCGACCCTGAGATCGGCATCGTCTCGCTCGGCGGCCGGGCCGGTACCGGCAAGTCGGCGCTCGCCCTCTGCGCCGGGCTCGAGGCCGTCATGGAACGCCGTCAGCACCGCAAGGTCGTGGTCTTCCGCCCGCTGTACCCGGTGGGCGGCCAGGAGCTGGGCTACCTGCCGGGCTCGGAGGCGGACAAGATGAACCCGTGGGCGCAGGCCGTCTACGACACCTTGTCCGCGATCACCACGCCCGACGTGATCGACGAGGTCGTGGCCAGGGACATGCTCGAGGTGCTGCCGCTGACTCACATCAGGGGACGCTCGCTGCATGACTCGTTCGTGATCGTGGACGAGGCGCAGTCGCTCGAGCGCGGCGTGCTGCTCACTGTGCTGTCCAGGATCGGCGCGGGCTCGCGGGTCGTGCTCACGCATGACATCGCCCAGCGGGACAACCTCCGCGTCGGCCGGCACGACGGCGTCGTGGCGGTGATCGAGAAGCTCAAGGGCCACCCGCTGTTCGCGCACGTGACCCTCGTGCGCTCGGAGCGCTCGCCGATCGCGGCGCTCGTCACCGAGATGCTGGAGGATGTCGCCCACTAGGCCGGCCACGGAGCGGTAGCGTCAAAAGCGTCATGGACGCAATCGACGACGCGCGGGCCAGCGCCGCCGCCGGCCGCGGACCCCGCCGGCCCGCTGCGCAGACGGGCACCGCGGGTCCGGTATCGGTGATCATGCCAGTCCGCAATGAGGAGCGGAACCTCGCCGAATCGGTCCGCCACGTGCTGAGCCAGGCGTATCCCGGTGAGCTCGAGGTGGTGCTGGCGGTCGGGCCGTCGTCCGACCGCACGGAGCAGATCGCGGCGAAGCTAGCCGCCGCTGACCAGCGGGTGAGGGTCGTGGCCAATCCGGCGGGGCACATTCCCAGCGCGCTCAATGCCGCTGTGCGCGCCTCGCGGCACCCGGTGATCGTGCGCGTGGATGCCAGGTCGCGGCTGCCGGCCGGCTACATTACCACCGCGGTCCGCGCGCTGCACAAGACCGGGGCGGTCAACGTCGGCGGTGTCATGGCCGCGGAGGGGATCACGCCGTTCCAGCAGGCCGTCGCGTGGGCGATGACGTCGCCCGCCGGGGTGGGTTCGGCGCGGTTCCACACCGGCGGCAGCGCAGGGCCCTCTGAGTCGGTCTACCTCGGGACGTTCAGGCGCGAGGCGATCGAGGGCGTCGGCGGGTACGACGAGCGGTACCTGCGCGGCGAGGACTGGGAGATGAACCACCGGATCCGCGAGGCCGGCGGGCTGATCTGGTTCCAGCCCGAGCTCAGGGTGACTTACCGGCCGCGGACCAACCCGCGTGCACTCGCCTCGCAGTACTTCCTGTACGGGCGGTGGCGGCGGGCGGTCGCGCGACGGTATTCCGGGACCATCAACCTGCGTTACCTGACGCCGCCCGCTACTCTGCTCGCCTTGCTCATCGGGACGCTCGCGGGCCTCGCCGGCATGGCCAGCCTGGCCGACCGGACAGGGACCTGGTGGCAGTGGCTGCTCACCGCTGGCCTGGTAGTCCCGCTGACCTACGCGATCGGCGTGCTCGTCGTCACCGCCAGGGCAGGGACCGACGGCAGGCTGAGCGGCCGGGCTGTCGCCTGGCTGCCGATCGTCCTGGCGACCATGCACCTCTGCTGGGGAGCGGGCTTCCTGACCAGCTCCCGCCGCCTGACCAGGGGTCAGCAGGGACCGGTCTCGCCGACCAGCGCCTCGGCGACCCGCAGGTCGCCCGGGTAGGTGATCTTCAGGTTGCGCTCGCTGCCAGCGACGACGAGGACCGGCACCTCGGGCAGGTAGCGCAGCACGATGCCGCAGTCGGGTCGGCACCACGACACCCAGGGCCTGGGCGCTGACGAGCGCCGCCACGCAGTCGGCGATGATCCGCTGGTCGACCAGCGGCCTGGCCGCGTCGTGGAATAGCACGTTGCAGTCCTCGCCTGCGCCGCCGGATCGCGCCTGGCTGAGGTGCTCGATAGCCCGCCTGGTCGAGCCCGGCCGGTCGGTGCCGCCCGCGATGATGTCGCTGACCTTGCCGTACGCGCCGTCGAGTACCCGCTTGGCAGCGCCGAGGAGATCAGCGGGCATGACGACCAGGACCTCGTCGACGCCAGGAGCGGCGTCGAACGCCGCGACGCAGTGCTCAAGCAGGGTCCGCCCCGCGAGCAGATGGAGCTGCTTCGGGGTGTTCCCGCCGAGCCGGACGCCCGAGCCGCCGGCCAGCACCACGGCGACTGTCCGCATGACCGGACCCTACCCGACGCGACTCCGCACGGCTCCCAGTCATGATCAGCGCCCTTTCGAGGCGTTTGTGCCACGCCAATCCGTGCGGAGTCGCCGAGCCCCGGGGGAGACGCTCCCGTTTCTGGCGAAGAGACGGAGCGCCTACGGTGGCTGGGTACGCTGCGTGATTGATCAATTGCAATTGGTCACATTCACGCGCAGGGAGGCAAGATCCTCTCCGGACTGAAGCGGCCGGCAAACGGTGGGCTCGTCGCCGGTTCCGGGAAGCAGGGCCAGGATCGCGGCGCGGCGGCGCGGATCGCCGCGCTGCTGATCGCCGCGACCGTGCTCGCGCGGCGATCGCTCCGCTGGCTCGCGGGCCGCGCGGTTGATCGCGCGATCACGCCTGGCTCGCTGGCCGGGATCTCGGTGCTGCTCGCGGTGTGCGCCGCGGCGTGGTTCAGCGGGGGAGCGGGCGAAGACGGCGCTCGCGGCCTGCTGGCCATGCTCGGATGGCTGCTGTTCCTGATGGCCGGGCGCGGTCTGGCCGCGTTCGTCGTCCGGCGGCCAGGGACCGGCCCGGCGCCAGCGCCCGCCGGTTCTGATGGCGGCAGCGATTGGCTCGTCCTGCCTGGCCTGGCATCGGCTGGCGATGGGCCCGATGTGCCGGCCGGAACGGGCGCGGCCGCCGCGGCTGCCAGCACGACAGACACGGGCAGCACGCTCGGGTTCGGGTGGCTGGCGCCCGTCTGCGCAGTGGCCGCCGAGTTCGCGATCTACGGCGGAATGGCGGCGGGCAGCGCACACGCGACGATGATCGGGCCCTGGCCGCTGGCGGTCCTGACGATCTCCGGGGTACTGATCACCGAGCTGCTCGGCGCGTGCCGGCCGGCGGCGCTGACGGCCGGGCGGAGTCAGGAGCGCAACCCGGTCCTGCGCTCTGTCGGCACGCTGCTGCGGGTACCGCCCGGCCTGCGCGGCCTGCTCGCCCTGATCACGTACGCGTTCGGCGGTCCGCAGGCCGCCCTGCTCGCGGTGCTCGCCCTCGAGGCCGTCGCCGTCGCCGCGGCAATCGCGACGCTCGGGATGGTCACGACGGATCCTGGTCCTGGTTCGTCGCGGCGCGGCCCCACGGGGCCGGGAGGACCGGCGAAGGGAGCATCGGGCTCCGCGCGGACCGGGTCGGCGACGACCGCGAGGATCACCGCGATCGTCGGAGTCGCCGGGTCGCCCGGCCTGACCACCGCCGTCCGGCTCACGACCGGCCAGGCGGGCCCGGCGAGCGGGACCGGGGCGAGTCAGCCCGGCACGCCGGCCGCGCGCGGCCGCGAGATCATCCGGGCCCTGCGGGACGACGGCGCCGCCGCGCGCTGGGCCGGGCGGCTAGTGCAGGGCAACCTGATCCCGCTCCCGCCTGCCCTGGCCGGTCTCATCGCGACGGCGATGCTGGCCGCGCTCGGGCTGCGGCACCTGCCTGGCTTCATCGCGCTGACGCCGCCGGTCGTGATGATGCTCGCCGCGCCCGGGTCGAGCCACCCGCATGACAGCAGGTTCGACTGGACGGTCCCGGTCCTGCTCGCCGCCGTCCAGCTCGTCTACCTGGGATCGCTGGGGTTCGCGCTGGGCCTGCCTCAGCCCGTCGTCTACTCGGCGTGCGCGCTCGTGGTGATCTGGTACACGAGCCAGATCGCGATCGTGACGGAATCCGCCGGGGCGATGGCCGCGCGCTCCCGCCGCCGGGCAGGCGCCGACGAGGACGCGGAGGACATCGAGCCAGGTCAGGTGGCTACGTGGGGCGGCGGCCTCGGCTGGGAAACGAGGTTGTTCGTCGTCGGCCTTGCCGCCACGTTCGGCCTGGCGACGTTCGGGTACGTTGGGCTCGCAGCGTATCTTGGTGTGCTCATCTGCCGGAAGGTCGTGACCGGCTACCTCGTACTCAGGGAGGAAGACCGGCAGTGATCGGAATGGTTCTCGCCGCTGGAACGGGCCGCAGGCTCCGCCCGGACACCGACGGCCGGCCGAAGGCCCTGCTGCCGGTGGCAGGCGAGACCACCATCCTCGACATCGCGCTGCGCAACCTCGCCGCTGCCGGCCTGACCGAGGTCGTGATCGTCGTCGGCTACGCGGCCGGCATGGTCGCCGACCGGGTCCCGGCGCTCGAGCGGGACTACGGCATCTCGATCGACCTCGTGCACAACGAGCGCGCCGAGGAGTGGAACAACGCCTACTCGCTGTGGCTCGCCCGCGAGTACTTCGGGCAGGGCGTCATGCTGGTCAACGGCGACACCGTGCACCCGGTCAGCGTGGAGAAGACGCTCCTCGCCGCGAGCGCGGGCGGCCAGCCAGCCAGGCCGGCCCGCCTCGCGCGCAAGGAGCCGGCCAGGTACAGCGCACGGACACCCAACGGGTCGCGGCGCGAGCCCCTGCTCGGCCGGCTCATCATCGCCATCGACGACATCAAGGCCCTGGCCGAGGAAGAGATGAAGGTCGTCCTCGACGGCAACGGGATGCTGGTGCAGATCACCAAGGTGATGGACCCGGCACACGCGCACGGCGAGTACATGGGCGTCACCCTGATCGAGCCGACCGCGGCGGTCGCCCTCGCCGACTGCCTGGAGACGACCTGGCGGCGCGACCCGCATCTGTACTACGAGGACGGCTTCGCCGAGTTCTCCGAGCGGGGCGGCGCGGTGCTGGCCGCGCCCATCGGCGCCGTCGAGTGGGTCGAGGTCGACGACCACGCCGACCTGCTACGGGCCAGGGAGATCGCCTTCCGCTGCTAATCTCGCGCTAGGTTCCGCACCGCTGTGCCCGGGCGGATCCGCGGATCGGCCCGCGTCGCATCGCCGGGCTGGCCAGAGGAGGATCATGCCGCTGCTGGCGCGAATGCTCGCCGCCCCGCTGGTCATCGACGTCAGGCCGGGGGCGATCGCGGGGCTCGCCGCGCTGCTCACCGACCGCAAGATCGTCAGCGACGGGCGCGTGGCCATCGCGGTCGGCCCAGGTCAAGGTGACGCTATCGCCGGCGAGCTGCCGCCGGGGATCGGCGACGTGATCAAGATCCCTGACGGCGGCTACGACAGCGCGGTCGGGCTCGGCCGGGAGCTGCGAGCCGGCCGGTACGAGGCGGTCGCCGGGATCGGCGGCGGCAAGACCATCGACGTCACCAAGCTCGCCGCGCACGTGGCGGGCATCCCGATGGTCGCGGTCGCGACGAGCCTGGCCCACGACGGCATCGCCTCACCGGTGAGCACGCTCGCGCACGAGTCAGGCAGCGGCTCCTACGGCGTGGTGCCGCCGGTCGCGGTCGTGGTCGACCTGGACCGGGTGCGCCGGGCCCCCGGGCCGCTCTCGACCGCCGGGATCGGCGACGCCATCAGCAACCTGTCCGCCGTGGCCGACTGGGAACTATCAGCGGCCGACACCGGTGAGACAGTCGACGGCCTCGCGGTCGCGATGGCGCGGTCGGCGG
>WNGJ01025562.1_pt1 | contig 16332 bp, 12 predicted proteins | sample 5400611 | NCBI WGS metagenome assembly WNGJ01 (sample SAMN13153375, study PRJNA577476) | soil metagenome | isolation source: 40 cm soil or saprolite under Garry oak tree replicate 1 | place: USA:California | collected 2016-06-15 | reverse complement strand
CTATTCATCGTCCAGAGGCGCACCAGAAGTTGTTCCTGGTCCCTCTCGGGCCTGTGCCGCCACTTTCTAATAAAGTTCATGGCGCAAAGTCGTCCTTCGATTGACGCTAAAATTAGGGAGGCGCGAGTTGCGCCAACTCCAGAATTAAAGCCATGCGGGAATGGCGTCAACTGTACTGAGGGCTAGAATTGCGAACTGGCCGGAGGAACAGGTAGAAATGAATTTAGTAAATCAACAGATCAGTTAAACATCGAGGCTTGGCGTTTCCCGGAACGAATCTTCAAATGCGATCACTTGTAGAACTGCCATAAGCCAGCGTGACCTCTCTCCGAAGGGCGCCGGTCGATCGGCCTATTGCGATCTGACGGCTGCGACCGAAGAGGGGTTCACAAAACTGGAAGAAGTCCGAAGGTTACTGACACATGACGCCTACTCGAACGGTCTAGGATGGTCATCATCGTATCCCGAAACCGATCGTTCACTCCTGATGGAAATTACTTCAATAGTCACGAAATATCCCGCCGATAGGTTCTCATAGACGGAGGTTTCATGGCTCTTGACGTGCTGAGGGGACATCTATCTTAGGACACCTGACGAAGGCGTTTTGTTCCTTCGAGAGCGGAGTGCCCGCAAACGTTACCGGAAACTCGCCCATAGCCGCCAGCTCTTGTCTTCGCTTTCACCAGAGAGCAAACTGGTGCGGAATATACCCAAGCGGACAGGATGCGCGGCGATTCGAGGATCAGATGGCAGGGCCAATCCGCACACAAGTCAACGGAAAAAGCCGAGCGTTTACATCCGAACCCGGAACCTCTCTGCTGTTTGCCCTGCGCGAAGAGCTTGGGCTGACCGGAACCAAGTACGGTTGCGGTGAAGGCCAGTGCGGTGCCTGCACCGTCTTGCTGAATGGCGTGCCGCGGCGATCGTGCCAACTTTCGGTGAATGACGCTGCGGGAAAATCCATCGTCACCATTGAAGGTTTCGAACGCAACGGCCAACTGCATCCCGTGCAGCAGGCATTTCTCGATCAAGGCGCATTTCAGTGCGCATATTGCACTTCCGGAATGATCGTAAGCAGTGTGGCCCTGCTGCAGAACAATTCCGATCCCAGCACCACGGAAATTGTTCAGGCATTGCAAGGAAATATCTGCCGTTGCGGAACGCATCCGCGAATCGTGACCGCCGTGCAGCAGGCGGCGAAAGCGATGCATCGAAGCACGCCTCAGGGAAGTGTCCCTAAAGGAAGCGGACCATGACCGCCGCACCGACAAAACTTGTTCTCGAGCCGGAGCGCTACGAGCTCAGGTCGAACGCGCTGCATCACTTCAGCCTGCAACGACGCGAATTTTTCAAAATGATGGGCGCCGGAATCGCAATCTTCAGCGTGGCAGCGAATGCGGTAGCCGGCCAGGAATCCGGGGGACGACGCGGCAATCGCGATCAGGAACAACCAAAAGATATTTCGTCCTGGCTGCATATCAGCGACGGCGGCATGGTGACCGTCTTCACCGGCAAGGTCGAAGTCGGCCAGGACACTCGCACCACTCTGTCACAATCTGTTGCCGACGAATTGCGCGTTCCACTCTCGAGCGTTCGCATGGTGATGGGCGACACTGCGCTGACACCGTTCGACATGGGTACATTCGGCAGTCGCTCGACGCCCTACATGTCGCCGCAACTTCGGCGAGTGGCGTCCGCCGCCCGGGACTTGCTGCTCGAACAAGCCGCCGCCGAATGGAAAACGCCAGCGGACAAATTGGTAGCGAACGACGGAAAAATTACCAACCCCGCCTCCGGAGCAACACTCACCTACGCGCAGCTGGCGCAGCGAAAAACACTTGCTCGCGAAATTCCCGATGCCGATCCTGTAACTCCACCCGACCAATGGACCATCGCCGGAAAACCCGTGCCTAAAGTGGATGCGCGGGCGTTTGTCACGGGCCAGCATCAATACACTCCCGATTTGCGCCCGGCAAATTTGCTGCACGGAAAAGTTTTGCGGCCAGTTTCGTTTGGGGCAGCTCTAGTTTCAGCCGACTTGGCCGCCGCAAAGGCGATGCCTGGAGTCGTCGTGGTTCGCGATGAGAATTTTGTCGCGGTCGCGGCACCGACCGAGCGTGCGGCAGAAAAAGCAATTGCAGCGATACCTGCCGAATGGAAAAGCACACCGCAGACCTCAAGCGACGACCTCTTTTCCTACCTCAAAAAGAACATGGAAACTGACGGCGAACATCCGCAGCCGCACGAAACGGGTTCTGTTGTGAATGGCTTCGCCGCGGCCACGCAACATCTGGAACAAGCTTATAACGTCGCGTACATTGCGCACGCGCCACTCGAGCCGCGCGCCGCACTGGCCGAATGGAAAGACGGACATTTAACCGTGTGGACTGGAACGCAAAGACCATTCGGTGTTCAAGAAGAATTGTCAGCCGCCTTGCACATTCCAAAAGACCGCGTGCGCGTGATTGTTCCCGATACCGGTTCAGCCTACGGAGGCAAGCACACTGGCGATGCAGCGCTTGAAGCGGCGCGGCTTGCGCGCGCTGCGAATCGTCCCGTAAAAATTGTTTGGACGCGCGAGGAGGAATTTGCCTGGGCGTATTTTCGGCCCGCAGGCGTAATTGAAATCAAAAGCGGAATTGCGGCGGATGGAAAACTAACCGCCTGGGAGTTTCACAACTACAATTCTGGCGCTTCCGGAATCCAAACTCCGTACGATGTCGTGAACCAACGGATTCAGTTTCATCCGGTGAATTCGCCTCTGCGGCAAGGTTCCTACCGCGGTCTTGCCGCAACGGCAAATCATTTTGCGCGTGAATCGCACATGGACGAGCTGGCCCACGCGGCGAAAATCGATCCGTTGGAATTTCGTCTGAAGAATCTTTCCGATGCAAGATTGCGAGCTGTTTTCGAAAGCGCGGCAAAAACAATTGGCTGGCCGCGAAAGAAAACACAAACCGCTCAGGGATTTGGAATGGGCGGCGGGGTGGAAAAGAATGGATACGTCGCGACGTGCGCGGAAATCGCGGTGGATCAAAATTCCGGTGACCTTCGCGTTGTGCGCATTGTCACCGCGTTTGAGTGCGGCGCAATCGTGAATCCGGACGGCCTGCGCAATCAGATCATCGGAGCAAACATTATGGGACTGGGCGGCACGCTGTTTGAATCGATAGAATTTGAAAATGGCCGCATCTCGAATCCTCATTTTGCACAATATCGCGTACCGCGCTTTCGCGATATTCCGGAAATCCAAGCCGTGCTGATCGACCGAAAAGATATTCCGCCGGCAGGCGCAGGTGAAACTCCCATCGTCGGACTCGCTCCCGCGATCGGCAATGCAATTTTCGATGCGACGGGAATCCGGTTGCGAAATTTGCCGCTCGTTCCGCGCGGCCTGAAGCCTCTAAAGACCTCAGCATGAAACAGCCTGGTTTTCTGTTTCTGCTGAGCTTTATCGCTGCGTCTTCCACTTTCGCGCAGTCGTCCCCAAAGGAAATTTCCAACCAAATGGAAAACGTGTTTTTTGGAATTGCTTCCAGCGATACTCCTGGTTTCGCCGTGCTGATAAAGAAAGATGGCAAGATTCTTTTCGAACAGGGTTACGGCGTTCGCGATTTGCGCACAAAAACTAAAATAGATGAGCAAACAAATTTCCGGCTGGCATCGTTCACAAAACAATTCACCGCGATGGCGGCGATGCTTTTGGTGCACGACGGAAAATTGCGTTACGACGAATCGTTGACGGAACTGTTCCCGGAATTTCCTGCGTACGGGAAAACAATCACGGTTCGGAATTTACTGAACCACACTTCCGGTTTGCCGGACTACGAAGACTTAATGGATCAGGTGGAAAAAACAAAAGGTCCAATCTGGTCGCCGGAAAATCAAATTCATGACGCGGAAGTTTTGCAACTCCTCGAAAGAGAGTCGCAGGGAAAATTCGCGATGGGAGTACAGCAATTCCGGCTATGTGGTTCTCGGATTGATCGTTGCGAAGGTTTCTGGAAATCCTTTCGGCGAATTTCTGCACGATCGAATTTTTGCGCCACTGAAAATGAATCACACGCTTGTTTTTGAGAAAGGCAAAAGCGAAGTTGCGAACCGCGCGTATGGTCACTCGAAACAAGAAAATGGTTTCGTCGAAACTGACCAAAGTTCCACTTCCGCGACGCAAGGCGACGGCGGAATTTATTCCAACCTGGAAGATTTATCCAAGTGGGACGACGCCCTTCGCCATCATACACTCCTGAGTGAAAAAGAGTTTCTTGCTGCAATCACGCCGGCGCAATTGCCTCCCGGCGCGGAATCCAAACTCGCTGAAGACGTTCCCGAATCCCTGCGCGGCCACGCCACCGCCTACGGCTTTGGCTGGTTCTTGAATTTGCAGGATCCGCACCCGCTGATGTGGCATTACGGCGACACGATGGGATTCAAAACTGCAATTTTCCGCTACCTGCCAGACAACGTAACTGTGATTCTCCTCTGCAACCGCACCGATATCGATCAAGGTGCGTTGACCCTTAAAGCTGCGCAGTTACTTCTTCCTGCAAAATGAGGCCAGCGCCTGCATTCTAAAAACTTCGGCTGGGCCTCAGGATAAGCCGGCGAGTTTGCCGAGGCCTTTCATTTTTGCGCGGGCGGCCATGGCGCCATACTGCTTCATCATGGTGCGCATCTGCATGTATTGTTTCAGGACCTGATTGACGTCCTGCACAGACGTGCCGCTGCCCTTCGCGATGCGCTTGCGACGTTTGCCGTCGATCACATTATGGTCGAGGCGCTCCTGATTGGTCATGGAGTTGATGATGGCTTCGACTTGTTTCAGCTTGCCTTCGTCAACGCTCGCGTCTTTGGGAATATTCTGTAGCGGGCCAATTTTCGGGAGCATGTCCACGATCTGATCGAGCGGGCCCATTTTGCGAATCTGGCGAAGCTGATCGCGAAAATCTTCCAACGTGAATTCTGATTTACGAAGTTTGCGTTCGAGCTCGATCGCGGCCTTTTTGTCGACTGCCTGCTCAGCACGTTCGATGAGCGACATGATGTCGCCCATGCCGAGAATGCGTGAGACGATGCGCTCGGGATAAAACCCTTCGAGGGCGTCGTACTTTTCACCGAGGCCGACAAATTTTACAGGAGCGCCGCTGACTTTACTGATGGAGAGTGCCGCACCACCACGTGCATCGCCATCGAGCTTGGTGAGAACGACGCCGGTGAGGCCGAGGCGTTTGTGAAATTCTCCGGCAGAGCGAACGGCGTCCTGCCCGATCATCGCATCAGCTATGAAAAATATTTCGCTGGGCTGCAATTCTTTTTTCAAGTAGCCGAGTTCGTTCATCAAGTCATCGTCGATGTGGAGACGTCCAGCGGTGTCGACAATGACGACGTCGCTGGCGGAAAGTTTCGCTTCCTTGATCGCGCCTCGAACAATTTCGAGCGGCTTGTCCGTGCCTACACCGGGCCAAAGATTTGCGCCAATGGATTTGGCGACTTGCGCAAGCTGTTCGCGCGCGGCAGGGCGATAAACGTCGGTAGAAACGACGATGGGCCGGTGGCCGTGTTGCGCGAGCCATTTCGCGAGTTTGCCGGTGGTCGTGGTTTTGCCGGAACCTTGCAAGCCGACCATCATCCAGACGGACGGAGGGCGCGAGGCGAAGAGCGGCTTGGCATGTTTGCCGAGCAAAGTGGTGAGCTCATCACGAACGAGTTTGATGACTTGCTGGTCCGGTGAAAGCTGCAGCATGACTTCGCTGCCAAGCGCTTTGCTGCGAATGCTGGCGAGAAGTTCGTCGACGACGCTGAGGGCTACGTCGCCTTCGAGCATAGCTTCGCGGATTTCGGCAAGCGCGGCATCGAGGTGCTCTTCGGTGAGCTTGCCCTGGCCGCGGAGATTCTTAAATGTGCGTTGCAGTTTTTCTGTGAGGTTTTCAAACATGTTCAGTGACCGGCGATCAGCGACCGGTGATGCACAAATTCATTTTAGGCGCGGAGGGAGGGGTGGTCAAACGAATGGGAGATGTTCAGTGGGAGAGACTGAGGGGAGGGGTACCCAGAAGTTGCTTGAAAAAGGCGGCAGGAAGTCTCTCGTGGACGGTTGAAGGGGCTGCGATTCCCTAGAAGTCAAGAAACATCAGACTGTCAAAGCAAGATGCCACGCTTCCCGGCAACGATCGCCGGGACTCCAACCGGGAGAAAAACCCGGCGGTACAAACACATTGGAATGGCTTAGACGTGCTGGAGGTGCGTGTCTTTGAAATGTGTGGGGTACTTGAGGCCGAAGCCGAGGAGGTGATCGAAGCCGATGTGGGCAGTCCAGATCAGGACGAAGGGAAAGAGTTGAGGCTTGGCGGCGAAGAAGGCGATGGCGAGCAGGATGGCGGGAGTTATGAGAGTGTGCACGAGGTTATAGAGAACTGCGCCGACGCGTACGTTCGCAAGGTAGCCAAGCATGAATAGGTCGGGCGCAAGGAAGAGAATCGCGAAAAGGAGCCAGTGGGCGTGGAGTTGGTGATAGAAGAAAGTGCTCAGGATGAGGATTGCGGCGCCTTCCAGCTGAAGAAGGATCGAGGGTTTGGTGAGCATGGGAATTAAAAGTCCCGTCTTTGTATTACTCGAATCGATGCGAGCAGCATCACAGCCGCGCCAGACACACTGGCCAGCGTACCTCGCCACGGGAAATGCCCCGAAAGGAGATAGGTGTGTCGATCAACATAAAAATCGCCAGTCACCATGCGCCAAAGGTTGAAAGGCCTGAGCCACGCATCAAAGATGATCGCGGTCAGGAGGACAATTCCAAAAGCCACAGCCGGCGCAGTGTATTCGCCTTCGATCAAAGAAGAAACCAATACCGCCATCGCGAAATACGCTAAACCACCGCCAAGTAATAGCAGGACGTAAAACACTACCTGGGAGATCAAAATTGGAGCTCCGGAGAGGAATGAAACCAGAAAAATAATCGTCCAAGGCACAACGCCCAACGCAATTGCCTCAAGGACTCCCGTACCAACACGGACAGCAAAAAGACGCGCGCGGCTTACGGGCAAACTCAAGGTCAACGAGGAGGTGCCAATCGCCTTTTCCCGAACGATCCCACCCATTCCCAAAAGGACTGCAGCCAAAATCCACATGATGACTAGGAATTGCTGAGTCACGAACAGCAGCCGATTGTAGTCTGCCGTCCACCCAGGGCGAATAAGTCCTTGAGCATGGCTGACAAAAACCGCGCAGAAGATGGTGAGAGTTGCCAGGCAAGTCAGGAATCTAGATCGAGTCTCAAGCCAAGCCTTGTACCAGAGCACGGTTCAATTCTCCTTCACCGTCTCAAGGAAGATGTCGCGCAATCCAATCGGCGCAACTTCCACAGAAACAGCGTTCAAATTATGGGCGCGCTCCACCACATCCTGTGCATTGCTGCTGGCAAAGACGCTCATTTGAAGTCCTTTTGTTTGTATCCTCTCCACGCCTGTGATCCGAAATTCCCGTTCGGGAGGAGGGAACGGAAAAACTAACTCAATCCGCCGATAAAATTGGCGCAAATGGTCGAGGGAGGCGTCCACCAATAGGCGACCTTTCTCGAGAATGCAAACGTGGTCTGCAACGCGCTCGACCTCAGCAATCTGATGAGACGAGAAGAAAATAGCCACTCCTTCCGCTGCTCGCGCGACGAGAGTCTGTAGAAGATGGTCGATTGCTACGGGATCGAGACCTTCGCTTGGCTCATCAAGAATCAGCAGTTCAGAACGGCGTGCAAACGCCAGCAGCAAAGCGAGTTTTGTTCGCATTCCTTTGGAAAGTGACTTGACCTTTCGCTGCGGAGGTAGTTTGTATTCACTAAGGAGCCTACTTGCTTCATCCGGGCGCCAGTCGGAGTAGAAAGAGCTCGCAAAGAATATGGTCTGTTCAACTGTCATGTAACCATAGAGTGGCTTGTCTTCGGCAACGTATGCGACTTTTCCACGCAATTCCCGGTTTTCTGCAGCGTCCGTAATTCGCTTTCCAAGCACGGCACCATCGCCGCTTGTTGGCCGGGTCATCCCGAGCAGCATTTTGATGGTAGTGCTCTTGCCAGCTCCATTTTGACCGAGAAAGGCCGTAATGCGTTTCGGCGCGATTGTGAGATTTAGTCCGCGAACGGCGGTCAGACTGCCATACGACTTGGTGAGGTCGTGAGTTTGGATTGCTGGGGTGTTGGTCATCGCTTTCTCACAATTTCGGCCGGGTAAAGCAATTCCGCTTCGAAAGCTCGCTTGATCTCCTCATCCAAAAGACCATTCTCCCGGAGCTGCTCGATTAAATCGCGCAGTCGCCGGCGTGCAACCTGCACATGGTCCGCGAGGGACCGCGTTCGGCGCTTCACGGAGACAAAGGCTCCCGAACCCTGACGCAACTCCAGAAGGCCATCATGTTCGAGTTCGGAGTAGGCTTTTGCAACTGTGTTGGGGCTGACGACCAATTCCTCTGCCAGTGTTCGAATGCCCGGCAATTGATCGCCATCCTGTAACGCGCCGGTTTCCGTGGCATGTCGAATTTGCTGCATCAGTTGCAGGTAGAGAGGCTGTCCCGTCGTTGGAGTGAGCTTAAAAAACATAAGGCAGCACTGTATTGCTGTTAAGGTACAGCGTAACAGTATTTGGCGTCAAGAGCCGCGAGACGGTCGGCGGTTAGATGCGCAGGCGAGCAACCATGTGGACAATATGGAGCTTGAGGAATTGGGCGTGCCTTCGTAGGTTCGAAGGCCCCCAGATAGAGGAGTGCGCCAGTGGTGGCAGAGAGCCGAACATTCCTGATACGTCGAGCGACGGACGGTGATGTTCCTGGAATTCTGGAAACGCTGAGCGCGGCGTTTGAAGACTATCGCGACAGGTACACGCGCGAGGCGTTCCTGGATACGGTGCTGACACTCGAGACAGTGGGCCAGCGATTGTCGGACATGAACGTGTTCGTGGCGATTGATGAAACCGGCGAGATCGTCGGCACTGTCGGATGCAATGTCATCAACGGCGAAGAAGGGGGAGAAGAAGGGCATATTCGAGGAATGGCAGTCCGTCCAAAGTGGCAAGGAGCGGGCGTTGCAAGGCAGTTGCTGAACTGCGTGGAGTCGGCGCTCCGCGACATGAAGTGCACACGGATCAGCCTGGACACTACGGAACCTCTTCAGCGAGCAATGCAGCTTTACGAAAAAAATGGTTTTTGCCGTTCAGGCAAGGTCAGCGATTTCTTTGGAATGAAATTGTTCGAATACGCGAAAGTGCTGAAAGTGGAAGATGCGACGGATAGAGCTGAATCGCAGGCGAGCCACGAAACACACTTATGATGAAAGATGTCCGGCGGATGAACTGCTGAACCAAGATGTGAAAACGAACGCGTTGGGCTGTGTCCGCCCTGTGAATGTTCAGGAAATGATGGACAACGTTCGCTCTTACCTTCGCATCACGCAGGCTAGGCCCAAGTTGGTGAAGAACTATTTTCGCGAACGCCACGTCCAATACGCCGCGCGCTGAAAAGTGTCGTCAATTTAGTGCTCGGAGTAATAATGTCAACGATCTATTATGGCGACCTTTTATGGCGACGATAATTTCTTCCCAGAAGGGACTGGGCTAGCTTTGTAGACGGTATAGCTCGGATTCGAGAACACCGGTCCAGTCCCGCCGAGCGACCGGCACAGGATTGCCCATTGATCGCTATCTATGCGCGATGCGACGAGGTAGGTGGCGCCCACTTTATCTATGTACTCACTTAGAGTTTCTCGATCCATATGCTGTTCGGGAAATCGTGCCGCTCGGCGGCCCGTGTACAGAGCCAGAGCCCTTGGCCCACCCGCAATGAAGATGGCGTTCTGAGGAGTCGCATCACGAACAAAATCATAAAGTTGCATCGCTGCCGCGCTATCCCATGCATCCGGGTTGGGTCCGAAGTCCGAAGTTCTGTATTTTCCTGCGTATGTCAGTAGCAATATCCCAGCCACCGCTCCAGCTGCAACCGTCCCGATGGTCGGCCAGCGTCGGCTGATGAAATCCCGCACTGAGAATAGCCCACGCGCAACGAGGTACAAATACACAGGCAGGAGCGGGAGAAGATAACGGCCCTGGTGCATTGGCCAGAAGATCAAAAACAATCCATAGCCTATGGAGAGCGGGTCCCAAACCGCCAAACGTAAATAATCAGAATTACTCGAAACGAGCCAAGATTGCAGCATAGCCAACAGAGCAAATACGCCGGCTGCTACCATCGAAAAACTAGCGATTCTACGATATCGAATCAGTCCGAACGCAATGATGCAAGGAATAAGTCCGATGCCAATCGACCTGGTTCCATAAGCCAGATAGCTGAGAAGGCCAACGCAAATTCCCGGCCAGAAATAAGGAGAACCCTTCCCGTCGCGCTCCCACAATGTACTGCAAAGAGCAAGAAGCGAACAGACAAACAACAAGAATGGCAGGTCAGACAATATCTGGTTCTTTTGCTCAGTAATAAACGGATTGAAGCCTAACAAAGCGACAACGAGCAACAACTGTAAAGTCCCTCGGTTCCGATACAACCGGGCGATCACGACGAGGCACAACATCAACGTACAAACAAGCAATATCTTATAGGGGTGTGGGTTCAGACCGCTGAATCGGTACACCGGCGCGAGCAGGATCGGGAAGACTGGCGGATATGCCGCTGGACTGTACAATGCCGCCTCTGTTGTGTGGATAAAATCAGTTGCGCCGTAGGGCCAACCGAATGCGAGGTTTCGGGCATGAGAAAGGTAAAGGAATGTGTCCTCGCCAGCCAGAAATCCGGGCCGAATCGTTACTAGTTGGAAGGCTGCAATTACACCGAGCAGCAGAAGGAGCAGCCTATTCTTGACGCACCATCGAAGTAAGTCCATTTAGAATGAACTGCATTATAACGAAGGCTTATGTTGTCCGCAAAACGCAAAGCGAATATGAGCCCAACGTCGAGGGCGACTGCATTTCCGGGCGCTAAGCTCGCACCGGGGGGATTTGCGCAGGCTCTGCGAGGGAACGTCACTGAACACTATTGCTTTGGCCTAGACTAGCCCGCCGCAACTTTCTTCGCCTGCGCTCTGAATTTTGCCCACCGCAACTTTGCTGCTTTTGAAATCTTCGCCCTCGCCGCGGCGGACATTACTCGCTTCTTGACTTGTGTGACTTCTCGGACGGAGTGGCGTGGAATTTCCAATATTCACCTGATGGAAAACTCGTCGCGCTCTCTCGCGGGACGAATCAGAGTGACGCAGTCCTCTTCACGAACACAAAATAGTTCAGCTTCTCCAAAACAAAACTGGAGTCGGTCTTTTTCCCTAAAAGGTGAGCTTCAGGCCGAGCTGGGCAGAGAAGGGGATGCCGACGGTGGTGCCGGGACCGAAGAAGTCGCCGAGAGCGCCGCCGGGTACACGGAGTTGCTTGTAGCTGGTGATGGGCACGGTTTCTGTGCAGGCGGGACCGTCGAGACAGAAGGCGGTAGCGTTCGTGAGGCTGTTTACAGGAGTGGGGAGCGCGGCTAGGTCGCCGACGTAGTTGTTGCCGGGATTTTGGCGGTTGAAGAGATTGAAAAATTCGGCGAAGGGGCGGAGGGTAACGCGCTCTCCAAGCGGGATGTTGCGGCTGACGCGGAGATCGGCTTGATAACAGGGCGTGCCGCGGAATTGGTCGAGTGAAGTTTGCACGCCGTTGACAACGGCGCGATCGTTGCCGGAGAAGCCATCGTTCAAAATATCGGCGGGAGTGGCAATGGTGAAGGGGCGCGCACTTTCGAATTGCGAAAGAGTGGAGAATTCAAAGCGCCAGGGAAGTTGCAGCGTGCCGATCAGCACGAAACGGTGGCGAATGTCTTCGCCGGAGGGACCGTGGTCGCCTGGACCGAAAGCGTTGAGCGGATCGGAAACTCCATTGACGTAGTCGAAGAGTTCGCCGACGACCGCGCCCCAGGTAGTGGCGCTGGCGAGAACATAGTTGGCGGTGAGTTCGAAACGATTTGAGAAGCGATGCTGGAGCTGAACGGCAACACCGTTGTAGCTGGAGCGATTGTCCGCGCGGAAGAGAGAAATGTTTGGCGAAGCGTCGGGAAGCGAAAAGCCGGAGATGAATTCGTAGCGGCGATATTGATGGACGCCTTGCTGGTGTTCGTAGGTCAGGCTGATGCGCCAGTCTTTTGCCCAGCCGTGGGAAAAGTCGTGTTCGACGGCGGCGCTCGCCTGGAGCGCGTACGGCGTGTGGTAGCGCGGATCGATGAGGGCGCCCTGGCCGCCGTCTGCGCCGCTGGGAAGACACGCTGGATTCGACAAATCGTAGACAGCGCAAGGTGTGATCGGTTGATTGACTGCGACGAATGCGTCGACCCAACCGTTTTGCGCGAGGTCGTTGTAATAAAGACCGACGCCGGCTCGAAATACGGTGTGTTGTGATGCGCCGGGAGCGTAGGCGACGCCGAGACGCGGCGCGAAGGCTTTGCGATAGTCATGAGGAATGCCGCTAATGAGCGGAACGTTGAGCGCGTGAAGCGTGGAGAAAGCAGGATTTTGCGATTGAGCGCGGCCGGAAGCGGTGAAGAGGCCGAACGTGGTGTCGTAGCGAAGCCCAGCATTCACAGTGAAAGATGGCGTGACGCGCCAGGAATCTTCCAGGTAAAAGCCGAGCCGGCGAAGACTTTGCGCGAATGTGCCGTTGCCAGCTTCCGCGTCGTTGCAAGTTGTATCCGGAAGCGCTGCGGCGGTGCAATGGTAGTCGGCGACAAATTGAGCGGGGTTGGAGAGATAGAAGGAAGGATCCTGGGTGAATTGGACGAGGTGTTCGGCAGAGGACGCGAGCGCGCCGCGAAGGACGGGTTCGTGGATGAGATTGACGCCGAAGCGAAGTACATGGCGGCCGGAAGAGCGGAAAATGTCGTAGCGAAATTGATATTTCTGCTGATCGCGGACAGTGGGAAAGGCGGAAATTTCAGTAGCAAACTGATTGTCGCCGAACGTTTCGAAGCCGGAAGTAGTGTGAAAATTCGCGCTGAAGGGAAAAGCCAAGGCAAGGTCGAGATCTGAATTTCGCGCTTTGGTGTGATGAAAATTGCTGGCTTCAAGAGTGAGCGCGCCAAGCCAGTTCGGCGAAAAGCGGAACTGCTGGCCGAGGAGAATGTTGTAGTAGTTCGACGTGGTAGTGGAACCAGTGGAAGGGAGCGCGGCTTGCTGGACGAGATCGTTCTGGGTGTGATTGCGATCGAGCGAGGCGCGGAGAAACCATTGTGAGTTCACAGACTGCGCCCAATCGAGACGCGAGGTGAAAAGCGTGTCACGAAAAGGGACAGGAACATTTGTGGGAACGGAAATGGAAGACACGCCGGGTATCAGACCGTCGGAGGCGAGTTGAGAGAGCGCGTTGAATTGTGATTGGGAGTTGGCGCTGTAAGCGACGCTGGCGTTTTCGTCGATGTATTCGTAGGAAGTGAAGAACCACAGCTTATCGCGGCGCAGGGGACCGCCGAGAGTGGCGACACCGTTCTGCCGAGAGAAGGGCTGCTTGGGATCAGCCTTCGGATTATCGAGAGGGTTACGAGCATTCAAGTTTTTGCCGCGATAGTAATAGGATGCGCTGCCGTGCCAGTCATTCGAGCCGCGGCGGGTGGAGAGGATGATGCTGCCGCCGTTGGTGCGCGAAGTTTCCGCGCCAAACTGCGCGGAGCGGATGACGAACTCCTGCATGGCCTCGGGAGAATAATTTTGCAGGAAGCCGCCGATAAAGTCGTCGTTGTTGTCGCCACCGTCCACAGAAAAATCGATGTTGAGGCCAGAGCTACCACCAAAAGAGACGGCGGTGATGCGCGCCTTGGTGGGATCGGAAGGTTCGACGGGTGCGGTGAACGGCGCCATCAGAGAAATATTGGCGAAGCTGCGAGCGGAGAGTGGAATTTCGTCGATGTCGTCGGAGGTGATGACGGTTTGCACGGTGCTGCTGGCAGTATCGAGCGGATGGCTAGCGAGCGAGGGCCCGCGATCGCGCACTTCGACGGACTCGTGCAGCAATTCGGGAACGAGGACGAAGCGGACCGAGGGCTGCGTGCTGATGGAGATGGCGACTCGTTGCGTTTGCGCGGCGAAACCTTTTGCGGTGACTTGGAGAGAGTAGGTGCTGGGAGACAGCGCTGGGAAATGGACTTCTCCGCGAGAGTCGGCGGATTGCGAAAGACAGGTGGCGGAATTTTCGTCGGCGAGTGTGATTTGCGCGGCGGGAATGGCGCCACCGGAAGAGTCCTGAACTTCGACGAGGAGAGAGCCGCGAAGTTCCTGCGCGGAAATGGCAGAAGGAGCTGCGTAGAGCGCAGTGAGTGCGACAAGAATCGCGATGACCTGTTTCGGCGCCCTGGGCACGCATCCGTCTCCTGAAGCGAATGCCAACACACGATTGTATGAGTAGACGCATAGAATCCCGCAACGGTTTCTGCGGGATGCAATTGCAAGAAGGAAGGCGCTGTAAATGAAAACTAGGGCTGCGAAAGGTGCGCGTCAAACCAGGCTACAGTGCGGCGGATGCGGTCGCGTTGGTGCTCGGGTTTGACGAAGTGATGGCCCTCGTGTTCGTAAACGACGAGCTGCGTTTCGACGCCGAGCGTTTTCAGCGCGTGCCAAAATTCGTAGGACTGCGGCGTGGGGCACTCGCCGTCGCTGTCGCCGACGATGACAAGCGTGGGCGTCTTGACTTGTTTAATGAAGGTGATGGGAGAGCTTTTGGCATAAACGTCGGGATCGTCGTAAACGGATTTGCCGAAAAATGGAATCATCCACTGATCGATTTTGTTTTCGCCGTAGTAGCTCTGGTAATTTGCGATGCCCGCGCCGGCCATGGCGGCTTTGAAGCGACTGGTTTGCGTTACGGCCCACATGGTCATATAGCCGCCGTAACTCCAGCCAGTGAGGCCGAGGCGATTGGAATCAATGGGCGCGATTTTCAGCGCTTCATCGACGCCGGACAAAATATCGCGAAGGTCGCCATAGCCGAAATCGCGCACGTTGGCGCGCGTGAAGGCTTCACCTTGGCCGAAACTGCCGCGCGGGTTTGGCATCAGGACAAAATAGCCAGACGCGGCGAGCGCGAGAGCGAAATCGCCGCTGCCGGGCCAGCTGGAAAGCACGGCAGCGCTCGGGCCGCCGTGAACTTCGACGACCATCGGATATTTCTTCGATGAATCGAAATTCGCGGGATAGATGAGCCATCCCTGAACGTCATACGAATCGGATTTCCAATGGATGCTTTTTGTCTGACCCCAGGCGGGGGTGACGCGCTTGTTGCGCTGCGTAATTTGTTTCCAATTCCCGATGGGCCCCGCCCAGATTTCCGGCGGCGCGGAAAACGAGCGGCGAACAGCTGCAGAGATTTTGCCGTCATCTGAAACGGAGACGGAAGGCCCCCAAGTGCCGGTGGAGACGAGATCCTCGGCGTGATACAGCGAGTCAATTTTTGAAGTGGAGGATTTTGCCGTGTCGAGATCAAGCGAGAGGAACGAGGAATCGCCCTGCGCGTATTCGCCGGCGATAATTTTCCCATCCTTCGTCCAGGTAAGCCAGCTTGCGGAGGCTTTGCGTTCCGGAGTGAGATTTTGCGGCCGTCCGCCCGTGGCGGGCATCACAAAAATGTCGCCACCGACAGAGCCAAAGTCGCTCATCAAACCTTCAATGAATGCGATGGATTTTCCGTCCGGCGACCACGCCGGAAAATTAATCTGGAGGGTAGGTTTGTAGATGGACTTCATCAGGCCGGAAGCCGCGTCGAGGATGGAAAGTTCGGCGATCCACCAGTTGTTGTCGCCATTGCCGAGCGCGGAGGTGACGACAAGATGGAGATCGTCCGGCGCCCAGTCATATTCGTAAATGTAGGTGTCGGCGGGAGAGACCTGGCGAAGCTTGCCGGTGGCGATATCGATGAGCGCGAGGCGCTGTTCGAAGAAGGCGTCCTTGATTTCGCCGGTTTCCGGAGTTTCGGCGACGAGCGGTCCGGCGGCGCGCGTGGCGTTTTCGGTGAAGAGAACGGCGATGGTTTTGCCGTCCGGAGAAAATTTTGGCGAAGCCAGAAAGCCTTTCACATTGCTGAGGCGCTTTGCGGGCTGGCCGGTCGCGGATTGCAGGTACAACTGCAATTGGCCAGGTTTGGCGGCGTCGGAAAGAAAGGCGAAGCCGCGGCTGTCCGGGGACCAGGCGATGTCGCTTTCGGCGCGAGCGGTTCCTGAAAACGCGGTGATTTGCCGTGCGGGACCTTTGCCGTCGATCGTGGTGGTGAAGATTGCAGAGTTGCCGGATTCCGCGCCGCTTTTGTCGCGAAGTTCTTCGACCCAGGCGACTTTTTT
>WNGJ01003653.1_pt1 | contig 16333 bp, 24 predicted proteins | sample 5400611 | NCBI WGS metagenome assembly WNGJ01 (sample SAMN13153375, study PRJNA577476) | soil metagenome | isolation source: 40 cm soil or saprolite under Garry oak tree replicate 1 | place: USA:California | collected 2016-06-15 | reverse complement strand
AAACATGGGCGTGATCGGCAGGCCGATCACGCCGGGCGCAGGACTGTTTGGCGGCTTTGGGCGGCCCGGAGGGGGCTTCGCGCACGTTGGCCGGAGATAGAGCGCGCAGACTTTTCAATGACAAGTTTGACCTGACGGCGGGGCGTGCAATTTTCTAGTCAACCGGAACAGTTCCATTGTAGGGAAGCGGAGCAAGCGTACGACTGCCGGTATGAACAGACCACGGTGACTTGGCAGTGGCACGAAGGTGCCATTAGCAACTTGCAAAACTTTAGCGACAATGACCCAACTCGTATTCCACAGTGCGAGGGTCCTGATGAGGATTGTGAGGTTGGTCCTCTTTGGCACACTGTTTGTCGCCTTTGCCAGTTTGGGTCTTGCTCGGGATGTCAGATCGGCTACATCTATGACGACGTTTCTGTACTTCACTATGATGTTATCCGCGTGAAAGGAATAAACCCCGCCAGGGTGGGCTTCATTCTTTTGGGTTCGTCGTGGAAGCCAGTGTATTCCAACTCCGAAGCCCTTCGCATCCTTGCCTATCCAAGTCCACCGCTGAAGTCGCCTGACGCTCAATTCTTGGAGTCGGTCCGCTCTATCGTCGGGAAAGAGACTGGTGCTAGTGGTTTCCCGATAACAACGCACTTTATGTCGGGCAAAAGGCGGTATCTTTGCCGGACCTTTGTTCTGGAACCCGAATCCAATAGAAATTCGAAACCGACTATTGCAATCGTTCTCGAACGCCAACGCGGGGTTCTTATCGACCTGGCGGCGCGATTTCAACTGACCGACCGTGAAATTGAAGCAGTGCAGCATCTGGCAGATGGGCTGACGAGCAAGGAAATCGCCCAACGAATGAACGTCAGCCCGGCGACTGTGAAGGTTTTACTACGGCATGTCATGCTGAAGATGGATGTCGCCACCCGTTCCGGCGTCATCGGAAAGCTCATAAGCGGCGAGCATTTGGGCGACGAGTAGACGCTACTGTGATGTTGACCCCGCCGCCGGGCGCAGGTGCCGGCGCCCGCGCGGGATTTGTTGTGCGCTCGCAGTCCGCCGGATCTGTGAGTTCCTCGTCAGGCTTCATCCAAAACGCCAGGATTGCGCCGAAAAGCAAGAGCGCGATTCCCGCGACGAACGTCATCGCCCAGTTCCCGGTCTTATCGATGATATAGCCGCCGACTAAGCGGCGACACGATCGCCGCCAGCGCCGATCCCGAGTTCATGAAGCCGCTGGCGAATCCGGCGTAGCGTGGCGCGATGTCCATCGGGATCGCCCAGAAGGCGCCGACGGTGAATTCGGAGAAGAAGAACGCCAGGCTCAGCGACAGCACGATGATCGTCAGATCGTGAATGAGCAGGACAGGCGCCATGAACACCATCGATATGAGGAAACCGGCCACAATCACATTGCGTCGCGCTTTCGTGCGGCCATGCGTGCGCTCGAATATCCGATCGATTTTCAAGATACAAGGGGTCAAGGTATGCAGCTTAACAATCTGTTTCGTCTAGCAGCAATGGAACATGAAAACCATCTGTTCACACGGTTGTGGCGAACTCTTCAACAGGTGGAGTTCTGGCACGAACTTCTGCAGCGGTTAATTCTTCTGCTTGCGCTGGTTGTGGCCGCGAAGCTGCTTCTTTCCGTCACAAAGCGAGAAGTCCGCACGTTGGCTCGGCATCGTCGCGGATACCGTGCAGCGACGTTGGTAGCATGATTCAAAGCCTGATTCGTTATGTGGTCGTTTTCTTTGCGGTCTTAGGCGGTCTTCAGATCCTCGGTGTGCCGACCGATCATGTTCTGACAGGTTTAGGTATCGGTGGATTGGTGATGGCCCTCGGTACACAGAACGTCATCCGTGATCTCATCTCGGGTATCGCGATTCTGTTGGAGGATACGATGGGAATCGGCGATCAAGTGATCATCAATCCTCACGGGCTGAAGGGCGAGGTCACCAAGATGGGAGCCCGGATTGTTCAATTGAAAGGCTCCGAGGGGGAAACGCATCAGATCGCCTACAGCAGCATCAATAGCGTGACAAACTTGACGCAACATTGAAACAGATCGTGATGAGTTCGAGTGTTGCGTGCGCGTCCTAGGTCTGATCGCTTGTTCCGGAAAGCTGCCGCGCCGCCGTCTGTGGAGACCAGCGTGGTAAAAACTAGCCCAGTGCAATTTGAGAACTCTGTCACAGCCGTCTTAACCACGCGCCTGCCGAGCCGCACGTTGTTCGAGACCGCCTGCCGCACGGATCTGGAGGGCATCGTCACCAAGCGGAAGGACTCGGTCTATCGCGCCAGCGAGAAGCCCTCACCGCACTGGATTAAGATTAAGAACCCGAACTATTCGCAGGCTGAGGGGAGACAGGAATGGTTTGAGCGGCGGCCCTGACACCACCTTTTGATTTGTGATTACGCGCCGTTTGCGTCGTTTTCAGAAGTTCTTCCAACCCTGCATCAACCATTGCCTGTTGGCATTGGTTGCACCGAATTAGGTGGCCGTGCTCTGCCTCGTCCAGGGATTGCTCCTGGAGCAAAAAGGCCACCGAACGGGCTAGCGAAATATGAAGCATTGATTCCGGAGTATTCAGCCCGTGTCGTTCCGAAATCTGTGCAAAATTGAACACCCGGTGACCTTTTAGGCGGGACCGAGAAGCCTTCCCGAAAGCGTTGAGATCGACCAGAACACCTCTCAAACCGGTGTATACACTCAGACTCACAAGTATCCTGGCACGCCATCGGCTCCCGTGGTGCGACGTCGCTGTATTACGCTACCTATTCTGTCCGCCGGCTTTCACACTCAGGCCCGGGGGAGTAGACAACGGCCCACGGGATTGCAAGCGCCGATCCCGGAGTACCAACCTTCAAACATACCGAGTCGGGCCGCTTTGGGCAACGTTGGCGGTCACCTTCGACGGCAACGTGTACCGCTATGTTGTCGCATTCGAAGATAGCCGTATCGACACGTTCTTCGGATTCGAACTCCGGCTGGCGTCATCGGAAGTATGATCGCCATGCGCGTATGCGTCCTGAAGTTTTACATGTATACGGCCTCACCGGCTCCGAAGCGTGGCATGACCATGCCGCTCACGGCACGCTAAGCTGCGTCGCCTACGGATTCCGGCGGGGTGTCGGATGACGTAGTATGTTGGCTGGTCTAAGTAGGCGTAAAGGACGCCCTGACAAACACGGCATCCATGAAGGTGGCCTTGCTCCCACTTCTCCACTCTGATGCGTCCGCCCGCCAGACCCCACAAGCGACTATTCTCAATGTGCGTCACGAACTGTTGCTTCGGATCTTCCATACCAAATCGCCGACGCTAAACTGAGGAACGCGCTGCATGTCTGTCTCGTCGCCTGCGTCCTCAGAGGAAATAGTCCTCTCTATATAAAGAAGACGTAAAATCGAGCCGCCAACACGCAAAAAAATGCAGGTTGATCCGATGCCGCTCCTAACGGCGCTTCGCCATGCAAACCCATACTGGACCTAATCTGGCTGTCCACCTCTGCACATTTCAGGTATGACAGGATTGAGTGCGGTCATTTGGATTTGAACATCACGGCGTCGCTTCGCGGTCGCGTAGGTCACGCCAGCCGCTTGGGCTACTTGGCCGGGAGTCACAGCGTCTTCAACTGAAGGCTTTCTTGAGCACGTCGCGCTATTGTTCTTGCAGGCGTGCCATAAAGCCAGACTTTATCAAGAGCTTCATAGACAGTAAGCCAATGACTCTAGCCCGTGCGTGCTAGAATTTTGCGTTTACAAAAGGGGGGAGGCAAAAGTGCCCGACAGCACACGACTGCTCGAACTTGCTTTGAAAGGACTTGAAGCGGAACGAGCGAAGATTGATGACGAAATCGTACAGATCCAATCCCAACTGAATCCACGTCCTGCTACCGCACAAACCGCCACCGCAGGAAGCTCAACGCCACCCAAGACAAGAAGAATGAGCGTGGCGGCGAGAAAGAAAATCTCAGAGGCTATGAAGCGGAGATATGCGGAACTTAATTCCGGTAAACGGCAAACTGCGGGTAGCCATCTGACTGAGGCTGGCCGAAAAAAGCTGTCTGAGCTGATGAAGAAGCGTTGGGCGGCGAAACGCAAGGCGAAATCGAGATAGAGCAAGTTAGGACCGGGAGATTAATTCGCCCCGACCGCCCGCAATGTGGGCAAGGGCACGGAAACCGTCGATCTTCAGTTCGTAGATGAAGTCAGCCGAGTCGAATGGTTCAGCGCGGCGTGAAAGCCGCATGGGGCGGAGGTTTCGGGACAGCACACATGAATCATAAACCGTGCGGTCTTCACCCCTGAATCGCACGCGCAGCGACGCCTATATGCTTGCCTGAAATCGAAGAATGGGAATTACTAACAAGTGACGTGCAAAAAGGCATTGGTTCCATCTGGCTTTTGCTTCAGCTCCTTGATCGCTTCCTTCGTCGATAGGATCATTAGTTTGATTTTGCGGCTCCGAGCCTCGCGCTTCACTTCCTCCATGACCGGCAAGGCCCCGGTGCCGGTCCCCACCACCAGCCGACGGCACTTCCAGGGTATCTTCTCTTCGATAGAGAGCGGCGTGTGCCCGAATTCGCCGCGAAATTGTTTGGATGGTTTTTTTCTTGCGCCTGCGGACTCGCCCGCGATCGATCACCACGTCATGCTCGTACGTAGTCTCATCTATCCGGATTGAACCAAAAGAAACTCTCTCAAAGCGCATAGACACCTCACCCTTTAGTATAGGCGTCGCGCTTTGAAGGGGCGAAACACGCGCCGGACGCATCAGTAGAGTGCACAAACCGGCGATGATGCGATCTGAAGACCGAAGGTTGGTAGCACGCTTCCGACCACGATTCAAGATCAGGATTTGATGTCGCATCAACACAATACAGACTCGGCAACAACGGACCGGAGTCCACCGGGTTGAACCAGCCGGATGATGGTGACGATCGCATGCAGGAAAAGGGTGAAAAATGTCGCGCATGCTCAGGATGGTATCAAACTGAAGAAGTTCAAGAATTCAGGGCGCTTGCGGTATTCGCCTACGACACGCTTCGTCAACCATCGCGATGATGTTGGCGCGGTCGTTGAGAACACCTTCCGCCTCGCCGAACTTGAAGATCGTGGTGACGATGATCTTTCGCAGTTCTGCCCGAGCAACCGCTGCAGCTGGCGGCCTTTACCAGATTGGGCGTGTCGGCAGCATAGAAGGTGCTCGATATCTGCGTATCGAGGTCGATGCGGTCGACAACGATCATCACGGTGGGGTTCTTTAGCGCCGAGTGCAGACGGAGTTTGCGTGCCGCGAAGAGCATCAAGAGCGATTTCCCCGACCCCTGGAAATGCCAGATCAGCCCCTTCTTAGGGTGCCCGCGCGCCGCAGTTGGGGCACGACACTCCGATTCGACTCATGGGACCAATCCTTTTTAACATCACACCAGCAAGCCTTGTAGTATGTCCAGCCCTGGTCGGGAGCTAATTTCCCCGACGACAAAATCCAGGGCTTCACTAAAGCAAAACTCGCCGGTGCATTAACCTATGGAATGGCTTCATGTTCCCATCCTTTCCCTACAACCGAACTTGCGGGTCATCAAGGCATTTCTACGGACAAACGAGGTCAACCAGATGATACTCAGGTGAATCCAACGACGTACCTTCACCTTTGGAAGAACAATGTGGACCTCGGCATTTCGGGTCCTTACGGAAACATAACGGACGGTTCAGGAGCGTGGTCGCTTTTGGGCAATTACGGCGCGGAAGATGTGGGTGTCTGGCAGCTTCAGGCCGTCATCGGCGGCGCCGGCTCGGCCGAAATGTCAGCGCCGATTTTGGCGCGCATGGCGAACTGAAATTGGAGAGTCAAAGGCCGCGAATTCCGCTGTGGATAAAGATCCTGCTGCTCGCGATGCTAAATCTTGCAATCCTGGGAACGGTGTTCGCCGCGTTTCTGCGCTCGCAGTTGAAGCCGGAGCTGGAATCGTTCCTCATGGCGGAGGCGCGTGAAGGGTACGACGTGGAGGACGTCGCCAGACTCCACCATGCCGACGCGGCTTCGGGGCGTATCAACAAGTACAACCCTCGTCACCACTCCCTTCAAGGGAAGGGGTTCATTTCATCGCCAAGTTTTGAGTCGTTCCGTCAGCTTCGTTTCCAATGAAGCCAGCCAATTACCCAGGAGTGCTATCGCCCGGCGTGGTAGGAGTACCGGACCAATGTCGTAGGAGTTTTTCGGTCTCGTCGAAAGGACGAGGAATGACATGAACGCTGATCAGTTCACCGACGCGCCGGGCAGCGATGGAACCCGCTTCGGTCGCGGCTTTAACCGATCCAACATCCCCACGCACGAGGACCGCGACGTAGCCATTGAGGAGATATTCTTTGCCAATGAGAACGACGTTGGCCGTTTTTACCATCGCGTCGGCGGCCTCGACAGCCCCTACAAAACCGCGGGTCTCTATCAATCCCAACGCCTCGTTCACGTTAGCTCCTTGTTGGTCCAGCGCGGTAACGTACCAGGAAGCCTGCAGAAAAGCAATTGATCGGACAAAAAAGGGAGTGTTCTGTTAGTGTGTTGCCGCTTTCGGGAGTGTCTCGATTGCATCCTTGGCCTGATTGACAAGGTCCATTAATTTCCAGCGCTCCAATGAAGTGAAATCGGACAACTTTCCAAAGTAGTTCAATGCTTCGTGGAAGGCTTTCTCAGCGTTATTACGGGAGAAATCACCACCAGGGACATTCCCCATCGAATACTTTGTATGTGCGACCTTGACGAACGTGAGGGCCAATTCGAGTTCAATTCTTATGAATTCCTTCGCCCTACATTCCAAACGGGCATCGCTAAGCTGCTTCCAAGAGCTCTTGTGTCGTCCATACATGATCTGTGATCCCGCTCTCCATTGCTGGAGTGACCTTCAGCGTCCGATGAATCCGGTAGAAGTCGTAGAACGCAAAATGTAGGGCCAGCGCCGCCGCCGGTTTTCTATGGGCTCTCGCTGTCGTGCGCATTCAGCGTCGAGGTAGATGATAGCTGAAAGTCGCAGAACACCGTGTCACCCATCTCGACATCCGGAATTTCGATCACATAGTGATCCAATTCCGCAATGCCAGTTTCATGGGGTCTTACCGCGACGACAGTGCCTATCTTTCCAGGATAGAAATCCGCCAGAATGCCAATTACCCGAACACGCTCTCCGATCTTAAAGCGATGATTCACAATCCGAACCTCCGCGAAACAATGAAATCGTCGTCTCCCTGAGGGAGGATGCACGAAATGCACAAGAAAGGCGACAACAGATTCGATTCCAGGCTGGGCGATGCTTACACGTTCTCCGGGATGAGGCGGGACCGCGCATTCGCTTCGTTGAATAGTCCCACACCGGAAGTCCGCCGAAATGCCGATTACAGATATCTCCGCCCGATGTTCTTTCGCGAGCAAGTCCGCGAATGTGGCGGCCTCGATCTATGGGCATGCGCTGGAACGTCTGCATTAGAACGTGCTCGTATCTTTTGGAATGCCGCATCATTGGATGCATGGCGCACAGCGCACATTCTCTTCCCATGAAACGGACGGCCTACGTGTTAGAAACCAAACCGGTGTATTCTCTTAGCGGTCCATCCCGGGAGCAGGGTGCGGAGCCCACAAATACTTGAGATTCTTCTTAAGCGACTTTCTACCGCTTGCGCCATCCCACCGAGGAGTCAAGGCATGACGCGCATCCGCAAAGCTGTTGTAGCTGTTGCAGGTTCAGGAACAAGGTTTCTTCCGGTTACTAAAGCTATGCCGAAAGAGATGCTCCCGATCGTGGACAAGCCGATCATCCAGCTTGTAGCCGAAGAAATTGTCGAGGCGGGCATCCAAGACGTCATCTTCGTCACGAAGTGGGATAAGAGACCATTGGAAGACCATTTTGATCCCAATTGGGCGTTGACACACGAGCTACAGAAGGCTGGCAAAGACCATCTTCTGGACGATATCGATCACCTTTGCGAACAAGCTAACTTTGTGTTTATTCGTCAGCGGGGCCCGTATGGAAATGGTACCCCAGTGCTAGCGGCAGAGAGCCTAATTGGGGACGAGCCGTTCCTTTATGCTTGGGGTGACGATCTTGTAAAGTCCTCAACTTCATTCTCAAAACAATTAGTAGAGGACTATTCAGTTCATGGTCTACCCATGATTGGAGTGCAAGAGGTTCCCAGAGAAGAAATACCGCAATACGGAATTGTCAAATTGCGTGAAGGAACATGCGAAATCGAAGACATCGTGGAGAAACCCTCGATCAATGAGGCTCCATCCCGGCTAGCGGATTTTGGCCGCATGATACTCAACAAAGAGATTGTGAATGTTCTAAAAACAATTGGGTGCGGCTCTTTTAGAACGAAGTAATGTTCTTGCTCGCGACTGTTGGAAACGGGGGGAGGAGTCCGTTGCTTAAAGGTAAAGTGACGCTGGCGTGAGTCGCGGGAGATTCGTGCAGGCTATGAGTTGTCGCATGCAAACAGCGGCGACCCGAAGGACTACTTGACGCGCTTGAGATGCTTCTTGGCGCGGCCACGGATCGGAGGCACCTGACCGCCCGCATAGAGCGCCACGTGATTACGGCGATACTCCTGCTCTTCATGGAAGCGCCAGTAGGTATCGAAGTCGCCGCTGGTTCGCAGCGCACGTAGACGCAGCACGGCTTCTGCGCCTGTCAGACTCCAACGGGCTCCCGTCCGATCCATGCGGTCTTTGAGCAGATAGCGGCAAGCGCCTTCGATAACGCCGGTGGCGATGGGCAAACCCATGTTCAGATACTCGTTATACTTCATATTCTTCTTGTACTTGAGCAAGTAATCCGCGCAGGAGTCGATGCGCTGCCGCGCTTGTTCGTCGAATCCATGCCGTGTGGCGCTGCGCCGGATGCCGGCAGCCACATGGGCAGCGCGCCCCTTCAGAATGGCCAGCAAGCGTTTCGAGACCCAGGCTTCCAGTTCCGCAGTTCCTTCTTTATGGAAATCCAGACCGGCCTTCCAGACCCGCTCGGCCACATGAATGAAATCGAGAATAATCCACGGGTAATAGCCTTCTTTGTGAAACCGCTTGCGCAGGATATCCAGTTGCGTTTCGTTGCCGTCCACCAGCGCGATCCATCGCTTGTGTCCTTCCGGATCGCGCCGCCGGGCTTCGCGAAAGGCTTCCTTAATGACGTCCTCGGGCGGCTTTTCCAAACTCGCCCACACGCGTTTGTTCTCCGGACGTGGACGACGACAACCTTCCTGCTCGTGGTGCGGCGCCAGACCTCCCAGAACATCCTCGGGTCTCCGGCTGTAGGGCTGGATGGTATAAACGGCCGCGACTGTCGCCATGCGTTTGGCGTTGCGCTTCTCGCCACGGCTGAGCCGACCCGTTAGCTTATGTGGAGTCGTTTCCGCCTTCCTCTGCGTGGCCTCGCGCAGGTCTTCATGACGCATGACAACGCCCTTACCATCGACGGTAACGACCATAAGCGGTCCCGTCCGCTCGGGCTGCCGGAACTCATATCCCTCTTTGTAGAACGCGTCGAAGTCTTCGGCTGCCCGGACTACCAACTGCTCGACCTGACGTTTGCCGACCTCGGCTCCGGTCGTTTCCCTCAGCAACCCCATCACCTCGTCGAAGGAGTTTCCCGCAGCGGCCCAGGCCGTCCGCCGTCGTAGCTCATGAGAATAGAGTTCCTTGGGCAGGTTTAAATCCGCATCCATCGGATGCAGGCCAGTCTTCCCTTCGGCAAGATAGCCGGCGCGTTCGATCCTGACCTCGCCGAACACGGTCTCCAGTCCCCGTTCATGAAGCCGTTGCTGCACGCGTTCCTCTCCATCGCTGCCTTTCACCGGCGCGGCAGCCTCGCCCGGACCCCGAACTTCGACGTGCGCTTCCAACAGCTGCCGCATCAGTTCCCGGCCCCGTTTCTCGAGTTCTCGTTCCAAATCGCTTTCTCTCAAACTGCAGGCCTCCTTCGAGCCCAAAAACGTCTCCAGCGCCGCGAAGCTTTCACGCGCTGGCGCAAAGGCGTCACCATCGACTGCCGGCTGAGCCGACACCGCTCAGCACTCCCTCAATTGCCGCGCCGCGTCGCGCGTCAGAGGATAAACCAACACCGTCTTGGGTGAAACCTCGCCGCCGCTCCGCCGCCGATCCATTCGTCCCAAACCGCTGGTCCGACCCAAATCCATCCAGTTCGCCGCGCGGTAACACGTGCCGCGATACCGTTGCGGATCCACCAGCGTTTCGGCCAACAGCGGCTCCAGACCATAGCGCCGTTTCCAGTCCACCACGATGCGTCCGGCGGCTTGCCCTAAAATCCGGCTCGCCAAATTTTTGATTTCGACCCACGGCAACACGAGGAACCGGCTGTTATTGACCACATGGCCGAGATTGCGCACGCGGGCCTCATCGTCCCATCCGATCCATTCGTCGCGCACTGCGATCCGCCATGCCGCGCTGGAAAACTGTAAGCATGCCACCAGACTCCGTTCCGGCAGGTCGGCATAAATCAAGTAGCGCAGATGCGCTCCAAATGGCACGGCGTGCCCAAGGTAGTGATACCGGCCCACCAGTTCTCGAAATAGCCGTCGCGCGTCATCGCTCTCGACCAGTTCCAACTCCAGCCGATCCAGTTCATGCGCTGTTGTCTGAATCACAGCGCCGGGACTGCCCAGTTCCGTTACCGGTACGGCTGTCCGGCTTCCCACGGGACGCCCCGCTCGCTTTTCCGGCAACACCAACAGCCCGGCGGCTTCGAGCTTCTCCAGAAATTCCCGGCACTCCCTGCCCTTTAGCGATCCGTTCCGCCGCTTCCAGCCCAATAACTCACACACTGTCCGCGCCAGTTCCATCCGGCTCAGACCATCGCAATCGGCGATCACGTCCTGGATCAGTTTCTGATCCTCGCCGGTTACCCGTCGGCCTAAGAAATGCAGTTGCCGTCTCTCCACGCCTGTCGTGAACCTCCTCGACAGACCTACCCTACCAAGGCCGAAGACAAATGTCCACTGAATTGATGAACTCAAACAGGCGAGATATCGTTCCGGTAAAACCATAAGTGGCCACAACGCGTTTCTCAGGCCACCAACAGGTGAGACTAACTCAGTGGATACACGCGGTTTTTACTTCGTTCTAAAAGAGCCGCACCCAAAACAATTCCGCTCGGAAAGGGCAACGAACTTTGGATTGTCGATGCAATTCGAGAGTATGTCAAACATGGAGGCAAATTCTTAGTAAAAGAGGTACAAAATGGAAGATGGCTGACAACCGGAGATCCTTTAAATTACCTTAAAGCCGTACTGTTGTATGCGTTGGATCGAAATGAGCTGAGGGATCCGCTACTTCGGTTCGTTCGAAGCCTGATCGCGGAATACCAGGTAAGAGATTGATGGTCCAAATCTGTGGTTGCGGAACTGAACGGGAGAGAGCTATTGCGGTTGCAAACTTCGAAATCTAGCAGCGCAAGCAAGTCTTCAATTTTCCAAATTAGAGCGCCCGATTTCAAACTAGACCACTACCGAAAATTACTCAAACTTCTACGCGTGCTGCGGCCTCGACGCGCAGTGCAAAAAGTGCAAGACACCCTGGACGCGTGCGAACTGGTATCAGCGCATTCAATGGGGACATCGCCGAGGGTGGGTGGAGCGGAACAAATGAACCATCTTGCCGATGCTTCTTTTAGCACGAGCACGTTGCTCGGATTCTTTAATTTAGTTCTGTTGATTGTGCCGTTCGCGATTGCACTTATCCTAAACTGCGCGCCGACACTTTGCCAAAAGCTGATTAGTTTCAGCGTACGCAGATTGCCGCATGTGTATCAGGTACGAATGTACGAGGAATGGCGGGCGGGCCTTGCTGAAACGTCTGGCACGTTCGCTAAGCTCACATACGCCCTCGGCTTGATCCGCGCCAGCGCCGCGATCGAGAGCAAGGTTCCTCTCGACGCTTCCAAAAAGACCGAAAGTGAACAGGAACGGCTTAACAGAGAGTATGACGACCGTCAGCGCACCGATCCCACTAACATGAACCGTTGGTATGAAGCCGGACTCCTGGCTGGACTCCAAGGAGATCCCAAGAAGAAGATCTTTGTATCGTATTCTTGGGACAAAATTTTGAAACGGTTGGAGGAGCGGGAAGACGAAATTGTTGCTGATTTGGCAGCAACAACGACGACGTCCAGCAGGGTGTCTTACCGAGTAACCCACGGGGACATCAACGTGAAGAACGTCATCTTTCAATTCAAGGACCCGAAGTGGAAGGGGAGTCTTCTAGGCAAATTTGAATTCTGGAGCAAGTATAAGCAACAGTCGTCTCTATTCGACTCTGAGACCAACACTGACGACGAACCGCCGAAGAAAGACTAGATTCACAATCTTTTCATTTTTTCAGACCAGCCGCCTGCCCGGAAATCTTGCCGCGCGCCCGGCCTGTGGCCACCTGCCGGCTGACATTAGACCCACATTGCGACAGTAGAGGCGGGCGATATACTGGCCGACGGCCTTTGAACCGCTTATCCGCACGATTACTCCCCGAAAACGCCGTAGCCGTAGTGTTTACGCAATCGATCCACTTGGACAAATAGTCGCTACACGTAGAAGTGACCGCCGGGTTTTTGGACTTCGTCCACGCCAGCGTTTACAAATCGTGACCAGGGCGTGGGATCACGAGTCATTGAGCGAACAATCGTGGTGTTTGGCTTACAAGCCTGGCGGCTCGTCACCCCTCGAAGTGTGGATCGTATCCGGAGAGAGAAAAACTTTTCCAATCAAATGGCCTCATCCGCGCAGGCGGTTTTCTTGCAGCTGAGATGATTACTTCTGCCGCGAAGAAACTCGTGGGGAGGGTGGAAATGACCGTGTCCCCCTTGGGGAAATCTGTTTGCGCCGTGGAGATTGTCGTTTCCACGATGGACATCATTGCTTCGTGTATATCAATGATCGAATCCGGTCGGGAAATCATCGAATCCGGTCCAGCGATGATCGTGTGCAGATCATCAATAACCACGATGCGTTCAGAAATGATCGCCTTCCTCTTGGAAATCCTTATTTGCAAAATGGCAATAATCGTTTCCGCCCTGCCCATAATCGTCTCCGGTACAGAAATAGTTATTTCCTGAGAGCCGTCGCGAACTCCCTGATTTGCAAGGGTTTGATGATCGCCGGAGATAACCGTTTCCAGTGCGGAAATGATTATTTGCACCTCGGAGACGATTATTTGCGAACTGAAGATGATCGCCGGTGTGGCATCGATAATCGTGTGCGGCTGGGAAATGGTTCTTTGCAGCATGACAATGATCGCGGACGCTGCACGAATAATCGTTCCCGGGGCGGAAAAGACCGAGTCGTTGACCGAGTTGATCGCCGAGGAAATGGAAATACTTGTTTCGCAATCGTCAACGATTGCCGATGAGATGGAGATGATTGTCAAGGAAACGGAGTTGATCGGGACAATGGTTCTGTCGAAAGGGAAGACGGGAGGAATGGAGGGAGCCGAAACAGGCGTATCTGATGTGAAGCAATCAGCGTGTTTGGTTTGGTTTGTCGTCTTCCCTTTCATGCCTGCCTATACGGCATGCGGCGTTCCATTTCTAACCCGATAGGCTCTTTTGAGTTTTCAACGGTTTAGTTGACGCCAGCCGGCGCCGACCTCGTAGGGTCACGTTTTCCACAACGCGATTTCGGCTTTTTATCATCCACTCGACATCTGCATCGTTCGGACTGGCGCTGGACGAACAAGCGGGGGCGATACAAGGGCGCCGGCCCTTGGCAAGTTAGCTTTGTTTCGGCGGAGCCGTCAGGTACGTACCACGGCCGCTGGCGACCAGCGCTCCTTCGGTATCGTAGAGGTAGGCTTCAGCGGTCGAAAATTGACCGCCCATGCGCAGGACGCGTGCCTTTGCCGTGATGTCACCGGGCATGGCGGCTTTGTGATAATCCACGCGGAGGTCGATCGTGGGTACCGGACGGCCGAGTCTTGCTGCAATCGCGTAAGAGCATAGAAGATTCAAGCGAGGTACCGCAAGTATGGCGGGGCTCCGTTCCGAGGGTTCCTGGACGTCGCATATCTTCTGTAAACTTTCTAGGGGACGGGACGATTTTCTGGGGGGGACGGCACGGCGAAGTCGTATCTTTCTACTCTGACTTTTGTCACGCTGGTCCTTATGCCGCAATAAAAAATCTGAATGGCATGGCTGTTGGAACACCGCCTGCGCCGGGAGGCGGGGGATACCTTCGCATGAATACGAACGGCACGCAGACTATGTACGCAATCGTCGTTACGAATAGAGCGACGATGCCGACCAAGGTGCTCTTGATGTAGACACGGTCGCGTGCTCTGCTCTATTTTACGCGGCCTAAAAACATCATGGACCTTCTCATCTACGGCCCGGCTATCTTTGCCGGTATCGTCGGCAGCCGATACCTCAGTCGGCTCGTAAGCCAAAGTGCTTCAACAACCACGTTGCAAGTCGCGGCGGGTGAGTAGGAGTCATCGCTTTCCTTCTTCAAGTACAGGAACTGGCTTGATGCCCTTCGAGCAGTCCGCCGCCCCAAAAAATGCCGACGATACTTGCCACCCACGGCAAAAAGGAAAATGGAAGGAAAAGCAAGCTGCGGATCTCGTGTCCTGGAACAATACCCACTCCGACCAAACCGGACTTCAAAATCGAGAACAATAGAGAGAAGAGCCAATAGCCACAAAGGGAGGCCACGAACATCAAAACTATTGGAACACGGTGAGACGGTTGGAATTTGGCAACTATCCATCCGCTAAATGCACCGACAATCAATCCCATTATCGCGGAAATAAATGATAGAAGAAGAACATACATCCCGTAGTAGATCCACCAGCTTGGTGGTATTTGGAATTGCATACTGGCGAAATTTATCTGCAAGCTAATGCTTGCGAACAAAGGGCGATCTAATGGTGAGCGATAGAACGCGAATATCATGCATCCGGTAACAACTGCCGCCAGAGTACGAACCTTTTGTTGCCTGACTCCTCGAAACAAACCAACCGCGATGGAACTCAGACTCTGCCGCCAATACCAGCTTCGGGGGCGGCCTTGCCGATAGCGCTCATTCAAGTCACCGATGAGTGATTCGTTTCGTGGACTGGAGCCGAAGTGTCGCAATAGCCATGTCGCTATTCGCGGCGGCTGAGTCGATGTCATGCCTTGCCTCCCTCCAGTTCCGGCAGCCTATGCCACAGCTTCACAAGAGCACGTTGCGTCTCGCGCACTTCCCTCAGCCCACGTGCCGTCACTCGAAAATATCGCTTCGCCCGTCCGCCGCGCTCCGGTGTTGCTTCGCCAAGCTGGGATGTCACGAAGCCTTTATCTTCCAGCCTTTCCAATGCGGCATAGACGCTGCCGATCGCCACATCGCGGCCCGTCCGCTTCTCCAATTCCTCTGAAATGGGCACGCCGTAGGCGTTGTCTCCAAGACGGATGAGCGCCAACATCACCATCAGTTCAAAGTTGCCAAGTTGGTCGCGCTTGGTCATTTGTTCAAGTATAGTGAATAAATTAGCCGTGAGGCAAGTAATTCTCATGTCTTTCACTTCGTCGCATTCATGAAAGGAGGAGTACAATCTGCCGACAAATCGGAGAATGATAACGACATGATTGAAATACGTTCCGAGGAGCCAGGCGACAGCGCCGCGATTCAGGAAGTCCACACGAAAGCCTTCGGTGGCCCATTGGAAGCCAAGCTGGTTCGGTTGATCACCGAGCGGAAGAAAGCCCTCAAAGAAAGCCCTCATCTCCCTCGTCGCCGTAAGCGAGGACAGCGTGGTCGGTCATATTCTCTTCTCCCGCGTCACCATCGCCAACTCACCTGCCGCATTCAGCGGCGTGGGATTGGCTCCCGTGGCTGTACTGCCGAAGTCTCAGAGGCAAGGCATCGGGTCAAAGCTGATCCGCGAGGGGTTGGAGAGATGCAGGCAAGCTGGCTATGATGCCGTGGTCGTGTTAGGTGATCCGGCCTACTACTCCCGCTTTGGATTTGTGCGAGCGGCGGACTTTGGCCTCCAGAATGAATATGGCGTCCATGATGAGTTTATGGTTTTGCCACTCCGGCGCGGCGCTTTGGACGGTGTGAGCGGTATGGTTAAATACTTGCCGGAATTTTCAGAAGTGGAGTGTTAGTACCAACGTTACTTCAATGTGGAAACACTGAAAGGCATGTATGCGACTGACAACGGCATCGCTCGCCTTGGTGGCCACCTGCGTGGTGTGTGGGCACGCTGCGGTTGGCCAGCAGAATGATGAAAGTACTCGCGCCACATTACGAGGTATTCGCCGCGTGGTTCTTGTCATCAGTTTCCAAGGTGACGCCGCC
>WNGJ01003784.1_pt1 | contig 16335 bp, 16 predicted proteins | sample 5400611 | NCBI WGS metagenome assembly WNGJ01 (sample SAMN13153375, study PRJNA577476) | soil metagenome | isolation source: 40 cm soil or saprolite under Garry oak tree replicate 1 | place: USA:California | collected 2016-06-15 | reverse complement strand
CCTCGCGAATGCGGCGGACCACGCGCCTCAAGGGCACGCCCAGTAGCACCAATGCGTGCGAGGCAAGCATCAGGCTCGACTCGAAGGTCTCCGGCACGACCTCCGCGGCGCCGGCCGCGATGAGCCGGTCCATGTCCGCGTCATCCAGGGTACGCACGACCACCGGCAATGCCGGGTTGAGCGCGCGCACGTGGTGCAGGATTCGGAGGGCAAGCTGCGTATCGGCGAAGGTGATCACGAGCGCGCTCGCGCGCGCGATACCCGCTGCAACGAGCGTGTCGTGCCGCGAGGCGTCGGCGTACACGACCTTCTCGCCCGCCGCCGCCGCCGCGCGCACGCGCTCCGGATCGGTGTCGAGGGCGAGAACGTCGATGCGCTCCTGCTCCAGCAGGTGCGCCAGGCGCTGCCCGGTGCGGCCGTAGCCGCACACGATGACGTGCCGCTCGGTCGCGAGGCTCTGCGCGGCCACTCGGTGCAGCGCGATCGATTGCTGCATCCATTCCGCGCTCGACCAGCGCAGCACGAGCTTGTCGCTCGCCTGAATGATGAACGGGGCGGCGAGCATCGACAGCAGCATCGCCGCGACGATGAGCTGGGAGAAGTCGTGCTCGAGCAATGCAACCGACTGCGCCTGGACGATGAGCACCAGGCCGAATTCGCCCGCCTGGGCGAGAGCAAGACCGTCGCGCAGGGCCGCGCCGGGAGCGGCTCCGAACAGGCGCGCGAGCGCCGCGACCAGCGCGAATTTGAACGCGACCAGCAGAGCGGTCAGCGCCGGCACCAGCGGAAAGCTGGCGGCGACCGCCCCGAGGTCGAGCCTCATGCCTATGGTGACGAAGAACAGGCCCAACAGCACCTCGCGAAACGGCCTGATGTCCTCCTCGACCTGGTGCCGGTACTCGGTCTCGGCTATGAGCATCCCGGCGAGGAACGCGCCTAGGGCAAGCGAAAGCCCGGCGCGCTCGGTGAGCCAGGCAAGCCCCAGCGTAATGAGCAGGACGTTGAGGATGAACAGCTCGTGCGAGCGGCTGCGCGCCACGATGTGGAACCAGCCGCGCATCAACCGCTGCCCGACAAAGAGCAGAACCACGAGCACCACGGCTGCCTTGGCGAGCGCGAACGCAAGACGCTCGGCGAGCTCGCCGCTCCCTTCAGCGATCGCCGGAATCACGATCAACAAAGGCACGACGGCGAGGTCCTGGAAGAGCAGGACGCCGATGATGTCGCGTCCGTGAGCCGTTTCGAGCTGAATGCGCTCGGCGAGAATGCGAAGGACGATCGCGGTCGAAGACATGGCGAGCGCGCCCCCGACCGCGAGGCCGGCCTGCCACGACGCGCCTGCAAGCGCCGCTGCGGCGAGCACCGCGGCGAGCGTGAGCGTGACCTGGGACAATCCGAGGCCGAAGACCGCGCGGCGCAGTTGAAAAAGCTTCGCCAGGCTGAACTCGAGCCCGATCGAGAACATCAGGAACACGACGCCGAATTCCGCGAGATGCCTTCCCTCCTCGGTGTCGGGAACCCACGCGAGCGCGAACGGTCCGACGGCGACCCCGACCAGCAGATAGCCGAGCAGCGCCGGCAAATGCAGGAAGCGAAAGAGCACCACCACCAATACCGCGCTTGCGAGCAGGATCAGCACCAGTTCAAGCGTGTCGCCCACTCGGAAGTCCTTGTTTCTTTGGGTTCACTGTGAAAAAACGCGGCATCCGTCTGGTATACTCGGTCCTATGATAAAGGGTGTCTCCTCCCGCGGGCCAGCACGTCAATGAACGATCGATCGAAAAAGGCGAATTCGGCTTCGGCGCTTGAGCTGGCGCGCAAGGTGCTCGCGATCGAGGCGGACGCGATAACCGGCTTGATATCCCGGCTCGACGAGCGTTTTCTCGACGCGGTCGGCCTGATCCTCGCGTGCCGCGGCCGCGTGGTCGTCAGCGGCGTGGGCAAGTCGGGGCACATCGCGCGCAAGATCGCCTCGACCCTGGCGAGCACCGGGACGCCGGCCTTCTTCGTGCACGCCGCGGAGGCGGCGCACGGCGATCTGGGCATGATCACGCGCGATGACGTGATGCTCGCCCTCTCGAATTCCGGCCAGTCGGAGGAGCTGCTCACGATCATCCCCATGATCAAACGCCGGGGAGCGAAGCTCATCGCGCTGACCGGCAATACGGACTCGGCGCTTGCCGGGGAAGCCGACGTGCACCTCGACGCGCGCGTCGCGCAGGAGGCCTGTCCGCTGAATCTCGCGCCGACGGCGAGCACCACGGCGGCGCTTGCGCTCGGCGACGCGCTGGCGATCGCCTTGCTCGATGCCCGCGGCTTCGATGAAAAAGACTTTGCGCGCGCACACCCGGGCGGCGCGCTCGGCAGGAAGCTTCTCACGCACGTGTCCGACGTCATGCGCACGGGCAACGACGTGCCCCGGGTTTCCGATGATTTTTCCTTCTCCGCCGCGCTGGTCGAGATCTCCAGGAAAGGCATGGGCATGACCGCAATTCTCGACTCCGGCGGAAAGGTCGTCGGAATATTCACCGACGGGGATCTGCGCCGCACTCTGGAGCGCAAACCCGACGTCCGCCCGCTCAAGATCAACGAGGTCATGACCCGCAACCCGCGCACGATCACCCCGCACAAGCTCGCCGCCGAGGCGGTCGAGCTGATGGAGCGCCACAAGATCAATCAGCTGCTCGTTGCGACCGAAACCGGAGAGCTCGTCGGTGCCCTCAACATGCACGATCTGTTCCGCGCCAAGGTCATCTGATGCGCGAGGACGTTCTGGAGCGGATGCGGCGGCTGCGGCTGATGATCTTCGATGTCGACGGCGTGCTCACCGACGGAACCTTGTACTTCAGCGAGACCGGAGCGGAATTGAAGGCATTCAATGCGCGGGACGGCCACGGGCTCAAGATGCTGAGAGAAAGCGGGGTCGACGTCGCCATCCTTTCCGCGCGCCGCTCGCGCGCGGTCGAAGTGCGCGCCGCGGAGCTCGGCATCACCCTCGTGGAACAAGGCGCCGCGGACAAGGGCGCGGCTTTCGAAAGGCTGGTCAGCCGGGCGGGCGCTTCGGCCGCGGCAGCCGGCTACATGGGCGACGACGTGGTGGACCTGCCGGTGCTCGCGCGTTGCGGTTTCGCCGCAGCCGTGCCCGAAGCGCCGGATATCGTGCGCGAGCGCGTGCACCACGTCACGCGCGCCTCCGGCGGCCGCGGAGCCGCACGCGAGGTTTGCGAGCTGATCATGCGCGCCCAGGACACGCTGGAGCGGGCCATCGCCCGCGAGCTTACATGAGAACGCGCGTCGCCCACCTGCTGCCGCTCGTGCTGATGCTGTTTCTCGCCGCGCTCACGCTCTGGCTGCAATACGCGGTGCTGGGGGATTCCGGCGGCGACGCAAAACCCGCAAGCCACGATCCCGACGCGATCGTCGAGAATTTCGCCCTCCAGCGGCTGGACGGATCCGGCAAGCTTCGCTACACGTTTTCTGCGCCAAAGATGGTGCACTTTTCGGACGATGGTTCGGGCGAAGTGATCTACCCGCGCATCGTCCAGCTGGCCGAAGGCCGCGCAAACCTCGTCGCGACGGCCAATCGCGCAACCGTCCATCGGCAGGGCGAAGAGGCGTTTCTTTACGGCAATGTCCTGTTCGTGCGCGAGCGCACGCCTGGACTGCCGGAGTTGCGCGCGCGCACCGAGTTCCTCCACCTGCTTGCCGAAAAAGGGGTCTCGCGCACGGACCACACCGTCACCATCACCGAGGGACGCTCGGTCTTGACCGGGGTCGGCATGGTCGTGGACACGAAGAAGCACCAATTCATGCTGCAGTCTCAGGTCAAGGGCACCTTCGATGCGCCGAACCGGAAATAAGGCGCGCGCGGCCGCCGCCCTGGCGCTTGCGATGTGGTGCGCGCTGGCGACGGCCACGGCGAGCGCCGAGCGGGCCGATCGCGACAAACCGGTCAATATCGAATCCGACAGCCTGATCGCCGACGAGGCGAAGAAGGTCGCCACCTTCGACGGGAAGGTCGTGCTGACCCAGGGCTCGCTCATCATCCGCGCGGACCGGATCGTCGTGCAACAGGACAACGACGGCTTTCAGCGCGGCGTCGCCACCGGGAATCCCGCGAGATTCCGCCACAAACGGGAAGGCCTCGGCGAATACATCGACGGGGAGGCGCTGAGGATCGAGTACGACACCGGGGTAGACCGCGTCGAATTCTTCAAGGGCGCGCGGCTGCGTCGCGACAGCGGGGACGATATTCGGGGCGACTACATCTCCTACGACGCCAGAACCGAGCGCTTTACGGTGAAGGCGAGCAACGACGCGTCGGGAAGCGGCCGCGAGGGGCGCGTGCGCGCGATCATCATGCCGAAGAAGCCGGCTCCCCAGACCCCGGCTTCTCCCGGGACCGGCCGGCAGGACTAGTGCCCGTGCTCTCCGAACGGGGCGCGAACCCGATGAGCCAGCTGCAAGTCCATGGACTCAAGAAACGATACAGCTCGCGAGTCGTGGTCAAGGACGTGTCTCTCGAGGTATCGAGCGGCGAGGTCGTGGGGCTGCTGGGCCCGAACGGCGCGGGCAAGACGACGTGTTTCTACATGATCGTGGGCCTGGTCGCCGTGGACGACGGAGCGATCCACCTCGACGGCAGGGAAATCAGCCATTTCGCGATGCACCGCCGCGCCCGCATGGGGCTCTCCTATCTGCCCCAGGAAGCGTCCGTGTTCCGCAAGCTGACCGTCGAAGAGAACATCCGGGCCGTGCTCGAGTTGCAGCAGCTCCCCGAGGAGGAAATCGAGTCCAGGCTCACCGGGCTGCTGCGCGATCTGAACATCGCGCATCTGCGGCAGTCGACCGCGCTGTCGCTCTCGGGCGGCGAGCGCCGCCGCGTCGAGATCGCCCGGGCGCTCGCGACGCGCCCGAATTTCATCCTGCTCGACGAGCCTTTCGCGGGCGTCGATCCGATCGCGGTGCTCGACATCCAGAAGATCATCCGTTTTCTCAAGCAGCGCGGCATCGGCATCCTCATCACCGACCATAACGTCCGGGAAACGCTGGGGATTTGCGACCGCGCCTACATCATCAACGAGGGCCTCGTGCTCGCCTTCGGCAAACCCGACGAGATCGTCTATAATGAAAACGTAAGACGCGTTTATCTCGGCGAGAACTTCCGGTTGTAGGGACAGCGAGGTCCGCGATGCACGTCCCGTTCCCATTTTGGTCCGTCTGAGCCGCGATCCGCCGCGGTCGCCCCCTTTCCCGATGAAGCAGACCCTGCAGCTGAAGCTCTCGCAGCACCTGACGCTGACGCCGCAGCTTCAGCAGTCGATCCGCCTGCTCCAGCTCTCGACGCTGGAATTGAATCAGGAGCTCGAGAAGTTCCTGACGGACAATCCCCTGCTCGAGCGCGAAGACGCCGATAACGAGGCTCAGGCGGCGCCGATCCGCGTGAACGGCGAGCCGGCCACTGCCGTTCAGGCGCAGGCCGAGGAACCGAGCGCCGAGAGTTCCTCGGCCGCCGACACCATCTCCGCCGAAATCGACTGGGTCGGGGACGCGGGACCGGGCGCGGGCGGCCGCGACGACGCCGACGAGAACGATTTCTTCCAGGTCCCCGCAGAATCCCCTAACCTGCGCGAGCATCTGCTCAAGCAGCTCTCGCTGACCCAGCTCGAACCGCGCGACCGCAACCTGGTGGCGTTCCTGATCGAAGCGCTCGGCGACGACGGCTATCTCACGCAGCCGCTGGAGGAGCTCGCGCAGCTCGTGCCCGAGGAGCTGCAGCTCGATCCCGAGGAGCTGCACATCGCGCTCAGGCATTTGCAGAACTTCGATCCCACCGGGGTGGGCGCGCGAAACTGCGGCGAGTGCCTCGAGCTGCAGCTGCTCGTGCTTCCGGAGTCGACGCCGAGCCGCGCCCTCGCCCTTGCCGTCGCACGCGGGCACCTCGAGCTTCTCGCGGCCCGCGACTTCGCGAGGCTCAAGAAGGCGCTGCAATGCGGGGACGACGAGCTGCGGGCGGCCCAGCGGCTGATCCAGAGCCTCAACCCGCGCCCCGGCGCGGCGTTCGCGCCGCTCGAGGCGCGTTACATCGTGCCCGACGTTATCGTCAAGAAGATCAAGAACGTCTGGGTGGCGAGCCTCAACCCCGACGCCGTCCCGAAGCTGCGCATCAACCGCATGTACGCCGAGATCCTTCAGAACAACCGCAGCCAGTCCGGCGGCCAGCTCTCGCATCAGCTGCAGGAAGCGCGCTGGCTGATCAAGAACGTGCAGCAGCGGTTCGAAACGATTCTGCGCGTGTCGCAGGCGATCGTCGACCGGCAGCGGCACTTTTTCGAGCACGGCGAGGTCGCGATGCGGCCGCTGGTGCTGCGCGAGATCGCCGACACGCTCAGCCTGCACGAATCGACCGTATCGCGCGTCACCACGCAGAAATTCATGTTTACGCCACGCGGCATCTTCGAGCTCAAGTACTTCTTCGGAAGTCACGTCGCCACCGAGACGGGCGGCGCCTGCTCCGCCACCGCCATCCGGGCGCTCATCAAGCAGCTGGTCGCCGCCGAGGACGCCCGGAGACCCCTGTCCGACAGCAAGATCTCCGAAATCCTGAACCAGCAGGGCATCGTGGTCGCGCGCCGCACCATCGCCAAGTACCGCGAGTCGCTGCAAATCTCGCCGGTCAGCATGAGAAAGTCTCTTTGAGCATGAGGGACGTTTCCCCTCATTTTTAAACCGGGTTCTTTGACGCGAAAGGGCGCCCCGCATGAACTTGACCATCAGCGGACGTCACGTACCGATCACGCCGGCGATCCGCAGCTACGTCGAGAACAAACTTTCCAGGATCCGGCGGCATTTCGACCACGTCATCGACGTCAACGTGATCCTCACCGCGGACGGCCTCGCCCAAAAGGCGGAGGCCACCTGTCACGTCGCCGGCAAGGACATCTACGTCGAGAGCGACGACCCGGACCTGTACGCCGCGATCGACGCTCTGGCGGACAAGCTCGACCGCCAGATCATCAGATACAAAGACCGCCGGCGTGCGCATCCCCACGATGCGCTCAAGCACCGCTCCCCCTCGGATTAATCCCTCAGTGTAGAATTCCACGCCTTTCCGGCCCGCCGGGCACGGTTTCTGCGTGCGAGGTTGCCGAAATCGGCCGATTCTGCACAGTCCTCGATGAACCTTATTGCGAAGCTTTTGCCCCCTTCCAACATCCTTCTGGACCTGGATGTGACGAGCAAGAAGCGCGTGTTCGAGCAGGCGGGGCTCCTCTTCGAGAACAATCAGGGCGTGGCGAGAAGCCTGGTATTCGACAGTCTGTTCGCCCGGGAGCGCCTCGGCTCGACGAGCCTGGGCCAGGGGGTCGCGATTCCTCACGGCAGGATCAAGGGCCTGAAGGAGGCGGTCGGCGCTTTTGTGCGCCTCGCTCAAGCCGTGCCCTTCGACGCCCCCGACGGCAAGCCCGTCAATCTCGTTTTCGTGCTGCTGGTGCCCGAGCAGGCGACCGAACAACACCTTAGAATCCTGTCGGAGCTCGCGCAGATGCTGAGCGACCGCGAGTTGCGCGGCAAGCTCTCGACCGACACCGACGCGGGCACGCTCCATCAGCACATCACCGCCTGGCAGCCCCATGTTGCAGATCAGCGTCGCGCAGCTGTATGACGATAATCGCGACAAGCTCGGGTTCGCCTGGCTCGGCGGAAAAGCGGGCGGCGCGACCCGGCTCCGGCGCGACAGCACCGACGCCGCCGCGCTCGTAGGCCATCTCAACCTCATCCATCCCAACCGCGTCCAGGTTCTCGGCAACCACGAGATCGCGCACCTCGCCGCGTTCGAGGAGGGCGAGCTCTTCCGGATGCTCGGCAAGCTGTTCGCGGTCCACCCCGCCGCCATTGTGATCGCCGACGGAGCGCCCGCCGACGTGCGCCTGCTCGAAGCGGCCGAGGCCGCAGGCACGGCGGTGTTTGCCGCCGACATGCCGGCCGCGCAAGTCGTCGAACGGCTGCGCCGCTATCTCGGCAAGGCGCTCGCCGAGACCACCCAGAGCCATGGAGTATGCATGGACGTTCTCGGACTCGGCGTCCTGATCACCGGCGATTCGGGCGCCGGAAAAAGCGAGCTCGCGCTGGAGCTTATCAGCCGCGGCCATGGGCTCGTCGCCGACGACGTCGTCGACATTGCCCGGATCGCCGCATCGACGCTCGAGTGCCGCTGCCCGCCGGTGTTGAAAGACTTTCTCGAGGTGAGGGGTTTGGGCGTGCTCAACATCCGCACGATCTTCGGCGAAACCGCGGTGCGGCCGAAAATGAACTTGCGGCTGATCGTGCACCTCGATCGGCCGGGGACCGGCGAGGCCGAGCGGCTTCCGCTGCACGAGCTGTCCGAGGACATCCTCGGCGTGACCGTCCGCAAAGTCGTGATCCCGGTCGCGGCGGGCCGCAACCTTGCGGTGCTGCTCGAGGCCGCGGTGCGCGACTACATCCTGCAGCTTCGCGGCATCCACTCGACGGCCGAATTCATGCAGCGGCAGCAGGCGGAGATGAAGAAAAGTTGAAGCGACACATTGCCACAAGAGGCGCGAGGTGCGAATTTTGCGCGGCAGGCCGCGTTCCGCTAAGGTATCGAAATGCAATTCGTGCTCATCAGCGGCCTGTCGGGCTCGGGCAAAAGCGTCGCGCTCAACGTCCTCGAGGACAGCGGCTACTACTGCGTCGACAACCTCCCGGGGCAACTGCTCGAACAGTCGGTGGAACTGCTGCGCCGCGCAGGCCACGACCGGGTGGCGATGAGCATCGATGCCAGAACCGGGGAATCGCTGGAGCTCGTCCCGGAGTACGTCGCCGCGCTGAAACGCCAGGGTGTGGACGTGAGGCTGCTCTTTCTCGATGCGAAAAACGACACGCTGATCAGGCGCTTCTCCGAGACGCGCAGGCGCCATCCTCTCGCCACCGGCAAACGCACGCTCGAGGAATGCCTCGCACGCGAGCGCGAGCTGGTAGCCCCCGTGGGCGAAATCGGTCATCGCATCGACACGACCGATCTTCTGCCGAACGCGCTGCGAAACTGGATCAAGGAGCTGCTCGGAATCCGCGCCGAATCGACGATGCTCCTGTTCGAGTCCTTCAGCTACAAGCAGGGCGTTCCCCTGGATGCCGACATCGTGTTCGACGTGCGCTGCCTCCCCAATCCGCATTATGATCCGCGGCTCCGGCCGCTCACCGGTCTGGACGCCGAAGTGGTCGCCTTTCTGGAAAAGGAACCGAAAGTCGGCACCATGCTCCAGGACATCCGCCGCTTCGTCGAGACCTGGCTGCCGGCCTACGGGCAGGACAGTCGCAGCTCGCTCACGGTCGCCGTCGGCTGCACCGGCGGCCGCCACCGCTCGGTGTACTTCGTCGAGCGCCTCGGCGCTCATTTTCGCGGCCACACGCCGGTGCTGGTGCGCCACCGGCATCTTGTCCCCGCATGAAGCCGACCGTCGCCGTCGCCCTGACCGGCGCCTCCGGGATGCCCTACGGCCTGAGGCTCATCGAGTGCCTGATACGCGCGGACGCGCAGATCTACCTTCTGTACTCGCAGGCGGCGCACGTGGTCGCCAAGCAGGAGTTGGACCTCGCGCTTCCGCCGCGCGCGCCCGACGCCGAGCGCATGTTCAGCGAGCGCTATTCGGCCAAGCAGGGTCAGCTCCGGGTGTTCGGCCGCGAGGACTGGTTTGCTCCGGTCGCCTCCGGCTCCAATCCTCCCGACGCGATGGTCATCTGCCCCTGCACCGTGGGCACGCTCGCCGCGGTTGCGGCGGGACTCTCCGACACCCTCATCGAGCGCGCCGCCGACGTGATGCTCAAGGAGGGCCGCAAGCTGATTCTCGTGCCGCGCGAGACGCCGTTTTCGGCGCTTCATCTGGAGAACATGCTGAAGCTCGCGCGCGCGGGAGCGGTGATCCTTCCCGCGAACCCCGGCTTCTATAATCGCCCGAAAAGCGTCGAGGACCTCGTCGACTTCATCGTCGCGCGCATTCTGGATCACCTGGGCGTACAGCACGAATTGATGCGCCGCTGGGGCGAAGAGCGCTAGACGGGCTGGCGATTTTGCACTCGCTTAGAATCCCGATCTTTCCACTGAACACCGTGCTGTTCCCCGGGGGCCTGCTCCCCTTGAAAGTGTTCGAGGCGCGCTACATGGACATGACGCGCGACTGCCTGAAGCGCGACCAGCCCTTCGGAGTGTGCCTCATCCACGAGGGGTCCGAGGTCGGCGCACCCGCCGTGCCCCAGGGCATCGGGTGCCTCGCGAAAATCCTCGAATGGGACATGCAGCAGCAGGGCATCCTGAACCTCAAGACCCGCGGCAGCCAGCGCTTTCGCATCCTTGAGCGGGAGACCAGCACGCAAGGCCTGATTTCGGCCGATGTCGAGCTGATCCCTCCGGAGGCGAGCGTCGCGGTTCCCGAGAAGTTCGCGCCTTGCGCTCGGCTCCTGGAAATAGTCGTCGCCGACCAGGGCAAGCCCGTTTTCGCCGAGCCGCACGCCTTCGACGACGCCGCCTGGGTGGGCTACCGCCTGACCGAGATCCTGCCGGTGCCGCTTCTCGCCAAGCAAAAGCTCCTCGAGCTGACCGACAGCCTGGCGCGCCTGTCGATCCTGCAGCGATTTCTGGAAAGCCGCGGCCTCGCCGCGGCCTAAGCCGGCAACGCGGCGAGCAGTTTCCTCACCGGCGTCGGTACCGCGGCCTGCGGCGCTTCTTCGAGGGGCAGCCAGACCTGCCCCGGCTCCGATGTGCAGTGCGCTGCAACCTCCAACCGGCAAACAATGGGCGTGACATGCAGGGTGAAATGGGTGAAACCGTGCCGCACAAGCGGCAGGCGCCTGGCGCTCGCAAGCTTCGCTCCGAAACGACGGCCGCAATAATCGCGCGGATCGGCGCCCGAAGGCATCTCCGGCAGGCACCACAAGCCTCCCCAAAGGCCCACCGGCGGGCGCTTTTCCAGAAGCACTTCGCCCTCGCGCAGAAGCAGCAGCATCGAGGTGTTCCTCGCGGGAAGCGTCCTGCGCGGCCGCGGTTGCGGATACGCCTTCACTTTGCCCCGCGCACGAGCCTCGCAACTCGCCTTCAAGGGACAGCTCGCGCAGGCGGGCCGCGTGCGGGTGCACAGGCCCGCGCCAAGGTCCATCAGCGCCTGCGTGTAGCGCTCGATGTTTTTGCGCGGAAGCTGCGACTCGGCGAGCTTCCACAAGCGATCTTCGATCCGCTTCTCGCCCGGATAGCCGCGCACCGCGAAATGGCGCGCGAGCACCCGCTTGACGTTGCCGTCGAGGATGGCTTCGCGCTCGCCGAAGGCGAACACCGCGATCGCGGCCGCCGTGGAGCGTCCCAGCCCGGGCAGCAGCGCGAGTTTCTCGCGCGTGCGCGGAAACCGGCCGCGGCGCGATTCGACCAGGACTTGCGCCGCGGCGTGCAGGTTGCGGGCCCGCGAGTAATAGCCCAGTCCGCTCCACAGCGCGAGCACATCGTCGAGCTGCGCGACGGCGAGCGATTCGACGTCCGGGAAACGCGCGAGAAAGCGCTCGTAGTAAGGGATGACCGTCGCGACCTGCGTCTGCTGCAGCATCACTTCCGAGAGCCAGATGCGATACGGATCGCGCGTACGCTGCCACGGCAGGTCCCGGCGCCCGTGCCGGGCCTGCCAGCGGACGAGCCGGCCCGCAAGCGTGCTCACCGCCCGAGAAGGCCCTTGAGCCTGTCCTGCACCCGCTCCTTCAGCTTCTCCTCGGCCTTTTGGGCCTGCTGCTTCACCGCGCTGCCAGCGGCGGCCTTGAGGTCGGGCCGAATCTGCGGGTCCTGGAGCGGACCGCTGATCTTCACCGGAACCGTGATGCCGTTCAGGTCGGCGAGGTCCTTGCCGCCCTGGCCGGTCGAGGCCGCGACCACCGACGCCTTGGCGAGGTAGTCGATCGTTCCCCCTCCGACGTCGACGTCGCCCGCACCCGAGAGGCGCAGCAGCGGCGACTTCGCCGAGAGGTCGTCGTTGTGCGCGACGCCGTTCTTGATGACGAAGCTGGCGGTGAGCTCCGAGAGATCGGTGCGCTGCGATGACTGCGCCGACTGCCTCTTGACCTTGCGGATCACGTCTTCGAGATTGATTCCCTTGAGCGCCCCGTCCTTCAGGCTCAGCTTGGCGTTCCCGGCGAGCGCTTTCCTGAGCGCCCCGACGGTATTCCCGCCTGTCTGGACATCGAGCGCGACGTTGCCCTTGCCCTCGAGCATGTCGTTGTCGAGCGCGTCCTTCAGCAGCGGCCCGATCGCAACGCCTGCGAGCTGAGCTTTGAGCGCGAGCCGATTGGTGTTGGCGTTCACGCTTGCGTTGCCGGTGAGGTTTCCCTGATAGAGGCTCGCGGCGAGCGGGCTGATCTCGACCCGGCCGCCCGAAGCCTGCGCACCGACGCTGATCTTCTCCAGCTTCACGTTCGACGCGACGAGCGCGCCGATTTTCAGGGTCCCTTTCAAGTTGAGCCCTTTGAGCGGGGAGAGGTCGATCGGCTCTTCCGCCGCGGCCGCCGACGCGCCGCGTGCAGCCGCGGGCGCGCCGCGCGCGGCACCGCTGCCTGCGGATGCCTTGCCCTTCCCCGTCCCCAGGTACCGGTCGACGTCGAGGCGGTCGAGCGCGAGATCGAACCGGATCGACTGCGGCGCAAGATCGATCTCCGCATCGCCTTTGAGCGAGGTCCCGGAAGCCTTCGCTCCCGCACTCTCGTCCGACAACTTGAGGTCGATCCCTGACAAGGCGAATTTCTGCTTTTCGAAATCGAGGCGGTAGCCGCTCGCGAGCTTGATCTGGAGGTCGACGCGCGGCTTCGTTCCCTCGATCTTCGCCGCAAGCGAAAGTTTTCCCGGCACGCCGCTCGCGATGCGCCCGGTCTTGAACTCGGCGAGGCTTGCTTTGAGCCGGGTGCCGCTCGTCTCGTCGCGCCAGCCGACGGCGCTCGAGCGAATGTCGATTCCGGCGATGTCCAGATGCACCGCTCCAGCCTGTGGCGCCGGCTTGGGCGCCGGCTTGGACCGGGGCGGGGGAGCTGCCGCCTCCCCGGGTGCGCTCAACAGGTCGTCGAAATTGGTCTTTCCGTCCTTGTGCTTGACCAGATCCGCGGTCAGCCCCGAGAGCGTGACGCGGTCGACCACCACCTTCCTGGAAAACAGCGGCAGGAGCGCGAGCGACATTCTGGCCTCGTCGATGCGGGCGAAGATCCTGCTGCTGTCGGGCTCAGACAAGGACGTTTTTCCGACCGTAATGCCGATGCTCGGAAACACCGTCAAGCCGAGATTGCCTTCGATCGCAAGCGTGCGCCCGGTCCTGTTCTTCACCGCCGCGGCGAGCTCGGGCTTGTACTTGTTGGGATTAAAAGTAGCGACGACAACGGCGAGGGCGAGCAGGACGAGCGCCACGACGCCGCCGACTGCGAGCAACACGTATTTGAGGACTTTCATGCGCGCTCCTATTCGTTGGCCACGCCGAACGGCACGTGCCCGGTCGCGACGTGCCGGCTTGCCGATTCGGCGTGGCCGCGCTGGTCGTCGAAAAAGATGTCCGCGCCGAAAGCCTTCAGGAACGGGCCCTTGTCCAGCCCGCCCAGAAAGAGGGCTTCGTCGATGCGGATGTTCCAGGCGCGCAGCGTGCGCACCACGCGCTCGTGCGCGGGCGCGCTGCGCGCGGTCACCAGGGCGGTCCGGATCGGCGCGCGGTCGGCCGGGTATTCCGACTGGATGCGGTGCAGCGCCGCAAGAAAACTCTTGAAAGGCCCGCCGGACAAAGGCTCCTTGGCGGCGGTGACTTCGCTCGCGGTGAAGGCTTCGAGGCCCTCGCGCTTGTAGACGCGCTCCGCCTCGTCGGAGAACAGCACCGCGTCGCCGTCGAACGCAATGCGCAGCTCCTCGGTCGCCTCGACGTTCTGCCCGACGTTGGAAGGCAGGATGGTCGCGGCGGCGTGCCCCACGTCGAGGGCCTTGCGCACGTCGACGGGATTCGCCGAAAGAAACAGGTGCGCATCGAAGGCCGGCACGTAGGGATAGGTGTTCTCCCCGCCGGTGAACGCCGCGCGGGAGATCTCGAGCTTGTAATGCTCGATCGAGTTCATGATGCGCATTCCCGTGTCGGCGGTGTTGCGTGAGAGCAGGATCACTTCGACCCGGGCTTGAGCGGGAGCGAGCGTGTTGAGCCGCAGGAGCTTCCTCACCAGCGCAAACGCGATGCCCGGAGCGAGGATCTCGTTCTCGTGCTCGAGCTGGTACCGGTAATAGGCGTTCACACCCTGCTCTTCGAACACGCGGTTGGACTCCTCGAGATCGAACAAGGCCCGCGAGGAGATCGCGACCACGAGCTTTCCGTCGAAGGAGGCGGGCATGGAAGCCGTTGTTTTCGGGGCTGACCGTTTTGGAGCGGGCGAAGGGAATCGAACCCTCGTCTTAAGCTTGGGAAGCTTTCGTTCTACCATTGAACTACGCCCGCATGATAAGATGATTTTACCCGCTCGTCCGTGGGGTTTCAAAGTGATCCAGCTCTCCGTCAACGGTCAGGTGCAGCGTTTCGAGCCCGGTGCGAACGTGGCGCGGCTCCTCGAAGCGCTCGAGCTCTCCGGCAAGCGCGTCGCAGTGGAAAAGAACGGCGAGATCGTTCCGCGCAGCCGCTACGCGCAAACGCGGCTTGCGGACGGCGACGCGCTCGAAATCGTCGTCGCCGTCGGAGGGGGTTAGGCGATGAACGCCCCGACGCGCCTCGCGGAGGAGATCGCCGATCCGCTTCTCATCGCCGGCCGCGCCTATCGCTCGCGGCTTCTGATCGGCACGGGCAAGTACCGGGATTTCGACGACACGCGCCGCGCGGTGGAAGCGAGCGGCGCAGAAATCGTCACCGTCGCCATCCGCCGCACCAACATCGGCCAGAACGCGAACGAGCCCTCGCTGCTCGAGGCCTTGCCGCCCAGCCGATACACGATTCTTCCGAACACGGCCGGCTGCTACAACGCCGATGACGCCGTGCGCACGCTGCGCCTTGCGCGCGAGCTGCTCGACGGCCACGAGCTCGCGAAACTCGAAGTGCTGGGCGACCCGGACACGCTCTATCCGAACATCGTCGAAACGCTCAAGGCCGCCGAAACGCTGGTGCGCGAAGGCTTCAAGGTGATGGTCTACACGAGCGACGACCCGATCATCGCCCGGCAGCTCGAAGAGCTCGGATGCGTCGCGATCATGCCGCTCGCCTCGCTGATCGGCTCGGGAATGGGCATTCTCAATCCCTGGAACCTGCAGCTCATCATCGACCACGCCAAGGTGCCGGTGGTAGTCGATGCGGGCGTGGGCACCGCGTCGGATGCCGCGATCGCCATGGAGCTCGGCTGCGATGCGGTGCTCATGAACACCGCGGTCGCCAAGGCGCAGAACCCGGTGCTGATGGCGCGGGCGATGAAGAAAGCGGTCGAAGCCGGTCGCGAAGCCTTCCTCGCCGGCGCCCGATCCGCAGTTTCGTCTTGCGCCAGGGGCGCATCTCGGACGCGCAGCGCCGCGCCCACGCCGATCTCCTGCCGGTATACGGCGTCCCATTCTCCCCCGTCGCCCTTGATCTGGACCGCGTGTTCGGCCGCGCGGCGCCCAGGATCCTCGAGATCGGGTTCGGCATGGGCGAAACCACCGCGGCAATCGCGCAGCAACATCCCGAAAACGATTATCTCGGCGTCGAAGTGCATACCCCCGGCGTGGGAAGTCTGCTGAAGCGCATCGCCGAGCTGCATCTCGAGAACGTGCGCGTCATCCAGCACGACGCGGTCGAAGTGCTGCGCCACATGATCCCCTCTGCCGCGCTCGACGGCGTGCATGTTTTCTTTCCCGATCCCTGGCCGAAAAAGCGCCACCACAAGCGGCGCTTAATCCAGCCGCCGTTCGTCGCGCTGCTCGCCTCGAGGATGAAGCCCGGTGCTTATGTGCACGCCGCCACCGATTGGGAAGAATACGCGCGGCAGATGCTCGAAGTATTCTCGTCCGAGCCTTCGTTGACCAACGCGGCGTCGGGATTTGCCAGCGCCGACTCGCGGCCCGAGACGAAATTCGAGGGCCGCGGCCTGAAGCTCGGGCACCGCGTGTGGGACCTGGTGTTCAAGAAGGCTTGACCGGCAGGAACAGCTGCAGCAGGTCGTTCAGAAAGTGTTGCCCCAAATCCGTCGGACGGATGCGCTCGTGGTCGCGGACGATCAGCCCGCGCGCCTCGGCTTCCCGCAGAGGTTTCTCCGCCACGGCGATCTGCGAGCCCGTACGCTCGACGAACGAGCCGACCGCGAAGCCCTCGGTCA
>WNGJ01011502.1_pt1 | contig 16341 bp, 13 predicted proteins | sample 5400611 | NCBI WGS metagenome assembly WNGJ01 (sample SAMN13153375, study PRJNA577476) | soil metagenome | isolation source: 40 cm soil or saprolite under Garry oak tree replicate 1 | place: USA:California | collected 2016-06-15 | reverse complement strand
CGCGCAGGCCGTCCACCGCCCAGTCGAGCTGCACGCCCGGGACGCCGAACAGATCGGTGACGCCTTCCTGCACGAGTTGGCGCGCCAGCGCCTGGCCTCCGGTCAATTGCATGAGAGTGTCCTTCTTGATCGCAAAGGGCAGCACCTTTGCACCGACGCATTCCCTTTTCCAGTATCTGTAGCCCGCATTTCGCTCCGCTCAATCCGGGCTACAACTGTGAGCCGCGATCAAAGGGAACCAGGCGAATGAAAATCATCGACATGACCCATGTGATGAACGTCCACACCCCCGGCTGGGTTGGCTATGCGGGCAACAAGATGTACTACGCCCAGAACCTCCAGACCCAGATGATCGTGGCGCAACGCATCGACACGGCGCTGCACGTCGGCACGCATTTCGACGGCGCCATGCATGCGACCGATAACCGCAAAGGCGACATGGCCTCGCTGCCGCTCGACTATCTGGTCAACCGCGGCGTGGTGGTGGATATATCCCGCTGGGTCGCGGACTGGTCGGTGATCACGCCCGACATCATCGAAGGCGCCGGCGCCGACATCCGCGAGGGCGACATCCTCCTCCTGCACACCGGATGGCACCGCCACTACGAGGGGCGCCAGCAGCAAGACCTGGTGAAGTACTTCTGCTACCACCCCGGCCCCAACCTCGACACCCTGCACTGGATGTTCGAGAAGAAAATCAGATGGTGGGCGATGGACACCGGCTCGTGCGACCACGCCATGAACACCTCGATCCGCCTGATGCGCCCCGACCTCGCGGCGCAGTTCACGAAGCTCCACGGCAAGACGCCGGCCGAGTTCTTCGGAACCTTCGAGTACGTCCACAAGAAATCGGGCCGCAAGGTCACGTCCGACATCTTCCCGTTCCACAACTGGGCCTTCCAGGAAGGCCTGCTGCACGCGGAAAATCTCGGCGGCGACATCGAACTGATGCTCAACCGGCGGGCGCTGATCGGCGCCTTCCCGTGGCGCTACGAGGGGCTGGAGGGCTGCCCGTGCCGAATCGTGGCGTTCCTGGATTGCGGGGAGGAGGTGGAGGCAATTGGGGATGCGGCGAGGGCGGTGATGGGGATGTGAGCGTCATTCTTGGCAGATCACATGCACCGGCGCAGCATCCATCAGATTGAATGCTGTAATAGAAAGACGATGAACATGAGTAGTCGTACAATCCCGCAGATAGCTACGCGCTTGTCGTTTGGGCTGTCAGTGGCATTCCTCGCACTCCTCACAGCGCTCCACGTTCTTGAGCCGGAATTCAACTGGGGTCATTTAATCAGCGAATACCAGCTTGGCGAATACGGGTTCCTGATGTCGCTTGCCTTCCGTCTTCTAGGGGCTAGCGCGCGTCTGGTCGCCCTCTCGCTCGGACGTCGCTCACCCACACGAGGCGGACGCGTCGGCCAGCGGGGATTACTCGTTATTGGCGCGGCCTTTTTTGTTGCGGGCGTCTTTCCTCCCGTCCAGACGCCGGTCATCATCGCCTACCTGCACGGCATATCCGGACTTGTTGTCATTTTCGGCTCGCCAATCACGTTCACCTTGATCGGCAGAAGCCTCGCCCGCAGCCAAACGCGGTATCCGTTGTCCCACCGCCTGCGATTGGCGACGCTTGTTGCTTGGGGTGGTCTATCTTTGTTTCTCACTTCTCTCATTGCCATCAGGCTCACTGACCAAGTGAACATCGCGTGGGTGAGCCTCGCCAACAGGTTTTTGATTGTCACCTATTGCATCTGGCTTATGACCGCCGCCGAAGTTCTCAGATTGCGAACTCGATTTCATCTCCGTGCCACGGCCTGAACTCTCATCACATCGGCGCTTCGAGCACTACAGCTGGGCCAAACTCGAGCCTCTCGGTGAGAACGGTTTGTCGGTCAGGCTGTCAGAGGCAGATGTTCCCCACCGCGACGCGGCGACAGTGTGTCGGATTCGGGCAGCGGTATTCCCTTCGTCTCGGGTAGGAAAGGCACGGCGACGAGCCCAAGAACATAGAACATGCCGATGATCGTTGCCGCTTTGCCATAGCCGCCGAGGCCGACAATCAAGGTGCCGGCGATCAGCGGAGCGACCGCCGAAATAAATCGCGGTGCATTGAAGATGAAGCTCGCAGCGGTGGCGCGCATTCGCGTCGGAAACAATTCGGGCAACCAGATCGACGTCCATGAAAAAATACCCTGGATGAAAAGTCCATACACAGCAAAGACGAGCAACAGCAGATGGATTTCCTCCACCCACAGATAGACGATCGGCGTCAGGATCAGGCACATCGCATAGAACAACATCGCGGTCGGCTTGCGGCCAAAAGCATCGGCAAGGAAGCCGAAGGCGCAATAACCGATCAAGGCGCCCAGATTTTGGGATAAGCCTACCAGTGCCGCCCAGCGCTCGGCTGCGAGGCCCGCGGCGGTCGCGACCGATCCGACAAAGCTTGGAACAAATGTTGAGACGCCCCAATACCCGATCGTCACCGACAGCGACATCACGAACGTCCAAAACAGACGCGAGCGCACCGCGGGCTCGGCAAACATGTCAATCAGGGTAAAGCGCACCAGCGCTGCATCTTCCCCCTTAAGCACGCCTCCCTGCCGGCGGAGATCATGCGCGGCGCGACGGCGCCTGTTCGATTCCTCCCAGCGCGGCGACTCAGGAATATTGCGCCGGATCCAAAACACAACAAGCGCCGGCAGAACGCCAATCAGATACATATACCGCCACGCGTCAGGGCCGGTGGTGCCGATCGCCAGCCAGACGCCCGAGGCGAGAATGCTTCCGATCGGGTATCCGGCGTGCAAAAAGGCGCCACCCTTGCCGCGCTGGTTGGCCGGCCAAAGCTCGGCCGTTATCGATGCTCCCGTCGCCCATTCTGAGCCGATCGCGAGCCCGACCAGAAAGCGAAACGCGGCAAAGGATAGCCAGTCCCAAGACAGCGCGCTCAAGCCTGTCAGCCCCGAATAGGCCAGGATCGCGAGCGTCATCGACCGCTTGCGGCCGAGATAGTCGGCGAGCACACCGCCAAGCAGCCCTCCGATCCCCCAACCGAACACCGTTATCGCGAGGATCGCGCCAGCATAAGCGGGGATGAGCTGGTACTCGGATGGGCTCAAGAGCTGACGCAGCGCAAAGCCCACTGTGAGAATAAGTGAGAACACCTCGAAACCATCGAACGTCCATCCGAGGTTCGAGGCGATAAGCGCGTGCCACTGCGTACGGCTGAGCCCGCGATACCATGGATAAGGTTCAACAGCGCCTGATACGCTCATGGCTCCCTTCCCCACAATTTGCGCGGTCGCGAGTGCTGAATAAAAGCTCCGGCACGATCAATCGTTGCAATGATAAGCTGAAGCAAATAACCAAGTCGACCATTTTACGATATGATGAATCGCTCTATCAGCGTCATTCCCGCGCTTGTCGCGGCCATCCACGTCTTTCTTGCCGCAGATCAGCAAGCAAGGCGTGGATGGCCGGGACAAGCCCGGCCATGACTCCTGCCGGATATGCTCAACCTGATCGTAAAATGAGCTAGAACAAAACACTTGCGCCGCGATTACGGATCGCGGCCACCCCAAGGGGCCACTCATGCCTGACTACCTGGAATTCGATCCATCCTCCATCGACGCACGCGCCGTCTATCGCCTGCTGACCGGCTCCGTCGTGCCACGTCCGATCGGCTGGGCTTCGACAGCTAGCGCCGCAGGCGTCGCCAACCTCGCGCCGTTCAGTTTTTTCACCGTCGTGTGCGTCATCCCGCCGATGATCTCGCTGACGATCGCGCGCAATCCCGATGGCAGCGAGAAGCATACCTTGAAACATATTCGGCAAACCGGCGAGTTTTGCATCAACGTGGTGACGCAGCCGGTGTGGCGGGAGATGGTCGACAGCGCGAACGCCATCCCCGAGGAGGAGTCTGAGTTTACCGAGACCGGGCTCACTCCGGTCTCCAGCTTGAAAGTCAAGCCGCCCAGGGTCAAAGAGGCTCCGATCCATTTCGAATGCAAGCTGCATCAGGTTGTTGAGCTCGGTCCCCGCCGACACCCGCTCGTCATCGGCGAGGTGGTCTTTTTCCACGTCGATCCAGCCTGCATGACCAATGGCTACATCGATATGAGGAAGCTTAATCCGATCGGCCGGCTGAATGGTTTCCTTTACACGACGCTTGGAGAAATCTTCGAACGCAAGTTCTACGATGGCCAACCGCGCTAGAGCAGTTTACGATATCATTGAATCGCTCTCCTCAGCGTCATGCTCGCGCTTGTCGCGGGCATCCACGTCTTTCTTGCGGCAGCTCAGCAAGCCAGGCGTAGATGGCCGGACAAGCCCGGCCATGACTCCTGCAGGATATGCTCAACGTAATCGTAAACCGCGCTAGCGCATCGGCCGGCGCGACCGGCTGCGCTGCGCCTGACCAACGTAGCGCCGCATGGGCGCGTCGTTGTCGTCTCGTCGCGGCACGAAACAAGATAAGGGGAAATTCTTGCCGCAGAGGAATTCGTCTTTCAGTCAGCGAGGCGCCTTCACATAAAGTTCACAAACATCTTCAACTATGACTTGCATTCGTTGATTCTGCCTTAGTAGCATCCGCCGCGGGGAGGAGGGACGGGTTAGCCGCCTCGACGGTACATCGATCTACAATTTTTTCGATTTGGGGGTTCCTATGAATAAAGCTATCGCAATCGCCAACAACGATACGGTGTTTCTCTCGTGGATTTACGACGAGAAGATCTCCGGCTGCCTCGGCTTTGCCATTTATCGCAAGGACGCCGCCGGACGGCGAACCGCTCTGCCGGCGTGGGTCGGATTCAAGGGCGGGACCAATCCGGACTGGAAGCACAAGGACACGACCGTCTGGCCGGTCCAGAAATTCAGCTGGCGCGACTTCAGCGCGACACGGGGCGAGATCTATTCCTATGACATCGTTCCGATGACCGGCACGCGAGACAGGTTACGGCCGGACGGGGCCAAAACCATTACCACCGGCCCGGTAACGCTGACGCCTAAGCGCGGCTCGTTCTCCGCTTATTTCACCAATGGCATTCTGGCGACTCAGGCGTTGACGCATGTCATTCCGGCCGGCAAGAGCGGCGGCCCCGACCCGACGGTACTTCGCAACCGAATCGACCAGCCGGGCGATCCGCTTCGGATGAAACTGGCAGGCCAGATTCTCAATGGCATGACAATGCTGCTCGACCGCGCAGCGAAGGATGGCGGCGATTGCTACTGCGCTCTCTACGAGCTTGACGACACAGAGCTTGTGAAACGTCTGGTCGATGCCAAGGGTTATGTGCATCTCATTCTCGGCAACACCGGGACGGATGACGCTGAAAACAAACCAGCGCGACAGACGCTCCACGAAGCAGGCGTTGATATCACCGACCGCATGGTCGGAAGCAACCACATCGCCCATAACAAGTTCTGCCTGTATGTCGACGCAGCCAAAAAGCCGCGCGCGGTGCTGACCGGCAGCACCAACTGGACCTCGACCGGTCTGTGCACGCAATCGAACAATGCGGTGGTCATCGAGAGCGACGAACTCGCTCAGGCGTATTTTGATTACTGGAAGCGGCTTAAGGCGGACGGCGGCGCACAAGGCCAGCCCTTGCGCAACGTCGATATGACCTCGCATTCGGCCACGATCGACAACGCCAAGGTGACGGTGTGGTATTCCCCGAACACGCATCAGACCTCGAAACCCGCCCGCAATCCGCCAACGCCGCCGGACATGAAAGAGGTTTTTGCCGCAATGGCGCAGGCCAAGCGCGCCATCCTGTTTCTGGTATTTCAGCCAGGGTCGCCCAGTATTGTCCAATACGCCGCTGCCTGCGAGAACGCCAAGCCGGGACTGCTGATTTATGGCGCCGCCACCGACCCCCATGCGAGCGAGGACTACAAGACTCTCCTCATTCATCGCACGACAAAGAACATGCAGACCGTCCGCGACGATACTTCGGTGGTTTCGGCAAGTGGCGTCAATACGCAGTTCGCCTATTGGCAGAAGGAGCTGCTGAAGCTTCCGGGCGCGCACGCCATCATCCACGACAAGATACTTGTCATCGATCCGACGTCTGACGACTGCGTCGTCGTCACCGGAAGCCACAACCAGGGCTATCGGGCTTCTTACGCCAACGATGAGAATTTCATTATCGTGCGCGGGCATAAGCCGCTTGCTCAAGCCTATGCGGCTCACGTGATGGATGTCTACGACCACTATCGTTGGCGGTTTACGCTGAGCGCAATTTCGGTGAAGAATGCTTTCTCCGGCCTCGATCCAACGCCAAAATGGCAAGACAAATATTATGCGCAGGACAGTAGCGCGCGTCGTGAGTCCCTGCTGTGGACCGGACAATTGCCAGCACTGCCGGATGTGCCGGCCCCACCCGTGCCAATGACACCGGCGGTGGGGCAGACCGGCAGCGCGCCACCGAAGCGGGCGACAACGCGACCAAAAGCCCCGGTTAGGGGCGCCAAACGTCCGACGAAACGCTCGAAGGCAGTATCCAAAAAACGTGCGCGGAAGCCCAAGTAGGGCCCCGCCTTAGCTCTCAAGAATCACCTCGAAGCCGCCATAGATCATTCGTTTGCCGTCGTAGGTGTTTCCCGGCTGCATGCGGGGGTCTGCCATCACCTTCCTGGCGCCTTCGTCGCGCACGGCGCGCGACGGCCAGATGATCCACGAAAACACGATGGTTTCATCCTCTTGCCTTTTGACCGCCATGGGGAACGAGGTGATCTTGCCTTCCGGGACATCATCGCCCCAACACTCGACCACTTTCAGCGCGCCGTATTCCTTGAGTACGGCCGCCGCCTGCTCGGCCAATTTCACGTAGGCTTCGCGATTGGCCTTAGGCACCGGGACGACAAAACCGTCGACGTAGGGCATGATTCTCTCCTCTCGTATTGCGCACGACGGCCGGCAGTTCTCCATCGACCCTTTTCGTGGCGGTTCGAGTGCATCCAGATCGGGGCTTTCCCTTCATCAGGCCGGTCACCGAATCGTCGTTGCGACGAGGGCAGCGGAAATCGCCGGCTTTCCGGCCTTTAGAATAATGCTGGAAGCTCGCGCTCGTCCGGCCGCGGCATCGCTTCCAGGTAGCTCGGCGTTCCTCCCCACCAGGGCGACGGCTATTACGCCGGCCGTTGCCAGGGCAAGAATCTTAAGGTGAGTGACACGGCTGGCGCCAAGCAAGGTATGGGTCATTTCGGTCTCGTCTGTGTCCGCTAAGCTCACCCTTAAGGACGAGCCAATGATCGGTCTCCCGACAACGAAATCCAGAATTTCTCCGTGACGTCCCGGTAGTGCGCGCATACCGCTCGCCTCGTCGAACCGCCCGGGTCCAGCCCCAAGGGTAGCGTTCGCGCAACGAGGGCCCTGTGATATAAAGGGGCATGCGCCCACATAGGGGCGCCATGACGACAAGCCCGACCTCTGATCGCCACAACAGAGGAGCATGCGATGTTCAAAACGTCATTGCTGTGCGGCGCGGCGCTGATCGCTTCGGTTGCGGCGGCTGTCGCCGCGGGAGCCGGAACCCCGGAAAATGCCATTCCGAATTTCATGTCCGCCGATTTCGGCTGGCAGCTCACCACGTTCCTCGACTTCCAGCCCGTCGAGGGGAAGGTGGCGCCCATCGGCGCCGACCCGACATATTCGCCGGGCAGAGGCATTGAGCGCCCGTCCGACGCCGAGAACCCCAACCTGAAGCCGTGGGCCGCAGCGCAGATGCGAATGCACAACGATCTGGTGCGCGGCGGCCATCGCGCCTTCAACGCGCAATCCCGCTGCTGGCCCGGGGGCGGTCCGGCCCAATTGCTCTTCGTGGCCGAGCCGGTTTATTTCATCCAGACCCCCCAAGAGGTCTGGATCGTCTGGCAGCGGAACCAACAGGTGCGCCGCGTCTATCTCAACCGCGAGCACAGCGAAAATCCAAAGCCGAGTTGGTTCGGCGAGTCCGTAGGCCATTACGAGAACGGCGAGCTTGTTATCGACACCATCGGCTTCGTCGAGCACCAATATAGCTTTGTGGACAATTACCGCACGCCTCACACCAAGGACCTTCATGTGGTGGAGCGCTGGAAGATCATCGACCGCGGAAACGCGGTCGAAGCGACCGTGACGGTTGAAGATCCTGGTACGTTCAATGCGCCGTGGTCGGGCAGGGCGCGGTGGCAGAAGGTAAACCGTCCGTTGAGCGAATCGATTTGCGCGGAGAACAACCTGAACTACGAGACATTTTTCAAGCTCAGGGAATATCCGATGCCGCAAGCAGAGACTCCCGACTTCTGAATGGGATCGAATGACCTCTCCGCCGTCATGCCCGCGCCTGTCGCGGGCATCCACGTCTTCCCCCTCCCTACGCTCCCCGCGTGCGGGGGAGGGTAGGGAGGGGGAGCGAGAAAGACGAGGATGGCCGGGACAAGCCCGGCTATGATTCCGGAGAAATGGCACGTGACCGGAACGCGCCCAGCTAAGAGGAGCCAAACATGCGCTTGATCGCCTTCGCCCTTGCGGCATTTGTCGCCGGTGGCCCCGCGGCCGCCCAGAACTGGCAGGAATACAGCTATCCGGCTTATTCCTTCACAGTTGCCTTTCCGACCGACCCAAAGATCGAAACCACGACCTACCGGCTCGCCGACGGCCGTTCGGTTGAGGCGCACGTCTATTCGGTCCGCCAGAACGATAGCGTGCTCACCGTGACGGTTGCCGAACTCGCCAATGCCGGCCTGGAGGAAAGCGCCGTCATCGACCATGCGATCAAGACGCTGTCCGCAGGCGGCGAGGTGAAGATCAACATCCCCCACCGCGTATACCAGGTCTACGGCCGTCAACTCAGCATCGCAGGGGCGGATGGCAGCCGCGCGACAGCCGCGGTGTTTGATTTCAACGGACGGCTGTACCAGATCGAAGGCAAGGCGCTTCCTGGTGCAAATCCGCTCGACATGCTTCGCTTCCAGCAATCGCTTGTCTTCACCGGCGGCGGCTCGAACCGCTCCGCGGAGACGATCCGCGCCATTCGCGAGCGTTGTCGCAGCGCTACCGGTGTCGCCAACCCCGCAGGTGAGGACGACCCGCGGTGCGAACCGCGATGAACCTGCCTTAGGGGCATTGGGTACCGCGCGATCGTTAGGCCCACAGCACTTCCGACGCTAATCGCGCGCCCTCGGCGAGGCTTTTGAACTTTGCCCAGACGATCTCGGCTTCGACCTCCGGGCGTTGGCCCGGCACGAGCGTCGAAGCGAAGCCGCAGTCGGTGTCGGCGAGGTGCTTCATCTCCATGTCGCTGACGCGCGGCCCCATGTTGATGCCGTAGCAGGTGTGGTGGCGCACGCGCTCGGGCGGGATATTGCGCAGCGCGTGATTGAGCACATCGACCCGTCGCCGCGCCCAGGCGCGGGCCTCCTCGACCTCCTCGTCCGGGCTGAGCATGTAATGCATGGCCAGGCGGGGATCATCGATCTGCACCTGGAAACCGGCGGCGGCTATCGACTCGTATTCCTCGCGCATCGCCTCCGCCACTGCCAAGACATGCTCCTCGTCGCTCTTGTAATAGCGGTTCTCCATGAACCCGGCGCAGCTCGACGGCGAAACCGACGGCATGAAGGCGTCGACCGATGACGCGCCCTGCACTGCGCGCTTGAGATTTTGCAGATCGGCGGCGAGCGCCTGCTGCCCGACATATTTGATCGGCCCCGTGCATGCCCATCGCGGCTTTGCCGAGCCCGAATGTGCGCCATCGCGGTAGAAGGTCGGGAACGCGATGTTCTCGCGGGTGCGCCGCTCGCCGGCCGCCGGCGTGATCGGTTCGATGCCCGCCAGGCGATCGGCCGCGTAGGCTTGAAAGCTCGTCTTCGACTGCTCGCCGTCGCTGACGATATCGATGCCGAGATCAGCCTGGGTCTTCACGCTTGTCGCGACGGCCCCCGTGGTCAGGTGCGCCAGTTTGCCGGCGTCATGAGGCTGCCTCGTCATCCGGGCGAACAGCAGCGCCGAGAGCGCGTCGGGACGCGGCAGGCTGCCGGTGTGGGTCGTCAGGATTCGCCGGTGACGCTCGTCGAGCCGGGACATCGTTGTCCTCCGTTGGGTGCAACACCACGCTGTCATCGCCCGGCTTGACCGGGCGATCAAGTAACCACCGCCCCGTCCCTGCCCTCCCCCGCGAGCGGAGGAGGGTAGGGAGGGTCAGGGGTAGGGAGCATTGATTGGTTTCGATACCAATGATCCAGGGACCGCGGGCGGTACGGAGACCAGACGGCATTGATTTTGTTGGGAATTCCAAAATTAGTTCGTTTTGCTAAAATCCACCCCCAACAACCCGATCCCGTACATATGGTATTATTACACCTTATTCGGCCGCCGTCGGCGCGCAGCCTTCCGGCGCGCCACGTCGAACGCACGGATGGTGCGCTTACGCCGCGAAAGCGCGACGCGTTCGTACCAATCGAGCTTAGCGAGCCGCGCGCCGATGTCCGACAGGATGTGGTCGTCAAATGGGATTACGCACCATCGACCGTGGTGCCCTGGGGCCACGGGTTGGGGCGCGCGAGGGCATCAGCCAGAAGCATCGCCCAACACACGTTCGGAGAACGAAGGTGGGGCGGCGGAACCCCGTTAAATCGGGGCGAGCGTGAGGTCATCGAGGGTCGGCTTCGCGTCAATCGCGCCGTTTCGAGCGCGCCGTGACCACGGCCGCTTGCCCCAACGACCGGACCTGTCTGCCAAGGAGGGGCGATTCCGAGTCGGGCCAGATTCGGACATGGCTCCCTCACTTTCACGAACGAACGCGACTATTAATGTTTGGGAAATATCAGCGGGAGCGCGGCATTCGCCGTAAACATGCAGCGGTCATTATGGCCGCAGCTCGGTACGACGATTGACTCATGGCGCGCCCCGTATCTCTCGTTCATGTATCTGCTGAAAGCGATGCCGCGGGCCAATCGGGTCGGCCCCTGCGCCATCGCAGGACAAGAACTATCGAAGCCTAGGATCGGCAGAATATCGAGTCCGCCCAGCAGGTAGGTCACGGCTCTGGCGCTGATCTGCTTCTTCAACTGTTCGTCAGACAGTTGCGCAGCATAGCCTGTGCGGCCTTGGAGGCCATATTGCCAGTTGTTGTACGTAGCGCAGTGGCGCGCATCAGCGAACGGCACAAAACGATCGACAGGCGCTGTCAGAACGTAGCCAGGCACTGACGCCGCGGGTGGATAGGCAGCCGCTGTAGGACGGAGCGGGTCCAGGTAAACAAGTGCGTCCGGATTGGACACCACATAGGTTACCGGCACGCCCAACCTGTCCTGGGTTTGGTTGGCCATCGCGTAACGAATCGTGAACTGGCCTCCGCCAGAATGCCCTCCGAGCACAATACCCTTCAGGTTTGGAAATACATCTTTGCGTGCTAGCTTGTGAAGAATTTCGTCGGCGAAATCAAAGGACGTAATCTTTTCATTGCCGATTGCCCCGCTCCCGTTGCGCCAACTGTCCGGTCGTGAATCCTCGCAGACCCAGTTGGCCTCGTCGGGTGCCAAGGTGTCTCGGCATGGCGCACCAGTGCTGTTTGATGGATCACCGGTGTTGGAAGCGAAGCGTGGCGACACGAGAACGGTGTCCTCAAGCGCTCCAGCTAGAAAGGCTGCCCCAAGGGCAGTATTGAATGAATCGACAGCGTTGCGACCCCCACCGTGGACGAGGACGAATGCGCGTGTAATCCTTTCATTTCTCATGTCCAGCGGATAGGAGCGGTAAACAAGCAAACGTTGCCGCTCTGCCGCCACGTTAACCCACTCGGTACAGGGGAGCGCCGCGGTCGTGCATGGCGCGGCACTTTGCGGGACTTGCGCCCAGCTCCCAGTGGAGGACACCGCCCCAACTGCGAACAGCCCCGCAGTCACCGACACCCTCCATGTTCGATAACGGGTTCTCACAGCTGCCTCGTTCATACTTTGTTTCGCACGGCAACCCGCACCGACGCGAACGCGATGAAGTCGCGGTGCTTCAAGCGATCAAACCGTATCGGATTCCCACCAGCCTGGGACCGCGTTGCAGAATATCCTACGAACCGACATCAGGCTAGGGGTAGCGGAACGATCTTGCAATTCGTCGATCGTCAGGAGGACGGCTTTGGGTCACCGGCAGACGACTCAGCACGTCCGCGGCGACGGCAGCTTTCCCCGGAAGCGGCCAATCCGGGTGTTTCCACGCCGTCGGCGGCCCATGTCGTCTGAGTGGGGAATTACCAGCGGGGCGGGCTCAAGAGCCGTAGGGAGGGGGTCGCCCAGCCAATCCCCGGATCAAGTCCGGGGAGGGCAATGACACGGTAGACTGGAAAAGGCCCTACGGCTTCTGCTGCGGATCGAATTCCTGCATGGTGGCAGCGAGCTCGTCGAGCGTTTGGGCGATCACGTCCCTGAGTTGCTTGGGCGTCGACGATGCGGCGATCGATCCGGTGTTTTCGATGATGTTCTTATAATCCGCCGCCGCGACCACCGAAACAATCTCGTGATTGAGCCGATCGATAATCGGCTGCGGTGTTCCTTCGGCAGCACAGACGCCGAGCCAGCCGAAGCGCACGTAATCGATCCCGACCTCCCTTAAGGTCGGGATCTGTGGGGCGTTGTGCAGTCGCACCGGCGCCGTGACGGCGAGCAGCTTGAGCTGTCCGCTTTCATATTGCGGCATGATGGCGAGCGGCGGCGCAACGTAGAAATCGACGCGTCCGGCCACCAGTTCCTGCACGACCTGCGGTCCACCCCGGAACGGAATCCTGTTCATGGTGATGCCGGCAAGCTTCTCAAGTTGCCGCGCCAGGATTTCCTGGGCCGACCCTGCGCCGATGACCGCATAGCTGACTTCGCCGGGGCGGGCTTTGGCGTATTGGACGAACGACGCAAAATCCTGTGCCGGGATCGCAGGAGACAGCGCCAGGCCGTAGTAATATTTTGCAATCAGGGACACGGGCGCGATCTCGCTCAGCCTGTATCCGACGTCTTTGTAGACCGCAGTGTTGATCGCGTCGAAGTGCGTGCAGAGCAGGAGATTGTATCCGTCTTTCGGCTGGGACAGGACATCTCTCGTGGCGAGCATTCCGGCCGCCGCCGGTTTGTTCTCGACCACCACGCGCTGGCCAAGTCTGTCACCCAGTTTCTCCGCGACGAAACGCGCCGGAATGTCGGTGGGACCGCCCGCGCCAAAGCCGACTACGAGTCGGATGGTTCGAACCGGGTAGTCGGCCGCGCTTGCCCCGCAAGCAGCGGCCGCGAAGGCGATGCAGGTCGCTGCGGCGATGCGGCTCATTGAAGCGCCCTACCCAAGCTTCGGCAGCAGTTCGGCGAAGACATCCGGGCGATAACCCACCGCCGAGAACAGGTGACTGCGCGATTCCTCGACCATCGCCTTCAGGCGCACCATGTCGAGGCCGACCACCTGGCCGCGATACTTGCGCACTCGGCCGCCGATGATGACGGTGTCGATATTGCTGCGTTCGGCTGCCTGCACCACGGTGCCCACCGCGTTGTTCGACGGATAGAGGTTGATGTCGTCCGCGCGAATCATGAGGAGATCGGCCTCCTTGCCGGGCGCAAGCGAGCCGATCTTGTCGTCGAGGCCGGCGCAGTGCGCGCCGCCCATGGTGGCGCAGTAGAGCATGTCTCGCACCATGAGTGGTTTCGGCGGATTCTGGTCGCCCGAGAACCGGCGATTCTGCGCGATGGCGCGCTGCAGATAGAACGCGACGCGCATCTCCATGAACATGTCGGTGCTGTAGGAGGTCTCGTTGTCGACGCTGAAACCGGGCTTGATGCCGTGGTCCCACGCACTCTGCAGGCCGCACAGGCCCTCGCCCAACCCATATTGCGCGTCCGAGCGCGGGCATACGTTGACGTTGGCGCCGGTATCGACGAAGATCCGCCATGTCTTCTCCGGCAGCGCGCCGCAGTGATTGAAGGTGTTGTCGGGACCGACGAGCTTGTCCTGCGCCAGGGGATCGAGCAGCGCCGCCGCCTGCGCGCCCGTGAACTCGGTCGTGATGCGTAAGCCAAGCTTGCGCGCCAAGGCCCAGTTGTCGCGATTGACAGCCGAGAACATGCGCAGGGTGACGAGCTGGTCGGTGGAGGAGAAATATTTCTTCTGCAGGCGCTCAAGATCTTGCGGCCACTGACGGGCCCAGTCGCCGGCATTAGGCGGGCCGGAGGCATGGACGGCGCGAACGCCGCTGTCGATCAGCGCCTCGACGGCCGCGTCGGAGTGGTCCGCGCTGCGCGAATTATGCGAATTGTCGATCACGCAGGTGATGCCCGCGTCGATGCAGCCGACCGCCGTCAAATAGTGAGAGGCGTAGTGGTCTTGCGGCCGATAGGCCTTGGCGAAGGAAAGATGGGTCGCGTTGCTATAGTCCGCTATCGTCGGCGAATTGGGATTGATGCGGCGCAGCGGCGCCTCCCAGGAATGGCGGTGGCAATCGACAAAGCCCGGCACGATGATGGTGTCGTGGGCATCGATCACCTGGGCGTCGCCGGCATTGAGCGCAGGCGCAATGGCGACGATCTTCTTGCCCTCGATCAGCACGTCGCCTTGCACGAGGTCGCCGATCTTGGGATCCATGCTGATGATGGTGCCGCCCTTGAGCAGAATGCGGTCTCTCGCATCGGCCGCAGGCTGGCGCTCGAAGCGGCGCAGGTTTTCTGCCGCGCCGGCATCCGAGAGGCCGCCGCCAGCGGCCGCCCCGGCCGCCAATGTGGCGCCGACCTGCAGCGCACCGCGTCGGGTGACGGGCATGTCGTCTTTCATGGGGAATCCTCCTCGTGATTTTTATTTTAGCACCTTCTCTGTAGTGACCTTGTGGCCCGGCAAGAACCTAGCGCGGATTTCGATTGATTGCGATGACTTGTAGGGTGGGCAAAGGCGCACTGGCAGAGCGGGTTTGTTTGGCACTGCCGTTGTGCGCCTTTGCCCACGCTGTCCCACCGCGCCGTTTGACCGCGTGGGCAAAGTCGCGCGAAGCTAGGGCAACATATCATTAGCCGCGCCAGGCGACTTTGCCCACCCTACGCTCTGTTCGCGATTGTGACGCCAAAAGGAGCACACCATGGACCTTCAGCTCAAGAACAAGACCGCGCTGGTGACGGGCGGCAGCGCAGGCATCGGCAAGGGGATCGCCCGCATGCTGGCGCGCGAAGGCGTTGACGTGGCGATCTGCTCGCGGCGCCCGGACGCGATCGCGGCAGCCGCGGCGGAAATCGCGAAGGAGACCGGTCGCAAGGTGGTCGGCATCACTGCCGATCTCACGAGGGACGATGACGCCAGGAATTTCGTCATCAAGGGCCATGAGGCGCTAGGCCGTGTCGATATCATGGTCAACAACGCGGGCTCGTCGCCGGGCGGCGTGCTGGAGCATCTCTCGGAAGCCGATTGGGCGCAGTCGCTGCAATTGAAATTCATGGGCTATGTGCGCTGCCTGCGCTACGTGTTGCCCATCATGGTCCGGCAGGGCGGCGGCCGGGTGGTCAACCTCATCGGCAATGACGGCGTGAAGCCGTCCTACTGGGAGATCGCGCCGGGCGCCGCCAATGCGGCGGGACAGAACCTCACCCTGTCGCTTGCCGGCCAATATGGCCGGCACGGCATCAGCTTCTGCGCCGTCAACCCGGGGCCGGTGCGCACCGAGCGCTGGGACGGCCTCGTCAAGGCGATGGCGCGTGACATGAAGCTTTCCTACGACGAGGCCAACGGGCTCGCTCCGGCGTCCATTCCTCTCGGCCGCATCGCCGAGGTCGACGAAGTCGCGACCCTGGTGGCAATGCTGGCTTCGCCGCTGATGCACATGGTCAACGGCACCATGATCGAGATCGATGGCGGTCAGGAAAAGTCGCTGATGGACCGCCTGCGCGACCGGTAATGCCCACCCGACGTGCTTGACAAGGTTGCGGCTGAGCAGACACTTTCAAATCAAGACTTGCGCCGGAATTCACTGGCTGTTTCGGCGACCTCCACCACGGAGATCAATCATGAAAACCTGGAAATCCCTGATTCCGCTTGCCATCGTGGCGACTGCGACTGTCGTCGCTCCGTCGTTCGCGCAGAACGTCATCAGGATCGGCGAGCTCAACAGCTACAAGGCGGCGCCGGCTTTCCTCGATCCCTACAAGCGAGGCATCGAACTTGCGCTCGACGAGATCAATTCGGCCGGCGGCGTTCTCGGCAGGAAACTGGAATTCATCATCCGCGATGATGGCGCCAATCCCGGCGATGCGGTGCGGGTCGCCGAAGAGCTGGTCACGCGCGAGGGCACCAATCTGATCGCCGGCACGTTCCTGTCCAATGTCGGACTTGCCGTCACGGAATTC
>WNGJ01003419.1_pt1 | contig 16341 bp, 14 predicted proteins | sample 5400611 | NCBI WGS metagenome assembly WNGJ01 (sample SAMN13153375, study PRJNA577476) | soil metagenome | isolation source: 40 cm soil or saprolite under Garry oak tree replicate 1 | place: USA:California | collected 2016-06-15 | reverse complement strand
ACCGGGGTCCGCTTAACCAAGCAGGCCATGGCCGAAGTGGAAACCCATGTTCAGCGCTTGATCGGCCTTGAACGATGGTTCGTGGATATTTCTTGCGCTACGCCTGCTTCACCGGATACGTAATTCTTTTTGTTTCCCTTAGTAAACTGAAAGGAATGTACTACCGGCTCCCGAAAACGAAGGATGTTGTGAACGGATGGTTCAGGCAGCCGGTACAGGTGAGCCGAAGCAAGCAAAACTGACGGCTAAACCGGCGAACAACGGCAAACAATCATACACGCTGGAGAACAAAAACACGAGGAAAGAACCACGTGAGAGACACCAGCGAATGTCAGCAAACAAGCTCTCCCAAGTCCGACCATCGAATTGCTGTCAAAGTCACACAAAATCTGACAGCAAAACAATTTTTACTGGTGAGCTGTACCCCTTGACAGCAATGTTGACAGCAAAGCCGAGAGCATTGCATTGTTTTCCCTGATACACAGTGAACAAAGAGAAATGTCTCGATAGACAAGGCGAACAACAGCGGACAAATACGAACAGGGCGAGGAGGTTCCCCCCTTCGGCACCTTACTCTCAAAGAGCGATCAATCCCAAAATTCTATCGACTCGGCCATTCTGTTTGTCGAAACGATTGATAGCCTTTCTCTTCACATGGTCTGGAGTACCAATCAGAAGCAATCCAGGTCGACGATCAAAAAAACGAGGCGATATTAATTAATGCTGCTCTAACCGACAATAGCGCCAGGTAATTGGACGAGCAGCGCGAAAACGAAATGAGAGCCCGGGTTTCCAGTGCAACCAGAAGCATGGATAGCCTGGGCTCTTTGATGTCTACAAAGGAAGAAATATCATGGCAAAACGAAAACGAAGCGTTCCTGGCGGAGGCTCAGTCTATCAACGCAAGGGCGATGGACGGTGGGTGGCAAAATTCAAAGTGGAAGCGACCGGAAAGTGGAGGGAGCTGTATGCCAGGACAGAGAAAGAGGCGTATGCGAAACTCCAGCAGGCCTTGTTTGAGCAGAAGCAAGGAACGCTGGTCACAGCTCCTCAGCAATCGCTACAAGCCCATATGGAGCACTGGCTAGTCAAGCGGTTAGAATTGAAGGATGGTACGTACACCTACTACAGGGTCTATACAGAGGCGTATATTCTTCCCGCCCTAGGGCACATCCGGCTGCAGAAGTTGACTGATGCTCACATCCAATCATTTTATGCTGACCTCTTAGAAGACGTCTCCGCGAACACGGTCCGTCTCATTCATGGGATACTGCGCACAGCATTAGACGCAGCCGTTCGATGGAAGAAAATCGCCCTCAACCCGTGCAAGACGGTCACGCCTCCCAGAGCCGTAAAAAAAGAGCTCACTTATCTCACGCTCAAGCAGGCACAATGCTTGTTGGAGGTAGCGCGGAACCATAAGCTCGAATGCTTGCTCACATTGGCGCTCGCGACCGGGATGCGCCAGGGGGAGCTGCTTGCATTACGCTGGTCTGACATCGACTTTCAAAAGGCGACGCTCCACGTGACCAGGTCGCTTTCCTACCGTAACCCTGATGGGACTGGCTATGAGCACAAAGTAGAAGAGCCCAAAACGGCGAGTTCCAAAAGAACCATCCCGCTCCCTGACTTTGCGCTCGAGGCATTGCAGAAACATCGCGTCGAGCAACTGGAAAGACGTCTTAAAACACCCGAGTGGGAAGATAAAGGGCTGGTGTTTCCGAATGATACAGGTGGGTACCTCTGGGTTGACCCGTTGAGAAGGCAGTTGAAGAAGCTTCTGCAGGAAGCCGGACTCCCGGTGATCCGCTTTCACGACCTGCGGCACTCGGCCGCAACGATCCTGCTGGCGATGGGGGTCAACGCGAAAGTGATCCAGGAACGGCTAGGGCACAGCCACATCAGTATCACCCTGGGTGTCTATGGACACGTTACGGAGTCGATGCAACTCGAGGCCATCACCAAACTCGATGATCAATTTAATCGCTCAAAGGAAAGGCAACCTTAAGCAATTACGCACACAATGGCTCACCCCAGTTTACAATGGTCTCCTTGAGAGGCAAATTGAGCTTCAGTAACCTGTTGGTGATTCGCGAGCTGATTGTAAGCCGTATGGTAGTCCTGGCTCCTGAGTGCATGACAGAAGATAGTAAGCGTCTTTGTCGGGTTGGAAGCAGTCACCTGGCGGAGCCACCCGGCTAATACGGACGCGACCAGTGCCGTTAGGAGTGCCAGCAGTGCCCCCTCATTCACCACTGAAGTGAAGAGTAGCCAGAGCAAAAGAAGATCTATTCTTACGTAATAGAGGGAGTTCGCGACCGCTCCTGCCGTGATCACGCAGCCAGCGACGAAAGCGGCGAAGAGACCATGCAGACTGCCCAACCTCCTCACCTGACCAGCCACTACCGCTGCCACTATTGCTTGCATCACCGCCGCTACGAGTGGCTGCCCGGAAATTATCCACTGTAAGTACTCATCATCGGTCATGGTGGAGTACAGCACGAAGCCGAGCAGAAGCAACAGCGCGCAGGAGATGACTCCACCTGCCACCCCCATAGTCAAGGCAAGGCCTGGGCGGAGGGGATGCTGGCGTGGCAATGTCAGTGGTGACGGGCCTAGAAATACCCAGCTTGATCCAAGTGTCGCAGCTACTCGCTTGCGCCAAAACCAGGCAGCCAGGGGAAAAGCCCAGATACTCATGAACGCCAGAAGGGTGAGAGGGTTGATGAGGAGGCTTGTAATAGCGGCTTGAATGAGCGACAAAGCTACTGGAGCAGGGAGTGGAATCTCATTACCAGCCGCGCTTACAGGATAGACATAAAAGAGCAGGCCAAGCCAAACGGTCAGCCATATGCCAGCGATGATCAATCCCACTCGATAGGCCGGGCGTGGCGAACGGCTGGCAACAGCCACTTCCATCCAGGTCCAGGCTCCCGCAGCAATCCAATACAGGAAGAACCATGAACTGATCAGTACTACGCCAATCCAGAGGACATCAAAGACGAAACGATTCAGCCCGGTTAGGGCAAATTTGCTTGTTGATAAAGCAAGGGCAGCCAATGACAGGTATTGCCCTAGCAAGAGTCCCAGGCCCAGTCCTAGCGCCAATCGGCCCGTACCACGCGGCATTGTCCGCCGTGCCAGTGCGGCAAGGGCAGCGCGCCAGACACTTGATCCCACCACACCTACTATCAGAGGCGCAAAGATCAACCCTGCCCCCAGCGCCCTTAAGAATGGAACTGATGTTGGGATAAAATTCTCGACGCTTTGAAACGCAATGGTAACTGCGATACCTGTGCCGAAGGCTTCCCAGAATCCCATGCGAAATAGATGTTGGGTATCGCTCAGTGCTCGACGACGGTCATGCGGGTCAGGATGAAACGCTACATACCTTCCCCAGCGGCCTCCCTTTGGCTGTGGCAGGCCCTTCAGCACGCGGCTCAATCCACCTGCCAATCCATCCCACGTGGAGGCACGCACATCGGCGTACACTTCACGGGCCCGCAGAACCGCGCTCAGAGTCAGATATACCAGCACAGGCAGGGCGAGCACTCGCCAACCAATGTTGAACGTATCGCCCAGGGGCCTGCCGAGCCGACTGATTGCAAGAGGAACCAACGCAGCAATCAGGAACGCCAGCCCGATAGCGAGGCTGAAATACGTCTTGTCCACGTCGGCATTGTGTAAGTGAGCCAGTTCATGCAATACCACTGCACGGAAAGCTGGTCGATCTTTATAGAACTTGGTCACTAACCCGGCATTGAGGATGATATAATACCGTCCGAGACGGCCAAACGCCAGGCCGGTGCTCGTGCGGTTGAGCGGATTTACTACGAACAAGGGAGGAGAGGGAAGTCCAGCTTCGCGGCAAAGCTCTGCCAGGTATATGACTATCTCCGGTGCATCCTCGGCATCGAGTGGTTCGAGTTTATCCCGCCGCATTTTCCACACCGGGTAGACCCAGTAGATCACTCCTGCCACTATGAGCAGCAGCAGCACACCACCAATGACCCATGCGGTTCGACTACTCTGGAGTGGGGCTGTGTTTGCAGGTAGAGAGTTATACAGCGCTTCATAGATCAACAAACTGGCTCCAAGCACCGAAACGATTAACAGCACGAAGCGAAAATCGGTGTCTGATGGGAATGCAAATGGATTGAGACGAAGAGCCATCCGGCGATCAGCGACCATATTTCCTCCTGTTAGGAGAGCATGCTCCCCTTTATGGCGTCGGCCAGCAGGCTCGCCCGGTCATCAGAAAGGTTGAGTCGGCGGGCGCTCTCGTAGGCCACCTCGCGTACCTGTGCGAGCTGGGCAAGTGTCAGCGGCAGAACATTATTCTCTTCAGGTCGAACCCTCTTGAAGAGCTTCTTGACAATATCACCGATAAGATCTGCACTTTCCGCTGCAACGGACTTCTGAACCTGCTCTGTAACAAACCTGACGACCTCAGTGACAACGACGAGTGCGTACGGGGTCAGCAGTGCCACGGCTTCGCCTGCACCGAACCCCAACAGCTCGTCCTTGCTCTTCTGTTCCTTGAGTACCTTGTCTGGGTTTTTGAAGTACGCTGCACCCGTTGCCCGAAAAAGTGGGAGCTCTTCCGGCGAAGTTTGCCTGACGATATCGCGTGCTATATCAGCGATGAGCTGATTTTGATCTGGGTCAGACACGATTGCCTCCTCCGCTCCGGCATGCGTCGAAGCTCATCTGATGCTCATGAGATGAGTGATCACAGATAGTACCGCAAAACACACCAGCAGTGTATGGAGACAAACAATCACCTCATAGGGCGTCTCCAATACAACATCATATTATATACGTCAGCGACGGGTAAATTTGAGGGGCGATCTTTCCATCAGCGGGAAGAATCAAAGCCTTTGGTGTCAAATCAGCTGTCATCAGGCTGTATCACTGTTTGCGATCGTGTGAAGAACCGGCTTGCGAAGCCGGTTCAGGCGGGAGGTGCGCGGTGCTTTCGGGCATGAAATAAGTATACCATATACCCGGAGAAAAGTGTTTGATGACATTGCTGGAGAGCATGGGTCTTGTCACCGAGTTTCGGGGAAAAGCCTGGGGCAGGCACTCTCAGTTTTATTTCAGCAAATTTAAAGAGTCAACTCATAGAAACATGCTATGCTTACCTTGAGGTAAAGAAGATCAGCCAATAGCACAACAATATGGGAGCAAAGTAGCATGAAGAGAACTCTTGCTAACATCAAATCAGCGCAATCCCAGGCAAAGTGTGCGCTTTTGCATAGCACACCGTCCATTCCAGGTGATCCCGAAAAAAGCAACAGTAATCCAAAGGTGCTCATCAAGGGGGACATAAGGTTGCGAGTAACCGAGTCCTATGCCGGTCGTAGACCAGTGAGAGGCCGCTACACAATTGAAACTGAAAGTATGCAGAAACCTCTGCATATCATCTGGATGATCGAAGGCTATGTGCTCAACCATACAGTCCATAGTATCGAGGTTGCATTTGACGTACGAGGGATATCGGTGGGAGAAACGCTCACGCGGCTCTTAACTGCACAGGTGACGGATAGGGGTGGACAAGGTTGCATCGTGCACAGCAGTGTATTTGTCCAGATTTTCGTCGTAAGAGATGATCTTCCGTACGAAAGAACAGAGCCTCTTCATTCGAGCTAGGTTGCTCTGGATGAAAGGACATCTCGAAAAGAAACGTTGAAAAACTGCCTCTTAGAGTAGCAATCGAGCGCGGAGAATGTAATAATGACGAAAAAAATACGAGCTGGGAACAAGAGGGCGCGACGGAGCAAGCCAAAGACGCAGAAGCGGGTGGAACTGGTGCGTCCAAAAGATCTCTCTCCGGGAGAAGAGTCACAGGAAAGTCAGGAACTGGAAGACAAGCCATTCGAGTTGGCTGGCGCCCCCATTGTCAATACCGCACCAGAGAAAGCGGAAAAAGACCAGATTACGATCCTCAAGGGCAATGCTTACGCACGTCAAGCGACTCGTCGCACACATCAGATAGCGCAGCACCGGAAACCAACTGCCATCATCACACCAGAAGAATTCACATATGTAAAACGTGATCTCATCACTATTGGTGTCTTGTCCTCGATCATGGTTACGGCCATGGTCGTTTTGGCCTTCATTTTAGGAATAGATTGAGTCAGGAGGAATACTTGCTTCAGGCGCTAGAACTGCTGCTCCCACCCTAGATTATACTCTATGGCTATAGGAAATTACACTTTCCACCACTGCTTATGCCAATGCCTCGCCGCTTTTAAAGCTCTCAGCGTTTCATCTGTGAGAATCGTCCCGCAGCGCTCTAGCTCCGATGAGGTGGCATAAAGATCGACAATTCCCAGATCAACATTCAGCAGCGGTTCGATGGCAGCAACCGTACAATAAGGCACGTAAGCTGCGCTATATCCACCCTCCTGCAGCATGACCAACCGTCCATCACAGGCTTCATTCGCTAGCTCAACCATATAAACGGATAACTGGCGAAATCCTTCCATTGTTACCATCATTTGCGCTAGTGGATCAAGCCAGTTCGCGTCCTGTCCTGCTGAGATAATAATCAACTGAGGACGGAATTGTAATCCGATAGGGACCACGAGTTGCTCAAAGGCAGCACGATATCCTCTATCCCCCGTTCCAGCTGGCAAGGGGATATTCACTGTATAGCCTGCACCCATGCCACTCCCCACCTGCTCTAATTCTCCTGAGAGCTTTGGATACCAGTTGTGTTGGTGTAGGGAGACAAACAAGACACTGGGATCCTGGTAAAAAGCGTTCTGAGTACCATTGCCGTGATGCACATCCCAATCGACAATCATAACACGCTCAAGACCATACCTCTTACGTGCATAGTGTGCAGCAATCACGGCATTGCCAAAAATACAGAAACCCATCGCCTTGTTCTTCATCGCGTGATGACCGGGGGGACGCAACAGTGCATACGTATTACGTACCTCACCATTCATTACCGCACTGACTGCATTCATTGCACCACCCGCTGCATAGAGAGCCGCTTCATATGAAGCGTAGTTGAGTGGCGCATCAAGTTCTGCTTCACCCCAGAAGCCTTTCATCGGTCCAACACCTTCAGAAAGAGCACGAATACCGGCTATGTATTCACGAGAATGGTAAACAGCTAATTCGTCTTCATGTGCAGCCCGCGCCGTTATAGGTATCATTTGCGCAGTCATTCCTGAACCGTCCAGGAACTGTTTGATCCGCTGCGTGATGAACGAGGACGATGGATGGGGCTCTGGTGCTAGTGAAAATGAACCATCGCGCATCGTTACGGTGGTTTGAGCGCCTGTATCGTGACCAAGGTAGCGTTCATCGAAGACCAGGCCAGTCGTAGAAGCGGGCATAGAGAAGTATCCTTTCTGACAAAGCAACTTTTTCCCATCTTACAATACGTCGGAAATATCCTCCAGTTATTGCACATAGAACCCGAAAGTGGTAGTATAGTCTCACATGGACCAGCACAACAACAATAAAAACCTGATAGACGACATTGATCAGCGCATCATTGAAGCGCTGCAGCAGGATGGCCGCCGTCCATTCACAAAAATAGCCGCAGACCTGGGTATCTCTGAGGCCAGTGTTCGACAACGCGTTTCAAATCTCATCAATAATCAGGTTATGCAAATCGTTGCGGTCACCAACCCCATCAAGCTTGGCTTCTCTCTCGCCAGTATGATAGGTATACGCGTCTCCGGTGATCGCCTGATGGAGGTAGCTCAAGAAATCTCTGCCTTTGATGAGGTCATCTACCTTATCCTCTGCACCGGCAGTTTCGATATGCTAGCAGAGGTAGTTTGCCGGGATAACGACCACTTACTCAACTTTCTCACGGAGAAACTATATAAGGTCCAGGGGGTACAGCAGGCCGAAACCTATATGTACCTTCGTGTGTGCAAGGATACAGGAACAGCTGTGAGATTGTTTCCTCGGACGTTAATGTGCGGCGCATAGCTGATTTCTACCCGGTTGCGGACAATCTTCTCCGTATTGCGCTGCATGAATCCTCTTTCACGAAGTTTCAGAAGTTCATCCCTATGAACCAGTAGAAAAGGCTCCTCTTGGTAATTGGTGATTGTTCCATTCTTCTGGTAGAAATGTATTGTCTTTGCGTGAACGCCAAGAAAACGTCCTGCTTCCTTGGCACTGAACCATTCCCGTCCTTCCGCTATATCCAAAGCATCTGAAGATAAGCCATAGGTTTCTACTGGATCATGCACCATGACCCGGACGCCTAAGACTTCGAGGGCATTTCTCTTTTCCTGGAAGGTTGCATTTTCATAGCGTCCGCGCATCACATTAAGGAACTCTAGGAAGTCCATAATCCTCCGCTGATAGGAGCCTGTTACCTTTTCTATATTGCTGGAGCCGATCTCTTCTTTATAGCGCGCAAGCTGTTCTTCCTGGTTCGTAATATCTTGCGAGATAAGATTGTGCATGTAGCTTCCCGGCAAGTGTTTTTCTCGCTCGTTTTTCGCAAGCTCAATGGTCGCCTCTATTTTTTGAATCTGCTCCTGGCCGGTCGTGTCCTCCAGTAGCGCGCTAATGGCTGCTTGCATCTCAGTCTCCAGCGCTGTCTGCAAGACCTCAATGCGCTTGAATAATACACAGCACTCCTGCCAGACGATGTCATCGAGCGGGCTGGTTCGTATCGTGGTTAAAGACGGACAGGCTTTATATTTATTATGCGTGTTGGCGCAGGCGTAGAACGGATAGGACTTGTCGGTTCCTTTTTGTGTCAGTCGCCCTCTTTTCTGCGTCCTTGGCTTCATAGCGTGCGTACAAGTCGCGCAATATATATGCCCCCTGAGTAAAAAGTCTTCTTTATTCAGGGGAAGATGGCTTTTATCCGTTTTATTCGTCTTGAGTTTTTCCTGCGCCCGTTCATAGAGGGCAGGATTGATAATAGCGGGTATGCCTCCCGGTATTTCTCGCCGGTTCGGATGCACCTCAGTCTTGCGTTTGCCATCCTGCCCGATCTTCTGCTTTACTTTGCATACAACCAGAATACCGATGTTTTCCAAATCCTTCAGTAGCTCTCTGATGGTGGTATACCGCCACAGGCAATGCTCTACTTTTACCTCCGAATCTTGTGGCGGAGTACCCTGGAATTTCTTTGCATAGGTAGGCGTCAATATCCTATCTTCCGTGAGTTTGTGCGTTATCGCCCGCAGGCTCATATCCAACTCAACGAACATATGGAATATAGACATCCTGACGGCGGCGTGTTCTTGGTTAATCACATAACCGGTTTTCTCTTTATCTTTCCAGTCCCACCCATAGGGGCTCTGTCCGGTTCCTACCGGCAAACCTACCTCTACCCGCGTCTGCCAGCGCCGGTTCGCATACTCTACAATCTTATGACGCTCAGATTCGGCGCTCCAAGCCATAATAGAGCGGATAAGCTTGCCGGTGAGGCTATTGTCAATATTCTCACTGACGCTGACGATCTCAGCGCCGGCACTTTCAATTTCCTCAAAGATCATGGCGGAGTGCACAAAATTGCGTGAGAAGCGGCGCAGATCGAAGACGATAATCATATCAGCCATGCCGTCACGGACAAGCTGTCGGGCAAGCGTCAGCTTTTCTCGGAGCGAATAGTGAATAAACCCGCTTTTTGCTTCTCTTAGAACGGCGACGACATCTAGATCATGCAGCTCAGCGTAGCGGCGGCACTTGTCTTCTTGGTAGTCTAAGCTCTCGCCGTCCTGCTCCTGCTTGTCAGTGCTGACGCGGCAGTAAATGACAGCCCGTTTGCGGGTGGGGACAGTTGACTTCTCTGAGGTGGCCATTAAATTCATCCCTTCAATGCTGTACACTTAAACTTGTGTTTGCTGAGCGCAAGCTCGTGTCTCTGCCATTCGTAAAAGTCGGCTTCACGCCGTGCGCTCGCAAGAGCCTAGCGATACGCAGGAAATGCAAACACACCAGGCTTTAGTTATACAAACGAACAAGTGGATTGCTATTTCACGCATATACGAATAGGCCGCGGTACGAACCAAACGTCTAACAACAGATTCTTTCCGATGATTCTGACTCCGGTAACGTGCATATAAGAAGGAACTGTGTACTTGACGAATTGGCAGCGCCAGGTCACGGTCATTTTGTGCACGTCCGCAATATGAGCTTCGGTGCAGGGGTAATGCAGCCCCGTAATCTTCGAAATGAGTATATTTCTGACTTTCGAAAATGCCACATTGCGATCATTCGAAGTTATGAATTTAACAGAGTACGCATCTCTACCGCCCTGGAACGCCACTAAGTTGCGGACATAGACGCTGGAACCTTCGACGCGGTTAATGGCAAATGCTGGGATGTTGCCCTGCTGCCCGCTTATAAGCGCATGGGCGGAAACATAGGCCACTCCGTACCCGTTCGCACTGCCCGCTGGAATAAAGACTGCTTGATCGGTGACGACTGAAGTGCCGCTGCTACTAATCAAGATAAGGCCGGCTGGCAAGGTTTGTGAGATAACCGAGCCGTTGGTTATCGTCAGGATGCCATGCGCGGTCGTGGCCGGATAGGTGCGTACACCCGTCGGTATGAACGGCGTTTGTGCGGTAAACATTCTGGGCGGCAAGAGGACGGCCGGAACGGTCAACCGCTGGTGCTCGTAGTATGGATGCTCCGCTGAGTAGAATGTGATCGCGGCTATGCCAAGCAGGCATAAGAGCGCGCCGAGCAGCGGGAGCGATGTGTACGGCTTCTGCTCTTGTTCTCTGACCACGTAGAGGTGGATAGTCTCCACCTCGTTTTCAACCGCATGCATATGAGCCTCCTATTGCGTCTTGAACTCGGTGCCAGTGTTATAAAAGACAATGCGCTGATCCTGGATATGCAGGACGATATCTACTTTGCCGTCGCCGTTCACGTCCTTGAATTCAGCCGTCACCGGAGTCTGATCGGCATTGTCGGCGTAGAGCGTCGGACCTTTATAGACACGGGCATGGGTGTAATCGCCGCCGGGAAACTCGATGATAATGACCTGACCATGCAAGTTCTCGAAAATAAAATGAGTCGGATTGTCAGTCGAGTCGCTGTGCCCGACGATTTCATCGGCCTGGTACATGCGCGGGTACTGGTAGGTCGCATTCAGTTGTTGGTTCGTCCACCAGATAACTAGTAATTGGATGATGAACCATAACGCTACCATCGTTACCATACCGATACAGACGAATAGCGGCCAATGGCTTCGCTTCTTTGGCGGTGGCTCGTCATGGATGACAATACGCCGGTTGCCCTGCTGGATAACTTGGTGGCCCCGCGTATCGACGTAGCGCCTGGTGCTCGTCGGCATCCGTTGCGGGTAATACGAATCAGGTACTTCTTCCTCATCGGTAATCGGCCCCTGCATCAGCGCGTATTGATCGGCGCTGGCACGTCGTTTCAAAAGCGTATGCTGCGCGGTCTGCTCCCGCATTTGTCTTCCGTCTCGCATACATGCCTCCTATAGCAATCGTCCAAGCACGAAATCCGTGGCCTCTTCCGGAGTAATGAGTCCGTCCTGGACCGCCTGATAGACGGCGGCAATCGCTTCGTCGTCTTCGTGACAGTCGCAGGCTGCGTCATAGCAGAAGGGATTCTCTTCTGTGTGTTCAATGTGGTCAACGGGAACAACGGGAATAAAGTTGTCGGCGTAGGGTTCAATAGCCATGCTATGTTTCTCCTGGGGAATGAGGGGCTGCGGGGGACGGAACCCCTCCTGACTACCGAGAGGGTACGTTCTCGGGCTGTTATCACCTCACTTTCTTCGACGAGAGACAGTGTATACTCGACATATTACACAATAATACACAGTTTTGTCAAGTAAATAGCGGATGAACACAAGAATGCACAGCCTTTGACGCTCATAATTAGGGGCACGTATAATGGGACAAAACTACCGGGGGTGCTACTTTGGAGTGGTTGACTCTCCAGGACATTGCAGACGAATTGAAGCTGCATATTGAAACTGTGCGCGAGTGGGTGCGCACGAAACGGCTGACCGCCTACCGGGTCGGACGGGACTACCGCGTGAAACGGGCTGACCTCGATAAGTTCTTAGAGGAACGGCGGACGAAACCGGATGACGAGCCAAAGTCGTGAGGATGTAGGGGTTTGCGGCTAGGAGGAACAAGAAGTCGGAATAGTAGATAGGATACATGGGTCATACGAGAAGCCAAAAAGCGTAGCAGACAGCGATTTTTCAGGTTTTCGGGAAGGTGAGTAGACATCAGCCTTCCCGTTTGTGCTCGCTGTTCTTGCCAGTATGACTGCTCTTCAAGATGAGCAGCAGTCCTTCACCTGCTTTCTCTTTTTCTGAAGAGGTTTTTTCGGACACCATGCCGAGAGTTGTGTAAAGACGAGCAGGAATCAAACAAGGACAGACGCGAAGCCGATACCATCTCTCTCCAGGATCTGACAGTACAGGAAAGTACAGCGTAGGACCCCAAGTCGTTCAGAACAGAGAGCCTGGGACTCGTGAGATGGCACAGGCTGAGCGGCAAAAAAACACCTCCTCCCCAACCAGCAATTTGGCTGGTTGCTTGTTTGCCCAGACCCATCATGCTTCAACGGTTAACCGACGGGAATCTTGGGCAAGCGCATATCCTGCATCACGGCCCACACGATGGTCAGACAGCTGGTTTCCGTCGTGAAAGCGTCGATCGATCGGTGCGCTGCCGCACATTGCTAAACAAGCTTTCAATGGCATTGGTGCTGCGAATGTAGCGGTGCATGACGGGTGGAAACGCATAAAAGGTCAACAAATGCTCTTCGTCTTCCAGCAAACTGCGCACCGCTTCGGGATAGCGCTTCTGGTATTTGGCGTGGAAGGCGGCGAGATTGAGCAGGGCCTGCTCTCGGTTCTCCTGTTTCCAGATCCCCGCCAGCTCGGTGGCGACCTCTTGCTGCTCCCGTTTGGGAATGGCGCTCATCACATTGCGCTGTTTGTGAACCAGGCAGCGAGGACTCGGGGTCGCCGGAAACAGTGAGGTCACGGAGGCCCTCAGTCCCTCATGCCCATCGGTCACGAGCAGATCGACCGCGGACACTCCCCGGCTTCGCAGATCTTGTAAGAGGCAGCCCTCCTTGCTTTCTTCTGCGCAAGCGCGAAAGGCGAGGACTTCTCGGCTGCCCTCCAGATCGACTCCCAGCGCCGATAAAACCATGGTGGCATCGGTTTGGGTCCCATGACGCACCGTAAAATGGATGCCGTCCAGGTAGATGATGCGGTAGTGATCGAGCAAGCGCCGCTCGCGCCAGGCTTCCTATTGCTCGGTCAGCGCCTGGTTGAGACGGCTCACGGCGCTGGCGCTGGGGGCCACTCCCAGCAGTTTTTCCGCCACTTGTCCCACACGATGGGTACTGGTGAAACTTCCAAACATGTCCGTCAACGCTTCTGCGACCTCGGGTTCATAGCGAGCATAGCGCTCGAACACCTGCGTATGAAAGGTTCCGGCGCGATCTCTGGGGACGTTGAGGTCCTCAATGCGCCCGGTAGGGGTCACAAGATCGCGCGTGTAGGACCCATTGCGATACCCACGGCGGCTGGGCGTGCATTCCCCCCACGAGGCCCCAAGGCACTGCTCGAGTTCTTCCCGCATGACTTGTTCGAGCAACACTTGCACCGCACTCACGGCCAGGCGACGTAAATGCTGACGAAATTCTTCCTGCTCCGGCACGAGAGGTGACGACGACTGCGATGTTGAACCTTCCGAGGACCATGTGGTAGGCTTGTTCTTAGGGACAGGCATAACTTTCTCCTTTCGAGGAAAACATGGAAACCATCTCTGCCTGTAGTATCCTCTCTGCTCCACCTCTTAGCAAAGCCTCTGCTTTACACAAAACTCGGCATGGTGTCCACCAGTGATGCTCTCGCGTCATGACAGAAATCCAGAGCCGATTACGGCTATCAAGGAAGACAAAGTTCGGCGTGGTGATGCTCACCCCATCCACCTCTGTCAACAGGTCTTCAACATGCCCATCGGGGTGGAGTTTCTGAACTTTGCCCAGCCCGAGGTTGGCGACAATGAGGGAGCCATCATCGATCATCGCCAGACCATTTGGTTCATTGCCGCCCAGACCACCGAGAAATTGCTGTGAACCATCGGGATTGATACGGGTCACGCCACCACGACCATCTGACGTCCACAACGTGCCATTGGACTGAGCAAGGACGGATTCGGGGCGGACCAGATCGTGACCCGTGTAGGTCAGATCGCTCAGTTCAAGGCGGAACTCTTTGATCGGGACGGTGCTGTTACTCATATGAAATCCTTTCTTCATTGAAAAACAGATTGCTCGCTGCTCCAACCTCGCTCACAGTGTAAACAGTGACAGACTGCGAGGAAAAGAGCATCGTCCTGCTAGCTGTCAGTAAAAGCCTCCCTCTGTAGATACCGCTTCATTGTACAACTTCAGCGGAAGAGCCACAATACCAGGGCCAGCTCACGAATGAGGCCACCTCAGGTCGAGGTGGACCCCATCTGGCGGCGTTCGAGGGAGTCCCTGCACATGGTAATGCTATGATACAATTGCGATGCAAACGTCACAGAGAGGGAACACCTGGCTCCCCATCGCGATGTCACAGGCAGGAGGTTCTCAGATGCCAGATCATGTCGGACAGCAGCTCGGCTCCTATCAGCTCATCCAGATGCTGGGACAGGGGCAGTGGGGGTCTGTCTACCTGGGGGAGCATGTGCATCTGCGCACCCAGGCCGCCATCAAACTGCTCCATGGCCCATGGGACGAGCGTGAGGTGGAAGGCTTTCTGGGCGAGGCTCGTACCCTGGCCTCCCTGCGCCATCCCCATATCGTGCGTGTCCTGGACTTTGGCGTGCAGCAGGGCACGCCATTTTTGGTCATGGAGTATGCTCCGGGCGGCACCTTGCGCCGGCTCCACCCGAAGGGAATGCGGTTGCCTCTCCAGACCGTTGTCACCTACCTCAAGCAGGTGGCCTCCGCGTTGCAGTATGCCCATGACCAGCGCTTGATTCACCGTGACCTCAAGCCCGAGAATCTGTTGCTGGGACATGACCAGCAGGTCTGGCTCTCCGATTTTGGGCTGGCGGTTGTGGCCCACAGTGCACGCTCGCAGCCCGTGCAGCAGACCGCTGGCACGCTGGCCTATATGGCTCCCGAGCAGCTGCGGGGCCATGTCACTGCCGCCAGCGATCAGTATGCGTTAGGGGTTCTCGCCTACGAGTGGCTCACAGGCTCGCGCCCCTTTTCCGGGTCCTCCATCCAGGTCGCCGTCCAACAGACCCTCGCTTCCCCGCCCCCTTTGCGTGAGAAGATCCCGACGCTGCCGCCGCTGGTCGAGCGAGTGGTGATGCGGGCGCTGGCCAAAGACCCCGACGCGCGCTTTCCCACCATCGAGGCCTTTGCCAGAGCCTTGGAAGAGGGAAGCCTGGAGGATGCCACTGGACGAACCATGCCTGCCCCTGAGGCACACTACGTCACGGCGAGGCTATCCTCCTCGCGCGGTCTGCCAAGCGGTACCATCACCTTGCTCTTCACCGATATTGAAGGTTCAACGCGCCTGCTGCAACAACTGGGCGCTCGCTACGAGGTGGTGTTGGCAGACTACCGGCGCCTGATGCGGACAGCGATTGAGCAGTGGAACGGCTACGAGGTGGACACCCAGGGCGATGCTTTCTTCGTGGCCTTCACTCGCGCCACCGATGCCGTCGAAGCCTCGATGGATGCCCAACGCGCTCTCACTTCCCACGCTTTTCCGGGTGGGGTGGCGGTGCGCGTGCGTATGGGGTTGCATACTGGTGAGCCCCAGCGGTCCGCCGAGGGGTATGTCGGCCTGGATGTGCATCATGCGGCACGGATCGTGAGCGCTGGTCACGGAGGGCAGGTGTTGCTCTCTCAGACGACCCGCGACCTGGTGCAGCGTGATCTGCCAGATGGAGTGAGCCTGCAGGACCTGGGAGCCCATCGCCTCAAGGACTTGCAGCACCCCAGTCACCTCTTTCAGCTGGTCATGGCCGGCTTTCCTGCAGCTTTCCCTCCCCCCTTGACGCTCGACGCCTCTCACCACAACCTGCCCGTCCAGCCGACCCCGTTCATCGGACGCGAGCAGGAAGTCAGGGCCGTGCAGCACCTCCTGCAACGCGATGGCGTGCGCCTGCTGACCCTGACCGGACCAGGAGGCACCGGCAAAACACGGATGGCGCTCCAGGTCGCCGCCGAACTCAGCGAAGGCTTCCCCGATGGCGTGTTTTTCGTCGACCTGGCTCCCATCAGCGACCCCGCTCTGTTCGTGCCGACGATCGCCCAGACGCTTGGCGTCAAAGAAGCCGCCCATCACCCACTGCTTGACCTGGTGAGCGCCTTTCTGCGTGA
>WNGJ01003418.1_pt1 | contig 16341 bp, 10 predicted proteins | sample 5400611 | NCBI WGS metagenome assembly WNGJ01 (sample SAMN13153375, study PRJNA577476) | soil metagenome | isolation source: 40 cm soil or saprolite under Garry oak tree replicate 1 | place: USA:California | collected 2016-06-15 | reverse complement strand
CGCCGGCCCCCCGCCCGCCGGCCCCCGGCCGCCGGCCCCCCGGCCGCCGGCCCCCCGGCCGCCGGCCCCCCGGCCGCCGGCCCCGGCGGCCGCCGGCCCCCAGGCCGCCGGCCGCCGGGGCCGGGGCCGGGTCTGGGCCGGGGGAGCGGAGTTTAGGGAGGGGGACCGATACTGAGACGCCGGTATCCACAGGCTCGTTGTTCGGTTGTCACTCGTCCACAGGCAACCGCGCTGCCCGTGCGAGTCTGCTCGCGCGGCGTCAGGCTGCGCTCATGGTTGCTCGTCTGTCGCGTGAGTGCGGTGAGCTCGTCGACTACCAGCGCGGCGTCATCGCACGGTGGCAGGCCCCCGACCGCGCGGTTGACCAGCTCGCCGTCGAGGCGCTGGTGCGCGCGGGCCGATGGCAGACCCTGTACCGCGGTGTCTACGCGGCGTACACGGGTCCGCCCTCCCGCGACAGCATGCTGTGGGCCGCCGTACTGCGCTGCGGCCCCGAGGCCGTATTAAGCCACATCACCGCGGCCGAACTCGACGGGCTGACTGACCGGCCCGGCGACGTCATCCATGTGACAATTCCGCGGCAGTCGCGGGTGTGGCTGTCCGAGTCGGAGTCCCGCCGGCGGCTTCCGCCCATAGTCGTGCACCGCTCTGGCCGGCTGCCGGAAGCCAGGCATCCGGCCAGGACCCCGCCACGGACCCGGATCGAAGAGACCGTCCTCGACCTTACCGACCTGGCCGAGAGCTTCGACGGTGCGTTCGGCTGGCTGAGTGTGGCATGCGGGCGAAGGCTCGTCACTGAGAGCCATCTTCGCGGAGCGGCGATGAGCCGGGCCAAGATGCGCTGGCGAGCTGACATCCTCGTGGCGCTCGAGGAGATCTCCGCCGGAGTCCTGTCGAACCTGGAACGCGGATATCTGCGCAACGTCGAACGCCCGCACCGTTTGCCCAGGCCACGACGGCAAGCCCGGATGCGGCAAGGCCAGCGGTCGGCTTACCTGGACATCCTCTACGACGACTTCGGGCTCGCGGTCGAACTCGACGGCCTCGGCGCGCACCCGGCGGACGCTCGTTGGCGGGACATTCGCAGGGACAACTACTTCGCCGGCTCCGGGATTGTCACGCTCCGCTATAGCTGGGCCGACATCACGGTCAGACCCTGCCAAGTAGCCGGCCAGATCGCCCTGGTGCTGCGCACTCGGGGCTGGACCGGCGCGATCCGCCCCTGTGGTGCCTCCTGCCAGTCCGAAAGCGCGCGGGTGCCCGTCACAGTGGCGGGGCCGGTGTGACTGGGCTGCTCAGCGGGGCCAGTGTGACTCAGCTCGCGGCCGGGCTGGTGTGGCTGGGCTGCTCAGCGGGGCCGGCGTGACCCGGCTCCTGCGCCGGGCCAGCGTGACCCGGCTCCTCGGCGGGGTCGGAGCCGCCGGCCGCCTCGGCGGGGGCGTCGTGGGCTAGCCAGAGGGCGGCGAGCGGGGGGACGGTGAGCACGGCCGAGGCCGGCCGGCCGTGCCAGGGCACGTCCTCGGCCTCGGCCTGGCCCAGGTTGCCGACGCCGCTGCCGCCGTAGTCGGCCGCGTCGGTGTTGAGCACCTCACGCCACCGGCCGGCCGACGGGAGCCCGACCCGGTAGTCGTAGTGCGGGTCGCCAGAGAAGTTGATGACGCAGGCCACGGCGGGGGCACCGGCGGCGAACCGCAGGAACGAGATCACGTTGCCGAACGCGTCGTTCGCGTCGATCCAGCTGAACCCGGCCGGGGAGTAGTCATCCCGCCACAGCGACGGCAGCAGCCGGTAGGCCGCGTTGAGGTCACCGACCAGGTGCTGCAACCCGACGTGGGCCGGCCCCTGCAACGCCGCCCAGTCCAGGCCGTTCTCCTGCGACCACTCGCCGCGCTGGCCGAACTCCGATCCCATGAACAGTAGCTGCTTGCCCGGGTGCGCCCACATGTAGCCGAACAGCGCCCGCAGCGTCGCGAACTTCTTCCAGTCGTCTCCCGGCACCTTGCCGAGCAGCGAGCCCTTGCCGTGCACGACCTCGTCGTGGGAGAGCGGCAGCACGAAGTTCTCGCTGTAGGCGTACATCATCGAGAACGTCAGCTCGCTGTGGTGATAACGGCGGTAGACCGGGTCGTGCGCCAGGTACGAGAGCGTGTCGTGCATCCAGCCCAGGTTCCACTTCAGGCCGAACCCGAGCCCGCCGAGGTGCACCGGTCTGGTCACGCCGGGCCACGCGGTCGACTCCTCGGCGATCATCACGATCCCGGCCGACCGCTTGTAGCAGGTGGCGTTGACCTCCTGGAGGAACGAGACGGCGTCCAGGTTCTCCCGGCCGCCGAGCACGTTCGGCGTCCACTCACCCGCCTTGCGCGAGTAGTCCAGGTACAGCATCGACGCGACGGCGTCCACCCGGAGCCCGTCGATGTGGAACTCCTCCAGCCAGTACACGGCGTTGGCGACCAGGAAGTTCCGCACCTCGCGGCGGCCGAAGTCGAAGATCAGGGTGCCCCAGTCCGGGTGCTCGCCGCGGCGCGGGTCGGCGTGCTCGTACAACAGGGTCCCGTCGAAGCGCGCGAGCGCCCACTCGTCCCTCGGGAAGTGCGCCGGCACCCAGTCGACGAGCACGCCGATGCCGGCCTGATGCAGCCGGTCGACCAGGTGCCGGAACTCGTCGGGCGTGCCGAACCTGGCCGACGGCGCGTAGTACGAGGTCACCTGGTAGCCCCAGGATCCGCCGTACGGGTGCTCGGCCACCGGCATGAACTGGACGTGCGTGAACCCGCGCGCTTTCACATACGCAACGAGGGCATCGGCGAGCTCGGCGTACGAAAGCCCGAGCCGCCACGAGCCGAGATGGACCTCGTACACGCTCATCGGCTCGCGCAGCGGGTCCCGCCCGGCGCGGGCGGCCATCCAGTCCTGGTCGTTCCACTCGTAGCTTGACTCGTACACGACCGACGCGGTGGCGGGCGGAGCCTCGGCCAGCGCCGCCATCGGGTCGGCCTTGCGGTGCCAGCTCCCGTCGGGGCCGCAGATCTCGTACTTGTACCTGGCCCCGGTGCCCACCCCGGGCACGAACAGCTCCCACACGCCGGAGCCGCCGAGCGAGCGCATCGGGTGCGCGCGGCCGTCCCAGTGGTTGAAGTCGCCGATCATCCGGACGCCGCGGGCGCTCGGCGCCCAGACCGCGAACGACGTGCCGGCGAGCTCCGGCCTGACCCGCGCGCCGAGAACGCGCCACAGCTCCTCGTGCCGGCCCTCGCCGATCAGGTGAAGGTCCATCTCGCCGAGCGTGGGCAGATGCCGGTACGGGTCGTCGGCGAGCAACTCGGGCCCGTCGGCCGCGTAGCCGACCGCCAGCCGGTAGCCGTCGACCGGGGCCTTCGGCACGGTGACCGAGAACATGCCCTCGTGCAGGTGCCGCATCGGATACCTGGTGCCGTCAGGCAGTACCGCGGCGACCGACGAGGCGAGCGGCCGGAGCGCCCTGATCACCGTGCCGTTCGGGCCCGGGTGGGCGCCGAGCACCGAGTGCGGGTCATGGTGCTGGCCGGCCGCGATCCGGTCGATCTCGTCGCGGCCTATGGGGTCGGTGACCGCAACCGGACTCGTGGCGGCGGCGCCACCTGAGCCACCCGCGCCCGCGACCCGGCCGCCGCTTCCGCCCGCGCCCGCGGCCCCGCCGCCACCTGATCCACCAGCGCCGCCCGCGCCACTTACGCCGCCCGCGCCGCGGTCGCCGCGGTCGCTCGAGTTACCTGCCGCCATTGGTTGCCTCCGCGATCGCGCCGAGCGGTATGGGCAGCCAGTCCGGCCGGTGCCTGGCCTCGTAGACCGCCTCGTAGACCGCCTTCTGCAGGGTCAGGGCGCGCAGCAACGGCCCGCTGTCCCTCGGGTCGGCCCCGGCCAGCTTCGCGTACCCCGCGCAGAACGCGTCCTCACACTGCCTCACCCAGTCCGCCGCGACCCGCGCCTGGCGCGGGTCCTCCGGCCGGCGCAGCGCCTGCTGCCTGGCCGCGTAGTCGAACGAGCGGAGCATCCCCGCGACGTCCCGCAGCGCGGGCGCGAACGCCCTGCGCCTGGCCAGCGGCACCGATGGCTCGCCCTCGAAGTCGAGCACGACCCAGCCGCCCTCGGTCTCCAGCACCTGCGCGAGGTGGTAGTCGCCGTGGATCCGCTGTACCGGGACCTCGGTATCCGGATCGGTCAGCTCGGCGTAGCGGGCCCGGACGGCGGACTCGTACTCGCGTAGCCGCGGCACGACCGTGATCGCCTGGGTCAGCTCCGTCTGCATCGCGTCGATCAGGTCGGCCAGCGCGTAGCGGGACAGCGCGCTGGTGCCGAACGCGGCCGCCAGCTCGACGTGCAGCCGGGCCGTGGCCTCGCCGAGCTGGCAGGCCTGGTCGGAGAAGTCGGGTTCGGCGGTCCGCAGGCTGCCCGAGGCGAGCGACCACCCGTCGGTGGAGTGGGCGAAGTAGACCGACAGGATCGCGAGCACCATCGGCTCACCCCCGTCGGCGGGCAGCTCAACCCATCCGAGCGGCGCGGCGACCAGCGTGGAGCCGTTGCTCGCCAGCGCCGCGGGAACCTCCAGGTCGGGATGGCGCCCGGCGAACGGCCTGCGCAGCAGCTTCAGGATCGACTGGTCGCCGAACACGATGCTGGTGTTGCTCGTCAGCGCGGCCTGCGTCCGCCCGGCCGCCGTCCGGTCGATGACCGCGCCGGGCTCGGCCGCGAACCGAAGCGGCCCGGCACGGCGCTCCGCCGCGATACCGCGCAGCAGGACCGCGGTCAGCTCGGGGTCACGGGCGGCGTCGTAGGCGACCCTGCCGTCGGGCAGCGTGCCGATGGCCGCTTCGCCGAGACACTGCGGCAGCTCGGCCCGGATCCCGACCGGCACCTGGTAGCTGACCTTCTCCTGGCCCAGCCAGGCGTCGGCCATCAGATGCCGCAGCTCGGCGCGTTCCGTCCCGCCCGGCGCCAGGGTGACGTCGGAGGTGATCTCGACCTCGCGCGCCAGGGGACCGCTGCCGGCGAACCAGCGCTGGGCCGGGAGCCAGGCCGACAGCAGCTCGGCGAGCGCGCTCTGCGTCACCAGACGAGTCAAGCACCCGGCCGCCGACCGGCACGAGCCAGGGTTCGGCCGAAGCCCCCGACCTCGGATTACGTCGGTTACCCCGGCGGTTCCATGACGAACCAGTAGAAGCCGTGGCCCGGCAATGTCAGCAGGTAGCTGAGCTCGCCCACCGGCGGGAAGGCGACGCCGCCCATGCACTCGACCGGCGTGTAGCCGTTGAACCTGCTCAGGTCGAGCTCGACGGGCTGCGGGAACCGGGACAGGTTGTTGACGCACAGGATCGGGTTCGTCGCGGCCTGGTCGGGCCCGGCCTGGTCGTACTCCCTGACGAACGCGAGCATGCTCGGGTTGGAGCTGGCCAGCTCGGAGTACTCGCCGAGGCCGAACACCTGGTGCCGCTTGCGGATCTCGATCATCCGCCTGGTCCAGTGCAGCAGCGAGCCGGTGTTGCGCTCCTGCGCCTCGACGTTGATCGCCTGGTAGCCGTAGATCGGGTCCATGTTCGGCTGCAGGTACAGCCGCTGCGGGTCGCTGCGGGAGAAGCCGCCGTTGCGGTCGGGCGTCCACTGCATCGGCGTCCGCACTCCGTCGCGGTCGCCGAGCCAGATGTTGTCGCCCATCCCGATCTCGTCGCCGTAGTACATGACCGGCGAGCCGGGCAGCGACAGCAGCAGCGCGGTGAACAGCTCGAGCTGGTTGCGGTCGTTGTCGAGCAGCGGCGCGAGCCGGCGCCTGATCCCGATGTTGGCCTTCATCTTCGGGTCCTTGGCGTACTCGGCCCACATGTAGTCGCGCTCGTCGTCGGCGACCATCTCCAGGGTCAGCTCGTCGTGGTTGCGCAGGAAGATGCCCCACTGGCAGCCAGACGGGATCTTCGGGGTCTTGGCGAGAATTTCCGTGATCGGGTAGCGCTGCTCCCGGCGCACGGCCATGAAGATGCGTGGCATCAGCGGGAAGTGGAACGCCATGTGGCACTCGTCGCCGCCGACGCCCGGGTCGCCGAAGTACTCGACCACGTCATCGGGCCACTGGTTCGCCTCCGCGAGCAGGACCCGGTCCGGGTACAGCCGGTCCACCTCGGCCCGCACCCGCTTGAGGTACTCGTGCGTCTCCTTCAGGTTCTCGCAGTTCGTGCACTCGCGCGCGTACAGGTACGGCACGGCGTCCAGCCGGAACCCGTCGATGCCGAGGTCCAGCCAGAACCGCAGCACCTCGAGCATCGCGTCCTGCACGAGCGGGTTCTCGTAGTTCAGGTCGGGCTGGTGGTGGAAGAACCTGTGAAAGTAGTACTGGCCGCGGACTGGGTCGAAGTTCCAGTTGGACTGCTCGGTGTCGACGAAGATGATCCGCGCGTCGGCGTACTTGTCGTCGGTGTCCGACCACATGTAGAAGTCGCCGTACGGGCCTTCCGGGTCCGAGCGGGACGCCTGGAACCACGGGTGCTGGTCGCTGGTGTGGTTCATGACCAGGTCGGCGATCACCCTGATGCCCCGGGCATGGGCCTCCTCGACCAGTTCCACGAAGTCGCCGATGGTGCCGAAGTCGGGCAGGACCGCCGTGAAGTCCGAGATGTCGTAGCCGCCGTCCCGCAGCGGCGAGTCGTAGATCGGCAGCAGCCAGACGCAGTCGATGCCGAGCCACTGCAGGTAGTCGAGCCGGGAGATGAGGCCGCGCAGGTCGCCGGTGCCGTCGCCGTTGGAGTCGTGGAACCCGCGCACCAGCACCTCGTAGAAGACCGCGTGCTTGTACCACTGCGGGTCCCGCGGCTTGTCGAACGAGAACGAGTTCGGCACCGGCTCGTTGGGAGCCGCCGAGCCCGGCAGGAAGGGGCTCGCCGGCCCGGGGGTGTCTTGCGGCGCTGGTTCCGTCTGTGCCACGGGGTCTCTCCTGTAGTCCTTACCTGCTGCCCAAGTTAGCGGCCTTCTCGGGGTGATCTGACTGCGGGCGGAACACGCCGGACCATCTGCGGGGTCTGCGCCATCGGCGGGCCGGGATCGTCGCCGCCGCGCCGATGTCGCCGTATTGTGCCGAACGCGCCGACCGTGGCGTGCGTCAGGCCGGCTGGTTCCCGTCGCCTGGCTGGTCGGCGGAAACCGTGAAGATGTGTGCCGGCGCGCTGGCGGGATCGAGACGAACGTAGTTCGCCTCGCCCCACCGGTAAGACTCGCCGGTCAGCTCGTCGGTTACCAGCAGTCCCGCGCCGACATCGATATCGAAGGCGGTCCGGTCCAGCCACACCGTGGCCTCGCGTGGCTGGTGCGGGTCGAGATTGACTACGACCAGAACCGTGTCGCCGCCGGCGGCGCCGTCCGGCGCGGCCACAGTCTTAGAAAAGCACAGAATCTCTGGCTGGTCCGGAAAATGGAATCGCAGGCTCCGTAGCCGAGCCAGCGCCGGGTGAGATCGCCTGATTGCATTGAGTTGCGCAATAAACGGCGAGATACCCAGGTTCATTCGCTCGGCGAGTGCCCAGTCCCGCGGCCGGTACTGGTATTTCTCGGAATCGAGGTACTCCTCGCTCCCCGGCCTTAGGGGTGAATTCTCGCATAGCTCAAAGCCCGAGTAGACACCCCACGACGGTGCGAGCATGGCGGCCAGCACGGCCCTGACCCGGAATGCGGCCGGGTCCGCGTGCTGCAGATATCCGCTCAAGATATCCGGGGTATTTACGAAGAAATTGGGGCGCATGTAGGCGGCCGCCGGCCCGGCCAGTTCGGTCATGTATTCGGTGAGTTCTGAGCGGGTGTTGCGCCAGGTGAAATAGGTGTAGGACTGGTGGAACCCGATCATCCCGAGCGCGCGCATCATGGCCGGCCTGGTGAACGCCTCGGCCAGGAAGAGCACCTGCGGGTCGGTCGTGGCGATCTCGCGCAGCAGCCGGTCCCAGAACGGCAGCGGCTTGGTGTGCGGGTTGTCGACGCGGAAGATCGTCACGCCGTGGCCGATCCAGTGCCGCACCACCCGCAGGGCCTCGGCGTAGATGCCCTCCAGGTCGTTGTCGAAGTTCAGCGGGTAGATGTCCTGGTACTTCTTCGGCGGGTTCTCGGCGTAGGCGATCGAGCCGTCCGCCCGGGTCGTGAACCACTCCGGGTGCTTGGCGACCCACGGGTGGTCGGGCGACGCCTGGAGCGCGAAGTCCAGCGCGACCTCCATGCCGAGCTCGCCCGCCCTGGCCACGAAGTAGTCGAAGTCGTCGATCGTCCCGAGGTCGGGGTGGACCGCGTCGTGGCCGCCGGCGGGCGAGCCGATGGCCCACGGCGAGCCGGGATCGCCCGGGCCGGCGGTCAGCGCGTTGTTCCTGCCCTTGCGCGCCGTCGTCCCGATCGGGTGCACGGGCGGCAGGTAGACCACGTCGAAGCCCATCGCCGCGATCGCGTCCAGCCGGCTGGCGGCGGTGCGCAGCGTGCCGGAGACTGGCGGGCGCGGGCCGAGCGGGTCGACCCTGGCCCCCTCCGAGCGCGGGAAGAGCTCGTACCACGATCCGAACAGCGCCCGCTGCCGGTGCACGATCAGCGGGCACCAGGCCGAGAAGCTGGTCAGCTCCCTGAGCGGGAACTCGGCCAGGGCGCGGCTTACCTGCGGGGTGAAGGCGGTGCCGAGCCGGTCGACCGGCCTCGCCTGGCCGCCGCGCAGGGCCAGGGCGACCGTCCGGTACAGCGCGCGGGCGCTGGCCGCCCGGCCCGCCGTGCCGCTCTCGCGCGCGGCGCGCGCGGCCCGCTCGAACAACAGCGCGCCCTCGGTGAGCATCAGGTCGACGTCCTGGCCGAGCGGCACCTTGATCGCCGCGTCGTGCCGCCAGTGCGCGATCGGGTCGCCCCAGGCCTGCACCCGGAAGTGCCACAGGCCCTCGCTGGTCGGCGCGACGTCGGCGCCGAACCGGTCGGTGCCCGGCACCAGCTCATGCATGGTCACGATCGGGTGACACTTGCCCGCAGGATCCCGGAGCACGACGCCCGCGCCGAGCATCTCGTGCCCCTCGCGGAACACGGTCGCGGACACCTGCACGCTCTCGCGGGTGACTGCCTTGGCCGGCCGATGCCCGCATTCGACCACGGGCTGGATATCGAGTATGGGGATCCTGCCGATCACCACGGAAAGCTACCCAATCGCGCTGGGCGGCACGCGCGCGGGGGGTGTTTCCGGCCGCCGAGACTGCCCCGGCCGCGCGGCCCGCGTCCCGGGTTGTGGTCCTCGTCGCGCTCACCACGCATTAGGGTCACTCACCGTGAAAGCAATCCGCCGGTTCACCATCCATCCCGCGCTGCCCGCTCCGCTGGCCCCGCTGCGCACGCTGATGCTCAACCTGCGCTGGTCGTGGCACGCGCCGACGAGAGCGCTGTTCGCCGAGATCGACCCGGCGGCGTGGGAGAGCTCGCGGCAGGACCCGGCCGGGCTGCTGGCCAGGGTCTCCCTGGAGCGGCTCGCCGAACTCGCCGCGGACCAGGACTTCCTGCGCAGGCTCGGTGAGGCGCTCGACGAGCTCGGCGAGTACCGCACCGGCCCCCGCTGGTATCAGCTCTCCGGCCACGCCGCCAGCGGCCCGGCGGCGATCGCGTACTTCTCGCCCGAGTACGGGATCACGGCGGCCCTGCCGCAGTACTCCGGCGGGCTGGGCATCCTGGCCGGCGACCACCTGAAGTCGGCCAGCGACCTGGGCGTGCCGCTGATCGGCGTCGGCCTGCTGTACCGGCACGGCTACTTCGCCCAGTCGCTGTCCGCCGAGGGCTGGCAGGCCGAGCGGTATCCGGCCTGGGACCCGGCCGGCCTGCCGATCACCCTGCTGCGCGACGAGGCCGGAGCTCCGGCCAGGATCACGGTCGGCCTGCCCGGCGGAGCCGAGCTGGCCGCTCATATCTGGGTCGCCGACGTCGGCAGGATCCCGCTGCTGCTGCTCGACTCCTACACCGAGGACAACGACCCGCTGCTCCGTGAGGTCACCGACCGGCTCTACGGCGGCGGCAGCGATCACCGGCTGCGCCAGGAGCTGCTGCTCGGCATCGGCGGGGTCCGGGCGGTCAGGCTCTACTGCGCGATCACCGGCCACCCCCAGCCCGAGGTGTTCCACACCAACGAGGGCCACGCCGGCTTCCTCGGCGTGGAGCGGATCAGGGAGTACCTGGCCAGCGGCGCGTCCTTCGCCGAGGCCGTCGAGCTGACCAGGGCGGGCACGGTCTTCACGACGCACACTCCGGTGCCCGCCGGGATCGACAGGTTCGACCGTGAGCGGATCGGGCAGCAGTTCGGCCCGGACGGCGGCGAGCCCGGCCTGCCGATCGAGCAGCTAGTTGAGTTCGGCGCCGAGACCTACCCAGGCGGTGACCCGGCCGTCTTCAACATGGCCGTGATGGGGATGCGACTGGCCCAGCGGGTCAACGGCGTCAGCAAGCTGCACGGCGAGGTGAGCCGGGCGATGTTCACCGGGCTATGGCCCGGCTTCGACACCGCGGAGGTTCCGATCGGCTCGATCACCAACGGCGTGCACGGCCCGAGCTGGGTCGCTACCGAAATCCTCAGCGTGGCGCAGGGCGGGCATCACGCCGGCGCGGCCGACTGGCTCGCCGACGACGCTCCGGCCTGGGAGCTGGTCGCCGCCGACCCCGGCCGGATCCTGGGGATCAGGCAGGCGCTGCGCGCCCGCCTGGTCGCCGAGGCCAGGGCCAGGCTGCGGGCATCGTGGCAGCAGCGCGGAGCGTCGGACGCCGAGCTGGCCTGGATCTCCGGCGCGCTCGACGAGAACATCCTGGCGATCGGGTTCGCCCGCCGGGTGCCTTCGTACAAACGGCTCACGATGATGCTGCGGGACCCGGCCAGGCTGACCGAGCTGCTGCTCGACCCCGAGCGCCCGGTGCAGATCGTCATCGCCGGCAAGGCCCATCCCGCCGACGACCCCGGCAAGGCACTGATTCAGCAGATGGTGCGGTTCACTGACGATCCGGCGGTCAGGCACCGGATCGTGTTCCTGCCCGACTACGACATGGCGCTGGCCAGGACCCTGGTGCAGGGCTGCGACATCTGGCTGAACAACCCGCTGCGGCCGCTCGAAGCGTGCGGCACGTCAGGCATGAAGGCCGCGCTGAATGGCGCGCTCAATGTCTCGGTGCTTGACGGCTGGTGGGACGAGTGGTTCGACCGGGAGAACGGCTGGGCCATCCCGTCGGCCGACTCGGTGGCCGATTCGCAGCGGCGCGACGAGGTCGAGGCGGCCGCGCTCTATGACCTGCTCGGCCAGTCCGTCGCGCCGATGTTCTACGACCGGGACGCCGACGGCGTGCCGCGCCGGTGGCTGGAAATGGTCACCCACACCCTGCGCACGCTCGGTCCCAAGGCGCAGGCGACCCGGATGGTCAGGGAGTACACGACCGAGCTCTACCTGGCCGCGTCCGCGTCGTCCAGGGCGCTGGCCGAAGGCGCGGACGGCCCCTTCTCCGGCGCCGCGGAGCTGGCCGCGTGGAAGCGGCGGGTGACGGACGAGTGGCCGGCGGTGCGGATCGAGCTGGTCGAGACCGACGACGGCGAGCAGTACCCGGGCGCGCGGCTGACCGTCCGCGCGGGCGTCGCGCTCGGCGCGCTCACGCCCGACGACGTCTGCGTGCAGGTGCTGTACGGCCCGGCCGGCGACGACGACGAGATCGCCGGCCCGGTCGCTTCCGAGCTGGCGCTGGAGGGGCAGTCCGAGCACGGCTCGGTCGCCTGGTACTGCGGCGAGGCGGTGCTCGGCAAGCCGGGGCCGTTCGGGTACACCGTCCGGGTGCTGCCCAGGCACCCGCTGCTGGCCGGTCCGGCCGAGCTGGGACTGGTCGCCGCGCCGGTCGCGCCGACCGGCATGATCAGCGGCGACCTGCGCTAGCAGGATCGTCGGCGGCTCGCCCGGCAGGCCGGCGGGCCCCGGCCGGCCGGCCGCCCCTGGACATCCTTGTGGCAGCGTTGTTCTGGGCGGCGCGGTCCGGCGGCTTGGTGTGCAGATCCACGTGTCGTTAGTGCGGAGACGCCCCGCTCTCACGCCATTGTCTGCAACCGATTGTGACTGAGGAGTTACCGTACGGGAGTAGGCCAACCCGGACATCGTGTGGTCGTTCCAGAAACGACAACGGCTGGCCCCCGACGAAATTTGTCGCCTTGCCGGTTAGAACTCCAGCAAAATCGCGGGACATGTGACATCCTGTGATTCGACGACTTCAAGGAGTAGTGCCAACACTGGTTACTGTCAGTCACGAACTAGTCACCAGAGTAAACAAAGAGAGGATCTGCTGCAGTGAGAACTCAGATCAAGCCGGACAATAGGCTCCTCACCCCCGCCGAGGTCGCGGCCATGCTTCGGGTCGACCCCAAGACCGTGACGCGTTGGGCCAGGGGCGGCAAGCTCTCCTCGATCCGGACCCCGGGCGGGCACCGCAGGTACAGCGAGTCCGAGGTGCGCGGATTCCTCAATAGCTGGCAGGGAGTCAGCCTGCCACGGGCAGTGGGTGAGTGACGACCGCTCCCGCGCATCACTTCTGAGGGCCTGCCCGTCCGCAACGGGCAGGCCCTCCGTCGTCGGACCAGCCGTCGCGCCGCCCCGCCCCGCCACGCTCGGCCCGGCCCGGGCCCCGGCCGCGGCTCCGGCCCCGCTGCGCTCGGGGGATCGCGCCGCGCCTGGTGCGGTCGCGGCGGCCTGCGTATGATCGCCCGTGCGCCGGGAGGCGGCGCGAGCTATCGGGATCTGACCGCGGCCGGCCGGCCGCGGCGGCACCGGCGGCACCGGCGGGAGGCCGACATGGGCGAGTTCGTCCGGGTGGAGATCGACCAGGCGATCGCCACGATCAGGCTCGAACGGCCGCCGATGAACGCGCTGAACGCCCAGGTCCAGTCGGAGATCGCGGCTGCTGCCGCGACGGTGTCCGATGACCCGCAGGTCAGGGCGGTCGTCCTGTACGGCGGCGAGAAGGTGTTCGCGGCCGGCGCCGACATCAAGGAGATGGCCGACGCGAGCTACGCGGCGACGGCCCAGGACAGCAGCAGGAAGCTGCAGGACTCCTTCACCGCGGTGGCCAGGATCGGCAAGCCCGTGGTCGCCGCCGTCACCGGGTACGCGCTCGGCGGCGGCCTCGAACTCGCGCTGTGCGCCGACTTCCGGGTGGCCGGCGAGGGTGCGAAGCTGGGCCAGCCCGAGATCCTGCTCGGCCTGATACCAGGCGCGGGCGGCACCCAGCGGCTGCCCAGGCTGGTCGGGCCGGCGCGGGCCAAGGACATCGTCTTCACCGGACGGTTCGTCGGCGCGGCCGAGGCGCTCGCGATCGGGCTGGTAGACAAGGTCGTTCCCGACGGCGAGGTCTACCAGTCGGCACTCGGCCTGGTCGCCAGGTACGCGAACGGGCCCGCCGTGGCGCTGCGGGCCGCCAAGCAGGCGATCGACGAGGGCCTGGACACCGACCTGGACACCGGCCTGAAGATCGAGCGGCTCCAGTTCGCCGGCCTGTTCGCGACCGAGGACGCGAGCACGGGCATGCGCAGCTTCGTGGAGAATGGGCCGGGGAAGGCATCGTTCGCCGGACGGTAGCACCGCGCGAGGTCACGCGAGCAGCGTCCGTCCGGCCCTGATCGACGGCCCGCCGCACCAGGCGCCGCTCGCGGCCGCCGCCGCGCGGCCGGGCGGAACGGAACATTGATGACACAGGCGGGTGACGCCAGCCAGGCCGACGACGGCCTCTCGCTCGAGATGGTGACCGCGGCCCTGCGGGCGGACAGCTCGGACATCGCGATCTACGCCAAGGTCCTGACCGAGTCGCTCGGCGAGTCGCTGCCGCCCGGCTGCGTCACCGTCGAGCGAAACAGGAGCCTGTCCGATCGCGTGCAGAACCGGCCGGGCGCGGTGACGCGGATCTCGGTCCGGCTCGGCGAGAGGACCATGACGCTGGGCACGCACCGCGGCGCCCCGGTCGCCGAGATCTGCCACGAGGTACGCGGCATCGTGCTCTCCCGCACCGCCGTCCCGATCGCCGACTGGGCGGCCGAGCTGGCGAGGGGCCTGGTCGCGCACGCCGAGCAGAACGCCGCCGCCGCCACCGCGCTGCGGCGCCTGGTCGCGGGCGGGTGACAGCGACATGTTCGGTGGGATCGGTTCGGGGGAATGTCACAGGCTCCGGGTGGCCGGGGCTGGCCCGCTGGAGCTGTTATGCCATCTTCTGGATCGCGCGGAGGTGACCGCACCGTTCCGCGTCAGCATGAGCAACCAGCAGAAAGCGATCCGTAAGCTATGAGGTCATGAGGGCGCAGGACCGCATGCCCGAGCGGCTCGGACCGTACTGCCCGGTCAGGCGGCTGGGCCAGGGCGGCATGGGCGTGGTCTACCTGGCCAAGGACTCGGCCGGCGAGCCCGTCGCGGTCAAGGCACTGCACCCGGGGCTGGCGCAGGAGGGCAACGCCAGGCGGCGGATGGGCCGCGAGGTCGAGACGATGCAACGGGTACGCAGCCGGCACGTGGCCGAGGTGCTCGACGCGGACCTGGACGGCGATCCGCCGTACATCGTGACCAGGTACGTGCCCGGGCGGTCACTCGACGACGTGGTCGGCGCCGGCGGCCCGCTCACCGGGCCCGCGCTGGCCAGGCTCGCTGGCGGGCTGGCCGAAGCGCTGGCCGCGGTGCACGCCGCCGGCGTGGTGCACCGCGACCTGAAGCCGGGCAACGTGATGATCGCCGACGGCGAGCCGGTCGTCATCGACTTCGGGATCGCGCAGCTTCCCGAGACCACCAGGCTGACGATGACCGGGATGTTCATGGGCACTCCCGGCTACCTGGCGCCGGAGGTCATCGAGGGCAAGGACAGCGGCACCGCCTCCGACGTGCACTCCTGGGGCGCCACGGTCGCGTTCGCGGCGACCGGCAGGCCGCCGTTCGGGACCGGGCCCTACGAGACCGTCTTCTACCGGATCATGCACGGGGCGCCCGACCTGGACACGCTGCCTGACCCGCTGCGGCCCGTCGTTTTCGCCGCACTGTCGCGCGACCCGGCCGGCCGTCCGTCGGCGGCCGAGCTCGGCGAGCAGGTCGCCACGCTCGACCCGGACAGCCTGATACCGAGCCCTCCGGCGGCTGCCGCGAACCTGGCCGGGCCGGGGGGCACCGCCGGGGCCGGCCCCGCGCTGGCGCTCGGCGCGGTCCCGATGACCGCCCAGGACGGCCCGGCCTGGCCGCCAGGGAACGGCCCGCCCGGGAACTGGCCGGACGGGAACTGGCCGGACGGGCCGACCATCACCAGGCCGATGACCTCATCGAGCTCGTCCGATGTGCGCGACCTGCTGCCGCCGGTGAGCTACCGGCCGGCCGCCCAGCCAGGTCAAGGCGACCAGGGCGCCGGGCGCTACCCGGCGGCCGCGGCCGGGGCCGGCCTGGCTCACGGGGCCGGCCCGGCCAACGGGGCCAACCTGGCCGGCGCGGGGCTGGCCAACGGGGCCAACCTGGCCGGCGGCGCAGGGCAGGACGGCGGCGCGGGCCGGACCGTCGGCCCGGTGTCGGCGTGGAGCCCGCTGGTCGTCGCCACCGTCGCGATGATCGTCGCGGTCAGCGTCATGGCGCCGATCATCGGCACCGCGATCGCGCTTGGCTTGCTGGTGGCGCTGCGCGCGGTGGCCACCACCGGACGCCAGCTAGCCAGGCGTCGCGCCGCCGACGGCGGCCGGGGCGGACTGCCGCTGCTGGCCGTGGCGCTGTACCCGCTGGCCGCGCTCCGCGCCGCGTTCGGCCTGCTGCTGGTCGCACCGGTGGCGCTGCTCGCGTTCTGCGTGGCCGCTGCCGCGGCGATCATCGCCATCCCGGTGCATCCGCTGCCGCAGGCGGTGGCGCTCGGCGCCGGGGCGCTGGTCTCCGTCGTCGGGCTCGGCCCGGGCTCGTCGGGCAGCCGGTCCGCGCTGGCCAGCCTGTACACCGCGGCCGCCCGCAGCGCGAGCCTGCTCGCCGTCGCCTACGTGGGGGTGCTGGCCATCGCCGTGTGGGCCGGGCTGACCGCGTGGTATCAGTCGCCGGCGCCGGCCTACTGGCCGATCAACAGCGTGCACAACCAGCTTCTGCACCTGCCGACGATCCATACCCTGCTGACCGACGTGCGGCAGAACCTGCTCAGGCTGGCTCACCAGATTGGCTTGTGACTCCCCTGCGCTCACCCTGGGCGGGTCCGGCCGGACGCGCGGCCGCCTGGGTGCGGGCCCGGGCCGGCGGCGGCCACGCGCCGTTCTGCTCGCCGGGCAGGTCCGGCTTGGCCAGACCGAGCGCGATGACCTCGTTGGCCAGCCTGATC
>WNGJ01003416.1_pt1 | contig 16341 bp, 14 predicted proteins | sample 5400611 | NCBI WGS metagenome assembly WNGJ01 (sample SAMN13153375, study PRJNA577476) | soil metagenome | isolation source: 40 cm soil or saprolite under Garry oak tree replicate 1 | place: USA:California | collected 2016-06-15 | reverse complement strand
TTACACGTTCCCAATTCGGAGAATTGGGTAGTGCCAGCAGTTCGCAAAGTTCCGCTTGCGCCGCTTTCCGATTTGCATCGTAACGCTCCTGCGCTGCCTTCTGTTTTGCAGGATTAAGCACAACATTCTCTGCCGTTTGAACCACTCCCCAGCCTCCGCCCCAAGCGTCCTTATCAAGGAGGACCTTCTTCTCGAACAAACTCGCTATCACGAGTGCGGGGAGAATCGGTGGCGCCAGGGAGCCCCAGCCGACCGCATCCTCGATGCCCCCAGATCGGTTGCTCGAAAACGATGACGATGCCAGACGCACCATTTCTCCTGAGACCGTTTGCACCGGTCCCAGATCAATGAGCACCTTGGGCGGACCTATGGCAGCTGATCAACCTGCCGAAAGCTCCCCTTGACGTCCGCCCCGCTTTAAATGGCGATTTGGCCATTCAAGACAACGTCATAACCCACCTCAAATTCCAGGGAGTATCCGGGCTTCGCATCCTTTTTGTACAGGCTCTCCTTCAGACGCAGTATCACGGAGGTTTTGGCGGGCAGGATCACAGGGCTTGAAGTTTCGGCCGTCATTGACTGCGCCCCGCCTTGCACGCAACACAGAAGCAACGAAATCACTATTGAGACGAACGCCGGAAGCCAATTCCTGAGCCGGAGCATATCGCCTCTTACCCTGCCGGCTTGCTGAGGAGGAAATCGCCAGCTTGAGTTCGTCCCCGGCAACCCCCGGTTCGTCCCAAACGAAGCGGTACTCCCCAGTTTGCTACGCGAAGAGACCAGGCGCGCTTGTTCGTGGAATTGACCGTCGATCTCACGGCCAACCCTGCGAGGCTCGCAATATAACGCCGAAGCCCGCCCAGCGGAAGGACAGTCTGCAACTTATGCAGTCCCAAGCACTTGTTGGAGGCGACGGTTCCCGGCGAAGCCTGATTAGACCGACGCTAGGCAGCTAAGTTCGTAAGGAATAGCCTTTACCCAATTTATCCCAATAGGCTGCCAATCGTGCCCAAACCGTCCAGAGCTGGCCGAATGTGGTCTATACTTATCAATGGTTTAGGAGCGACCCAGAGCGCAACCACCCGCCTTGAAAACCGTTAGACCCGAAAGGGTCTCGGGGGTTCGAATCCCGCTCTTATCTAGTTGCGGCTGGTGTTTCGTTTATCTTTAGGCCAAGCTGGAGTGATTGTCCTCTCGCATCCCTGCCCTCCGCGCCTAGACTGGAAATACTCAGAGTATGTCTTCCTCCCGCAGAATCGTCTGGATGTTGGCGACCTGGATCTTCATCCTTGTCATCTACTCGGCGGTGTCGCTTTTGCTAAAGCGCGGCTCGGATTCGCTCAACGCTTTCGGCAACATCGTGCAGTGCATCGTGCCGCTCCTCGCCAATGCTGGATTGCTCCTGAACGCCGGCACGCCCCACTGGCGGAGAAATATCTTCTGGATGTTGCTCGCCATGAGCTGCACTCTTTGGATGATCGGTCAGTTTGAGTGGACTTACTATGAGATCTATCTCCACCGGGCACTTCCCGAGATGTACCCGGGAGATATCCTGTTTTTCCTGCGCGGAATTCCTATGATGGCGGCGCTCGCCTTGCGTCCTCACCTTAAACGCGGAGAGATTCAGTTACGTTTTGGCTATCTGGATTTTGTCTTGCTCCTAGTCTGGTGGACGTTCCTCTATGTCTTTGTGGTTCTGCCGTGGCTGTATGCAGCGCCGTCTCTCGGCCAGTACAATCACACCTTCAATTTGGTCACCAACATCCAGAACATGGTGATCGTCGTCGGATGGGCCATCCTGTGGCTGCAATCGAGCGGGGCGTGGAGGGTTGTTTACGCCAATCTCTTCGGCGCTTCGACAATTTACATGTTTTCCTCATTGACCATCAACGTTGCTATCGAAAGCCACAAGTATTACACAGGAAGTTTGTACGACCTCCAGCTGCTGTCGACCTTCTTGTGGTTTGCCTTTGCCGGCGTCATTGCCCATCAGAATCAAGGCCGGCTGGATGCTCCCTCGGAAAATGTCTACGACTCAGGCCCCGATTCAACTGCGGACGAGAGTGTCTGGCCGGCTCGCCTGGCGATGGCGGCAGTGATTTCTCTTCCGCTCTTCGCCATCTACACGCTGCGATTCAGCCAAGATGATGCCCGAGTTCGTGATTTCCGTCTGATGACTACGTTGCTTGCCTCCGTGCCCCTCGCATTGTTGATTTTTGTGCGCACTCAGCTGGCGGACCGGGACCGTTCACGTCTTCTGTCGCAGTCGGAGCAGTCCATCGAGAATCTGAAACGCCTGCAGGCGCAGATCGTGCAATCGGAAAAACTAGTTTCTCTAGGCCAGCTCGCCGCAGGGGCGGCGCACGAAATCAACAATCCGCTGGCAGCCATACTCGGCTTTTCCGATCTGCTCGCCGATGACCCCACCATTCCGGACAAAGCTCGCTTAACCGCCTCAAAAATCCGCGATCAGGCGCGCCGCACAAAGACTCTGGTCGGCAATCTCCTCAGTTTCGCCCGCCAGGTGCCCGCTGAGCGCACGCTGCTTGACATCAACACTGTGGTCAACAACGCTGTGCAGCTTCGCGCACTTGACTTGCGCTCAGGAACAACACGCGTCGATTTGCAGCTCGAGTCCGTCCTCCCAGGCGTTCGCGGAGATGGAAATCAATTGATGCAGGTTTTCTTCAACATCATCAGCAACGCCCTGGAAGCCATGGAGGCGGCCAACGGCGGTGTTCTGACCATCAAGACGATCCGCGACCGCGGGAATGTGGTGATTCTTTTTTCCGACACTGGTCCCGGACTCAAGGACCCGCAGCGCGTTTTTGATCCCTTCTATACGACAAAGCCGGTTGGTAAAGGCACTGGCCTGGGGCTCAGCATCTGCTTCGGAATCGTTCAGGAGCATGGCGGAAAGATTCTTTCCTACAATCGGCAGGAGGGCGGGGCGGTGTTCCGTGTTGAACTACCCGCGGTCTTGGCCGCCTTTCCGGCGAAAGAATTACAGCTCAGCACTGCGTCGGCCATACGTCAAAAACCTTCCTGACAGTGCTCCAGTACCGTAACATCTGTCCGCTCTTTGCCCGGGAATCAACAAGAGTCGTGCTAGAGTTTTGCATTCCGCTCTTTAGGCCAGAGGGGAGTCGCCATGACCGAAATGGCCATTCAGACGCAAAAACTCACCAGGACATTCGGAAACCTTATTGCGGTCGACAACATAGATCTTCAAGTGACGGCAGGGCAATTCTTTGGCTTTCTGGGGCCGAATGGCGCGGGAAAATCTACAACCATCAAGATTCTGACCGGTTTGCTGGCGCCGACCTCCGGCAGCATGCAGCTTCTAGGGGTGGATTTTGCCGCGAATCCCGTCGAAGTAAAACGCCAGATCGGCGTGGTACCGGAAGGCATGGGCCTTTTCGAGCGCTTGACCGGCTCCGAGTATCTGAAATTTGTCGGCCGAATGTACGGGCTGGATCGCGCTACGACCCTGCGCCGTTCGGAGGAGTTGCTGGATTTTATGCAGCTCGCCGACCGGCCCAAGACGATGATTGCGGATTATTCGCACGGAATGCAGAAGAAGCTTGCTCTCGCCGCCTCAGTGATTCACGGCCCGCGCATTCTGTTTCTCGACGAGCCGTTCGAAGGCGTGGATGCCCTCGCGGCGGGGGCTCTGAAAGCGCTCCTGGCGCGCATGACGGAACGCGGTACTACTATTTTCCTGACGTCCCACGTCCTGGAAATCGTCGAACGGCTGTGCAGCCACGTGGCCATTATCCATAAAGGCAGACTTGTCGCGCAGGGTTCTCTTGAAGAATTACGCGCGGGAATATCGGGCGAGGCGGGAACCAAGACGACGCTTGAGCAGATTTTCCTTTCGATTGTTGGCCAGGATGGCACAGAGCGCCCGCAGCTCGAGGAACTTTCATGGCTGATGTGACGCAGTCCATCGGCATCTTCGAGCAAATCCGCCTGATCGCCGCACTTCGCTGGCGAATTCTGCGGAGCAGCCTGCGCAAGAAAAATAATCGCCTCGATCTGATCGGATTGATCTTGACGGGCGTCTTCAGCGGCATCCTGGTGAGTGGATTCTGTTTTGCATTTTACGCGGGCGCCTATGCCTTTGTTTCCCAAGGCCGTCTGGAATGGATGGCATTGCTGTTCTGGGGCATTTTTCTCTTCTGGCAAGTTTTCCCGGTCTTTGTGGCGGGATTTGGAGCGAATTTTGAGTTTCGCACGCTGCTGCGGTTTCCGTTGAGCCTCCGCGCGTTCTACATCATTGGGTTGGCGTACGGGTTCGCTGATTTCTCGGCGCTCGCGTCGGTCATCTGGCTGCTGGCGATGACTGCCGGAGCCACGGTGGCCAAACCTGGAGTGTTGCCGGCCATGCTGCTGATCGTTGCTGCGTTCATGCTGCTCAACGTAACTCTGGAGCGGCTCGTTGGTTCCTGGCTGGAGCGCTTGCTCGCACGCCGCCGGACCCGCGAACTCTTCCTAGGCCTATTTGTTCTCTCCATGATTTCGTTGAATTTTGTTTCGCCGCTGATGCAGCGTTACGGCGCTTCGGCGCGGCCGGTCCTCCTACGCTTGCTGCCATACTTTGCATGGTTCCCGCCTTCGCTTGCGAGCCGCGCCCTGGCCGAGATCGTCCGTCTTCACGCCGCCGGTTTTCTATTGAATTTCGCGCTCCTTCTGCTGTATCTGGTTTTGTTCAGCGCTTTCATGTGGCGCCGGTTCGCCGCGCAATACCGCGGGGAAGAGCTCAGTGAAACTGCGGCGCCGGTGCTTGCGGGCGTTCGTCCAACAGCGGAAAAAGACGATGGTCCCGATCGCTTAAGTTTGCTTTCGCCCATTGTGGCGGCAATCCTGCGCAAAGAGTTCCGCTATCTCACGCGCAACAGCTTTGCGTATTTGACGCTGCTGCTGCCGCCTTTGCTCATCCTGATCTTTAGTATGAACTTTGCCGGAAGGCATCCGGCTGTGGGTGGCAAGGGTGTCTCCGCGGAGATGTTTTTCCCGGGCATGATGGCGTATCTCATCCTGATTCTGATGGCGCCGGCCTACAATAGCTTTGCCTACGAAGGCCGCGGAATTCAAACCTACTTCACTGCCCCGCTCCGCTTCCGCGACGTATTGCTGGGTAAGAATCTGATGCTTGTCTCCGTGCTCTCGGTGGAAATCTCGCTTTCCCTCGCCATGCTTACCTGGCGCGTCGGCTTGCCTTCGGCCCACATGCTCATCGCTACGTGCGCCGCGATCATTTTCACGATCGTAGGCCAGCTCACCGTCGCCAACTGGTCCTCGCTTACTTTTCCGCGCAAGATGGAATTCGGACAGATGCGCGGCCAGCGGCAATCCGGCATGGCTGTGCTGGTTGCGTTTGGCTCGCAGATATTGATGGGCGGCATTTCGGCGGCGATTCTCTTCACTGGAAATTTGACCGGTAACCGCTGGCTTCCCGCTGAAGCGTTCGTTTTACTCGCAGTGGTGGCGCTAGGGGGTTACTTCGCGTCGCTGGACGCACTGACACAACTTGCGGAGAAAAGGAAAGAAGCCTTGATCGAAGCGCTCTGCCGGTAATCGCCTGTATTTCACTCGCCGCTCACAAGGCCGCGCTGCCTATTTCTGACTCCGCATGAATTCCGCGTAGCGCGCTGCAATCACGGGCCATGAGAAATACTGCTGCTGTGCCATGCAGCTTTGCTGTGCCAGCGAAGCGCGGTAGTGTTCGTCCTCCAAAACGCGAAGCAGGACGTCCCCCAGGTCGCCCTTCCTCTGGGGGGAAAAGAGCGCCAGTCCCGCTTCCGTGATCGGCGCCGCCGTTTCCGAACCAGCCGATGCGATCACCGGCAGGCCACAGGCAATCCCGGCGATTGCGCTGCCGCGCCGAGTGGAAATATGTCCGCGCACAAACAGTAGAACGTCGGATATGGAGAGCGTGCGCACCACGTCTTCTCCTGGCAAAACACCCAGCACATGGAGTTCAACCCCGCTGTCTTGAAAACGCTCCCGCAGTTCCGCCTCGGCGCTTTGCGCATTGCGGCCAAGAACAATCAGCCGTAGATTCCTGGCGCGCTTGGCGGCAAACCGTACAGCATCAACAATTTGGTCAATCTCCCTTCGCCCGGGTTCTCCGCCCGTAATTCCGAAGACCACAACACTCAGCTTTCCGCGCGTTAAAATACCTTTTCTCGAGTTGGCTTTGCTGGCTGTTGGCAAGTTGGCTCCGACGGGAATGAAGCATCCTTTGCCAAGCTGGTTCTTGAGCCAGGAGATTCTTTCCATGGGAACCGTGAAAACGGCTGCGTCGCAAACGCGCAACGCCTTGAGCATAGTGCGCAGTTGCACGCGGCGGCGCAATCCGTCAATCACTCGCGTTCCACCGTAGGGCTCAACGTCATGAAACACCACTCCCACGCGGACATGAGCGGCTTTGAGGATCTTAAGAAGCTGGGGAAATCGCAGCGGAAAACCACGGGCCGACCATGCCAGCGCCGTGTATTGCACCAGAACCCACGCTCCCCGCCATCCTTTTGCCTGGCGTCGAAGCCCTCTCGCTGCGCGAGTCCACCCGCGCTCGGGCCACGCGACTCGCTCGATGATCAATTCGAAGCCTTCTGCCATCAGAGCTTGGCCGAGGTAGCGGCAATACTCTTCAACCGCGTCGGTAGGCGCGTCCGGCCGTCCGAGGAGCGCGATCACGCGCTGCCCGCTCATTGCACGATGCTCATTTTTCGATGAGAAAGCTTCCAATCACCAGGGCGTCCATGCCGGAGCTAAAAAATGTCCGTATTGCGTCGGTAGGCGTGTGCACAATGGCTTCGCCGCGCAAATTGAAGGATGTGTTCATGACGACCGGCACGCCCGTACGTTTTTCGAATTCGTCGATTAGCCGCCAGTATAGCGGATTGATTTCTTTCTCTACCGTTTGAGGCCGCGCGCTGCCGTCCACATGCGTAACCGAGGGAATTACGTTCCGTTTTTCCGGGCGCACCTGCGCCGTCAGAATCATGAATGGCGAATCCGTCCCGCTCTCCAGATATTCGCCGGCAACTTCTTTTTTGATTGATGGCGCAAACGGCCGCCACCACTCCCGGAACTTCACCGCATTGTTGACCTTGGCGTTCATTTCCGGGTCGCGGGGGTCGGCCAGGATCGAGCGGCTTCCGAGTGCGCGCGGACCAAATTCCATGCGTCCCTGAAACCAGCCGAGAATTTTCCCCTGCGCGAGCAGTTCGGCTGCGGTGCACGCGGGGTCCGACAGCCTCGCGTAATGCAATTTATACGTGCGCAGCGCGCTTTCGATCTCGTTGTCGTCAAAACAAGGCCCCCAGTACCCATGCCGCATCGCCTTGTTTGGCAATTTTCCGTTGCCGTCAAGATACGAAGCAAGCGCTGCGCCGAGAGCCACTCCATCATCCGAGGCCGCGGGCTGCACAAACATTCTTTCTACGAGGCCGGATGCCGCAATTTTCCCATTGGCTTTCGAATTCAGCGCCACACCTCCTGCAAGACAAACGTCGCGGCACCCCGTTTTCTCGATGGCCATTCGCACCACGTTCATCATCGCCGTTTCACATGCGTTCTGCACGGCGTAAGCGATGTCCTTATGCCGTTCGTTAATGTCACCCTCCGCAACACGGGCTGGACCTAGGAGCGGTGTCATGCCCGCGAACGGCTTCGCGCCGTTGGCGGCGAGTCGTTTCGTGTGAATGTGATACGGCGCCGCTCCCACATCAATGAAAGCGGACAAATCCACTCCGGGCTTCCCGTAGGGCGCCAGCCCCATCACTTTCCACTCGTCACTGTTGCGCTGAAAGCCGAGAAACTCGGTGAACTCGCTGTAGAAATGTCCCAGCGAATTTGGAAACGGAATCATCAGCACGGGGTCGAGCCTGCCGTTGTGTCCGTGCCAGATGGTCGTCGCTTCCCACGCGCCGCGGCCGTCCATAACCACTACGGCGGCATCGTCAAACCCCGAGTACGCATAGGCGCTGATGGCGTGCGCGAGGTGATGATCGACAAACCGCATTTTCGCTTTCGTTGGCCCGAATTGCTGCGCGAATTCCTTCGCTCCGCCCTCCTGATGCCACATACTCAGGAAGTGCAGCGTCGAATTCAGTCCGTTGAGATACGTCAGCGGCATTTTCCCTGTGGCGTAGCACTTCAAATCGTGCCGATACACCGGCCCCGCCGTCTGCCAGCCGAAACACACTTCGTCCAACTGCTCCGCTCGCACATTCGCGAAATCCAGGCACGCTCGAATGGCGTTTTTCGGAAAGCTGGCATCGTGCTTCAGCCGGCTGATGCGCTCTTCCGCCACGGCAAACAACAGCTCGCCGTCGCGCACGATGCACGCCGACGAATCATGCATCTGCGAATAGTTAATCCCGAACGTCAGCATTCGCTATACGTTTCCTTCTGCAGACAAACACTAGAGAGTCCACTTCATCGAGGATCATCCACTGAGATAAGGGGTTGCTCCGGAAAGCACGATCCACGAAGCACACAGGGCCATATCCTTGCGATGTCCAACCACCCGGGAAGAGTCGTGCGTCGTGAAAGCCTACGACTCCATTGTCCACAACATGCGGATTCCAATCGTTCCAGTCTTGTTCGACTGCGCTTTCCTGGTGATCCCCATCTATTAATAGAAAGTCGATTGGCCGGTCCCAGGCGGCTACCGCGTCATGGCTGAAGGCTTCGAGCCACACAAGTTTGGGACCCGATCTCATGGATACCGCGCGTCTGGCAGCCCGGCGCATAAAGTTCAGCGCCTGCACTCTTGAAAGATGGAACGGATCCACGAGATACAGGGTGCCCTCCGGATTCATAGTGGTCCGCAGCGCGACCGCGGACGCACCTTCGGCGACGCCGATTTCCACCAGACTTTTGCACCCTCCAGCATACTTCTCCAGTGCTTGATGTTCTGTCGCGGTGTGTTGCGCAATCGGCGGTCGCAATCCGGCCCACGCGAAGAACGGGTGCTGCATCAACCGCGACGTCCACATCACAGGCTCTTGAGGGCCTGTGTGAATCTTGGCAAATCGAATCCTTGGCGTAGTCAATTCGTTTCCGGCTCTTCCTTGAGTATTTGGAATTCGACCTATGGCGCAACTGGTGGATTCGCCGCAGCGAGCACGGTTGGCTCAGCTGTTTCCTTCCCCGGCCCGCCCGCAGAGTCTTCAGGACTGATGCCGATGGCGCGGTAGAAAACTTTCTCCGTCCGACGGGCGGATTGTTTCCAGGTGTAGCGTTTCATCTTTCCTTGCGCGGCAGTGCCAAGACGCAGCCGCTGGTCAGGATCGCGGCAAAGCTTGACAAGCGCCGCCGAAAGCGACTCCGCGTCTCCAGGAATGACCAATAGTCCGTCGTACGAATCTTCAACCAGGTCGATCATTCCGCTAGACTCCGTGGTCACCACCGGCATCCCCGAGGCCATGGCTTCCAGCAGCACCAAGGGCATACCTTCCATTAGCGACGGCAGCACGAAAATTTCGTGTTCGGCATACAAACTCGAAATCTCAGCGCGCGACACGAACGGCCAAACATCCAGTGCGGCCTGAGATGCCGGCGCGAAGCACTGGCGGACCTTTTCTTCAGGCTCCTGGCAGCCTGCGATTGTCAACCGCGCTTCGGGGATAACTCGGAGAACTTTCTCGAAGGCCTCGGCCAGGTAGTAAATTCCTTTGTGATCGATCCATGTTCCAACGAACAGAAGCTTGGTCGCAGTTCCACCAGAGAAGGCCCGTACGTGGAAGAACTCCGGTCCAACACCGTTCGGCACCAGCCACACGCGGTCTGGAGGCAGTTTGTAATGCAATTGAAGGAAAAGCAAAGCCTCCCGATTTGTCACAATGCATTGATCGGCGGTCTTGAAAGACCAGCGATAGGTGGGCAAGTGGTAGAGGTGCTGCCATACGCGATTTTTCCACTGGAAATACTCTGTACGCCCTTTCTTTGCCTCCCTGCCCATCGCGTAATTCCGGCGCTCCTCGAGACCATGCATGGTCATCACGTAAGGCGGGCCTACCTGCGAACCTCGCCTCCGCCTTTGCGCCCCATACCAGAATCCGAATGGCGCATGAATATTGATAACGTCGTATTCGCTTCGCGCCTCCTTCACGTACTCGGAAATCTTTTTCGCGAATTCGATGGTACGAAACCGATGGGGCCATTTTTGTTTTGGAAGTATATCCTGGAAAAAAATGGGCCTCACGCTGTGTCCCAGATCGCCGAGCTCCTTCGACAGATTGTAGACGATTCCCGCGACCCCAGCCTCGGCCTTCCCTGGCACTCCCGATATCATTAAAATCCTCATCTAAGTGTGGCCTCGCTTTGCCGACTCCCAACGCCTACCTAACATAGAAATTATTGGTACCCTTCGCTGGAGAGGCAAATTCAGGGTTTCAACGCAATCCGGCCGGTGTAGTCGATTCGGTTTAGCAGAATTGGGATGCGATTCTGGGCAAAATACTCATCGCAGGCTTCCCGCGACCCTCTCCAATGCCCATAGTCATCGATGATGATCACACCGGCCTGGACTAGGCGCGGAAAAAGGTGGACCAGTTCGTGCTTGGTCGAGGTGTACCAGTCAGTGTCAAGCCGCAGCAGCGAGATCGAGTCCGGCGCCGAAGCCGGTATGGTCTGCTCCACCTTACCACGAACGAAATGGATTCTTTCCCTCGGGTAGCCCGTGCCGTAGAGCACTTCTTTCACCTGCTCCAGCGGTGCGTCTGCGCACTTGAAGCCAGAGTCCTCCCGCAGGACTTCCGCGGCCTGTTTGCCTGAGTAGTCGATGTCCTTCGCCGTGGGCTCCGACATACCTTCAAAAGTATCGAAGAGGTACAAATCGCGCTTCACATCCTGCAACTGGATGAGCGTCCGAGCAATTGCGGCCATGCTTCCCCCCTTCCAGACGCCGCACTCGACGATGTCTCCCGCTATGTCATTCGCGCTCACATACCGTACCGCTTGAATGAGAGCGTAAATTCGCTCCACGCTCGTCATCGTCCACGGACGGACTTCACGGACAATCTCGGTCTCATCCTTCCCAAAGTCCGGGGGATAAGCTTGTTCCTGCCCGGGAAACTCAACAATATCGAAGCCAAAAAACCGAAAGGTTTTATGAATCGCAGCCTTAATCATGATCCGGCGCGCCAATCTTTTTGAATGTGCTCCATCTCGGGAACCGGAAGCCAACGTGAGCGCGCCCGCTGATAAAGATCGCTCCGCGCCAGCGCCCTCTGAGCGCTGTAAAAGTTCCTCGGCGTTGTAACTAATGCCACCAGAAGTACCGCCAATTTGAAGATGCGGTGAGAAATCGGTGCCTCGGGATGCAATATCTCATAGATCTTCCATTCGGTCTTTACGGTTTCCCACGGCCACCCGCCGTCAATCACGAGCCGAAGCTGGTCTGCACTGGCTTGCGTATACTCCGTGATCGTACGGCGTACTTGCAGGTCGATGCCAAGTTTTCCAAGCTGCTGCGAAAGATTGCTCGCAAGCATCGCAAGTGATTTTTGCTTGCGGCGGAGTTTCTGCACGTCGTAGCTCGCAAGCTGAAAACTGTTCGCGTCATGGAGGCGGTAATAGGTGAGCGCTTCCGGCAGAACCTGTGCTCCTGCCAATACGGCAGCGAGTGTAAACAAGTATTCGTCTGCTTGAATTTCTATTACTTCTGGAACGGGCCCAATCCGCCGAAGCAGCTCGGCGCGGATCGTCATCCGACTCGTCCCTAGAAAAGCGCCACGCCGGCGAAACAAGCGTGCACCCTCAATCGTACTGGCCTGGAAATGAAATCCCTCGCGGAGAATCTCGGCTTGTTCGCGCCCGTCCCGCTGAACATTGATAATCCCGTGCCCCACAATTCCCATGGAGGGCTCCCCGGCCATAGTTTGCGTCACGCGTGTCAGCTTATTAGGAGCCCACCAGTCGTCGCCGTCCAGGAACGCAACGATTTCTCCCTTGCACTCCGGAATGCCGGCGTTAAACGCCGAGGCTTGCCCGCCGTTTTCCTTGCGCAACAGCCGCACGCGCGGCTCGAATTTCTTCACGATTTCCGGCGTACGGTCCGTCGAGCCGTCATCGACAACAATAATTTCACCTTCCGTCGCCGGAAAATCCTGGTCCAGCACGCTCACGATCGCCTGTTCGATGAAGCGCTCGTGGTTGTAAGTGTCAATTAGTACGCTGACAAAAATTCTTGGCAAAGTCCGCTCTCCAAAAAACATTCAGTCGGGCTTCTGTGCCAAACAATACAAATATGTCCCCTTGAAGCCGCGCATTCGAACGTACGGATATGCCGCCAGTGCCAGAGGGAAACACGCCGCATATTTGATCCGGCCCAATATCTCCATTGCACGTTGCCGTTTTGTCGGCTTCGCCCGTAAAACCGCCTCGGCTTGATCGGACGCCATTTGCATCACCTCACAAAAACTCTTCGAATCTTCGCCCGCGGCGGCTCCCGTCATCCCCGTACGCAGCGCCATGTTGAGCATCCGCGCCGTGTGGACGAGTCCGGCTGGTTGCTCGCGAATGGATAGGACCGCGAATCCTTGTCCGCTCAAAAAGTTTCTGAGTGCCGCCGCATTCCACCGCAAAAAATGATTTGGCGGATAATCCAGAACGTCCGGACCAGTCAGCCACCTCTCGCGATTCGGGACGCTGAGACCGATCATCCCGCCCGTCCGCACGCACGCTTTTACCTTTTGCAGGAATTCCACCGGCGCGGCCTGATGCTCCAGTACTTCGAAAAACGTGACCACGTCGAACCGCTCTTCCGCGTTCCGCTCCGTAAATTCAGAAATCGTCAGTGGAAGAACTCTTTGCAAGCCGAGCTTCTCTTTCGCAAATCGCGCGGCGTTCCGGTCCAGTTCGGTTCCGCTCACACGAAAACCAGCGTCGCGCGCGGCAGCAAGAAAAGTCCCTGTTCCGCAGCCGATATCCAACAGGTCGCCGTTTCGCGGCGCGAGTGGATCCGCCAAAAAATACTTATGCCCCGGTTCCAATGGAAGCAGCTTTTCATCCCGGCCGCCGTACATCCGTTCGTACCATCGCGCATCCGGCATCTCTCGCGGTTCCCAAAACTGAAGTCCACACGTCACGCAGCCAAAAAGATCGTGCTTCCCAAATTTTTCGACAACTGGCTCTCGCGCCATTTCACCGCACGCGGGGCACACGGAAGCGGCTGCCGTTTTTGCGATCCGGCCTTCCGAAGCCGCAACTGTTCTCGCCCCCATTGCTCTAAGTGACGCCGTCGGTTCTTATTAGATCCTCTGCCGCCAAAGCCTTTTGTTTTTTCATCGCCGTGCTCTTCTCTGCAGAACACGTGCTCGCTTTCATTCGAACGTCATCCAGAATTTTGCCTCTCTTGGTTTATTTCGCCGTGGTCTGCGCCAACTGTTCGCGTTGCGACGTAATAATCTCCTCGAAAATGGCGTCCAATCCGCGCGTAATTCTCCAATTAGGATAATGGCTCTGAAGTTTCCCCAGATTTGAGATATAGCAAATGTGGTCGCCCTTGCGCGCTTCGTCTACATAACGCCAATCCAGCTTGCGCCCCGTCATCTGCTCGATTCGCTCGATCGCTTCCAGCATCGAAATGCTGTTCGCACGGCCGCCGCCTAAGTTGTACACCTCGCCGGTCCGCGGATTTGCAGCAAATTCCTCGATGGCACGCACCACGTCATAGCTGTGAATATTGTCGCGGACCTGCTTGCCCTTATAGGCAAAAACGGAATACTTGCCGCCGCTTAGCGTCACCTTCACCAGATAGGACAAGAAACCGTGCAGCTCCACGCCGGAGTGTGACGGCCCCGTCAGGCAGCCGCCTCGAAAAATTCCCACCTTCATCCCGAAGTAACGTCCATATTCTTGAGCGGCAAGGTCCGCCGCCGCTTTCGAAGCGCCGAAAAGCGAATGCAGCGTTTGGTCGATCCGGCAACTCTCGGAAACACCGGCGAAATCTTCCGCCCGCGCATAGTCGTACCGCTTTTCCAACTCTTTCAGCGGAATCTCATTTGGCGCATCGCCATAAACCTTGTTCGTGCTCAGAAATACGAACACCGCCTCGGGCGAATGCTGCCGCGTCGCTTCGAGGAGGTTCACCGTCCCGAGCGCATTCACTTCAAAATCGAGCAGGGGAATTTCCCGCGCTTTGTCGTGTGAAGGCTGCGCCGCGCAGTGAATGATCAAATCAAATCCGTGCATTCGAAAGAGTTCTTCGATGCCCGTTCGGTCGCGAATGTCCAGCGCCGTGTGCGTGAATCGCTTGGTCAAACGCTTCAACCGCTCCAGATTCCAAAGCGTGTCGCCTGTCGGACCAAAGAACACCCGACGCATGTTGTTGTCCACGCCGACAACTTCGTGTCCCTGCCGGTCGAAATGCTCGACTGCTTCCGAACCAATCAGCCCGCTGCTGCCGGTGACCAAGACTTTCATCCGTTCGAATCCACTCCTCTCCGGGTGGGCCCAAAATCATGGAAGAAGGGTGCAATTGTACATACTGCTTCCTGAAATTCTTAAGATCAGAGACGAGAGGTCTGCTCCCTCACCAGAAGAGTACCAGCAGTCGCCCCGTAATTTAACTGCCTTGACTAGTGGACGCATTCCGCTACGGCGGAATCCCGCGCTTAGTCCGCTGAAATCGCGGCGGTCGCGGGATATGGCGCTGGGGATGGCGCCCCTAGGCGGATGTAGTGGACGTTTTGCGAGCCTTCTAGGTGCGGAAGAGCGCGCCAGCAATCGATGACCACGCGCCGTGTGGCATGAAAACTAGGGCCCGAACGGAACGGCTGCATCCAGGCTGAGCTGGCAAGATCACAGAACTGCTGCCAGGGAGTAGCGAGAACGACGATGCCGGATTGCGCGATGCAGTCCTCCGCCGAAGCCGCGATGCGCACAGATTTATGCGCCGCGAAAGCGCGAGGCAAATCCGCGGAAGGATCGAAAACCACAATGGGGAGATTGGCGGAAGCCAGCTCAAGCGCAAGCAGCAGCCCAAAGGATTCTTCGGTTACATCGGTGTCCGGCTTGTACGTAAGGCCAAGAATTCCGACCGGAAGGCTTCCGGATTGATGGGATTTCACCAGACCGGCAAGAGCCACGACCTGAGCACGGTTGAAACGATCGGTTGCTTCGGCAAGATCGGAGAAGGCGCCGCTGCGCGCGGCCAGCGCAGCAAAGGCGCGATTGTCGCGAGGAAAGCAGGGGCCTCCATAGCTGACCGCGCCTTTCAAGTATTTGGAACCGATCCTCGAATCCAGACCTAGTGCATAAGTAACCACGCTGACGTCCGCTTCGGGAAGTTTCTCGCACAGGCGCGCGAGCATATTGGCATAGCTGATTTTGGTCGTGATGTAAGTGTTGACGGCCAGCTTGGTAATTTCCGCGTTAATGAAATTCATACGCGCTATCGTGGGGGAGTTCTTGCACGTCCGAGCGTAAACATCGGAAAGAAGGTCCCCCGCGCAAGGATCGGATTCGCCGATTAAGAGAAAATCGGGGTAATAGAAATCGCGGATCACCGTCCCGAGCGCGATGAATTCCGGACTGTAGCACAGCCCGAAATCCTGGCCGCAGCGCTTGCCGCTCGCGCGTTCGAGCGCAGACTTGATTTCGCCTCCGGTGGAACCGGGCATGACCGTGCTTGTAAGCACGATAAGATGATAAGAATCTTTGTTACGCAACGCTCGGCCGATGGCTTCGCAGGTGGCAAGGGCGTGCCGAAGCGAAAATCCGCCGTCCGCTTCGCTGGGCGTGCTCACGACGATGAACGTGGCCTCGGAATCGCGGACGGCCGCTTCCGTGTCCTGCGTCGCGACAAGCCGTCCCCGCGATTCCTGGAGAAGCTCGGTAAGTCCGGGCTCGTGGACGGGAGGCACGCCGCGGCCGATGGCGTCCACTTTCTGTGCATCAATATCTACCGCGACGACTTGAAAACCGCGCGCGGCGAAGGACGCGGCTATCGGCGCGCCGAGTTTGCCCAAACCAATAACCGATATTGTCGAGACCATGCGCCTCCTGAGAGAGCCCCTAGTTTAGCGTGAGATGGTGTCAGCAGGAAACCTGGGTACGTCGGAAGGATCAGACTTGTCAGTGCGGGGCTGCTCAACTCGAAAAATGTTCCTTCGAGAGCTCGCGGTCGATACCTTCGTCCGAGGATGCCCAACGCAACAATCCATCCATATACGAGGGAAAGGAATGAAGATACTCAACTATGACCAGACCCCACCAAAACATGACGCCGCCTTACTTCCGATCCTTAAAATTCTTCAACAACGCCCAAACCAACCCACAAAATCCGCTAGCGATGTTCAGGAGCCTTGATTGTTCGCTGTC
>WNGJ01005073.1_pt1 | contig 16342 bp, 22 predicted proteins | sample 5400611 | NCBI WGS metagenome assembly WNGJ01 (sample SAMN13153375, study PRJNA577476) | soil metagenome | isolation source: 40 cm soil or saprolite under Garry oak tree replicate 1 | place: USA:California | collected 2016-06-15 | reverse complement strand
GGGCCGTTTCGGGACGCGATGAATACGGCACACCCAGTACTTCGAGTGACTTGGCCGGCCGCACCTTCGCGCTATCCGTAGGCGCCGGGCTTCGTCACTCCCTGCCAGTTGCAGTTTCCGCACGTGACGAATCGACCCTGAAACGCTTGATCGCCTTCGGCGAGATCGCGGACAGGAGGTCCGCTAAGTCGACGTCTGTTAGCCAGGCATCATTTCGGAAGCAGTAGTGCTGCGCTCCAATTCGAACGGCTGGTAGCCCATTAGCCGTGCAATCGGGCGGAGTAGCGCGAGAACGACGCGCTGGACCGCCCAGGGCGGGGAGGCGAGCCGGACGTGGTCCGACATCATGGGCATCTCCACGGCGATCTGCCAGATCTTCGGCAAACCTTTCGCGTCGGTCAACCCGGCACGCGCCAGGGCGAAGTACACCTCGAAGAACCTACGCGAGTGCTCGGGTAGGCCGGGTCGGTACTCGCCGAACATATCGGCTTCGCCATCGCCGGCAATCTGGAAGGTGTGCGGGACGCCCGCTGGAACCACGACGCTCTCGCGCGGATGGCAGACCACTTTATCGCTCCCCATCACGAATTCGATGCTGCCGCGAATGACCTCGAAGCGCTCTTCCTGGAGCGGGTGGACATGCATGGCGGGACCATACGTGCTCGGCAGGGCGACCTCGCGGAACCGAAACAACTCATCGGTCGCCTCGAGGAAGGTAAGCGTGTAGCCGGTGAGCGGATTGACGATGGTATCGGCCATGTGCGGCTCCCCTGTCCCCTGAATTTGCTATAGGTAGCATGTAGGGAACTAGAGGTATCATATAGCCAATGGCGCACGCACGCGTAACGACCCGCCCCTACAGTTCGCCGGCGCGTCACGATCAACGCAACCGGACCCAGCTTGCGATCCTTAAGGCCGCGGAGGGCGTGTTCAAGGAACGGGGCTACGGTGCGGCAACGATGCAGTCTGTGGCGGACTCGGCGCGTGTTTCGCTCCCGACGGTCTACCTTTACTTCCGATCCAAACCCGACCTGGTCCGCAGCCTTGCGGACCTCGTGACGAGCTCGGCGGACCTCAGCGTCGAGCGTGTGCTTGATGAAACCGATCCGAACCGACAGCTCGAGATTGGCGCCGGCATCCTGCGCAAGCTCCACGAGCGTAGTGAGGTGGTGGCCGACGTCTTGCGAACGGCGGCGGGTGGCGATCGCAACCTGTCGCGGGAGTGGCAGCGCTGGCAGCAGCGCCACCTCGCTGCGGTGCGGGCCGTCGCACAATCGCTCGCTGAAGGAGGGGCGCTGCGCAGTGACCTGGACGTTCGGAGCGCGACCGATATTCTGTACACGATCGGCGGCCGTGAGACCTTCCGCCAACTTGTCCGCGAAAGGGGCTGGACCGCAGAGCGCTATGAGCGTTGGCTCGTGGAGGCCGGGCAGCGTCTGCTCCTCTCGTGAGGATCGATCGAGTCATTGTCGCGACGGCGGTCTCGTGGCTTGGCATTTGGGCGCACGAACTTCACCGGGTCCCTGCTCTGCTTGGATTGACTCCGGACGGGGACCTCTTCATGGTGCCAATCGCGGCTGGGCTTGCCATCTGGTGGAGTCGATCGAGCGGGGCCCCTGCCGCCGGTGCCCTGGCGACCTATGCCGCCGTGAACCTGGCCGGCGCATTGGTGTCGGTGCGGCCGCTGGGTTGGCTGCCCTTCCTGCCGGAGCAGAGCGTCGCCCATTACACGGCCCACGTTATTTATGCGCTGTGCCAGCTCCCGCTGCTGACCCTGGCCATTTCGCGACTCCTGCCTCGACGGGCTGCGAGAGCTCCCACGTCGTAGTCAAGTTAGTGGTCGGGGGGAGGGACACTATCTGAGCTCCGAGATTGAACTCGGGAGAGGCGTCCTAGACCTGATTAGGACCCATCGCGACCGGGTTGGCTCTCTAAGATTCGCTTCACACCACTAATCTCAACTCCACCGTCTCGCCTTGCCAGCGGAGCCTGAAATGGTCGCATCAGCCTGGCCAGGCCATGAAACCTGAATTCGGTCACCCGACTCAGTCTCGTCTGGTCACCCTCCACCGGTTCCATCAAGTAGCTGATTTTCGTGCCTTCCAAAAACCCACTGGTGGCCTCAGTAGTGAACTTCCGATTGGGCTCGAATTCCGTGATTCGGAGGTTGGTCTTAATCTCCCAACCGAAGGTTCGGCCGATGGACGGTCGGGATATGATCTGAAAGGTTGTTCCCGAGTCGATCGGTCCCTCGGAGGTCTGTTTCCAGTCCGCCTGGTTCTCCTCCCACTGTGGAATGTTCGAAATGTCGGTCATGAACCTCCAGACATCGTCGACTGAGCGGTCAATCACAACACCTTTTCCTTCGACCCTTGTCATGTCGGCCACTCTACAACTCCAAGGAAGAACTGGAAATGTATCTACGCGTCCTTGGGAGCGCCGTCACGGCCGAGGCGATTCGGCGACTGAAAGCCACCAACACGATCCTCTTATGGGCGAACGCTCGCGATTCGGCCTCGCGCTTCTATGAACGATTCGGCTTCACCAGCGCCCCTGGGAGCGGGTACACCCCGCCTGGGACGGGGCGCCCCCACCGTCTCATCGAACTTGACCTCGTTCAGTCGTCCATGCGGGTCTAAGACTCCGTTCCCGATCCAATAGATAACGTCGTACGCGGCCGCTACTGCTGCCGTTTCCAGTTACATGCCGGTCGGGCGGGGAGATGTACATCAATCCAAGGACAAGCCAGCCCGTTGGATGGCCCGACGGAAGCTGCCGAACTGCCGGCGGATCGTCTTCTCCGAGGGCCGCATCCCGGCCTCGGTCCAGCTCTGCGCGGTTGGAAGGCCACCACGCTGATCGACAAACTCCCGAAGGGCGGCGACAGCCTCCTCAAGCCTTGCGTCGGCCCCGTCGGAGATCGGGATGGCCTCCCCGTCGAACACGCCGGGTGGGTTCGTATTGTGGGAACTTAGGTCCACCAATTGCCCTCTTTTTGCATAATGCCGATTCGCATAACGCGGATTCGCATTATGCATGTCCGCGCAAACGTAACCCGCTGCCGCTCAGACGATTCGGGCTACGTCGAGGTGATGGCACCGTAAACATGCCTGCGCACGCGCCATATTCGGCTCGCGTGGATCGGTTGAAACTCTCGGATCACCCAGACCGGCGGGTTACCGACGCAGTCGATCTCGATTTTGTACGGGACCTGGAGCTTGTTGAGTTGCGCTTCACCGGCTTCGAGCTCAGAGCGTCGGACGCCGACGCATTTAGAGCGCGCGGGTGGCGCGGCTGGTACACCCCGAGCTTTCCGCCCCCTGGCAACTTGATGAACGCCAGACGTCCCCAGGGTTCGTCGTGGAACCGAGGTTCAACAGTGACTCCTTTGCCCGTGAGCTCCTTCACTGCGGCGTCGATGTCACGGCACATGAGAAAGAGTTCGTGACCCGGTTTTCCTGGCTCAGCGGGATGGACGGCAACTTCGGCAGGCGGAAGCGCGAAGATTAGCCAACCACCGCCCGCGTCTACGTGATGCAGCCCAAGCATTTCCTTGAAGAATGTTCGATCGGCCTCAGGGTCATGGCTGTAGATGATTGCGTGAGCGCCATTAATCATTTCACCCCATCTCCTCAAGACTCCGACCCGCGCGTAACATTCTGGCTGGTTTTCGGCCCCACTTCTAAGGCACCAGGTCGAAGGCGTCCACATGAGTTGGCCGAACCACTGAGAAACGCCTGCGGTCCAGTGTTGCGAGTGTGCCGGCACCGAGCCGCTCAGCTGCCGCGACGATAGAGGCGTCGACACTCCCCAGCGGTAAGTCACCGTAGGCAGCCACCAAGGCCGCGATTCGCATCCAGTCGCCCGCCTCGACCTGCTCCGGCACCAGCTCGCCGGCTGCGAGATCCCCCAGAAAGCGCACCTCGCTCTCCACTCCGACCTTCGTCCCGAGAAGGTAGGCGACTTCCGTAACGACAAGGATTGGTACCAGAACCAGCCCGGGATATCCCTCGAGCAATCGTCGGCAGCGGACATGCTCTGCGTCGTCCGCGTCATACGCGGCGTAGAGCGGACCCGCATCGACGATCAGCGGGTCCCGAGCTCTGACCTCAGGATCTCCTCGATACGGTAAGAAATATCGCTCTTGCCGCTGCGGCCTGGCGATCCCAGGCGCCGGCGGTGAGTCCGGCCCATCAAATGGTTCTCGATGGCCTCGCGGGTGAGCTCTGAGAGGCTGAGTCCGCGCCTCTCGGCTTCATGACGGAGGCGGCGATCAAGACTATCCGGCAGCTTGATGGTGGTGCGACGCATGGTATGCCAGCATACCATTCAATGCGGAGACGATGGGTGCACGACAGGATGGCCCAATCGCCATCGGCACCTACGTCGGAGAACTCTTCGAGTTTGTAGAGGCGGTTCGAAATAGCGTCCCGTATGGGCATTTCTTGGTGTAGTTCGAATACCGTCCCGCTTGGGCCTGGATGAATCAGCCATCTAGCTCATCTCGTACTCGTCGTGACGGCGCAGCCAGAGCGTCCTCCTGTCGCTCTCGTCGCGACCCCTCGGCGTGCGGTCCAGCAGGGCGTAGTAAGCCATCGCGGGCTCGACACCGCGGGCCGTGGTCACGTATGTCCGGTAGACGGTCCCGTCCGATAGCGCGTACGCGCTCAGGCCCGGTCCCTCGGAGACATACCCGAGTGCGTCAGTCCCGCACATGCGCGCGTACTGTTCGACGGTGGGCGGGATCTCGCCCTCCAGGAACGGCTTCAGCTCCTCCTCGGTGGACAGGAAGCCGAGGTCGCGGTTGAATTCGCTGCGGCCGCTCGAGACCCAGTCGATGCGCCAGCCCATCCGCTCCCTGTAGGCGATCAGCTTCGCGAGCGGCGCGCGGGATGCGAGCAGCAGGGTGGTGTCTCTAGCCTTCAGGTGGGGCACCTGGGGGGCGAGCGTGTCCGCGATCGAGGAGCATACAGGGCAGCCGGCCTCGAAGGTCGGCCCGAACATGAAGTGGTAGACGAGCAGCTGGGAGCGGCCATCGAAGAGATCGGTGAGGGTCTTCGTGCCGTCCTCGGTCTCGAAACGGTAGTCCTTCTCGACCGGGATCCAGGGCAGCTCCCGCCTCTTCCTGGCCAGCTCGTCGCCCCGGCGAGTGAGCTCCTTCTCCTCCATCAGCAGCTCGTCGCGCTCCGCCTGCCACTCCTCCTGCGTGCCGATCCTGTGTTCCGTCATCAACGTGCCACCTCCTGTCTACCTCTGCAGCGGCCTGACGATACCCGGCTAACTAGCAGGGGGAAGGTACCGCGAGATCACTCTGCGGCGCTCAATTCTCATAAGCCCCGAAACAGACTCCATCGAGCAACTTCAAGTAGCGGCACTCTGGCCGGACGGCACGAGATGCCTGAGCATGCCTCTGTCCTGGACTTCCTGCGTTTTCGGCGAGCTACGCCCACGACTCCGCGCGCGGTGGTCCGCTTTACGCGAAGGGTCGAAACCCAACTGCGACTTTCAAGGCGCGGAGCCCACAGATGGCGGTCTCGCAGATCTGACTACGCCAGACTCTCAGACGGCACGCGGAGCCATGTATGAGACGATCCGCTCGACCTTTATCTTCCCGTTGTCATCCAGCAGCCAGGTCTGGGCAGAGGGAAACAGCTTTGATCCGACCGGGCCGCCTTCAGTGCTCACTTCATACATGATCAGCGCGTTTCGATCATCTCCCATGGCGGCAATCATGCGCAGACTGCCGGGTACGACCTGTTTCGCGAATTGAGTCAGGCCCCTGGGCGCGTCCATGTATTCGTCAATTCCGACGAGGTTCGCGGCGGGGCTGAAGAATTGCACATCCTCCGCAAGGTTGCCTCGCGCAGTATCGAGGTCGTGATTGGTCCACGCCTCTAAATGAGCCCGGGCAAGTGCGATTGCCGGCGAATCGGACATCGCCGTCTCTTTCTTGGTTGACATTCGTCCTCCTTTTTCGATGCTCCTGATTGCGGCGGTCAGCCGCTCTACTCGCTCGCGCTCTCGATCATGGCGCGCGATGACGGCAGAGTTGTGTTCTCGGTGTGAGGCGCCTCGCAGCGTGGCTGCGGGCGCCTCACCGCTACTAACGCCAGGTTTGGTTGCTGCTCGTATCGGCCCCGTTGGTGGGGATGGTCCGCTGGTCGTGAGCCGCGTTGCCGTGACCCGTGACGCTCAGTTCCCCGCGGACCGTATATGTGGCTTCGTCGAAGACGCCTCCGGACGGAGAGCTGGCCACCGCAAACGCGGCGAAGGCAGGCCCTCCCGAGAAGGAGGTGGAGATGTAGTCACCCACCATGAAGCCCTGACTCGTCTTGGCCAGCCAGGTGGATGAGAGTCCGATGAGCGCAGCGAATGCGGGTACCAACACACGAACGATGCGCATGGGCATATCCCTCCCCGTGTGGCGGACCAGAAGCGAATCGAGTCTAGCGGTAGGCCGAGATCCTCATGATCGATCGCTGAGCACGAGCTCGGTGTCTGGTTGGTGCCCGCGTACGTGTAGATCGACTCCGGATTGCGCAAGTGCCGGATGTGCGGAGGGCGTTCGCATTGTGGGAACTTGGGTCCACCATCAAATATGACTCTTGTCCCCTGACGTAGCCGACCTCGCAGCCCGACGCATGCGCGCCCAGGGCCTGATCGGCAAGCCTTTCGCCTCCGCGGCCGAAGCGGTTCGCTGGTTGGGTGCGGTGCAATCCCAGGACTACGCCGGCGCGAAATGGGCGCTCGGTCAGCGCACGCGCGGCGCTACAGACCTCGAGCTGGACCGGCTCTTCGACGAAGGCGCCATCTTGCGCACGCATGTCATGCGCCCGACCTGGCACTTCGTGCTGCCCGAGGACATCCGCTGGCTGCAGGAGCTCACGTCGGCGAGGGTGGTGGCGGGCATTGCGGGTCGCTATCGGCGGCTGGAGCTTGACGACCGCACGATCGGTCGCGCGATGGAGCTCTTCGCCGAAGCTCTCAGCTCCGGGCGCTTCCTGACGCGAGCCGAGCTCGGCGAGGTGCTGCAAGCGGGCGGCATCCTGGCCGAAGGCCAGCGCCTCCCTCATCTGATCGCCGCCGCCGAGCTCGCGAGCCTGATCACGAGCGGGCCCCGGCGCGGCAAGCAGTTCACGTACGCGCTCCTCGAAGAGCGAGCCCCCGCCGGCCGACCCCTTGATCGCGACGAGGCGCTGACCGCGCTGACGTTGCGCTACTTCCGCAGTCACGGCCCCGCGCAGGTGCAGGACTTCGCCTGGTGGTCCGGCTTGACCGTGGTCGAGATCCGGAAGGGGATTCACCTTGCTGGTGGCGCACTGGAGCGCGAAACGATGGACGGGAAAAGCTTCTGGTCCGATCCCAAAGCGGCCCGCGCCGGCCGCATCGATCCGCTCGCGCACCTGCTGCCCAACTTTGACGAGCTCACCGTCGCCTACCGTGACCGAGGCGCCCTCCTCGACCCGCGCGTGCCATTCAACCCGAGCTTTTTTGCCTACTACCGTGAGTCCACCCCACAAGGCGGCATGCTCTCCAACGTCGTCACCATCGCCGGCCGCGTGCGTGGCGCGTGGAGCCGGACCCTGGCACCAAAGCTGGTGCGGGTTCACGTTCGCCCGCTGGCCCCGCTCAGCGCATCGGACGTCGAGGCGGTCGACGCAGCTGCCAAGAAGCTGGGTCGCTTCCTGCAGCTAAGCGCGGAGGTCCGCGTCTCGTAAGCAGCCGTTGCCGTCGGGCCGACTCTTGCAGAGACCAGCCCCGACAGGCGTTACCACGTTTATGAGGACCGCGGGACTTCCACTCTTCGCGCTAGCCTGCTGCGCGGTCCTGTTCCTCGCGGTGCAGGGCTGCGGCCGGGACGCGCTCCGGGAGCCGGTCTAGCGATGGAGTCGCCTCGCCCGGTCTACGTCTCAAAGGTGAAAATCGTCCGCCAGCGCGGTCCGATCCGGCACGCTTATCTTCCGGTCGAAACCAAGCCCATCACGTTCGGCACCCACGGCGATGTGCGCGAGCACTACGGCACGGCACCCGGCCAGTATCCCGAACACGCCACGACCCTTGACTACGTCGTCGCGGCCACGGCAGGTTGACTCACGGGAACCCTGGGTGGCGCGCTGGAAGCGCGCGGGATCGACGCCGCAGCAGGCCGGCTGACGTCAGAGGCGGAAGGCGAGGTCTACGTCGAGGACAGGGTCCTGGTCATCAAAAAGATCCACGTGCAGTACACGCTCAGGGGCTGTCCGGATGACAAGCGCGAGGCGGCCGAGCGCGCGCATTCGCATCACGCGTCGCGATGCCCGGTCGCGAAGAGCATCGAGAAAGCGATCGAGATCTCAACCGACCTCACGTTCGAGTGACGCGGACGGTCGGCGCGACCACAGCGTCGCTCCGATGCGCACATTTCGGAACACCTCCTCACTGACCATGAAGCCTACGAAGATCAGGAGCAGGCCCAGGAACTCACCGAGGAAGAAAGACCAAGTGACGCCAAACCGATTCAAGCCGCTGGTCAGCCCGGGAATGAACGCGCCGATCGCAATCAGGATCGTCGCCGGCACGCGCGAGTTGAGCTTGCCCTCCAGGAGAGCGCCGACCGCGGCCGGCAGCGATGCGATGAAGTTGACGGTTACGGCCGCGACGCCGTAGAGCTGCGCGATCACCGGCATCCTGACCTTGGCCCGGAGCACCTTGTGCTTCGGCATGTAAACGTAGGCGGAGTAGATCGCGCCGAACACGAGACAGAGCGCGCCGGCGATGTTGAACGGTCCGGTCAGCACCCGCACGTAGCCCGGAAACGCCGAACCCACAGGGACGTGCGTGTTGGGATCGACCGCCCAACCCGGGGCGGGCAGGTGCGCGGTCAGCACCAGGTACGTCGCGGCAAGGGATCCGATCACGAGCACGCCCATCGCGATGTGAGCCGCCAGCTGGCGGCGCGTAGCAGTCGCGGCGATGATGGCGATGGCGCCCACGAGCGCGATCACGAACGCCACCGTCCCTGCGGTCCCGGCGCCGGGGTAGCGCGCGGAATGGCTGAACAGCAGCGACAGCAGGCCGCCGATGAAAACCGTCGTCCCGGCGAAGTATCCGAAGCGTGACCGAGAAAGGAGGTAGATCGTCCCAACGCCGAGATAGCCGGCGACGAAGAACGCGCCGATCAGGTACCAGACACGGTACACAGGCTCGGTCCACCCAAACGCGCCACCCAAAAACTCTGTTCCCGCGCTGATCCCATACCAGAGGAGCCCAATCCCCCACACCAGCTGGAAGCTGTGCCTCCGCTGCCACCACTGGTCGAGCACCATCGCGGCGAAGACGAAGCTCAGCACCGAAGATCCCAGCGGCAGCACCACATTCAGCACGCTCACCGTCGCCCCTCCTTCGAAAGCGATTCCACCATCGACACCCGCACCTCGTTGAGAAACCAACCCACGCTCTGCTCGAGATCCTCGCGCGCCGCCCGCGCGGCGCTCAGCTCGTCTACGCTGGCGCGGACCAGTCCTTCGAAAAGATGAAAGGCGCGCATCGCGTCGCCCACGGAAAGCCCCACGTCTCCAGCCAGGCGTGCGTAGCGATCTCCCAGCTGCACGATCTCAGGTCGCCAGTCGCGTTGCGAGTCGCCGAGAAACAGCACCAGGAGCTGGACGAGCTCCATGCCAAGCTCGCGCTGCTGGGTCTTGGCCGCCTCGTCGAAGCTCGAGTACCACGACTCAGAGGCGAGCCGGCCGCTGCTCGTCGCGATCCGCGTCTGCCCGACCGTCGCATGCAGCAGCAGGGAGAGGTCTGGTTTTGACTCCGTGCCGAGGGCATTGACGTCAGCCTCGCTGAAACGGCGGTGACCGCCTGGCGTGCGGAAGGTCCGGATCCGGCCCCGGTCAGCCCACTCGCGGAGGGTCCCCGGGTGGACATTCAGCCGCTTCGCGGCCACGTCCAAGCTCAGCCAGCTCGGATCGGGCGCGGCGGGCTTGGCCACGTCTGTAGTTTAGAAAATCTGGGGAAACAACAGGTCGGGCCCTAGCTTTACTGAGGTTGCGGCCTACTCGAAGAAGACCGTCTCGCCCTCGCCCTGCAGCCGGACGTCGAACCGAAGTACTTGTCCCTCGCGGCGCGCCACCAGAGTCGGGCGCCGCAATGCATCCACCAACCGCAGCACGGGGTCTGCATCATTCGCGTTCGATTCATCTGGAAAGTACAGGCGCGTGTTGAGGTGCCGCAGCAACCCGCGCCCGAAAACCGTGACGTGAAGAAACGGCGCACCGCTCTCGGCCACCGGTTTGCGAACAGTGAAATGAAACGCGCCTTCGACGTCGGTGCGGCATCGCGCGAACTGGTCGCCGCGCGAGACCTCGAGCAGACCATCCGGCACCGGCTCACCGGCGCCGTCGAGCAGCTGGCCCTCGATGCGAATCGCTCCCTTCGCTCCGGCCGGCACCGCGTGCGCGTCTTGCTCAAACGGCAGCGCGAAGCCGAAAAACGGGCCGACGGTCTGCGAGGGTGTCGGCGCCATCACTCCCTCGGTGTCGCTCTGTGACCGCGGACCACGATGTCCCATCGGTAGCCGAGCGCCCATTCGGGGATGGTCGTCTCGAGGTCGAACTTCGAGACCACGAGCTCCCGACCTCGTTGGTCAGGGATCGAGTTGAGGATCGGGTCGAGGGGAATCAGGGGGTCGCCTGGAAAATACATCTGCGTCACGAGCCGGCTCGCGAGCGCAGGTCCAAAGAGCGAGAAATGCACATGCGCAGGCCGCCACGCGTTCGTGTGATTTCGCCACGGATAGGCGCCCGGTTTGACGGTGACGAATCGATAACTGCCTTCGTCGTCGGTCAGGCACCGCCCGGCGCCTGTGAAATTTGGATCCAATGGCGCCGCATGATCATCGACCGGATCGAGGTAGCGGCCGGCGGCGTTCGCCTGCCAGATCTCGACCAGGGTGTTCCGCACCGCCTGGCCATCGGAGTCGATGACGCGGCCGCTGAGGACGATGCGCTCCCCCAGCGGCTCGCCGGCGTGCTGGCGCGTCAGGTCGGCGTCTTCCGCGCGAACTGGAATGCGCCCGAACACGGGCCCCTCCGCGACGTGAAACCAATCGTTGGGCAGCCTCACCGGTCGGTGTTTCGGCGCACGCAGCTCGGTCGAGCGGTAGTCGGGAAACAGGTAGGGCGGCTCGTAGTCCTCGTGGGAGCTTTTCTGGTCGCTCACGGCCCCTTGACGGGCATTATGAACTGGCGCAAACTCCGATCGTCGGTACACGGAGCAATTGCGCTCCCGCCCGCCTGATCAGGAGGAGGAGTCACGTGTCCATCACACGTCGCGAGATGCTCAAGACCACCGGCCTCGTCCTTGGCGGATTGGCCGTCCCCGGAGTCCTCGAATCGTGTCTCACATCCACGAGCTCGACGCCGTCGGGCAGCATCAAGATCGGCTTTGTCAGCCCGATCACCGGTCCCGCCTCCGGCTTCGGCGAACCCGACGCATACGTGATCAGCCTGGCCCGAAACGCCTTCAAGGGCGGCCTCTCCATCGGCGGCACCAACTACTCGGTCGAGATCGTCTCGCGCGACGGGCAGTCCACGCCTTCGGTCGGTTCGCAGGTCGCCAACGACCTGATCACAAACCAGAAGGTGGACCTGATGCTGGCGACCTCGACGCCCGAGACGGTCAATCCTGTTTCGGACGCATGTGAGGCGGCGGGCGTTCCGTGCATATCAACTGTCGTGCCCTGGGAGGCGTGGTACCTGGGCCGCGGCGCCAAACCCGGCCAGCCTTCGCCGTTCAAGTCCACATTCCACTACTGCTTCGGGGTCGAGCAGTTCTTCCTCGCATACACGCACCTTTGGCCGCAGGTCACCACCAACAAGAAGGTCGCCGTGATGTGGCCGAATGATGCGGACGGAAACGCGATCCGCGGCGCACTCGGGCCACTGCTCAAGAACGCCGGCTATACGATCGTCGACCCGGGACCGTACGAGGACGGGACGAACGACTACACGGCTCAGATCCAGCGCTTCATCCAGCAGGACTGCCAGATCTTCAATACTTTCCCGATCCCTCCCGACTTCGCAACCTTCTGGCGGCAGGCCGCCCAGCAGGGGTACACGAAGCACGTGAAGATCGGCCAGATCGCGAAGACGGGCCTGTTCCCGTCCCAGGTCACGTCTCTGGGAGCGATCGGGAACGGTCTGGCCTCTGGCGTGTACTGGGCGCCGACGTGGCCGTACAAATCGTCACTGACGAACGTGACGTGCAAGCAGCTCGGCGATGGTTACGAATCGTCGACCGGCAAGCAGTGGAACCAGCAGCTTGGCGCAAGCCTCTCGCTGTTCGATGTCGCCGCGGCTGCGCTCAAGGGCAGCGGCGACCCGAAGAGCAAGTCGAAGGTCATCGATGCCATGAAGACCCTGTCCGTGGAGACGCCCGTAGGGCATCTCGACTGGTCGAAGCCGGCGTCGCTGGCGGGCACGGCGGTGCCCAACGTGGTGACGACGCCGATCATCGGCGGGCAGTGGAAGCAGGGCGTGTCGAAGTGGCCGATCGACTTCGTGATCTGCGAGAACTCGGCCGACACCAACGTGCCTGTCGCTTCGATGCTCCAGCCTTACGCTGCCGGGTAGTGAGCGAGGCGGCGGTCCTCGCCGCGGTCGACGTCCGGAAGCGCTTCGGCGCGCTGGCCGTGCTCGATGGCGTCGACCTGACCCTGAAGCATGGCGAGGCCGTGGGTATCGTCGGGCCAAACGGGGCCGGCAAGACGACGCTGCTCAGCGTCCTCTCCGGATCGCTCGCGCCTGACGCGGGCCGCATCGAGTTCCGCGGGCGGGACGTCACCGAGAAAGGAGCCGCAGACCGCTGCAAGCTGGGCATCGCCCGGACACATCAAGTGCCGCGACCGTTTGTCGGCATGACGGTCTTCGAGAACGTGCTTGTCGGAGCGACCGCCGGCGGCCGGCGGCGCGGGGCCGACGCCTACAACGTGTGCCTCCAGGTGCTCGACCAGTGCGGACTCACCCATCTCGCGAACCGGCGCGCGGAGGGCCTCGGCCTGCTGCAGCGCAAGCGCCTGGAGCTGGCCCGCGCGCTGGCGGTCGAACCGTCGGTCCTGCTGCTCGACGAGATCGGCGGGGGCCTGACCGATGCGGAATCCGCCGCCCTCGTCGAGACGGTGGCCGGCCTGCGCGCAGGTGGCATCGCGGTGCTGTGGATCGAGCACATCGTGCACGTCCTGATGCAGGTCGTCGGCCGGCTCGTCTGCATGGACGCCGGCCGGATCATCGCCGAAGGCGCGCCAGAGATGGTGGTGTCACAGGCGGCCGTGATCGACGCATATCTGGGCACTGGCGCATGACGCTGGTGACGGTCGAGAGTCTCGACTGCCGGTACGGATTGCTGCAGGCCGTGCGCGGTGTCTCGTTTGAAATCGGGCAGGGCGAGACCGTCGCTCTCATTGGCGCCAACGGGGCGGGCAAGACGACGCTGATGCGAGCAGTCGCCGGCGCGCATCGCCCGCACGGCGGCCGGGTCGTGTTCGACGGCATCGACATCACGCGCATTCCCGCGCACCGGCGCGTCGCGCTCGGGATCGCGCTCGTGCCCGAGGGCCGGCGGCTCTTTCCTGGGCTGACGGTCGAGGAGAACCTGCGCGTCGCGACCTCGAGGCGGCGCGGCCGCTGGAACGTGAAGTCCGTGCTCGAGGTCTTTCCCCTCCTGCAGCCGCGCCGCCTGCTGGACGAGGTCTCGCTAGGCCTGGCGCCGGTCGTGGTCGACGCTGTCTACCGCTCGCTCACCGATGTGATCCGGGAAGGCGCGACGGTGGTGCTCGTGGAGCAAGACCTGACGCGGGCCCTCAAGGTCGCGGGCCGGGTGATCTGCATGCTCGAAGGAAGAGTTGTGCTCGAGGGGGACGCCGCCTCGCTCGACCGCGATCGGGTGGTCAGGGCCTACTTCGGCCTGAAGCGACCGGCATGACTCTCGTCAACGCCGTCCTCCAGGGCATCTTTCTGGGTGCGTTCTACGCGGTGCTCGCGTGTGGCCTATCGATCATGTTCGGCGTGATGAGGATCATCAATCTCGCCCATGGAGACGTGGCGGTGCTCGGCGCGTACATCGTCTTCGTCATCGTCGAGCACACCGGAGTGTCTGCTTTCGTCGCGTTCGCGGCCGCGCTGCCGGTGATGGTCGTCCTTGGCTACATCCTCCAGCTGACGGTGCTCGAGCGAAGCTTGAAAGCCGGGATCCTGACCCCTCTGCTCGCGACGTTCGGCCTCTCCATCGTCATCCAGAATCTGCTCCAGCTGACGTTCTCGCCCGACGTTCACTCGCTTGGCGGCAGCGCCGGTGTGGTGACGACCTCGAGCTGGCAGGTGACCAGCGGCCTGTCGGTCTCAGCGCTTGGAATCGTCGTTCTGGCGGTGGCGGTGCTCGTCTTCGGCGCCCTTCAGGTCTTTCTGTCGCGCACGCGCGCGGGATGGGTGATGCGCGCAACCGCGGAGGACGCAGACGCCGCGGAGCTGGTCGGCATCGACAGCCGGAGCGTGTACGCGCGGGCCACCGCGATCGCGGTCGCGATCGCGGCTCTGGGCGGCCTCTTTCTTGGCATCCGCTCGGTGTTCGACCCGGTCAGCGGGCCGACCCAGCTCATCTTCGCGTTCGAGGCTGTCGTGATCGGGGGCATGGGATCGCTGTGGGGCACGCTGTTCGGCGGCATCGCGTTGGGCGTGGCCCAGACGCTGGGCGCCCAGGTTCATCCACAGTTCGCGGTGATGGCCGGCCACCTGCTGTTTCTCGCCGTGCTGATCGTGAGGTTCGGTGGCGGCCGCGCTGTCTTGCCGGGCGTGCGCAGGGCGCTCCTCCTGAGGACAGCTCGGTGAAGGTCCAGCGGTGGACGCGCACGTCGAGCCTCTTCACGGGTGGCACTGCGGTGCTTGCGGTCCTTCTCGCGTGCGTCCCCCTGGTCTTCGATCCTGACGTGGTTCAGAAGCTGACGACGCTTCTGATCCTCGTCCTGCTCGCCGCGATGTGGAACGCGCTCGCCGGTTACGGGGGCATGCTGTCGGTCGGCCAGCAGGCCTTCATCGGCATCGGCGCGTACGGCACGGTGTTCTTTGCCAGACAGGGAGTCTCGCCGTACATGGCGATGATCCTGGCCACGCTGCTCGCGGGGGCGATCTCGGTCCCGATCTCGCTGTTCGCCCTGCGCCTCCGGGCGGCGCAGTTTGCGATCGGGATGTGGGTGATCGCGGAGGTGATCTCGATCATCGTGAGGCTCGACCAGAACCTGGGCGCCGGGACGGGGATCTCGCTGATCGAGCTGAACCAGTACGAGCCCAACTTCCGCCAGGCTTATACCTTCTGGCTCGCGCTCGCGTTTGCGGTAATTTTCCTCGCCGCGCTCTTCTTTCTGTTGCGATCGCCGCTGGGCGCGTCGCTGCAGGCGATTCGCGACGATGAGGACGCGGCGCGTTCGCTGGGCGTCCGGGTGGCCGCGCGCAAGCGCCTCCTGTTCGTGCTCGCCGGCTTCGGTTGCGGAGCCGCCGGCGTGCTGGTCGTGGCCAACACGCTCTTCATCGAGCCGAGCTCGGTCTTCAGCGTGCAGTGGTCCGCGTACATGATCTTCATGGTCCTGGTCGGCGGCCTGGGCACATTCGAAGGACCGATCCTGGGTGCGATCCTGCTTTTTGCGATCCAGACGACTTTCACCCAGGGCGGACCGTGGTACCTGGTCGGGCTGGGTGCGACCGCCGCCCTGTTCGCCCTCGCGCTGCCGCGAGGCCTGTGGGGCACGATCGAGGAACGGCTGGGGCTGCGCCTGATGCCGGTGGGTTATCGGGTCGTGGAGGCGCAACGTGAAAAGAAAGTCGCCTGACGCAAACCCGCCGGAAGACCTGATGCAGCACCCGGGCCACCTGTTGCGCCGCGCCGTTCAGGTGATGAACCAGCTCTGGGATGAGGAGGTCTCGCACACCATCACGTCTCCGCAGTTCGCCGCGCTGAACGCGCTGTACAGCGAACCCAACCTTGACCAGCGCACGCTGGGCCAGCGGATCTCGCTCGACCGTTCGACCATGGCCGAGGTGGTCTCGCGCCTGAGCGCACGCGGTCTGATCCGCACAGAGCGGGATACGCGAGACGGCCGTCTCAAGACGATCACGCTGACCAGCAAAGGCCTCCAATCCGTCCAGCAGCTGATCCCGCGCACGCATGCAATGACTGATCGTCTCGTCGGCGCGCTGGATCCGAAGCAGCGCGGCGACCTGCTGCGGCTTTTGACCGAAGTCGTGAGGACGAACGAGCGCCGCTAGGCCGCCCAGCGCATCCCCGGTCCGCGGACCCGTTTCGGAATCACGCG
>WNGJ01003415.1_pt1 | contig 16350 bp, 18 predicted proteins | sample 5400611 | NCBI WGS metagenome assembly WNGJ01 (sample SAMN13153375, study PRJNA577476) | soil metagenome | isolation source: 40 cm soil or saprolite under Garry oak tree replicate 1 | place: USA:California | collected 2016-06-15 | reverse complement strand
CCTCTCCCCCACTTGGCCAATGGGTGTTGGGTGCCTATATAAGTGGCTATGTTGGCTGTGGAAAATTCAGTCTTGTGACAGAATCGAAACCTGTGACTTCTCCAGTGCCTTGTGACATCTCCAGTGCCTTAGTGACTTCTCCAGTGTCTTAGTGCTTGTGATGAACTTTGATGGGAAGTGGGAGTATCCTCCTAACACCTACCTTCAGTGTCCCTATCTTCCTTCCCACCACGTTCAAGCCCATCGCTACCATATTCACCTTATGAAGTGTCGCCTTTCATCCGGACTTGCACATAAATTTTCCATCTGTAAGTACCACTACAACCACCACATTCGTAATAGCAAGTTGGAAGAACACCACCAGCGTTGCTATTACCGATACCTGGATCCATCCTTCAATGAGCGATAGTGAGTATTGTTCTATTCCTTCTGTTTCACCCATTTCTTTTACCCCTCCCAATCTTGAGAATATTGACAGCGACTCAGATTGGGGGTCACCAGCTTATTATAGCCCTCCTTTTGTTCCACCCACTTTGGTTTCCCCCTTGCCCTCATCACCTTACATATCCGAATTTCCTCTCATTCCTTTAGACGGTGAAATTCCACCCGACCGCCAATTTGACCACCTTTGGAACAAATATGCACACTATCGTGAGAAACCTCTCTTTCCCGAAAAAGATCACCATCTAGATAAACTTTTTAACAACCTGTTTAAACAACTTCCTCAGAAATAATCCCCCCCACCCCACCATGATACTCCCAAAATTTATCGCCTTCATTGATCTGGACCATCGCCTAAAATCATTCCGCCTTTGGCGAGGATCATCATCAAGAACCACTCTAGCAGATGCTGGATTTTTTTGGTTGCAAAATCCTTCCTATCCTGACTGTTGTGTGTGTTATTGGTGTGGTTTGGAACTTGAGCAATGGTGTGAGGATGATAATCCATGGATTGAACACGCTAAACGTCGTCCCGATTGTCCTCATTTGTTAACATGTTGGGGGAGACAGACAGCTCTGTCTATGCAACATCAATGACTCTTCGTTACGTGCGCGCATCGCCCCTTGCCTTTGCTCCATTAAGAGTTAGTGAGAGGGCAGCGGGGCTTGACTTGAAAAGTGCATACGATTATGAGATTCCACCGTGGGGGAAAGTGCTTGTGAAAACTGACCTTAAAGTACAAATCCCCGCGGGGTATTATGGACGAATAGCAGCCCGCTCTGGACTAGCCCTTCACCACTCTATCGCTGTTGGTGCGGGTGTTATTGATGAGGATTACACAGGCATCATTGGTATCCTTCTCTTCAATCATTCTCCGGAAGCCTTCAAGATTCATTGTGGTGATCGAGTGGCGCAACTTATTTGCGAAAAGATCTGCCTACCTGATTTGGAGGAAGTGTCTTCCTTGGAGAAGACCGATAGAGGTGAAGGAGGTTTTGGCTCCACTGGAATAGGTGAATATACCTTTCTTTCACGCTTCATATCTATTTTCCAAGTTTTTTTATACCAAAATTCTTTTTTAGATTGAGGTGTGGATAGAGGCGAGGCTCTTAACCGTGCGACCTGTGAACTCCTGAGGTTAGTATTTTTTATTTCTTTTTTCTTATATATATAACACATCCTCTTTATATTTTTAACAGACATGGAGGGTTTACACCAACGTCTCATCCACCTGAGATCCCAGTGGAATCAGACTGAGGCCAGCCGCCTCAGAGCAGCTCTGCGACAGCGTCGCAGGCGTAACCCTTATGAACGGGACACCCTTAGCGGATGGATGGAGGAAATCAAGAAACTCGAAGCATCTCGTAGACTTTGTGCACGACGTGATGAAAGGTTAGAACATTGGCAAAATGAACTGGTGAACTTGAGATATAGATTGGAAAATGGTGAGAACGTATTGAGTGATGCTCGTCGGTTACGGAACAGTCTAAACACATACATTCGAGTGTGTCGTAGACAGCATACCAGTTATCGAGCAGAATTGGATGGGTGTTTCGCTGAACTCGGTGATATCGTTAATCGTTCCTCCAACCAACATCCTTGGATTGAAGTAGCTTCCGCCTTTGAAGGACGTATCATCACTGGTGTCATCAGCAATTTTGGAATAGTGGATCCGCGTAAATTTCTCGAACATGCCGGTGTTGTGTTTCAGAGGGAAGTTACTCGTTTTATGCAAAACCAAAGTTCCGCGGTTAAATTGGTTTTGACTTTACACGCAGACTTTGTTAAAGATGATGTTCATAGGACAATACCACTTATCACCCCAACGCTGGCTTTGTTTCCAGCAGATGATATTAGTGCGGTGTGGAGACGTTTTGCGGACATGTTGTGGGAAAAACTTTCTAACTTTGAGATCGGTGAGTCCGGTCTCCAACTAGACAGTATACGTTATTTAAAAGTGAATGTAAATACCTATAATCCTATACGTAGCGGAGCACAGTTGTCAGATAGTGTGCGTAATTCAAAAGCTGTAATCAACGTGAAAAATAATAACGATGGAAAGTGTTTCTTGTGGTCTGTTTTAGCAAAACTTTATCCCGCATGTCAACATGTAGATCGTCTAACTAATTATGAGAAATATTCTCATAAACTCAAGTGGGAGGAAAAGGACTTCCCTATGACATTAAAGGGAGTTCATAAATTTGAGAAAGAAAACAATTTAAGCATATGGGTATTTGGTTTAGATAATGATGATAAATTATACCCGCTTTATAAAAGCAAGCAAAAAGATGTGGAGATAGTGGATTTGTTAATGTTGGAGGGAAACCCCACTTTCCACACCGTTCTCATAAAAGATATTGATAAACTTTTACACTCCCAAGGCCATCGTACAAAGGGGAGACAAAAGTTGTGTCGTCGGTGTTTACACTATCGTAGTGAACGTGACTTTGATATTCATAAACTAGACTGCGACCTCTTGAATACTCAAGGTGCTATTAAGATGGGGAAAGAGCCCATCATTCAGTTTACTAATTATCGTTATCGAGAACCCGTTCCAATTACCTGTTTCGCTGATTTTGAATCGAAGCTGGTTCCTCTGGAAGATGGTCGAGTGCGACACGATCCAATAGCCGCAGGTCTCTTTGTGAACCCTCAAGATTCAGTGCCGTTTGAAGGTTACTACGAAAAGTGTATATCCAGTGAGTGTCACCTGTGGCTACTTCACCAATTGGATGAAGTGGTCAAACACCTTTTCAACATCTACAAGGACTCCATGATAACCAAAGTGCCAACCCTGACTGCGACGCAAGAAGAAGACTTCCGAAAGGTTAGAAAATGTCATATTTGTAGAAAGTATTTTAAGCATGGTGAGAGACGAGTGAAAGATCATTGTCACTGGTCCGGTGAATATCGGGGTGCTGCTCATAATGATTGTAATCAAAATTACAAACTATCTCGCATCGTTCCAGTATATTTTCACAATTTATCCCACTACGATGCACATTTCATAGTTAAAGCTCTCATTAGGTTAAAAGATAGTAATAACATTAAAATGGTAGCGAGTAATGAGGAAACGTTGATATATTGTACTTTGTATTATCCAGAGTATAAAATAACTTTACAATTTGTAGATTCCTACCGTTTCATGCCCGATAGCCTCGATAGATTAGGTAAGAATTTAGATCCATCTATGAAGGTGATATTGCGATCGTTTTTTCCTCGCGACGAAGATTTTCAATTGGTGTGTCAAAAGGGTATCTATCCCTATGATTATGTAAAGGATAGCGAGTGTTTGGATACAACAATCACAATACCCGAAAAGAACGCTTTCTACAATAAATTTAACAGTAGTCATATTTCGGATGAAGAGTACGAACACGCTAAGCGTGTCTGGGATCATTTTAAGATTAAATCGTTGAGACAGTACACTTTACTCTATCTGAAAACCGACGTCCTCCTCTTGGCCGATGTCTTTGAGAATTTTCGTCGTGAGTGTCTCTTAACATACCAACTTGATCCCGCCCATTACGTAACCGCTCCTTCACTAACTTACGATGCTGCTCTCAAAATTACTGGTGTTAAGTTGGAGCGAATAATGGATTTAGATATGTATATGTTCATTGAGAAGGCTATTCGCGGTGGTATGGTGCAAGCGTGTTGTCGTTATGCTCAAGCTACACCAGGCGAAACGTGTATTACCTATCTGGATGTAACAAATTTGTATGGATGGGCAATGAGTCAACCTCTGCCCTACTCCAACTTTTCGTGGATGGATGAAAATGAATGGAGGAATGTGGGTAGTGAAGATCCCGATATCGGTTACTACCTGGAAGTGGATCTAGAATATCCGCGTGAATTACACGATCATCATTCAGACTTCCCTCTAGCGCCGGAACATCGTAAAGTGACTAAATCTGGAGAAAAATTAATGTTAACATTATATAACAAGGAACGTTATGTTATTTATCATCGCAACCTAGCGCTCTATCAGAGCCTGGGTTTAAAGTGTGTTAAAGTGCATCGTATTCTCCGATTTCATGAACGACCGTGGTTGAAGGAGTATGTTGAACTTAACGCCAATAAACGGAAAATGGCTAAGAACGAATTTGAGAAAAATTTCTATAAACTGATGGTCAACTCTTTGTTTGGGAAGACGATTGAGAATGTGCGTAAACGACAGGATGTGCATTTAGTCACGAGATGGGAAGGGCGAGGCGGTGGTGCGGATCTCATTGCTAGACCCAACTTTTCTCACTCAACGCCAGTGGATGATGGTGCTGTTATCAAAATGATGAAAAAAGACATCATTTTAGACAAACCGATTTATATTGGAGCTACTATTTTGGAGGTTAGCAAAACGCTGATGTACGACTTCCACTATAATTTCACCAAAAAAGAATTTCCATCCGCTCAACTCCTCTATACCGACACAGATTCTTTACTTTACCTCCTACCCATCCCTCATGTTGATAACTTCATTGAACGTAACCCCGCACGTTTTGATACCTCCTCCTATCCCAAGGATCATCCTCTCTATTCCAGTCAAAACGCTAAACGTGTTGGTAGTATGAAAGATGAAGTGGATGGGAAAGTCATCACGGAATTTGTAGCTCTTCGACCAAAATTATACGCCTATGAGGTTGATGGAAAGACATTTACAAGAGCAAAAGGTGTGCGAAGACCGGCACTTGCCAAGATAACTCTACAAGATTACAAAGATTGTCTATTTAACGATAATATTAAAAAGGTTAATCAGCCTATCTTTCAGTCGAAGGCTCATGTTATCTATACTGTTATGCAAGAAAAATTGGGGTTGAGTGCAAACGATGATAAGCGCTATTGTGAGGGAGAGTATAAAATCCGAACGCTTCCTTGGGGACACTATAGTATCAACGATGAAGAGCTTCTGAAAGCAGAACAGGATGGATGAGATAGTGTGCAACGGAGGAAACTTTCGCGCTTCCTTCTGTCAAACAGGCAGCATTGAATTTACTGATTGGCAACAATATCGCAACGAATCGTATAGGTATATGAATCCGAAAACTGGACTTGTGGAATTGAAGCATTTTAAGAAACTTATAGAGAATCTTTCCTGGGATCAGTGGTATACGTACATCCAAACCATTGGTTGTGATAGCGTTAACGTGTGTCCGATGAACGGACAAGTGCCAATCAAAATTCCTGGTTGCACCTACCTCTACTGTAATCATCACCATGGCCAGACGCGTGGTGATCAGAGCTGCTCTAAGCAAGATTAATCCTAAACACATTCGCGAGTGGTTAGGATGTATCTACGAACCGTGTTGTAATCTCCATATGTTTGATAGATATTTACAGTTGGAAAACGAGTGCGCGGGTGAATACGAACGTGTATTTCGCGATTACATCAACATTGTCTCCGAAGATGTGGTGAATCAAGATTACGATAACATTCGTCTTCACACGCTCTACATATTGAAGAACTGTGATATTCCCGAAGAAGTCAATTTAGTGAAATTAGTGGATAAAGTGGTGGAATTGTATGTGCGCTATCATGATGTTGACCACCTATCCAACATCTGGTATATCAGCCTTCCAACTTTCCACCGTATAAAAGAGGAGTTGAGCGAGATGATGTCAGTTGATCATCGATCATCAACCAGCAAACATGTCGAGGTGTTTTTTTTCTATGCGAAGCATATTATATCGAAGATATAATATGCTTCGCATAGTAAAAAAAAATTTTCCCTTTTCAGTTCCGAGGAAGAGATTGATGATTACAACATCATCTTCACCAGCGATGATGAGATGGAGATGGAGGAGCGGGAAGATCTTCCTTCCTGGACTCGCAAACTTGGTGAAACCTATATCGTCGATGTGCAATGTTTTCAGTTTGAGCATACGCCTTTCATCCCGAAAGAAATTAGCGTAGTGAGGTGTAAAGATGGCGTGGAAACTCTACATTTACATGTTGCACCACCCATACCGTTTGCCTATCTCTCTGAACATTTTCAAAATCACGTTAACCATCTCTCGCATCACCTTCATGGAATGGATTGGGAAAGGGGGAAAATTTCGTATCTAGGTTTATCATCCCAGTTAGCCTACTATCTAATGGATGCTAGATACATCCTAGTAAAGGGTCATATGAAAAAAACTTTATTGGAATCAATCTTACCTATGGTTGATATTATTAATGTAGAGGCTTATATTTGTCCTTCTATACATTCAATTGTGAAATCTTACAATAACCAATCCATTTGTTGTTCGCATCATCCACATGGTGGTAAACATTATTGTTCGAAGGCAGTTGTTAAAAGTTTATATGCTTGGTTGAGGGAAAATGTAATAAAACAAGAATAAAAAATTTATTTGTCTTTATTGATCCATGAATTGTGTTCATTACTAAAACCTAACCACTTTACATACATTTTATTGCCCTTACGGCGAATAATTCGATCAATCAAAAAGACGTCTGGAATTTGGGTCTTCTGCATCTCTTGCGGGTAGAAGGCTCCGAGAATATCTTCACCCCGAGCACCCTGAAGTAGATAGGTGGTGGGGTTGGTTCGTTGAATTTTAGCGATGGTGAAAATCTCCGTTGTCCAGTTGGGTTTATACCCTTTTGCAAAATGATGTCTATACTTGCTTATTCGAACTTTATCGCCAACTCGGAAGTGAACTGGCGCTGTGCGTTTGATATGCGTAAAAAAGTCCTTTTTGAGTCGCTTTTCATCATCTTTGGTGACGTCAGCGGGTTTCATACCAATCGTTCGATGTATCGTTTTATTATATTCCTCCAAGAGATCGGGTAAAATATCAAACCACTTATCACTTCTGTTTATTGTAAAATATTTCCACATTTTCCCTTTAATTGTTCTATTAACTCGCTCTACAATACTAGCCTTTAGATTGCTATAAGTCCAATAATGATTAATGTTATATTTTTTCATGAGCGACTGAAAGTTGGCGTTATCGAATTCTTTTCCCTGATCGGTTTGAAGATTTGCCGGCCGACGACCCAACTTCAAAATATCTTGCATGGACTTGCTCACCTCCGTAGCCGTTTTGTTTTTCAGGGGTCTAGCCCAGAGATACTTGGAAAAGGTATCAATAACCATCAGAATATATTTATAACCTTTATTATTTCGCGCGTAAGGAATCATTTCCACTAAATCAGCCTGCCATAGATCATCCAATCCTTTAATAACAACCTTTCTTCGCGTAAAATGATGACGAACTGGTTTATGAAGTTCGTTCGCGATGATTTGTCTCTCCCTGAGCGACATTAACAGTACGTCCTTCGGCAAATCGTGTATTCCATAAACGCCAGGGATTTCTTAATACTCTCAATCTATCGTGAAATCCTATTTGTTGGAGGCCCGAGTACATTTCAATTACTAATTCGAGACGCACCACATCCGTAACACCGCCGTATAACTTCTTAACCGTGAATTTATCTCCAGAATGAACATATCGTAAACCTTGTCTCCCTTGCAGAGCCTTTATCCCATCCGGTTGTATACCATTTATATACAATTCTCCTAAACCTGTTGGTTCAATCCTCCAACTAATAAGTTCTCCCTTCACTTCGGATGGTAGGCGGTAATAGTCATTACCTCTGTAAAACATTAGATCTTCCTTACTTTGATCAAATACTCCATATTCACTTATCACCACGGGTATAGTTATAATAATGGTTGACAAGATGTTCTGGAACTGAGCTACATTAATCGCATCATAATCATCTTCCCCATAAGCTATACCACTTAAAGGAAAACGTGTTATTTTTTGTTTGCCCTCATCAGTTTGAGAGACTAACGATTGAGCTACGAAAGCAAGACGGTTGCTTTGGTCGAGCTGTAGAAAGGGAGTGTTTTGCTTTAATTGTCCTACTGTGCTTGCATCATAATCGTGTTCACCATTAGCTATGGCGGTTAATGGAAAACGTGTAATTTCCCTTTTACCATCCAACGTTTCACTAACTATTGTATGAGCCACAAAAGCAAGACGATTATCATGTTCAACATCCTCTCGAAAGAAAGGAGTTGCTTGCTTCACTGCTGCAAGTTGTCCTACTGTAGCCACATCGTGTTCCTCTCTACCATCGGCAATACCAGTTAAAGGAAAACGTATTACTTCCCTCCCACCACCCTCCTTTTCAACTATTTTATGAGCTACGAAAGCGGGACGATTATTATGTTCCGCATCCTCTTGTAGGGTGAGAGTCGCTTCCTTTAATGTACTTAAATTCACCGCATCCCCATCCTCTGTTGGTACGCCTACATTTGTAATTGTAAAGCCGTGAGCATCGAGAACTTTTTGTTCCGGTTTATTTTCTCGTTGACGTCCATGGCGATGGATAGAATGAAGGTGTAAATGTTTATTTAATAAGTCCTTAGTAACAACCTCTTCGCCTTCTATATACTTATCATAATCATCTCTTTCCAGTTGGGGATATGTAATTTTTAATCGTTTAAGTGGGGGAATACGTACAACATCCGGATCTTCTAATTGGAAAGAACGATTATCAACGTATGTTTTAGTCGCAGCATCATCCCCAGCATCTGGATCGGCTAAACTAATTATACGTTTTCCATGAGCCTTTATTACTCGTTCAACATCATGTTGCGTCTTTTTCTCTATTTTAATAACATCTTTAAGGCTAGCCTCAAGTTGGTCTAAATTTACAGCATCTTTAGGAAATGCTGCATCAGCCACATCTCGAAGCCTCTTTTCCTTACAATCAAATGAGTCTACAACTTCGCGTTCTCCCCGGGATAAAAAAGGTGTATTATCTTGAACGTATTGATTTGTCACAAGTTCATTCACTTCTGACTTATCCGGTGTTGAAGGTACAAGAATTCTAGACTTTGCGTGTATTGTTTCAAGCTGTCCTTCCTTAAACTGTGCGGTGAATAAAACAGACTCTTCTCTTTTCGACAATTCTTCTACGAGATGTTGTTGGGTTACAACATCGGTATCACCTTTAGGTGGAAGTACTCCTCGTAAGATATAACCTCCCACGTTATAGGCGTTAATGGGTGGAGGGCCTGAATCAACAGGGAGGATTTGGAATCCACCACCACCAACTGCTTTTCCATCCACATAACCTTTAGTCACAGCGAAATTATCAACATCGGGGTGATTATCATCAATTTCCTTAAGCCTCAATGCATGAGATGCATATGCCGCTCCATTTTCCATCTTTTCAAAAGGGACATTATCGTGAAAATATTCTTTTGTAATTGCCAAAGAAGGTGCAAGATCTTTCCTATTTTTTAGTATATACTTCACATTAGCACCATTAAAATCTTGTAAAAGCAAAGGTCGATTAGATATGGTTGCTTTAGAATTCTCGCTTACAAGATATTCACTCATCCCGACTTTATCAACCTGTTCATTAACATATTTAATATTTGCAGCATTTTCTTTAACATCCGAATCGCCAAGATTTGTAATTATCCCTCCTCCCATATCGCCACTGAAAGGCGAAGCAATTTTACCATTCACGTAACCAACAGTTGCGGCATGATTGATATCCGCCTCCTGTGGTGTAGCGAGACCTACAATTTTTTTCTGTTCCATATCGTAATTACCGTCAGTTATTTTGAAACCCACACCCCTTGGACCACGCGGTCCTACTTTACCGACTCTATCAACATAACTTACGGTGGCAGCATCATTAGGATTATCTGACTCAGCAAGATTTGTTATTTTTTTGCCATCCATATCGTAATTATTTTCAGCATCCAACTTGAATCCTTCGCCAGGTGGTCCAGGTGGACCTGGCAAACCTCCTCCTCCTCCCCCTATAACACCGAATTCAGGCTGCCAAAACATATCGATGGGCATTTTAGACGATTATATCAGCCTGACGCAACGCTCGGATAATAGAGTTAATTTCGTTAGTGTGTCCGGTATTCCCAGCTGTTCTTGATGCAATAAGCAAACGTAGGCGTTTGCACAATTTATTAGGATTTGAAGGTAAACGTGGGGGTTTCTCTGGAGAAGCGCAATCGATGATTCCTCTTCCAACTCGAGTGAGTAATGGTTTAATGATGCGCTTATATTTATTACCTTGGTGTCCCTTAAGTGTTCCGGTAACTCGTCTATGAACCTCAGTTAAGTCGAGTATTTCCTTATATCTTTGCAAATCTTCATCATCGTATTGGCGTGGTGTAGCTCTCCAAATCAAATTTTTCAAACCTCGCGTGGTGGGAAAACGCTCATCTCCAACAATAATATTGTTATCGGTAAATTTGATTGGAAACTTCCCTAAATACAGTTGATTATTATGAACTTTTGGACCGTAGATCTTATCTACTGCTTTATGGGCGGGAGTCCTTACAATTGGAGTTGGACGAGGAATTATAGCCTTTGGTTCTTCTTCTTGTACCACTGGTTCCTCGGATATTTTTTCCTGCATAGCTAGGATTGCTTGTAGTGGATCAGTGATAGGTTTTAATCCTTCTTTAGCAACCTCGCTAGTTAGGAATTTTTCATCGCGTAAAGTGCGTAATTTCTTACGCACAGCCGCTTTGGTCTCAACCAATTTCTTCACTACTCGTTCTTCCATAACTTAATATACTCATCCAAACCGCGGCGATAACGACCTCTCGCTAATGAACTATCTCTATCAACAACGAGATATCCATATTTATTGCTTTTCCAACAGGCATAACAAAGATCCCGAAACTGATTAAAACCCATATCGGTGTTGACATGATCGTCATAAAGGTGTTTCATGTTAGTCTCATCCTGTTTAAATAGGAATAGAAGGTTTGCATTATCCCGTAATAAATGTTTAGGAATTTGAGCATACGACTGACATAAGTAAAACGAATCCACTCCGGCATGTCGCCCCATTGAAAAATAATCCCGAATAACATCTTGTTTTTGAGTGGCTACATCATCAAATATCATGATAGAATTGGGTTTCACCTGATTCGGTGGAATCACGTCTTCACGATCCGAATAAAAGTAATGTCCAATTCCTTTTACCCCCTTCAAAACCTTTTCCAAAAATTGATATTTGGCTTGTTGGAGGGATTTCGAGTAGACGTAACAATTTTCAAATCGTAAACCTCGAGGGTGGAACAAGAGCGATAACATGAGATTTGTTTTCCCACAATTGCTCGGGCCAGAAATAATACATCGAATTGAATTCGGAAGTAATGGGCCATGTTTCCATCTTTTTTCTTCTCCACTAAGCTCCACAACCACTGGATCGGTTTTAAAAGAAACACGTTGTTTTTGAAACTCCATCATTACTATAAAAGGAGGGTTGGTGAGTATATATATAGAGAGAGAAGCAAAATGGGTATTTTAAATAGGATTATTAATAAATTACCAGTAGAGCTTCACATCCCCGGTTATCAGTATTGTGGTCCCGGAACCAAATTACAAGAACGATTGGCTCGAGGGGATCCTGGTATAAATCCCTTAGATACGGCGTGTAAAGAACACGATATTGCATATCGCGAAACAAATCTGACAAGTCGTCATCAAGCTGATAGAACTCTGTTGTCAGAGGCACTAAAACGTATAAAAGCATCAAACGCGAGTATCGGTGAGAGAATTGCGGCTTTAGGTGTTGCTGGTGCTATGAAAGGTAAACTTGCTATGGGTGCTGGACTAAAGCGGAAGACGGGTGGTGGAAGGAGGAAGAAAAAGAGAATAATTAAAACACCTAAGAGAATCGGTGGATATGGATACAAGAAGAAGAATCGAAGAAAGGTTGGGGGATTTTTACCATTAATTCCACTTATTCTTGCTGGGTTGACTGCAGCGGGTACCGCAGCCGGTGGTGCGGCAAGTGTTGCCAAAGCAGTAAACGCCCATCGGGAAGCTACTCAAGCATTGGCAGAGAGCGTACGTCATAATAAAGCTATGGAATCGTTAATGATGGCAAAAGGAGGGGGTCTCAAAAGAAGAAATACTGCCATACTTCCTGCAATGAAAAAAAAACTTCGATTGAGTTACCGAAAAGGGCGTTAAGCAACTTTGACATTCTCCATTTTGCAAAACGTGTAAAAATTCCTTATTGGCGTGGTGTATTCATGAAAGATCGTCTACCAAAACGTATAAAAACCAATGAGAGCGCTATAGTTAACTTGGATAAAAACAGAGGTTCTGGAACGCATTGGGTTGCTTATAAAAAACGTGGAAAAATAATCACATATTTCGACAGCTTCGGTAATCTCCGCCCACCTAGAGAATTACTACGATACTTTTGCGCAAAAGATCGTATAATTTATTATAATAATAAACGCTATCAGGATTTAAATGAGTGGAATTGTGGTCATTTATGTTTAGCTTTTCTACTCTCCTGAAAAAATGTCATATACTTTATCATTTTCGGGTAACTCGCCAATTATCGACGCCCACATTCATCCAATAATTGATCTATCTGAAAGAGCATGGACTAAACACAATGTAGATTGGTCTCATACCCATAGTTGGGTGATTGGTCTCTCCCACTTTTCTGCCTTCAATACCGTTCACAATATTACTGAGAAGAACAACAAATTTTACTTTACCTCACCAACAGACGGAAGTCGTGTGATATCCTTAACTCCCGGAACTTATACATTTCAAAAACTCTTTAACACACTACGATCTATTCTCAATCGGAGCAATTTAGATATGAGAGGAGATGTTACAACAGGACAAGTATATCTATTTAGCGAAGCTACAATTGACTTCTCGAAAAAAGACTCATTCGGTGCGCTACTCGGATTTAATGCAGAGCTAACAGGAAATCAACCTCATTATTCCCCAAAACCAGTAACCATAACCGATAAAAATTATATTCGAATCATTTGTAATATTGTTGATGGATCATACACTAATGGGGAACGTGCTCATGTTGTTCACGAATTCTTTACGAATCTACAACCGGGTTATAATATTGTTGAACGACCTCGTCCAATTATCTACTTACCTATTAATGCAACACAAATCGATCGAATTATTCTTCGTTTGGTAGATCGAAATGGGGATTTAATTGACTTTGGCCCTCATCCTATCACCATCCAATTACACTTACATCGAATTCCTTGGCAATAAAAAGGTATATAAGGAGAGAGAGGGGTGGTGTCTAAAACAATATGGGGCTAGTGCGATACACAACTCCACTCGTTGTTGTTGAGAAGAAGAAGAAGCGGCGACAACTTACTCGCGAAAACGCTGAATTCCTACGTTCTTTAGGATATACACTGAAAGAATGAGCGTCCTCCATATTACCGATCCAGTCGTCTTTGATGACACTATTGCTTCGAGAGAGTATCACACATACCTTCCCTATGCATCAACATCATACAATAATGATGATGAAATCCGCATACCCATTTTTAACCAGGATTCATACACCGTACCATCTGAAAGTTTCTTACTTCTAGAAGGTAATATTTTAAGGACACCACCAGCAGCAGCTCTTGATAATAATACCAGAATTGTAGTAAATGGCTTCGCTCACTTATTCTCCGATATACGTTATGAACTCAATGGGATTGTTATTGATCAAACAAAAAACCCTGGAATTGCTACTTCAATGAAATTATGGTGTTCTATTCCATATGAAAAATCACAGCTCCATGGTGCGGATGGATGGAATAACGATAAAGTTTTAGTGAGAGATAGTGGGAAATTCCAAGTAGAAATTCCTTTAAAACATTTATTAGGTTTTGCTGAAGATTATAAAAAAATTATTCTAAACATTAAACAAGAATTAGTGTTAATTCGCGCCCACACGGATAGAAATGTTTGGGTTGCAGGAACTGCTGATAAAAACAGATTGAGTATGAATTTAACTAAAGTTGCCTGGCGAATTCCTCATATCACAGTTTCAGACGTCGCTCGAGTTGAACTCCTTAAAATTCTCGAAAAAGATCCTTGGATAGAAATGGGGTTCATGAATTGGGAATTACACGAATATCCACTCCTGGCAACAACTACTTCACATACTTGGACTGTTAAATCATCGACTAAACTAGAAACACCGCGATTTATTCTCTTAGCCTTCCAAACAGGTAGAAAAAACGATGATGACAAAAATGCTTCCAAATTTGATCATTGTACCATATCATCAATGAAATTATATTTAAATGGAATTCAATTCCCATATGATAATATTGCTGCGGATTTCTCGAATAATCGATATGTGAGACTATATCACATGTTCTCATATTTCGCACAAGCTTACTATAATAGAGATCAAGGTTCCGTAATACCATATGATAACTTTAAAACTATTTGTCCGATTGTAGCGATTGATTGTTCTAATCAAAATGAGGTTTTGAAGAGTGGGGCGGTGGACGTACGAATTGAGTGGGAGACGAAGGATGATGTGGCAGCTGATACTACGGCCTATTGTTTGATTTTACACGATCGAGTTGTTCGTTATCGACCACTAAGTTCCCTAGTTCACACAATGTAAATGGAAGTGTAAAGGCAGCTGGTCTACTCAGTCACACCATGGCGTTGGTAGAGGTAAGAGCTGAAGTTGGTGGCTCTCGGGCCAATATCAAACGAGGACAAGATGGAATTTATGAAATCATTGTGAATAAACTCAATCCAAAAGAAAATGATCTTGTGTTAAGAATGTATTTTAATGAAGATGTATATACAACAATTAAGTATGAAAATGAGAGCATTAACCTTCTCGGCGAAGAAATCATCTTTTCTGGCTTCCGTGACAAGAGGAATGGAGAGGTAAGATAACTTTTTTTATTATTATTAACACATGCAATAATAAGTTTCCTTGATTACAGATCACCCAATTCAACATTGGAGATATGGGATGTATGAAATTAACGAAAGAACAAACGGAAAGAGCTCTAAAGCAAACAGGAATGATCTTTGTTCACGTCTACAAACGAGAGCGTAAACCAGTGGTGCGTGGGGTATGGGATTATATTGGCGGCGATGAAGTGGATGGAGGAGAGGGGGCGGTCGATTGTGCGAAAGATAGTATAAGAAGAAAACCCGTATGCTACACAAACAATCAACCCTCTCGCATCAAATATGGAACATCAAGAGATAAAAAGGGAGCTTTCTTGCAAGTACTTATTTTCAAAATTGTTTTAGAGGAGGAGGTATGTGTTTTCTAAGAAATAAAAAAACTTTTTTACCCAAAATCCTTGTATCATTTATTGAATATATTTCATACAATCCACCTTGAAAGAACATTTATTGAACGTATTTCATACAATCTGCCTTGAAAGCAGGATTCTTATCAAAATAATCACACATGCGTGGTAAAATCACTTTACCAGACACAAACGTGTGTTTACATTCACGATGTTTACACATCGCATTCCAATACAATTCATCCTCGCGGATGCGGCTTTGCCATATTCCCAGTTTCATCTTCATTCCACATTCGCAAACAGGTTGCAGCCACAGAACCTGTTTCTGACGAATAAACTCTCTGATTGGAAGATGTATTTGGAATATCTTAGCTAACACGTGTTCAACGTAGTACAAAAATGCTTTGTAACCGGGAATATAAAAATCACAATCGGCCTCTTGGTTGCCGCAGATGATTGCATCATCCTTCATTGTAGCTGGATATCCACATAGGCAGAACAATGAGCAGCGATTATCCTTTGGAATTCCCACTGGTGTTGCCACCACTGCGGCCAATCTCCATGAAACATCGGATATTGGGGTGAATAAATCCTTTAAATCCAGCTTCACAGGTGGGGTGAACAAATCAGCATCATTCGCCTTTTTATTCTAAAAAAGAAAAAAAGTGTAAATAATCTAATAATATATAAATAATAACACTATGCATCTCACCTGTATCTCTTCTTCAAACGAGGGGATGGATTCCACCCTGGATTTTTTCATCCGCTTGACCACTTGAGCTTGAGCCATCTTGATGTACTGACAACACTTGTGATGAACCAACACTGATGGCTGCA
>WNGJ01007012.1_pt1 | contig 16354 bp, 15 predicted proteins | sample 5400611 | NCBI WGS metagenome assembly WNGJ01 (sample SAMN13153375, study PRJNA577476) | soil metagenome | isolation source: 40 cm soil or saprolite under Garry oak tree replicate 1 | place: USA:California | collected 2016-06-15 | reverse complement strand
GCCATTCTCGACTACAAGACCGGACAGGTGCCGAGCGAGAAGCAGGTGCGCATCGGCGTGTCGCCGCAGCTCACGCTCGAAGCCGCCATCCTGCGCGGCGGCGGATTTCGCGATATTCCCGCCGACGCATCCGTGGCCGAACTGGTCTACGTCTCGCTCAAGGGCGGCGACCCCGCGGGCGACGGCGCGCCGATCGACTTCAAGGACGGCGACGCGAACGCGCATGCCGACCGTGCGCTCGCCAAGCTCAAAGCTGTCGCGACCCGCTTCGAAGACGAGCAGCAGCCCTATCTTCCGCTGGTGCTGTCGATGTGGAAGCACCGCTACGGCACCTATGACCACCTCGCGCGGGTGAAGGAATGGTCCGTCGGCGGACCGGATGACGCGGAGGGCGGGGAATCATGACTACCGCTCGAACCTTCCGCGTCATTCCGGACGAGCTGCGCCGCCTGCAAGTCGAGGCCTCCGATCCCGCGGTCTCGGCCTGGGTCGCGGCCAATGCCGGCTCGGGCAAAACGCACGTGCTGGCGCAGCGGGTGATCCGCCTTTTGCTCGACGGCGTCGATCCGGCGAAAATCCTCTGCATCACCTTCACCAAAGCCGCCGCCGCCAATATGGCAAACCGCGTGTTCGACGAGCTACGGCGCTGGACTGCCCTCGACGATGCCGAGCTCGACGCCGCGATCACGCGAATTTCAGGGATCCAACCGGACGCGACGCGGCGCACCTTGGCGCGGCGGCTGTTTGCCATGGCGCTGGAGACGCCGGGCGGCCTGAAGGTGCAGACCATCCACGCTTTCTGCACGCGGCTGCTGCATCATTTTCCGTTCGAGGCCAACGTCGCCGCGCGCTTCGACGTGCTCGACGAGGCGGCGCAGGCGCAGCTCCTCTCCAAGATCAGCCTCGGCGTGTTGCTCGACGCAGCCTTGGTACCGGATGGCGTGCTCGGCCGCGCGCTCGCAACCGCGATCGCGGCTGCATCCGACCAGACCTTCAAGGACGTGGTCGGCGAAGCGATCCGCAAGCGCGACGCCGTGCGCGCCTGGATCGACCACGGGGGCAGCATCGACGCGGCGATCGCCTCGCTCTGCGGCACGCTCGGCGTCGCGGCGGACGATACAATCGAACGGATCGAAAGCGAGATGACGGAGGGCCCGCTTTTTCCGGCATCGCAATGGGCGGCGGCCGCCAAGGTTCTTGCGCAAGGCGGCAAGAGCGATCGGGAGCAGGCACGGCGGCTCGTTGCCGCGCTCAGGACGAGCGGCTCGGAGCGCGCCGCCGCCTATCTGCAGGTGTTCGTCACCGGCAAGCTCGAGCCGCGCCAGCAACTGCTCACGCGGGCGATCGAGGTCGACAATCCGCGGCTCGCCGAGCGCCTCTGCGACGAACGCAAGCGCATCCTTGCGTTGGTGGAGCGTCGCAAGGCCGTGGCCTGCCGCGACCGCACCGCGGCGCTCATCACCATCGCCGATGCCGTGATCTCCCGCTACCAGGCGGCAAAAGACCGCAGCGGATACCTCGATTACGACGACCTGATCGACAAGACCTTGGCGCTGCTCGGCGAGGAGCGGGCGGCCTGGGTGCACTACAAGCTCGATCAAGGCATCGACCATGTCCTGATCGACGAAGCGCAGGACACCAGCCCAAAGCAATGGGACATCATCCGGCGGCTCACGACTGAATTTTTTGCGGGCGCCGGCGCGCGCTCCCTCAAGCGCACGATTTTCGCGGTCGGCGACGAGAAGCAATCGATTTTTTCGTTCCAAGGCGCGGCCCCGCGCGAATTCGATGTCATGCATCGCTCGTTCGATGCGCTGTCGCGAGCCGTCGAACACGACTTCCGCTATGTGCGCTTCCGCCATTCGTTCCGCTCCGGCCCAAATGTGCTCGGTGCAGTCGATGAAGTGTTCGGGCGGCCGGAGGCCTTCGCGGGCCTCTCCGCCGATGCGGTCAGGACCGTTCATGAGCCGCTGCCCGATGCGGCAGCCGGGGTCGTGGAGATCTGGGACACTACCAAGCCCGCGGACAAGCGCGAGATCGAGGCCTGGGATGCGCCGTTCGACGAACTGACCGAAACGAGCCCGCAGGTGCGGCTCGCGACCAAGATCGCGAGGAACGTCAAGTGCTGGATGAAACAAGGCGCGCGCGCCGGCGACGTGCTGGTGCTGGTGCGCCAACGCGGGCCCCTGTTCGAGGCGATCATCCGCGCGCTGAAGGACTTGCAAGTGCCGGTCGCCGGAGCCGATCGGCTGGTGCTGACCGAACACATCGCGGTGATGGATCTGATGGTGCTCGCGGACGCGCTCTTGTTGCCCGATGACGACCTTGCGCTCGCGACCGTGCTGAAGAGTCCTCTGTTCGGCTTCGACGATGAGGATCTTTTCGAGATCGCCTGGAACCGCAAAAGCTCGTTGCGCGCGGCTTTACGGGCGAAGGCGCACGAAAACCCGCGCTTTGCGGAGGCGGTCGCCAAGCTCGAGCGATTGGCCGGATGGGCGCGGCACCTGCCGTTCACCTTCTACGCGCGCATATTGGGGGCCGAGGGCGGCCGCAGGCACTTCCTCGCCCGGCTCGGTCACGAGGCCGACGACGCACTCGACGAGTTCCTCAATCTCGCGCTCGACTACGAGCGGCGCGAGACGCCATCGCTGCAAGGCTTCATCGCCTGGCTGCGCGCCGCCCAAACCGACGTGAAGCGCGACATGGAGATCACCCGCGACGAGGTGCGGGTGATGACGGTGCACGGCGCCAAGGGTCTGGAAGCACCGATCGTCGTTCTCGCCGACACCATGACCCCGCCGGCGGGGCCGCCGCAGCGCCAGCCGCGTCTCCTGCCCGTTGCGTCGGCGTCGGCGACATCCCATTCGCCGCATTGCTTCGTGTGGGCCGGCGTGAAGGCGACCGACACCGCGCCGGTGAGCGCCGCGCGTGAGCGCGCGCGGCATGAGGCCGAGGACGAATATCGACGCCTCCTCTATGTCGCGATGACGCGGGCCATCGACCGACTCGTCATTTGCGGTGCCGTAGGCGACCGGGGGCCGCCCGAGGGCTGCTGGTGGAACCTGGTGTTCGCGGCGCTTAAGCCCGTATCGGTCGAGGAACCCGCCGACGACGGCGATGGGACGGTGTGGCGCTATCGCAAAGCGCCACCGTCCGCCGGCAAGACCGTCACCGCTTCCGGTGTTGCGACGCCCGCCGTTCAACGCCCCTCGTGGCTCGACCGCGATGCGGGCGCCGAGCCGCCGTCGGTTCGGCTCATCTCGCCGGCGCTCGCCTACGACGAGGCCGTTCCGGTGCGCGCAGTCACCTCCGGCGGCCGTGTCGAGCGCGACAAGGCCTTGGCGCGCGGCGTGCTGGTGCACCGCTTGCTGCAGTCACTGCCCGACATCCCGCAGGCGACCCGCGCCGAAGCCGCTCGGCGCTACCTTGCCCGATCGCCCGCTGGCTTTTCCGCCGAGGAGCGCGAGCGCATGGTCGACGAGATTCGGCGGCTGCTCGATGATCCGCGCTTCGCGCCGCTGTTTTGGCCGGGGAGTCGCGCCGAGGTCCCAATCGTTGGACGCCTGAAGGGCGGTGCGCTTGCCGTGTCCGGTCAGGTCGATCGGCTCGCCGTGACCGGCGATTCCGTCTTGATTGCCGACTACAAGACCAATCGGCCCGCGCCCTGTCGCCTCGCCGACGTACCGCCGGCCTACGTCGCCCAGCTTGCCCTTTATCGCGCCGTGCTCGGACAGCTTTACCCCGACCAGCGTATTCGCGCCGCACTGGTGTGGACCGATATACCTGATCTCATGGAGATTCCGGATGCGGACCTGGATGCCGCGCGTGTGGCAATCACGTCGGCTTGAGGCTGGCTTGACGCTTGCCGAACGCGTTCCTAGGTTCGATCTCTCATCCGCGGCGCTATCGCCGAACAAACGAGGTATGTCCCATGGCCGTTGGCAAGGTTTCGGACGCCACTTTTGAATCCGAGGTGTTGAAGGCGACCGAGCCGGTCGTGGTGGATTTCTGGGCCGAGTGGTGCGGCCCCTGTCGCATGATCGCACCGGCGCTCGAGGAGATCGCCGGCACGCTCAACGGCAGAGTGAAGATCGTCAAGCTCAACGTCGACGAGAATCCGCAAACGGCGGCCAAGTACGGCATCCAATCGATCCCAACGCTGATGATCTTCAAGGGCGGCCAGATGGCCTCGCGCCAGATCGGCGCCGCGCCGAAGCAGAAGCTGGAACAGTGGATCACCACGGCAGTGTGACGCCACCGGATTCTGCGCCTTTATAGGTCATGCCCGGCCGACGTGTGCCGGGCATGCGCATCTTAGGGGCACACGTCCTCATCGCCGGATGACGTCCGCTACACCGGCGGCGTGCCGTTGGCGCTGAGCACCGCGCCGGCGAGGTAGAGCGAGCCGGCAATCAGAATGCGCGGCGGAGGCTCAAGGCCGAAGCGGCCGATCGCGGCGAGCGCCGGCTCGACGCCGTCGGCGCTCTGAGCCGGGATGCCGACCGCGCGCGCGGCGTCGGCGATCGCGGCGGCGGGGAAGCTTTTCTCCTGACGGGGAACCGGCACCGCCACGATGCGGCGGGCAAGGCCGGAGAAATTTTTCAAATAGCTCTCGCGATCCTTGGTCGAGAGCATGCCGACCACGAGCACGAGCGGGCGCGAAACCCGATCCTCGAGATCGGCAAGCGCGTTGGCGACGGCGCGCCCGCCGTCCGCATTGTGGCTGCCATCGAGCCAGAGCTCGCTTCCCGGCGGGCAAAGCGCCGCCAGCCGGCCTTGCGGGAGACGTTGCATGCGCGCCGGCCAATCGACCTTGGCAATGCCGCCCTCGAACGCACTGGGCGGAATCTTCAGCTCCACGGTTGCACGCAACGCGGCGATCGCGACGCCGGCATTCTCGAATTGATGGCGGCCATAGAGCTTCGGCGCCGGAAGATCGAGCAAGTCGGCGTCGTCCTGGTAGACGAGCCGCCCGCGCTCCTCAGTCGCAGTCCAGTCCTCGCCAGCCACCTTGATCGGAGCCTTGACGCGTGCCGCCTCTCGCTCGATTGCCGCCAGCGCCTCACGCGGCTGCGCTGCCACGATCGCCGGCACGCGTGGTTTGAAGATGCCGGCCTTCTCCGCCGCGATCTTGCCCAGCGTCTCTCCGAGGTGCTCGGCATGATCGAACGATACCGGCGTAATCACGGTGACGAGCGGGCGGTCGACGACGTTGGTCGCGTCGAGCCGTCCACCCATTCCCACTTCGAGCAACAACACGTCCGCGGGATTGCGTTCGAAAAGCAGGAGCGCCGCCGCCGTCGTGATCTCGAACACGGTGATGGATGCACCCGCGTTGATGCGCTCGCATTCGCTGAGTGCGTCGGCGAGCGCGTCGTCCGAAACGAGGCGTCCCTCGCCCTTCGCGCCGAGCCGAAAGCGCTCGTTGAAGCGCACGAGATGCGGAGAGGTGTAGACATGCACGCGCAGCCCCGCCGCCTCCAGGATGGCGCGCATGAAGGCAATGGTCGAGCCTTTGCCGTTCGTGCCCGCAACATGGATCGTCGGCGGCAGCCGTCGCTCCGGATGGCCCAGTGCCGCGAGAATGCGCCACATGCGATCGAGCGAAAGATCGATGCGCTTCGGATGCAATGCCGTGAGCCGCGCGACGATGGACTCGATGGAGGTCATTGCTTCGTTCATTGCAGACGAGATGTCGGATAGCGCGTCGCCGTCGCAGGCCGCGCGAGAGCCGAAGGGATGTGAACCCTTACCCCGCGCTCGGAAGGGGCAATTTGTCGGCCGGCGGCTTCGGTCGCGCCTTGGTCAACAGCCGGCACAGATTTGCCAGCGTCGGCCGCAGATGATGTCGGTGGACGACCATGTCCACCATGCCATGCTCCTTGAGATATTCGGCGCGTTGAAAGCCGTCGGGTAGCTTCTCGCGGATGGTTTGCTCGATCACGCGCGGCCCGGCAAAACCGATCAGCGCGCCCGGTTCCGCAATGTGGACGTCGCCGAGCATCGCATAGGATGCAGTGACGCCGCCGGTGGTCGGATTGGTGAGCACGACGATGTAGGGCCGCCTCGCCTCGCGCAGCATCTGCACGGCAAGCGTGGTGCGAGGCAGCTGCATCAGCGAGAAAATTCCCTCCTGCATGCGCGCGCCGCCGGAAGCGGCGAACATGATGAACGGCGTGCCTTTGTCGACCGCGGTCTCCAGTCCCTTGATCACCGCCTCACCCGCCGCCATACCGAGCGAGCCGCCCATGAAATCGAAATCCTGCACCCCGATCACCACCGGCAAGCCCTCGAGCTTGCCGAAACCGAGCTTGATCGCATCGTTGGTGCCGGTCTTGGTCCGCGCATCCTTGAGGCGGTCGGCGTAACGCAGCTCGTCGCGGAATTTGAGCGGATCGAGCGGCACCGCCGGGATCGCGATATCGAACCAGGTCTCGTTGTCGAACATCGACTTGAGCCGCATCATCGCCCCCATGCGCATGTGGTAGTTGGAGCCGGGGATGACGAACTGGTTCGCCTCGACGTCCTTGTAGAAGACGAGCTGACCGGTCTCCGGGCATTTGATCCAGAGATTTTCCGGCGTGTCGCGGCGTGCGAAATAATTGCGAATTTTCGGCCGGACGACGTTGGAGATCCAATTCATGACGCGGTCCTCTCGCCGCCCGCATATATGGATCGCCTGTACAGCCCTGGCAACCCAAGGAGAAACCCAGGAAGGCTTTGGCGCTGCCGCGCGCTCAGCGGCGGCTACGCACCTTCGGTTTGATCGCGAAATCGAATGCGCCGTCGTCATCGAAAAGGGTCGGCGCATCGCTCGTGCGGGCACGTTCGATCGTGAGCAGGCGGAGCTTGGTGGCAACTCCGCCATTGGCGGAGAAGCCTCCGACCTTGCCGCCGGTGGCCAGTATGCGATGGCACGGGACGATGATCGGGAACGGATTGCGTCCGAGCGCTTGCCCGACCTCGCGCGCCAAGCTGCGCTCACCTACTCGCGCGGCGAGCTCGCCATAGGAGATTGTAGCACCTGCCGCAATGCCGCGCGCAGCCTCGTAGACCCCGCGATCGAACTCCGGAATGCCGTCCATGTCGAGCGCAACGGCGGAAAGATCGCTCGGCTCCCCGCTCAAGAGCGAAGTGATGGCGTCGATCGCACGGCGCACATCCGTCGGCGGGTGCGCTTCCCGCGCGTGTGGGTATCGCCGCGTGACACGCGCGCGGGTTTTCGCCTCGCTCGCCTCCGGCAGCTGCACTCCGGCAATGCCGCGTGCGCTCCATGCGATGCCGCATCGGCCGATATTCGTGTCGAACAGCGCAAAGCCCTGTGCCGTCATGATGTCACTAATCTAGCGTCAGCGGTCGCTACGAGCATCTCGATTCTTGCGCGCTATTCCGCCGCCAACCGCCGCGCACCGCGCACACCGCGTGCAAGTTCGGCGACGAGATTGATCACGACGGTCACCGTTTTCGCCGTCGCCTTGTCGTCCCGGTCGAGGCTTCCTTTGAGTGCGTTCACGAGCGCCGAGCCGACGACCACGCCGTCGGCCCCCGACGCGATCACCGCCGCTTGCTCGGCGGTGCGCACGCCGAAGCCGGCCGCCACCGGCAAGCTCGTGTGGCGCTTGATGCGCGCGACCGCGGCGGCAACTTTGCCCGGATCGGGCGTGGCCGTGCCGGTGATGCCGGTGATGGATACGTAGTAGACGAAGCCCGACGTGTTCGCGAGCACGGCCGGCAGGCGTTTGTCGTCGGTCGTGGGCGTCGCCAGCCGGATGAAGTTCACTCCGGCCTTGAGCGCCGGGAGGCACAGCTCGGCGTCTTCCTCGGGCGGCAGATCGACGACGATAAGGCCGTCAACACCAGCGGACTTGGCGTCGCGGAGAAAGCGGTCGACACCGTAAATGTAGATCGGATTGTAGTAGCCCATGAGCACGAGCGGCGTCGCATCGTCGCCCTGGCGAAAGGCGAGCACCATGTCGAGCGTCTTCTTCAGGGTCTGACCGGCCTTCAGCGCACGCTGGGAGGACATCTGGATCGCCGGTCCATCGGCCATCGGATCGGTGAACGGCATGCCGAGCTCGACCACATCGGCGCCGGCCGCCGGAATGGCGCGCAGAATGGCGAGCGAGGTCTCGGGGTCGGGGTCGCCGGCGGTGAGGAACGTGACCAACGCGGCACGATCTTGTTCCTTCAGCTCAGCGAAGCGACGATCGATGCGCGTGCTCATGGGTACGACTTCACTCGACGATCAGTCGGGCAACCCTTTACGCCGTCGCTCCCGCATCGCGGCCATACGGACGTTGATGGTGCCCAGCATCAGTATCACGATCGAGCCGATGAATTGTACCCATTCCTTCTTCTCCAGAATGGGACCGGGCGTGAACAGCCGCACCCGCAGGAAATAGGCGATGTAGGCGACGGATACGACGATCAAAATCCAGCCGACGATCTTCTGCCTGCCGATCACAGGCCGCTCCCGCCAGCGGCGCAACTCATCCGCCGCGCTGCTCCAGATAAGCCGCCACGCTCGCCAAGTCCTTGTCGCCGCGGCCGGACAGGTTGACCACCATCAGATGATCCTTCGGTTTTTGCGGCGCCAGATCCATGACCCGCGCCAGTGCGTGCGCCGGCTCGAGCGCGGGGATGATGCCCTCGAGCCTTGAGCAGAGCTCGAATGCAGCCACCGCCTCCTCGTCGGTCGCGGAAAGGTACGTGACGCGCTTCACATCGTTGAGCCAAGCGTGCTCGGGGCCGATGCCGGGATAGTCGAGGCCGGCGGAGATCGAGTGCGCCTCGTTGATCTGCCCGTCATCGTTCATCAGCAGATAGGTGCGGTTGCCGTGCAGGACCCCGGGCCGGCCGCCGGCGATCGACGCCGCATGCAGGCCTGTCGAAAGCCCGTGACCCGCCGCTTCCACACCGTAAATTTCGATGTGAGGCTCGTCGAGAAATGGATGAAACAGCCCCATCGCATTCGAGCCGCCGCCGATACAGGCAATGAGCGAGTCGGGCGAACGCCCTTCCGCTTCGAGCATCTGCGCGCGCGTTTCGTCTCCGATGATCGACTGGAATTCGCGCACCATCATCGGATAGGGGTGCGGCCCAGCGACCGTGCCGATGCAGTAGAACGTGTTTGCGACATTGGTGACCCAGTCGCGCAGCGCTTCGTTCATCGCGTCCTTGAGCGTTTTCGATCCCGATTCGACCGGGCGCACCTCGGCGCCCAGCGCCTTCATGCGCAGCACGTTCGCCTTCTGCCGTTCGACGTCGACCACGCCCATATAGACGACGCATTCGAGACCGAATTTCGCGCACATCGTTGCGGTCGCAACTCCGTGCATGCCCGCGCCGGTTTCGGCGATGACGCGCGGCTTGCCCATGCGGCGGGCAAGCAGGATTTGCCCCAGCACGTTGTTCACCTTGTGCGCGCCGGTGTGATTGAGGTCCTCGCGTTTGAGGTAGACTTTCGCTCCGCCGGTACCGCCGCTGGCGGCAGACACCCCGCGCAGATGCTCCGTCATGCGCTCGGCGAAATAGAGTGGCGTCGGCCGGCCGACGTAATCCGTGAGATAGCCGTCCATCTGGCGGCGGAAGCCGGGATCGTTCTTCGCCGCGGCGTAAGCCGTTTCCAACTCCAGAATGAGCGGCATCAGCGTCTCGGCGACGAAGCGGCCGCCGTAGAGCCCGAAATGTCCGCGCTCGTCGGGTCCGGTGCGGAACGAATTGAGCTGTTGGATGGTCATACGCTGCTCACGACTTTGTGAGGCGCGGCACGGTTGCTTGCGGCATCACGTGCCGCAGCGATGAAGGCGCGGATCTTGTCGGGATCCTTCTCCCCCGGCACCCGTTCCACGCCAGAGGAGACGTCGACGGCGGGGGCGGCGGTAATGTGCAGCGCCTGCGCGACGTTGCCGGCATCAAGGCCGCCCGAGAGCATGAACGGCGCGCGCGTTTGTACGTTCTCGAGCAGCCGCCAGTCGAAGCGCTTGCCGAGCCCGCCTGGCCGCGTGGCCTCTGCCCCCGCGCGCGCATCGAAGATCAACCCATCGGCCACCCCGTCATAGAGCCGGATCGCCACGAGATCCGCGCGTTCCGCGATCGCAAGCGCCTTCATGACCGGGAGCCCGAAGCGCTCGCGCACCGCCGCCACACGGTCCGGCGTCTCGCGACCGTGAAGTTGCAGCAGATCGGGCTTGAGCGCGTCGATGCTTGCCGCCAGCTCATCGTCGACCGCGTCGACGGAAAGCGCGACCTTTCGCGCCCTTCCGCGCACGCGCTCGCCCAGAGTGCGCGCAGCCTCGAAACCGACATGACGGGGCGAGGGCGCAAAGAACACGAAGCCGACCAGATCGGCACCGGCCGCCAGCGCCACATCGAGCGCATCGGGCGTCTTGAGGCCGCAAATCTTGATCAGAATGGACATCGCCACGGTCCCGCTACGGCGCGGTTCTAGCGCGGCGATGACGTTTTGTCTCGCCTGTCCAGTTCGTTGATATTCAAGAAGAAATTAGTTCGGCTATCGCGCCGGGGGCGGGATGGTCAGCGGTGGCGCAGCATCGGCAGGCAGCGGATGGGCGGGAAGGGGGGACCCCAGCCGTCGCCTGAGGCGGTCCACCTCGACGCGCAGTTCGCGGGCCTGCGCATCGGCAAGGCGCGCGGCACGTCGCCACCTTCCCTGCCTGAGCCAGGCGGCGATGCCGCCGACCAGGACGCCTCCAGTCAGGAGCATCAACATCAAGACATAGAGCGGGAGTGCCCGCGTGAGCGCGGGATGCGCCGGATCGAATGGATCGAAGGAGACGATGACGCTCTGGCGATTGGCTACCGCCAAGCTGATGAGGAGGATCGCAAGCGGCACCAGGATCAGCGCGGTGACAATCCTGCGGATCATGAGCTTGAGGGACTCGTGCGATTGAGTCGCTCGCGCATTTCCTTCCCGGTTTTGAAGAAGGGCACTGATTTCTTCTCCACCGAGACATGCGCGCCGGTACGCGGATTGCGCCCGGTACGCGCCGGGCGGTTCTTGACCGAAAACGCGCCGAAGCCGCGCAGCTCGACCCGATCGCCGCGCGCCATGGCCGCAGTGATCTCGCCGAGAATGGCGTTGACGATGTTTTCCACGTCGCGCTGGTAGAGATGCGGGTTCTGCGCGGAGATGCGCTGCACGAGCTCGGACTTGATCATCGCTGCTGCCGTCCTGGGCCGGTCGGGACGAATCGTTCCGTCTCTAGTTCGCGATTGGAGGGTGCCAAAGCGCCAAGAGACCGTCAAGGTTGAGACGCTCTACCGCCTGCACCGCGCCCCACTCCTCCAGGCGTCGCGCAAACAGGCCCAGGCCTAGCGCGTCGAGACTGGTGACCACGGCCGTATGCAGGAAGGGCCAATCGCCGAACCGCTCGCGCAACCGATAGTCGCGCACTGGCGTCTTCGGATCGATGTTCTTCTCCTTGGCCAGCCAGGCGAGCGCCGCCCTCTCATCGCCGATTTCGTCGACGAGCTTGAGCGCGAGGCCCTGCCGGCCGGTAAAGACGCGACCGTCGGCCACCCGCTCCAACGCTGCATCGTCGAGGTGGCGGCGCGCCTTCACCATGCCGCGGAACCAAGCATAGGAATCCGAGACGATTGCCTCGATGGCGGCGCGCGCCTCCGGCGAGGTCGGCTCAAAGCCGTTGGGCGCCGCCTTGAGTGGCGAGGACTTGATCTCTTCGACCTTGATGCCGAGCGTCTTGAGGAGATCGCTGACGTTTGGATATTGGAACAACACGCCGATCGAGCCGACCAGCGAGGTCTCCAGCGCGACGATGTCCGACGCCGCGAGCCCGTCGACCACCACGACCAGCGGCTTTTGCTCCTTGAGCTGCATCAAAGCGTCATGCAGCTGCTCCGAGCCGGCCGTCGTGCCGCCGGGGCTGTTGATGTGCACGATCACGGCCCGGGCGCGCGATTTGCCAAGCCGTTCCAGCGCTTCGACCCGCTGCAAGTCGCTGCGGATGAGGCCGGTGATGGTGACGCGCGCAATCGACCCGGCCGGCGACCCCGTCCATGCCTCGGTTCCGGGGGCGCGCAAGGCGGCGCCTGCCGCCACCACGGCGCAGATGGCAACGATGACGGCGCAAATGCGCCAAAAGGTCAGTTTGCGCCGCATCCGGCGGCGATCGACGATGGTGTCGGCATCGAGCGACATGGCTCACTCCCCCTCAACGGCTCGCCTGCGGGCCTAATCCTTGTTCTCTGATGGCTTTTCCGTTGCGCGCCTGAGCGCGGTGCCGAGGATATCGCCGAGCGTTGCCCCCGAATCGGTCGAGCCGTACTGGGCAATCGCTTCCTTCTCCTCCGCCACTTCGAGCGCCTTGATCGAGACTTGTACCTTGTGGGTGCGGCGGTCGGACTGGGTGACGCGGGCGTCGACTTTCTGTCCGACCGAGAAACGCTCCGGCCGCTGCTCGCCGCGGTCGCGCGCCAGCTCGGAACGCTTGATGAACGTGGCGAGGTCGGTGCCGACGATCTTCACGTCGATGCCGCCCTCCTTCACCTCGGTGACCTCGCAGGTGACGACCGCGCCTTTCTTGAGATCGCCGGCGGTCTCCATGCCGTCGTCCGCGAGCTGCTTGATGCCAAGCGAGATGCGTTCCTTCTCCACATCGACGTCGAGCACCTTGGCCTTGACCTTGTCGCCCTTCTTGTACTCCTCGATCACCTGCTCGCCCGGCCGCTTCCAGTCGAGGTCGGAGAGATGGACCATGCCGTCCACGTCGCCGTCGAGGCCCAGGAACAGCCCGAACTCGGTCTTGTTCTTGACGTCGCCTTCGATGACGGAGCCGGGCGGATATTTCTCGACAAAGGCCTCCCACGGATTGCGCATGGTCTGTTTGAGACCGAGCGAGATGCGCCGCTTGACCGGATCGACTTCGAGGATCTGCACGTCCGCCTCTTGCGAGGTGGATACGATCTTGCCGGGATGCACGTTCTTCTTGGTCCAGGACATCTCGGAGACGTGAATGAGTCCTTCGATGCCGGGCTCGAGCTCCACGAACGCGCCATAGTCGGTGATGTTGGTGACCCGGCCTTTGAACCGCGCGCCGACCGGATATTTCGCCTCGATACCCTGCCAGGGATCATCCTGCAGCTGCTTCATGCCGAGCGAGATGCGGTGGGTCTCGTGATTGATCTTGATGATCTTGACCTTCACCTGCTGGCCGATGTTGAGCACCTCGGTGGGATGGTTGACCCGCCGCCAGGCGATGTCGGTGACGTGCAGAAGCCCGTCGATACCGCCGAGATCGACGAAGGCGCCGTAGTCGGTGATGTTCTTGACCAGTCCGTCGATGACCTGGCCCTCTTCGAGGTTCTGCACCAGCTCCTGGCGCTGCTCGGCGCGCGTCTCTTCCAGCACCGTGCGGCGCGACACCACGATGTTGCCGCGGCGACGATCCATTTTGAGGATCTGGAAGGGCTGTGGCTGGTTCATCAGCGGTGAGACGTCGCGGATCGGCCGGATATCGACCTGGCTGCGCGGCAGGAACGCCACCGCCCCGTCGAGGTCGACGGTGAAGCCGCCCTTGACCTGATTGAAGATCATGCCATGGACCTTTTCGTTGGCGTTGAACGCCTTCTCGAGCTTGCCCCAGCTCTCCTCGCGGCGTGCCTTGTCGCGCGAGAGCACGGCTTCACCGAGCGCGTTCTCGACCCGCTCGAGATAGACCTCGACTGTATCGCCGACCTTGATGTCTGCTTGCCGCCCCGGCCCCGCAAATTCACGCAACGCGACCCGGCCTTCGGTCTTCGCCCCCACATCGATGACGGCGACATCCTTCTCGATCGCGACCACCGTTCCCTTGACGACATTGCCTTCCTGCGGACTGCCTTGGGTAAAAGATTCTTCCAACATTTTCGCAAAATCGTCGCGCGACGGCGCGGCGGGACTGACGGCGGTGGCCATGAACACTCCTTAAAGCTAATGACTGCCCGGACGCGGATTGATGGCGTCTTTCGCGCAGGGGCCGAAGATCACCTTCGGCAGCCGCCGCAAGCGCGCTTCCCGCGTGCGGCGGCCCGGGCTGACGACCCAGCGATCAAGACGATGATTTGCGTGCCGGGCGCCACCAAAGAAGCAGGGCGGAGCAGGCTCATCCTCCATGACGGAAACACGGTCAGCCGCGCTTCCGGCCTGCTCGGACGGCTTCGACGATGTCGATGGCGGCCCGGAATGCGGCGTCTATATCCAAATGCGTGGTGTCGAGCAAGTGCGCGTCCGGCGCGAGTTTGAGCGGCGAGATGCCCCGCGTCGTATCGCGTTCGTCTCGCCGCTGGATGTCGGCGAGCACCTCCGCGGGGCTGACCTTGACCCCGCGCGCTTGCAATTCGGCCACACGCCTGCCGGCGCGAACCTCCGGCGTCGCGGTCACGAACAGCTTCACCTCGGCATCGGGGAAAATGACGGTGCCGATGTCGCGGCCGTCGAGCACGGCGCCCGGGCGCGTGCGCCCGAAATTGTGCTGGAATGCAAGTACGGCCGCGCGCACCTCGGGAATGGCCGAGACCACCGCAGCCGCTTCGTCCACCGCCTGGGTCTTGAGCGAAGGCTCGTCATAACGGGTGAGATCGAGCCCCTCGGCGGCGGCGATCGCCCGCGCACGATCGTCGGGCGCGTGGCCGGCATCGAGCACGGCCTTCGCCACGCCGCGGTAGATCAGCCCGGTGTCGAGATGCCGCAAGCCGTAATGCGCGGCGAGCCGCTTGCCGAGCGTCCCCTTACCCGAGGCCGCCGGCCCATCGATGGCGATGATCATGAAAGATCGGCCCCGAGGGCTCGCATCAGGGATGGGAAGCCAGGAAAACTCGTGGCGATGATTGCGGCATCATCGACCCGCACGAGCTTTTCGCTGCAAAGCCCCATGACCAAAAACGCCATGGCGATGCGGTGATCCATGTGCGTCGCCACGCCGCCGCCCCCCCGCACCAGACCCTTGCCATGGACAATGAGATCGTCGCCTTGAATGTCGACCTCGACGCCGTTTGCCTTGAGCCCATCGGCGACGGCGCTGAGCCGATCGGATTCTTTCACGCGCAACTCTTTGAGCCCGCGCATCACGGTCGTGCCTTGGGCGAAGCTCGCCGCGACCGCCAGCACCGGATATTCGTCGATCATGGAGGGGGCGCGCGCGGCGGGCACCTCGACGCCGCGCAGGTTCGATGCCCGCACCCGCAAATCGGCAACCTCCTCGCCGCCGGCGCTGCGCAGATCGAGCGTTTCGATCTCGGCGCCCATTTCACGCAGTGTGAAGATCAATCCAGTGCGGAGCGGATTGGTCATGACATCGGTGAGAATGACCTCCGAGCCTGGCACGATCAGTGCCGCCACCATCGGAAACGCGGCGGAGGAGGGGTCGGCTGGCACCACGACGGGGGCCGGCGCGAGCTCCACCTCGCCCCGCACGGTGATCTTGCGGCCCTGCGCACCTTCCGCCTCGAGGCGGACCTCGGCCCCGAAATGCTTGAGCAGGCGCTCGGTGTGATCGCGGCTCGCTTCGCTTTCGATCACGGTCGTTTCGCCGGGCGCGGCAAGGCCGGCGAGCAGCACCGCCGACTTGATCTGCGCAGAGGGAACCGGCGTGCGATAGAGAATCGGAATTGGATCGCGCGCGCCGGCAAGCGTGATGGGAAGGCGTCCGCCGTCGCCGGCGCTGGCGGCGCGGGCGCCGATGCGCGCAAGCGGCTCGAGGATGCGTTGCATGGGGCGCCGGCGCAGGCTCGCATCGCCATCGAAGGTCGCGCTGATCGGACAGCCGCCAACCGCCCCCATGACGAGCCGGCAGCCGGTGCCGGAATTGCCGAAATCGAGCACGCCGTCGGGCGCGCGGAAGCCCCCGACCCCGACGCCAAAAACGCGCCACGCCCCTTCGCCGGTGCGTTCGACGCGCGCGCCGAGCGCCCGCATGGCGTTAGCGGTGTTGATCACGTCCTCGCCTTCGAGGAGCCCGGATATACGGGTCTCTCCGACCGTGAGCGCGCCGAAGATCAGCGCCCGGTGCGAGATCGATTTGTCGCCAGGCACGCGCGCGCGGCCCTTGAGGGCGCCCGCGCGGCGCGCAGTGAGCGGAGATGAAGCGACGTGGTCCACGTGCAAGCTCGCGTTGGGGCTCTCTAGCATGGGAGCGAGAGGGGGTCATGGGGACGGGCCGGGCGCGCCGGCGCGACCGGCGTAAAGCCGTTCCGGCGGCTATTGACACCGCCGTTGCTACTCGCCAAGTGAAGCACCTCAATTTTAGACCCGATCCAAGGAAACCGGAACCGTGGCGAAACCTGAGCTCGGCACCAAGCGCCTGTGCGCCAATTGCGGCACCAAGTTCTACGACCT